>Ga0335082_10009866_pt1 | contig 10364 bp, 10 predicted proteins | sample Lox_Sample_41_FD_206718 | JGI IMG/M metagenome (GOLD analysis project Ga0335082, IMG submission 206718) | Soil microbial communities from Loxahatchee National Wildlife Refuge, Florida, United States - Lox_Sample_4.1 | ecosystem: Environmental > Terrestrial > Soil > Wetlands | place: USA...
TCCCTCGACTCGCGCTCAGTCGCTACACTCCCTCGCGCTCGCTCGGGATGACAAATCACAAAGATGTGTCTGCGGCGCTCGCACCTATCCCTCGCGCTCGCTCGGGATGACAAATCATAAAGATGTGCCTGCGGCGCTCGCACCTATTGGTGCTTTGGAACCTTGCTGTTGAGCAGAGAAACGAGGGACTGGCCTGCGGGCGTGGCTTTCACCGCGTTGCCAGTCACGATTTCCCTTGCGCTGACTGTTTTCCCGTAGAGGCGTTGGTTGGCGTCGCTGTCGGGGTCAAGTGAGGTGCCGTTGAGTGACATGCCGGCGAAAAGCCCCTTGGCCCGGGCGTAGGACAGGATGTCACTTCCGCCCACCGAACCGACCGTGGTAGCTCCGGGACCGGCGGCTGCGGTCAAGTCCTGGCCGACCTTGACCTTGCTGTCCAGTACCTTCTCAACCGCTTCCGGCGCCATGAGAAGAAGAACGTAATCGGTAGCCGTGCCGCCGATCTGAAAACCGGCGCTGGCGCCACCGATAGTGTACATGGCGGGCGCGGACCATTTGCCGCTGAAGTTCTTGCCTCCACGGCAGGTCATGGGACCGCGGCCTCCGGTTCCGCCGACACCGAAAGCGAACTTCTTCACGCTGGGCAGAATGATGATGCAATCGGCCTTGGCGATTACGCCGGCGGGAACGTCTTTGCTGGCGACCATTGCCTGCAATACCGAGGTGGCATTGCGGATGGTTTGTTCGTCGTCTGTCTTGGTAGCCGCCCCCATGGGCAGGCTGAGAATGAGAAACAGGGATGTGAGCAAGAGAGATACAGCTATCCTGATTCGTGGCATGATCTAACCTCGCTCTTTTTGCGATGAACTGGGGAACAACTTAAGTTAAGACCTTGGCGAGCAAGGAGTCAAGCAACTGCGGCACGACCGGAAAGCCTGCTCAGAGGGGAGCCAAACGGAGTGCCCTGGTACAAACCACCGCGCCAATTCATTTCTTAGGCCGCGACTCGGGGGGCACCAGTCCGGCGACGCGGTAGTAAACGGCCAACTGGCCGTAATGTTCGCCTGAGTGCTCGATGAACTCGCACGCGAAATCGCTGATGCGGGTGTACTGCTTGGCGTAGGGATCGACGACCAGTTCGCTCATGCCCTTGTCGCCGCGCTTCTTAATGGCGGCCGCGCCGTCGGCAAACGACTTCTTCACATAGGCGGCGACATCGGCCTTGGTCTTGTACTGGCTGCGCGGAGGATTTTCCGTAGTGGGCAGCTTCTCGCCCAGCAGTACGTTGGTGAAGTAATAGTTGACGCCGGCAGCGTGCAGCAGTTGCTCGGCGAAGGTGCGTTGCGCTGGCGTGGGCTTGAAGTCGTACTTGTCTTCCGGAAAGTCCTCGGCCATGGCGACGAGCTTTCGCCCAATCTCGTTCCATTGCTCGAGCACCTCCTGCGATGGACTGGGCGCGGGCTTGACGGCGGCGTCGGATTTCTGGGCATGGGCCGCAACCGGCAACATGCAGGTAGATACGAGCAACACAAGAATGCAGATCAGGTTTTTCATGGCTTGGTCCTCCGGGCCACAGGGACGGGCACGGGCGTCAATAGTAACGCAAGCGGACGGTGTGCAACGGAAATTTCTGCGGGCGGCGGAATGTATTCCGTCCCGCAAAGCGGGGACTTGAGTTGTTACAAGGCGTTCCCAGCGTTGAACCGCCGGCCTAAGGTTCTGCGTCCCCTGCCGCGACTCAGTCATCGCCTGTAGTCCAACTGCTTCTTTCAGCACAATTTCGAGAATCGGAAACACGAACCGAAACTCCGGCCTGCGATTCTGGGTCTAAAATAATGGGCATCGGCGCAGCCCGGAGCCGCAGTGCTCAAGTGCGGCCCGGTAGGCGTGCAAGCCGCGGGACAGGCGCGCAAGATTCGTGCCGCCCGGTGCGCGCAAGTCGGAGGGACAACATGATTCGGCCCAGGGTTTCGCAGGTTCTCTTCCTCAGTGTGGTGTTGGCTGCGTTCGGCTTCGCGACGCAACCCGCCTTTGCCGGTGTGCATGGCGGTGGCGGCGGCGGCTTCCATGGAGGAGGCGGCGGCTGGCACGGTGGCGGCGGTTGGAACGGTGGCGGCGGTTGGCACGGCGGCGGCTGGAACGGTGGCGGTTGGAACGGTGGCGGCGGCTGGCATGGCGGTGGGAGCTGGGGCGGTGGCGGCGGCTGGCATGGCGGCGGTTGGCACGGCGGTGGTTGGCATGGCGGCTACTACGGCGGCTGGCATGGTCCTTATTATGGTGGCTGGCGCGGCGGCTACTACGGCGGCTGGGGTTATCCCGGCTACTGGGGCGGATGGGGATTTGGTATCAGCTTCAACTTCGGTTGGCCCTATTGGGGCTACTACGGATATCCGTACGCCTATGGATATTCTCCGTACTACTATCCGAATTACTACCCGTACCCTTATTACTATGGTCAGGTCAGCGTGCAATCGGCGTATCCGGATGTGCAATCGGGCTATCCGGATCCCGCGTCGCCCTACAATCAGCCCTACAATCAGCCCGGCGCCAACCCGAAGTATGGCGCTCCAGTGCGACAGCCGAGCACGAGTGTTCCGCAACCGCCTTCCAGCGCAAACGGTGTGAAGCTTTTTGAAGCGACGTATCGTCCGGCGGCTGCGAGCCAGCGGGCCGCTGCAACGAGCGTGGCGAGCTACCGTCCGCCTTCGTCGCAGCGTTCGCTTCCGGCGATGCGTCCGGCGGTGCAGAACGTGATTCGCGCGCTCAATGGCATGCCGCCGGCGGCGCGGCAGCGCGAGATCGATTCCGGCCGCTATAACACGCTCACGGCGCAGGAGCTGGAACTGGTCAGAGCAGTGGTCAGTAGTCAGTAGTCAGTTACCGCAGGATGCGCGACTCAATACCGGCTTTCGTGTCCGGGCTAATAGCACGTGTCGGCCAGCTTTTTCAGCTTGGTGACGTGCAGGACCACAGGCCCGGGATGCGATGAGGCATCGCTGCTCACGGTTCCGGTCACTTCGATCAGCTTGCCGCCGTAGCTGAACAGCTCATTGTGATGCCCCTTGAGGATGTAGGTCTGGTCGCGGGTGAGCAGCTTGAATGTGCCGTTCACATTCATGACGCAGCCCGCTACAGTGATCGGGGTGTGGTCGGCGGGCTGTGCCAGGCACTCGGCCAGCAGCACGAGCATAATAAGGATGAGTGACGCCTTGCGCATGTTCGCCTCCGTAGCGGACAAAGGAAAGAGTCGTAAGCTGATGCGGTGATTGTAACTGGTGGTCGGATTTTCTGTAGATAGCTGCGGTGGTAGTCCTCAGCGGCGGGTCAGCCGGGGGCTGAAGAACCACAGGCCAGCCGTGGCGCCGGCCAGAAAAATCAGAAGAGGAATGGCGATAGCTATGATCTTCCAGTGCTGCCCGAAGAGGGAGATAGGATCCCAACCCACCAAGTGATTCGGGCCAAGGTGCAAGACGTATTTCGCGTAGAGTTGCAAGCCGATCAGCAGCGTAATCAGCGAGACAACAATCGCAAACACGCCCGTCGCGAGGCTCTTAATCGCTAAAAGTACCCATCGCATACGAACATTGTAGGCGCAGCGCCTACAGGTTGCCGGTTATTCTGCGCAGTTCCTGTTGCAGCTCGGCGGTGTTCAGGTGAAAAGTGCCGTCGGGTTGAATGTCGGCGGGTTTGAAGGGAAAGGTTGACCACAGCGTCAGCAGCGGCTCGCTGAGTTCTGCTTCTTTGAACCGGGCGAATTCGGGTTCATGCTCCAGCGCAACGGTGAGAAGCGCCGCGCGAAACCAGACTGCGCCGACATCGGCTTCGGGACTGCAGACGGTCTGGTAGAAGGCTGCGCCGACGGCGGCATGCTGCCGGCATTCGGGCCCATCGCGCTTGGCCAAGTCCTTCATCAACTTGACAACGGCCGCCAGATCGGCGGGTGCGACCGGCGGCACGCCGCCGGCGGTTGCGAAATCGCTGGGAAGAAACATTTGGCGCCTCGGTGCCCGGCATGAACTGTACCGATTGTAAACGGCTTGGGGCGCGCCTGGTCCTGAGGGACATCATTCCGGAGACTCGATTAACCGTTTGGTTCGACTCGGAAAACGATGTCCCTCGGGGCGAGGTGAATCAGAAAAGTTATCGAGAAAGGAGAAACAGGATGTCAGACACAAGTTATGAAGAGTTGAGGGCCGAAAACGAAGAGCTGAAGAAGCAGCTGGCAGCGTCCGCCGGCGACGGTGCATTGCAATTCAAGGTCGCCGCCAAGGGCGGGGTGAGTGTGTATGGCCTGGGTCACTATCCGGTCACGTTGTATTACGAGCAGTGGTGCCGGCTGCTGGAGAATGTCGCGGCGTTATACGCCTTCCTCGAGTCCAACAAGGGCACGCTGAAGCGGCGGTCGGCGGCAGAAGCGTCATAGGCCGTTTAGTGGCGTTCTGCATCGCTTCCGAAGACTGTAGAATATGTAGGGGGCTGGCTGGCCGCAGCGGGCAGCTCCACGGGGGAGCTGCCAGGGCATGGACATGACGTGGGTGACCGACCGCATCGCGGTGGGCGGCGGCATCTGGACCGAAGACAAGATGATGGAGGTGGCCGACGCCGGCATCACTCACATCATTGACATGCAGATTGAATGGGATGACACGCGCCTGGCCGCGCCCCACGGTATCAAGGTGCTGTGGAACCCCACCGACGACGACTTCCGGCCCAAGCCGCCGGAGCTGTTGCAGCGCGGCGTGGAGTTTGCGCTGGCGGCGCTGGACGATGCCGAGACGCGGTTGTTCATCCACTGCGCCGCCGGGGTGCACCGCGCTCCCATGATGGCGCTGGCGGTGCTGCGCGCCCTGGGGTTCTCGCTCGCCAATGCCCTCGAGATGATCGAGTCGCGGCGTCCCGCCGCCGACTTCGCCGACGTTTATGTGCAGAGCGTGGAAGAGTTCATGCGCAGTTATGCGGCGGTGGAGGAAGAGCGGTAGTTAGTGGTTGGTAATTCGCCTTTACGCGTCGCGCATTAGTTCCACACTGAAGCAGTAGCTTAATCGGGCGATCCATTTTTTTTGCGAATTCGGGGCAGAGCGGGCGGCGCCGGGTGGCGGGTAATTGACAGAGCATCCGTCGGGAAGTAGAGTTTAGGCGGGTTAACCGTTGTCCGGCCATATTCGTAATATGCAAAACGCTGTGCAGGCAGAATTCAAGCTGTTCGGCACCCTCAAACGTGAGGGCAAGTGGTATATCGCCCACTGTCCGCCGCTGGACATCACCACTCAGGGCAGAACGGAAGAAGAGGCCCGGCGCAACCTTATTGAAGCGTGCGAGTTGTTCATCATCAGTTGCTTCGAGAGGGGAACGTTTGAACAAGCGCTCCGCGAACTGGGATGGCACGTTGCTGCGGGGGAAGTTGCGAAGCCTGGACAAGAGCATCGCCCGCCGCTACCCGCCGGCGCTTTCCTTTTTCCGATCCCGGTTCCCTTTGGCTTTGAGAACGCCACAGGATGCCGCGACTAGTTCCTCAGCCGTGGCGAAAGCTAGTTTGCGTTTTCGAACAATTGGGATACCGGCAAGCCGGCCAAAAGGGCAGTCACCTAAAACTGGAGAAGCCGGGGTGCGCAAGACCGCTGATTATACCAAGGTATGAGGAAGTTGGACTGGACATCATTCTCAACCTGATGCGAACTGCCGGAATCAAACGTGAGGCATTCCTCGCGCTGCTTCAGAATTGCCGCTAGCGTTCGCGAACGAGCTCCGTTTCCCAACAAATGGTTTGCAACGCTCCTATAATTAGGTAGGCCCGCGAGCAACAATCACTCCTTTATGTTCTGTGGCAGGCGTGATTCACATGGCCTGCGATCAACCGAATTTCGTATCCATATATATAGTGAGGCACACATGATGCCGACGATCTGCCGCCCCAACGGGCGGTTTTTTGCTGTCCTGATTTCGCTCAGCCTGACGATTTGCCTGCCGACCGCGGTCCCGGTCCGCGCGGCCGGCACGAAATCGCCGGCTCCTGCACTGTGTCAGATCAGCGACACGGTGTACCGTGCCGACGGCTCGCCCGCGCAGGGCACGGTGCTGTTGTCGTGGCAGGCGTTCACCACGTCCGGGGGACAAGCGGTGTCGCCCGGCTCGCTGCTGGTGACGCTGGACTCGGGCGGCGGATTCAACGCCGGCCTCGCGCCCAACACGGGAGCGAGTCCGGCCGGGACCTATTACAAGGCGATCTTCAAGCTGAACGACGGCACCACGGAGACTGAGTACTGGGTGGTCCCCAACACCCAGACGACCACCATCGGCGCGATTCGCAGCAAGCTGGTGCCGGCGCAGCAGGCGGCGCAGTTCCTGACGCGCGACTACGCCGACTCCACCTATATTGCTGTCGCCAGCACGCAGACCATCAGCGGCGCAAAGACCTTCAGCATTTCGCCCGCCGTGCCCACGCCGCAAGGTTCGACCGACGCGGCCAACAAGTCGTATGTTGACGCGAACGCAGGCGCGCAGCTTGTGGGCCAGGCCAACACCTGGAGCGGCAAGCAGACCTTCAACGTTTCGCCCGCCGTGCCCACGCCGCAAAGTTCGACCGACGCAGCCAATAAGTCGTATGTTGACGCGAACGCAGGGGCCAACCTGGCATCGCCGCCGCCCATCGGTAATGTCACGCCCAACACCGTGGCGGCCACAACCCTGACGGCCGGCGATTCGCGCACCAGTTCGTATCCTTATATAGATGTTCGCGCCTTCGGCGCGGTGAACGATGCGGTGCAGGTGGGGAGCTGCTCCATCCCGGCTGGATCGCACCAACTGACCTGCAGCGGGCCCTTTGGCAAAGGATTCACCTCTTCGTCGGCCGGAAAGACCATCATCGTTCCGGGAGCCGGCGCGACCATTGCCAACACCACCAATCCGCTTATCACCACGATTGCGTCTTACGTCAACTCAACCACGGTCAACCTGACGGCAGCAGCGGTGCAGGCCTTGTCGAACGGCAGCGCCACCTACGGCACCGATAATGCGTCCGCCTTTTGCAGCGCAACCCAGTGTACGCAGGCGATATACACCGGCATCTACGCAAGTGGGGCAGCGACTGGACGGGAGCTATACATTCCCGGCGGCGCTTATCTGACGACCGAGCCACTGTACTGCCGCTCCAACATGATTTGTCGCGGAGCGGGACAGGGCGCGACACAGATCATCCTGGCCACGGTGCAGAATCCGCTGCCCGGGGCAGCAACCGTCGATTTCAGCGGCAACGTTACTCCGGTGGTTTGCATGGGCAACGCCGCCGGCGGTTTGGGAACGTGCCAAAGCGATAGCGAGATCAATGGAGCGACCGGGCCAACCGGGGCCTATGACCTTCTGGCGGATTCGAAGGGAACGCAGACCGTTGGTTTCTTCGCTACCAACACGGGCCAGACCGGATGCTGCGCTTCTGCCATCTTCTTTCATGACCCCTGGGTTGAGACCTATTACGGGGTGGTCGCCTACAAAACCGGCATCGGCAAAATTGACGGGCTGGTGGGGGACGTGGGTTACTACGGAGCGGTCCTGGTGGGCGATGGCCGCTCGGATCCCACCACCGCCAGTTACGGCTGGCAAATCGTAAACTCGCAGCCGGGGCTGGTCCCATGGGGCATCTGGATTGACGGAATGAGTGATGTCCTGATTACCGGAAACAGCTTCGGCTACAACAAGACCGACAGCATTCTCGTGTATTCGCCCCAGGGATACAGTACCTACCGCTTGAACGTCACCGGCAACAGCTTTACCTCCAACCCCGCCCATCCTACAGGCACCTACATTGACCTTGAGTCCCCTTGTATGGGATGCAGCATCACCGGCAACACATTTGCCTATTCCAGCCTGCAGGACATCCTGCTGGCTTCAGGCGCGTCGGGAACCAGTAACCTGATCGTAAGCCACAACAATTCCCTGAAGATGCAGCGATTGTTTCTCAACGCCACTACCATGACCAGCGGGAGCTGGATTGGCGACGGCAACATCATAGATACGCCGGGATACTACGGGGTTTTCAGCGGGAACATGAATGCCAGGCTGGATAACAATGTCTGCGCCAACCCCTTTGCGGTGTCGGCCCCGCTGAGCGGCAACGCCTATCAAAGCGCATGCTTCCTGTTCACCGGCTCGTCGGCCACTACGGTCGAGGCGAGCAATAACTCGGTCACGTCATCCGGCGGGACGAAGTATCCCGCGGTCAATCTGTACGCCGCATTTGCCCCCATCAGCGGCTCCACCAGCGGCAACCGTTCCGATTATTCGGGATGCGCGGTCTGCAACTACAGCAGCGGTACAGGACTGGTGACGAGCCTTAATGAAGTTGCCAGCAATTATGGGTCGAGCGGAAGCGCGTTGTTCGGCCCCGTTGTCGCACAGCAGGTTAATGTCGCCGGCGACCTCAGCGCACGCGATATTCCCGGCCACGAGTACTTCGTCAGCAAGTACGCGAGCATCCAGGCCGCGATCAATGCTGCCTATAATAATGGTGCGGTGCTCGGCGCGGTGGTTGACGATCGCACCGCTCCCTACAGCGGCCCGGGCTTCATCCTTTATGATTCGGTCACGCTGAAGCTGGCCGCCACCACCTATACCATCAGCAGCGCCGTCACCTACAACAACGGCAATAATAATGTTACGGCGGGCATCGTCCTGGTTCCGGGCGCGCACCTCGTCGGCGCGGGAACTTCCAGCAATCACGGGACGATCCTTCAACCCGGCAACGGATTGAATGCCGACCTGATCGCCACTTCGACGGTGGGAACCGGTACAGGCGCGAGCGTGCAGTGGTGGCACTGGGGCGAAGTCGGCAACCTGCGCATCATCGGTAACGGCGCAAACCAGACTGCCGGCGAATGCCTGAAGATCGAGAACATGGGCGAGACGGCCAAGGTCCATGACGTCGAGCTGTCGGCGTGCTACTCCAACAACGTGGAGATCATCGGCGCGTCGGCAACGCAGTCGGCCATCAGCAATGTCACGTCGAATCTTTCGGCCGGCGGCGCGGGTGTGGCGTTCACCAACCTAGGCGGCGTCGGCGTGCTGGGCGGAATCAGCGGCGATTGCAATCACACCGCGCTCATTGCTGCGAATTTCGGGGCCTCGGGAACGCTGGAAATCAACGGACTCAAGGCCGAGGCGGAGAGCTCGATCTGCCCTTCGCAGGTGCAGGACCCGGTAATTCTTTCGACCACGACCGACGCCACGGTGCTGGCGTCGATCAAAGTGGATGGCGGCTATGCCTTCGGCTCGACGCAGCATGACTTCGTCAAGAGCACGGGACCGGGCTCGATCCAGTACCTGCAAAACAACTTCTACCTGACCGGATACACCAACATCCTGAACGACACTGTGCGCAGCCAGGTGTTGCCCAACCTTGCGACCACGGTCAAGCAGCCGGTCTCATATCTGAGCAATGGGACGATCTTTGCCAACCAGGCGTTCTGGTTTCAGCCCAACACCTTTATCCAGGGCAATCCCAACGGCACTCCGACCGAACTGTTCGGCCTGACGTCGTCCGGCGGCGCGATGCTGGCGGCGCCCGGCAACGGCGACAACGCCAACGCGGGCACGGGCGGAGTGCAGATCGCGAGCTTCAACCGCAGCATCTTTGGACAGACGCCTGAACCGATGGCGCGCTGGGGCTGGCGGTTCCTGGGCAGCGGCGGCGGGTACGATACCACAAAGTGGGACCTGGTTCCGGTATGGGCCGCGGGCGATGCGTCGGACCGCAGCATCGGCAATGCATCGGCGAACTGCCAGAACGGCAACGGAAGCGTGAGCTGCCGCTGGCCGCACGTCTATGCCGCGAACGTGGATACCACGTCCCTGACGGTCAACGGAACTCCCGTGGTGCCGGGCGCCCACCTGGTGAGCGGCACCATGCAGGGCCAGACGGCGCAGATCACCGGCACGGGCTCGTATGCAACCTTATATAGCGCGACGATTCCGGCGGGGACCGCGGCGGTCGGGGCGGGCATCAAGTGCCGCGCGTATTTCCGGCACACCACCGGCGGCGGCACCGTGGCCATGCAGTGGAAGCTGGGCAGCACCTCGCAGGCCTACGCCACAACGTTTACCGGAGGAAACACCGGCGCGGTGGCCGACATCGAGATTTTCACGCCCTCGTCCACCAATGCCGAGATTGTCAACATTCCCTACACGTACTTTGGCGGCACGCTGAACGGCCCAGCCACCGGCCTGGCCTGGAGCGAAAACTTGACGAACGCCAACACGATTTCTTTGCAGTTCAACGTCGCCGCCACCGACAAGCTGACGGGAGATACGTTCTACTGCCAGACGGTGCAGTGAAGCAGTGGCTGGTGCCTGGTGGCTAGTGGCTAGAGGTTAGTGGG
>Ga0335082_10009867_pt1 | contig 10364 bp, 8 predicted proteins | sample Lox_Sample_41_FD_206718 | JGI IMG/M metagenome (GOLD analysis project Ga0335082, IMG submission 206718) | Soil microbial communities from Loxahatchee National Wildlife Refuge, Florida, United States - Lox_Sample_4.1 | ecosystem: Environmental > Terrestrial > Soil > Wetlands | place: USA: Florida...
ATTTCGGTATTCGGAGCCGCGACAAAGCGATTCTCTTCTTCGGTAACGTCGAGCCTTACAAGGGTTTGCAATTTCTCGCTGAGGCATTTCATAAGATCGCGGTCAAAGATCCGGAAGTCCGGCTGATTATCGCTGGCAGACTTGGGAAAGGTTGCGAGAAGTACCTGCAAGAGGTCCGACAAACGCTAAGGCGGGAAGTGAGCGGGGGACAGGTTATACAGGCGATCGGGTACATTCCTGATGAGGATGCGGAGTTGTATTTTAAGGCAGCGGACATATTGGTGCTGCCTTATACGCACGTCTTCCAGAGCGGCGTGCTTTTCCTGGGATACAGCTTCGGTCTGCCTGTGATTGCGACGGACGTGGGGTCTCTCAGCGAAGAAATAGTCGAAGGCCGGACCGGCTTCCTGTGTAGACCATGCGATGCAACCGATCTGGCGCGGGCCATCGAAAAGTATTTTGAAAGCGATCTTTGCAAGAGTTTGTACGACCGCCGCGCGGAGATCCGAGATTATGCGAACGCCCGCCATTCGTGGAATGTGGTTGGCGATATGACCACTAGCTTGTATTCCCAGCTGCTAGCGGGTAGGGCGAGTCACGAGAAGTCTAAGGCTGAGACCTGAGCTCTCTACCGCAGCGGGTATTACCGATTTCCCAGACCAATACTTTGAGGACCAATTTCACGCACTCGGAATGCCTCCGAAGAACGATCATCCATTTCACTACTACTCTAGGGGAACCCTATATGGAACACAAACAAGCGATCTTGAAGGAACCAGAAATGAAAAGGGACGATCTCATCGTAATTACAGGTGCTGGAGGATTCATTGGTGGCAATCTGGCGAAATATTTCCATGACAAGGGATTCACGCACATTCGCGCCGTGGACAAGAAGCCGCTGGATCAATGGTATCAGTGTATTCCGGGCGTGGAGAGCCTTCGGCTCGATTGCAGCAACGAGGACAGCTGCCGACGGGTCTGTGCTGGGGCCGTCGAAGTCTATAATCTGGCCGCCGACATGGGCGGCATGGGCTTTATCGAGCGCTTCCGAGTCGAGTGTCTACGCAGTGTTCTCATCAATACGCACATGATCGAGGCCGCGTATCAGGCCGGGGCGCGTCGTTATTTCTTCTCGTCGTCAGCCTGTGCGTACAACACACTTTTGCAAAAGGATCCTAAGGTGACTGCGCTGAAGGAGTCGGATGCTTACCCTGCTATGGCCGAGCGGGGATATGGTTGGGAGAAGTTGATCTCCGAGATGTTCTGTCAGGAATATTGGGCGGAACGGGGACTCAAGACCTTCATCGCCCGGTTTCATAATGTGTACGGCCCAAACGGTACCTGGGATGGCGGTCGCGAGAAAGCGCCGGCGGCGATCTGCCGGAAGGTCGTGGAGGCCATCGACAAAGGTGAGAGGCGCATTGAAATCTGGGGAGATGGCAATCAGACACGCAGCTTCATGTACATCGCAGACTGTGTCAAGGGCATTGACATGATCATGCACTGCGAGGATCTGATCGCTACACCCATCAACCTTGGCTCAAGTGAACTCGTGTCCATCAATGAACTCGTGAGCAAGGTCGAGCGGATCGCAGGAATATCGCTGAAGCGGGAATATGATCCGACCGCTCCGCGTGGCGTCGGAGGACGCAACAGTGACAACACATTTATCCAGCAGATTCTGAAATGGGAACCGAATACGACGCTCGACACCGGTCTTGGACACACGTACGAATGGATCAAAGAGCAGTATCACTGTCGCAAAGAGGGCAAACTTGTGGTTGCGTGATCCAATCCCTTCGGCAGAATGAGGATTGCTAAGAAAATCGCCAACATGAGAATTGCATACGTAGCGCCCTACCAAGGACCGACGTTGGTGCAACGGAGACCCGTTGTCCGTAACCGAAGCATGTCGAACCGCGTGAAGATTGAATTGATAGCGTCCTTACTGCAGGGCAATGGACACGATGTCGAAATCGTCTCTCAGGGGGAAGTAATCGACCTATCGCTCACGTTCTATCCCCGGTTTTCTGAACCGGAACCCTTCCATCCCGATGTTCCTATTCACTACGGTTCGGTGCTACCGATACGGCGACTGAATGGTTTTTGGTCAAATACACAAACCCTCAGAATCCTGAAAGAGCGCCATCGTGCCAGTCCTTTTGATCTGGTGATCATCTTCAACCTGAAAGACCAACAGATCGCTTGTGCCAACTACGCCATCCGAGATCTCGGACTGCCCGTGATTCTCGAGTACGAAGACGATCGGTTTGTTAACGTACAGGGAGAGTCGATGGACGGTTTTGTGGCGCGGCGCCAGGCTCGCGCCGCGACTCGATTGCTCCAATCTGTGTCGGGCTGCATGGCTGTGTCGCCACACCTACTTTCCCAGATACCTTCCGGGATCCCGACGCTGTTACTGCGAGGAATCGTTGGCGAGGATCTCATCACAGCTAGCAGTGAGCACCGCGGCAAGAAGAAGGATGTCGTGCTGTTTTCCGGTACCCATATCAGTTCCAACGGCATTGCAAATCTGATCGAAGGCTGGCGTGAGGTGACGCTGCCGGGTTGGGAGCTTCACATTACCGGTTATGGTGGCCTCACCGATAGTTTGAAGCAAATGGCGGAAGGCGTTCGAGGTGTTGTGTTTCACGGATTGGTCAGTAGGACAGAGTTAGTTCAACTGATGTGTTCGGCGAAAATCTGTATCAACCCGCACGAGATCAGTCAGACTCCAGGCAACGTATTTGCTTTCAAGATCATCGAGTACCTGGCGGCGGGCGCTCACGTTATCACGACGCCAATGGGCGCTTTGGAGTCCGAGCTGGAAGCCGGAATCTCTTACATGCCAGACAACTCACCGAAGACAATTGCCGCGACCATCCAGCAAGTCATCAAGGAAGGCATGCATCAGAGGAGCGCGTTGGAGGCGGCCCAGCAGGTATATGGGCCTGCCGCAGTTTCGAAATCTCTGAACACAATCCTTAACCAAGTTAAGTATGGTGCAGTCCCAATACTTGGGTCGTCACGGACGGTCCCAGGCGAGTGCATGCGGTCCACAACCTGAACGAGTCAAGTTGATGAGTCTTCCCAGCACGGTAGGTTCAGACAAACCGGTAATGGAGTCTGCCGCTCCAGCGGAGGTCAAGAACGAGGCTGTGGCGAAACGGCAGCGGCGGAGCTTCGCGCTTCCTCTCGGTTGTTTCCTTATCGGGTTGGGAATACTGCTGAGCGGAATGGTTTTAGAAGCCACAATTCTTCCGGCCGGAATGATTATCGGGACCACCCGTCGCGCTGCAGGGCTGGCGCTTTGCCGCGTTTTACTGGTGGCGTCAGGGGCTTACCTTCTGCTGAGACGACCGCGAATTACCGTTGTCCACCTCGCAGCGCTGGTACCGGGGGCCGTGTTGTCCGGAGTCGTAGGAGCAGCCGCGCTGCAGGTCGTCGTTGTTCCTCCTCGTATCGTAAGTGGATGGAAATCCGAGGTGCCGGTAAAGGAGCAAAACCAGCTCGGGTACCGGGGCCGCCCAATTTCATATAAGCCCGAGGACTACGTCATCGTACTGCTTGGCGATTCTCAGGTGGAAGCAACGGCATTGCCGCTTGACGCGATGCCTGAACGGCGGCTGGAATCCGATCTGCTCTCTCTAGGAAGAAGGACTCGAGTTGTTAGCATCGGTACGGGCGGATACGGTCAAGATCAAGAACTCCTGGCACTGCAAGAGTATTTTCAAGAATACCGCGCGGACCTGGTCGTCCTCTGGCAAACGCCTGCAAATGACATTTGGAACAACGTATTCAAGACCCACATGATCAACCGCAATCCGAAGCCGACATTCTGGCTGGATGGGTCAGGGAGGCTGCTCGGTCCGAGCGAAGCGCTGGGGCAGCCATTGGCAAATTCCAGGATTGTCGTCGTTTCCTTGTGGGAGCGCGCTTTAAGTCTTCCCTGGCGGGACAAGAGCTGGGAACGACAGCTCCCTGCAGCCTACGTGCCCATGGACCACTACGACGGCCCGGTTCGGACCGAGTGGCAAGATCGGTGGAATACAAATCTTGGCCGGATGCGCGATGAAAATCTGGCGACCGAAAAAAGTCACTTGGTAGTCGGGCTGACGCCCCGCAGTCCGCGCATGCAATATGGTCTCGATCTCACGCGCGCTCTCACAGGGCGAATTCAGGAGCTGGCCACCGCTCATCACGCGAGGTTGGTTGTCTTTCAGGCGTCCGCTGGGAATGATGGCTTCGCTTCGGACGACGATGTGTATGTGCTTAACAAGAAGTACTACCGAGTCTCCAAGCGCCAGTACCTCGAGAACTGGAATTACGTCAACGCCGGCTTTGACACCGAAACGATACCGGTGACGGTGAAAGACTGGCGCGTGGGACCAGAAGACGGTCACCTGAACGGGCCGGCTACAGACCAGGTGATGGCGGATCTGGCAAAACGACTGCAGTCCAGGATCGTTGACAAGGCTCATCCCGCGGGACCCCAGTAAAGGATTTGGACATGAATATTCTTGGCATCTCCGCTTTTTATCATGACAGCGCGGCCGCCCTGGTGGTGGATGGTGAGATCATCGCGGCGGCACAGGAAGAACGCTTCACGCGGAAAAAACATGATCCGGGTTTCCCTAAGCACGCCGTGGAGTACTGTCTGGAGGAAGCGGGACTGACACCTGATCAATTGGATTTCGTGGCCTTTTATGACAAACCGATGCTGAAGTTTGAACGCCTGCTTGAAACCGAGCTGGCATTCGCGCCCAGCGGCATCCGGAGTTTCGTCATGGCGATTCCGGTCTGGTTGAAGGAAAAGCTGATGATGCGGCGCATGCTCCGTAACGGTTTACCGGGCAAAACGAAGGCCCCGCTGCTCTTTATGGATCACCATGAGAGCCACGCGGCGAGCGCGTTTTTCCCCAGTCCCTTCGAAGAAGCGGCCATCCTTACTCTGGATGGCGTCGGTGAGTGGACGACCACGGCATGGGGAGTCGGGCGCGGAAACAAAATCGAACTCAAGCAGCACCTTCAGTTCCCGCACTCGCTCGGGCTGCTGTACTCCGCTTTCACCTACTACTGCGGGTTCAAGGTCAACAGCGGGGAATACAAGCTGATGGGCCTGGCGCCCTACGGCACGCCAGTGTACGCGGAAGCGATCCATAAGCACCTGATCGATTTGAAGGCTGACGGCAGTTTTTGGCTGAACATGCACTACTTCAATTATTGCCAGGGGCTGACCATGACGAACCGCAAGTTCGACAGCCTGTTTGGCGGACCACCACGGAATCCGGAAAGCACCATCGAGCAGCGCCACATGGACTTGGCAGCCAGCATCCAGGCGGTCACCGAAGAGATCATGCTGCGCATGAGTCGTGATCTGCACGAGAAGACCAGGATGAAGTATCTGGTTCTGGCCGGGGGCGTGGCGCTGAACTGCGTGGCCAACGGCCGCATGCTGCGCGAGGGGCCCTACGAAGATATTTGGATTCAGCCGGCGGCCGGTGATGCAGGAGGGGCGCTGGGCGCGGCCCTGTTCACCTGGCACCAGTTGCTGGATAAGCCGCGCCACGCCTCTGGCCGGGACAAACAAAAGGGCAGCTTTCTCGGCCCCGCATTCACGGGGGAGCAGGTGCAAAGCTTCCTCGAGAAAAAGGGAGTTGAATACACTCGCATCGACGATGCGCAGGAACAGGCGGAATACGTCGCCCACTTGCTGGCCCAGGAGAAGGTGGTGGGCTGGTTCCAGGGCAGGATGGAGTTTGGTCCACGGGCCTTGGGAGCGCGCTCCATCATCGGTGATGCGCGGTCCCCTAAGATGCAGGCCACGATGAACCTGAAGATCAAGTTCCGCGAAAGCTTCCGGCCCTTTGCTCCGGTTGTCCTACAGGAACATGTGCACGAGTGGTTCGAGATGCGGAAAGGGCAGGAAAGCCCCTATATGTTGCTGGTCGCCCCGGTGCTGGTGCGCCATCGCGCGGAAATTCCGGTCGGGCTGCTCGAGAAAATGTCTCGAGACCCGGACCTGAGGCAACGCGTGAACGTCGTACGATCCTCCGTTCCGGCGATCACGCACGTGGATTACAGTGCGCGCGTACAGACCGTGGATCGAGAGCGCAATCCCCGGTTCCACCAGGCTATGCAGACGTTCTACAACATGACTGGATGCCCGGTCCTGGTGAATACGAGCTTCAATGTGCGAGGAGAGCCGATCGTGTGCACGCCGGAGGATGCTTATCGCTGTTTTCTGGCGACTGAGATGGACGCGTTGGTGCTGGAGAACTTCATTCTTCTCAAGAGCCAGCTCAAAGGGGATGTCACCGACGGCAAGACCCGCGCGGAGTACCTCGCGCAATTCCAGCTGGATTGACCTTCAGCTAAGCGAAAGAATACCGAGTCATGAGCGCAGAAATTCAAAGTCTGTTTAAACCGGCCGACCGTATGCTGCGGCAGTTCGCCGTGCTGTGGGTAGTGTTCTTCGCGGCCATCGGAGCGCGGCAGGAATTCCACCATCATCGTCGCGTGCTGGCGATCGTCCTTGCGATTCTGGCCCTGACGATCGGACCTCTGGGAATGATATGGCCGCGAATCATCAAGCCCATCTTCGTCGGCTGGATGGCGCTGGCCTACCCGATCGGCTGGGTGGTGTCCCGCATCGTGCTAGGAGTAATTTTTTACGGGCTGTTTACGCCCCTGGCCTGGGTGTTCCGGCGGATGGGCCGGGACGCTCTGCGGTTGAAGCCCCAACCGTCGGCGGCCACGTACTGGTGTGAGAAGCCAGGCGCAGAAGACCAGGCGCAATACCTTCGTCAATTTTGAACCACCATTCGGTAATCAGGAAGAGTGAGGCCATGAAGGCTGAAACGAGTTTCGAACAAATCGCAAAAAGCGGGCGGCAGAGTACATTTCTAGGGGAGCTGTGGGCATTGCTGCGGCAGAAAAAGAAATACTGGCTAATGCCCATCGTCATCACGCTGCTGTTGCTGGGCGTGCTCGTGTTCCTTTCTGGAACTGCGGCTGCGCCGTTCATCTACACGCTGTTCTAGGCTGCGAAACAACATCCCTGTCCGTGTCCCATCCGGGCAACGTGCGGGGGACGGACGTTGAGGGTGGCCAGTGGTTTCGGCACCCCATTTCCCAACTTGCCAGTTCACTTCATGAGCACAATCGCGGAAAATTCGAGGCCGGGCAGTGTAGCCAGTCAGCAAAACCGGCCTGGCACAGAATCCTCTCCAACTTCCTTACACATGTATCCGTTGGTTACATTGACTGTTACGACCCTCAATCGTGCTGACTACCTGCGCGAAACCCTATCGTCGGTACTGGCGCAGGACTACCCGAATCTGGACATTCTGGTCTCTGACAATGGGTCACGCGCCGAGACGCCCGCACTTGTGCGGGCGATGATCAAGAACGATTGCCGCGTTCGCTTCCGGCGAAATGAAACCACGGTGCCACAGCACGAGCACTTTACCCAGTGCGTAGATGCGGCACGCGGTGAATTCTTCATTCTTCTCTGCGATGACGATCTCATCAATCCGAGTTTTGTCTCGGAGTTGGTCGGGGTCGCCAATCGGCATCCCGGTGTGAATGTTGTAGTGCCCGCTAACGTCACGATTGACGAGCAAGGCAAGGTGGTCAATGAGTTCGCCAAGCCGCGAGCCGAGGTTGTGGATGGACCGGAATTCGTCCTCCGATGGCTGAGGGGGCCCGGCCCGAAGCTCTTTGCCAACGTGGTGACGATACTCGGGCGGACCGCAATCATCCGCCATTTTGGCGGATATCAGGGCTTCGCGCGCGGTCAGAACATGGACAATCTGCTCTTTCTGCAATGTGCCATCACCGGGAAAGTCGGCTTCGCGCATAACGCAGTGTTCAGTTGGCGGGTATACTGCCGCAGCCTGGGCTTCGCCTCTACGCCGCAGCAGATTGCCGAGTCATCACACCAATTTGAGCACCACCTTCTGCATGACGCACGCACCGTGGAGGCCCTCGCGGCCTTGCCGAGATCGTTGCGCAAAGAGGTGCTCAACGGTGTACGTATCATGACCGCGCGAGAGTTTCTCTCCCGCATCAACTTTTTCAACCATCCATTTTGCTGGGAGTGCGTACGTCAGTTCTTCTTGTTTCATTGGAATACCGTGTTTTGCTACGTCGTGCTTCGCTGCTATTATCGCCGGCTCTGCGATTTGGTCGCCTCGGGCCGCACTCGCAAAACGACGGTTGAGTGACGAAGATGGGCGCTAGCATCGCCGGAGCAGCGCACGGAATGGCGAGGGTCCAAGATATCATGCAGACTGAGAGGGTTTGATGGACCCAGTGCGGATCGCCTTCTTAGGATGGTTTGGAGCGCAGAACCTCGGCAACGAATGCACGCTGCAGGCCATCATCTACCATCTACGTCAAACTTTGCCAACCGCCGAGTTCCAGTGCCTCTGTGTCGAACCCGAAGATACAAAAGCAAGACACGGCATCGCGGCAACAGCGATTGCTGAACAGTTTCCGACTGTCAGCAGCTCAAAGTCACGGTTAGTAAGAAATAATCTAGCGGCGAAAATTCTGGGGAAGATCTGGTTTCGAGTCCTTCGAATACCAATCGCGTTATTAGGATGGCTCCAAGGGTTTAAGACTTTGAAGAACACCCACATGCTCATCGTGCCGGGAACAGGGCTTCTCACTGATGCTTACGCCCGGCCTTTCGGCTGGCCATACTATATTTTCAAATGGTCGTTGACGGCAAAACTGTGTGGTTGCCGACTACTGTTTGTCAGCGTAGGAGCAGGTCCCATTTATCATCGACTAAGCAAGTGGTTCATCAAGTCGGCACTGTCCATGGCTGACTTTCGCTCTTATCGGGAGGATTCCGCCCTCCAATATCTCAACGCCATCGGATTTTCGACACGCAACGATCGACTTTTTCCTGATTTAGCGTTCAATCTGCCTGAGACCATTTTGCCCAAGGCTGCCCTTCACAAGAAGCATAGACCAGTTGTCGGCATCGGCGTGATGCACTACGCGGGAAGGCTAAGTGTCGACAAACCTCGTCACGCCACTTATTTGGCTTACTTGTCAACACTCGCGGAATTCGTGGAATGGTTGCTCGCGCATCAGTACGATGTAAGCCTGTTAGTTGGTGATGCCGCGAACGATACACACGTCGTACAAGAGCTGAGTGACTTGCTGAAAAAGCGCGCGTTGTGGGATCAATCGCGTATTATCGACGCGCCAATTCTTACGGTGGAAGATCTATTAAAACGGCTTGCAGAAACGGATGCAGTGGTTGCGACGCGATTTCACAATGCGTTGCTAGCATTGGTAGTAAACAAGCCAGTCATATTGATTTCGTTTCATCACAAGTGTGATTCGTTAATGAAAGAGATGAATTTGTCGGATTACTGCGTGGATATTAATCACATCACTGTCGACGGATTGATCCAGCGATTTGTTCAACTCGAACACAATGCCACGACGGTGAAGGATCACCTCAAGCGGAAGGTGGAGGAGCAGCGTCAAGCGCTTGAGGAACAGTATCAGATTATTCTCAAAGAGAACTGTCCAATTGAGTGGACAACATCGGCGCAAGAGGTCTCGGCCACCCTGCCAGACTAACCGAAACTTGAATGCAGGAACGAAATCCAAAGGTTGGTCGACACGTTAGATGATGCGCTGAAAGATGTTTCCATCGATATGAAGGTTGTCCACATTAACAAGAACGATCTGTCAGGAGGCGCTGCTCGCGCCGCCCATCGGCTGCACAAGGGTCTGCAGCGTGTTGGGCACGAATCGGTAATGCTGGTCGAGTCCCGAAGCAGCGACGATCCGAGCGTTCTGGTGTTTGAGAAACCGATGGACAGTCTTAATCTTGTGCGACGAGGCCTACGCCAGATCAGAAATGCCCGAGACTTCAAGCACTATAGCAATTCGCGGCCGGGCGGCTACGAACTATTCAGCGACGATCGAAGCACGTACGCAGCGACGCTGGTCGATCAGATACCTGCATGCCAGGTCATCAATTTGCATTGGATCCCGGGCCTTGTTGATTACGAGTCTTTCTTCACGCGCGTGCTACCTTCGACGCCTATCGTGTGGACGCTGCACGACCTCAACGCGCTGACCGGTGGATGTCACTATGACCTCGGGTGCGGTCGGTACGTCATTCATTGCGGCACATGTCCTCAGCTCGGCAGCGAGGATTTTAGAGATCTTTCTTACGACATCTGGGCGCGAAAGCAGCGTTTGTTTTCAACGATAGAGTCTTCCAGGCTGCACTTTGTCACCCCCAGTAGATGGCTTGCCGAGGAGGTGAAGCGTAGCCCTTTCCTCGGTAGGTTTCCGGTTTACGTTATCCCCTACGGCTTGGATCTCGA
>Ga0335082_10009868_pt1 | contig 10363 bp, 11 predicted proteins | sample Lox_Sample_41_FD_206718 | JGI IMG/M metagenome (GOLD analysis project Ga0335082, IMG submission 206718) | Soil microbial communities from Loxahatchee National Wildlife Refuge, Florida, United States - Lox_Sample_4.1 | ecosystem: Environmental > Terrestrial > Soil > Wetlands | place: USA...
ATCGACACCGCCCACCAGGAACATGGGCTGCACTCCGGACTGGATGTGCTGGTATGCGTAACCGATCGCATCGGTCGAAGATGTACAACCTGCCGTGACCACATGGCTGTACCCGCGGAAGCCGAAGCGCATGGAGATCTCGCTGGAAATCGTTCCCATGGTTCCGCTGGGAATACAGAACAAGCTGACCTGCTTGACGTGACCCGAGTGCCACAGCCGGTACTGCTCTTCAGAAAATTCCTGTGCTCCCCCGCCGGTTCCGAGCAGCACACCGATCTGCCGCTTCTCCTCCATGGACATAGCCAAAGGATCGAGACCGGCATCGCCGATAGCCTCGGAGGACGCGGCGACCGCCAGCGGCACCACGCGTGAAACGTGCTTGCGTTCGCGGGGATCGACCCAGGCCAACTCATCGAACTCGGGAATCTCCCCCGCGATGTGAACAGGCAACTCCGAGGGATCGAAGCGGGAGATACGCTTCACCCCCGACTTGCCGGCGAGAATCGCCCGGCAGAAAGCCTCTTTGCCGTTGCCGTTGGGGCTGACGACGCCGATGCCCGTGATGACCACTCGTGGAAGCATGGCTTGCGATTGTAACCCTGAAGCTACGTTTCGTGCGTCGATGAGATGCCGATTGTTCGGATAACGTTACAACAAATGGGATAATCGACGCATGCCGCTAGGGCTATATATCTCCGTCCCTTTCTGCCGCACCAAGTGCACCTATTGCAACTTCGCCTCGGATGTCTTCTCCAAAACCGTGTTCGAGCGTTATACCGACCGCCTTTGTGCGGACATCTCCCATGCCGGCGCGAGCGCAGAGCAGATGGGCGGAACCCTGGACCGCACCGTCGATTCCATTTATCTGGGGGGCGGCACTCCCACGCTCCTAGATGTAAAGCAACTGGAGCGGCTGTTTGTCACGGTTTCGCAAAATTTCGATCTTTTAGCTGGCGCGGAGGTGACGGTGGAATGCGCGCCCGGCACTCTGACTCCCGCCCTGATTGAGACGTTTGCCGGGTGTGGGGTGAACCGCGTCAGCCTCGGGGTGCAGTCTTTTGTCGACAAGGAGGCGGCGTCGGTCGGGCGCTTGCACAATCGAGCCGTGGTTCTCGATGAAATCGCGCGTCTTCGCGCAGCGGGATTGAGGAATATCAACATTGACCTGATCGCCGGGCTGCCGCATCAGAGCAAGGAAAGTTGGACGTACTCTCTCGAACAGACAATTGACTGCCAGGCGCCGCACGTCAGCGTTTACATGCTTGAGATCGATGAGGACTCGCGCCTGGGCCATGAATTGATCGCCGGGGGGACGCGATACCACGCGCACTCTGTTCCAGACGAAGACCTGACCGCGGACTTGTACCTCATGGCGGGCGAACGGCTGGAAGCCGCCGCTGTTCATCAGTACGAGATTTCGAACTTTGCGCGCAAAGCAAGCGAATCGCGGCATAACCTGAAATATTGGACCCGCCAGCCGTACCTGGGCTTCGGCGTGGATGCTCACTCCATGTTGCCTTCGCAAGACGGCGAAGCCGTGCGCTTTTCCACTGCCGATTCGCTGGAAGCCTATCTCTCGGGCATGTCGCTGCAGCGCACTGTTGTCGACCGGCGATCAACGCTGGAAGAGGCGTTCTTCTTAGGGCTTCGGTTGGTGCGCGGTATCGATTTGAGCCAGATCGTGGCAGAGTTTGGCGAGGTTTCAGTTCACGAGTACTTTGCGACGCTCACCGACCTCGTGAACCTTGGCCTGCTCGAGCGCGCCGGGGAGTTGGTCCGTCTCACCGCCCGTGGCCGCCTGCTCTCGAACGAGGTATTTGAACGATTCGTCTCTTCCGTGCCGGCAGTGCAGTGAGGGACTTGAATTGCAGCGTATAATTCCAGCGCGGGGTGATCCATGGGCCTTTACTCACATTACGACCACTCGCACAATCACCCGATCAATCGCGCTCTGCATATGATCGCCATTCCGGTGGGGTTCTCGTCGCTCATCGTAGTCTGGTTCCATTGGGTGATTGGTTTGCTGCTGGTTCCGGCCGCCTTCGCGCTAGCCTGGCTCGGACACCTCATCGAGGGCAACAAGCCCGCGTTTCTCACCAACCCGGCGCACGTGTTCGTAGCACCGGTCTGGATGGCGCGCAAGATCTTCGGTGGCGGAGAGAAAAAGTCCGCTTAGCTCGCGACCAGTCGGTCGGTCGGTTGTTCGTCCTTAACCATCACGATCCCCAATAAACATGCGGCTTTCGCGCACTTGAGATTCTCTGGCTGTATGTAACTTCCGATCTTGCCGGGTCCATGCTGTAATCAAAGTGCAATCAAACTGTGCACGATGAAGTGCAGTGACAGCGAAGGTTTGCTGCCTGGAGGGCTCTTGGATTTTCAACTGAATGACGAGCAGTTGCAGCTGAAGAAAAGCGTGAGGGAGTTCACCGAGCGCGAGATCGCGCCCAACGTAATGAAGTGGGACGAGGAGGGCGAGTTTCCGCTTTCCACTATCAAGGAACTGGGAAAACTCGGATTCATGGGGTCGATTTTCCCGGCGGAGTACGGCGGCCCGGGCATGGGCTACGTCGAATACGCCACCGTGATCGAGGAACTCTCCCGCGTGGACGGCTCGGTGGGAATCATCGTGGCGGCGCACACCTCGCTGGGCTCGAATCACATTTTTCTGGCTGGCAACGAAGAGCAGAAGAAGAAATATGTCAGCAAGCTCGCGACGGGGGAATATATCGGCGCATGGGGATTGACCGAACCATCGTCGGGTTCGGACGCGGGCAGCGCTCGCATGACCGCGGTGCGCAAGGGCAACAACTGGGTGTTGAACGGGACGAAGACGTTCATCACCAATGGCCGTTACGCGGATGTGCTGGTGGTGATCGCGGTAACCGATCGCACCGCCCACACGCACGGCCTCTCGGCGTTCATCGTGGAAAAAGACACCAAGGGCTTCCGGCCGGGCAAGAAAGAAAACAAGCTCGGCCTGCGCGCCAGCGATACTTCGGAGCTGATTTTCGAAGACTGTGTCATTCCCGCAGAGAACCTGGTCGGCAAGGAAGGAGACGGCTTCATTGACGCCATGCGCGTGCTCGACGGGGGCCGCATTTCCATCGCGGCGTTGGGGCTGGGCATGGCCGAGGGCGCGTTCGAGTGTGCCCTCAAATACTCCAAACAGAGAAAACAGTTCGGCAAGGCCATCAGCGAGTTTCAGGGCATCCAGTGGAAGTTGGCCGACATGGCAACCGAGATCGAGGCTGCCAAGCTGCTTACCTTCCGTGCGGCGGCCATGAAGGATGCCGGCATGAAGACCACGCAGGAATCGTCGATGGCCAAGCTGTACACCAGCGAGGTAGCGGTTCGCTGCGCCAACGAGAGCGTGCAGATCCACGGCGGGTACGGCTTCATTAAGGATTACCCGGCGGAGAAGTTCTATCGCGACGTGAAGTTATGCACCATCGGCGAGGGCACGAGCGAGATTCAGCGTCTGGTGATTGCGCGGCAGTTGTTGAAAGACTAAATCGATTCGCCGCAGATCGACGCGGACTTCCGCACAGCCAGTCCTGCCGGATGCGCGTTGAACTACCTGCTACCTGCATTACACTAAGCATCTCCCATGGCTGCGGACGCCACTTTCTACCGCGATCTTGCCTATGTCTTTGGCGCTGCCGTCATCGGAGGGGCCGCGGCTCGCGCTCTTCGCCAGCCCATGATTCTCGGCTACGTACTGGGAGGCATCCTGGTAGGTCCGTTTACGCCCGGGCCGACGCTCTCTGACATCCACCATTTTGAAGTCCTGGCCGAAGTGGGCGTGATTCTGCTGATGTACTCGATCGGCCTGGAATTTTCCTTCCGCGATCTCTTACAGGTGAAATGGGTCGCGATCCTGGGCGGCCCGCTGGGCATCGCGCTCTCCATGGCACTCGGTCTCGGCGTCGGCTGGCTGCTGGGATGGAATTGGCAGCCGGGGATAGCCCTAGGGGCGATCATTTCCGTGGCCAGCACCATGGTGCTCTCGCGCTTGCTGAGCGACTCCGGAATGCTGCGTTCCGAGGCCGGGCAGGTGATGATCGGAATTACCCTCGTCGAGGATCTCGCGGTCGTGGTTTTGACTATTCTGCTGCCTTCTTTTGGCAGCCTCAGTGGGGATCGCCTGCTCGACCTCGCCATCGCTCTGGGCAAGGCCTTGCTGATCCTTACGCCGGTCACGGTGCTGGCCTACAAGCTCATCCCGCCTTTGATGAGCCGGGTGATCCGCACCGGCAATCCGGAACTGCTGGTTCTGGTCGCCTTGGCCTTGAGCCTCGTCACTGCGGCGATCACGCAAGCCGTTGGACTCTCATTGGCCCTGGGTGCTTTCCTGGCAGGGTTGCTGGTCAGCGAATCGAGTGACGCTCACAAAACGCTCAACCACCTGTTACCGTTGCGCGATGCCTTTGTGGCGCTCTTCTTCGTCACCATGGGAGCGCTAGTCAACCCGCGCATCCTGATCGCGCGGCCCGGACTTCTCTTGGTGATCGTGGCCATGACCGTGGCGGGGAAGTTCGTGATTTGGGGAGTAGTGGTGTGGCTGTTCCGTTATCCGTGGAAGACCGCCTTGCTGGTGGGGCTGGGGCTCACGCAGATTGGAGAGTTCTCCTACGTTCTGGTGCAGGTCGCCCGCGACGCCAAACTGGTGGGCGATGACATGTACAACGCCACGTTAGCGGCATCGGTGGTCACGATCTTGTTGAATGGCTTGCTGGTGCGTTCCTTGCGGGATCGAGCACAGCTGGCGACGAGTTAGTGTCCCATTGCCATTCCGCGGAGATCTGCGTTGATCGGCGGCGAAATGCTTTACACTGACTCTTTGACCCCCGAACTTCAAACCTGGCTGGGCAGCCTGCGCAACGGCGACGCGCGGGCGCTTTCCCGCGCCATCAGCGCGGTCGAAAACCGCACTCCCGGGTGGGCGGAGTTGCTAAAGGCGATCTTTCCCCAAAGTGGCCGCGCACGTATTCTGGGGCTTACCGGCGCTCCTGGAGCAGGGAAAAGCACCCTGGTGGATCAGCTGGCGAAGCACTATCGCAAGCAGGAGAAAACGGTCGGCATCATCGCGGTCGATCCCACCAGCCCCTACACCGGCGGTGCAATTCTCGGCGACCGCATCCGCATGCAGGACCACTTTTCTGATCCCGGAATCTACATCCGCAGCATGGCCACGCGGGGTTCGCTGGGCGGCCTGGCCCGCGCCACCGCCGACGTGGCTACCGTGCTCGACGCCTCGGGCCGTGATCTGGTCATGATCGAAACCGTGGGGGTCGGCCAGGACGAAGTCGACATCGTGCGCCTGGCCGACATCACCATTGTGATTTTGGTCCCCGGCATGGGCGACGATGTGCAGAGCATCAAAGCCGGGATCATGGAGATCGCCGACATTTTTGTAATCAACAAGAGCGACCGCGACGGCGCCGAACGCGTGGAGCGCGAAATTCGAGCGTTGCAATCGCTGGCTGTGCGCCAGGACCGCTGGACGCCGCCGATTGTGAAAACGGTGGCCAGTGAGGGCAAGGGAACCCCGGAACTCATCGCCGCGATCGCGGAATACGAGAGCTTCCTCCAGAAAGGCAACCTGGATTTGCGGCATAAGGTTGACAATTGGAAGGAGCGGCTCGTCGAAATGCTCCGCGATGCGCTGATGGAGAAGGCGCGCTCGGAACTACGCGACAGCTGGGTGGATCAGTATGCTGCGGAGATTGCGGAGCACAAGCGTGATCCGTATTCTCTTGTGGAAGAAATCGTTAATAAGCTTTCAGGCTGACCCCCGAGTACTGACTCCTGACTACTGTTCAAATGTTCACCATTGACCATCTTGGCATTGCGGTGAAGTCGCTGGCGGCGGCGAAGTCGATCTACCAGAAGCTGGGAATGGCCGTGTCGCCGGAAGAAGTGGTCGAGGCCGAAAAGGTGCGCGTGGTCATGGTTCCGGTGGGGGAGAGCCGCTTTGAGTTGCTGGAGCCAACCTCAGAGGATTCGGTAATCGCCAAATTTATCGCCAAGCGCGGCGAAGGCCTGCATCACGTTTCCTTACGTGTGCCCGATCTTACGGCGGCCGTGGCAAAACTCAAGCAAGACGGTGTGCGCTTGGTCTCGGAGGAGATCAAGGTCGGAGCGGGCGGGCACCGCTATGTCTTCGTGCATCCTTCGAGTGCCGGCGGAGTGCTGCTGGAACTCGTGGAAGGCAAACCGTAGCCACGGATCTACACGGATCACTTTTTTGAAATGTTACTTCTAGCCGCTGACACTTCCGGTAAGCACGGCAGCATCGCCCTCGCAAGGTGCGGGCCGGGAGACGAGTGCAACCCTGTGGAGGTCGTCCCACTAGCCGGCGGGACGTTCTCGGCGCAGCTTGTCCCTCAGATCGCAGCGTTGCTGGCAAAGCACGGCTTCACCAAGAACGACATCGGCGGGTTCGCTGTCGCTTCTGGCCCAGGGTCTTTCACCGGACTCCGCGTCGGCCTGGCTGCCATCAAGGCGCTGGCTGAAGTGCTGGGAAAGCCAATCGCCAGGGTTTCGTTGCTGGAGGCCATTGCGTCAGCCGCTGGCGAACGCCCGGTTCTCGCGGTCTTGGATGCCGGCCGCGGCGAGGTTTATGTGGGGGAGTACAAGGGGAAGCGACTGGGCGAGTCGGGGGAAACCTTGCTCACGCGAGAAGAGTTTCTCGCAGCGGCGAAGGGGCAACTCGTTGTGACTCCCGACACCGCATTGGCGGAACTGGCGCGCGCCGCCGCGCGCAGCACTCAGATTGTTCCACCACTGGGAAGCGACACTCTCGCGTGCCTGGGGTGGAAAAAGATCCGCGCGGGCGAAACCACATCGCCCGAAGACCTGGAAGCTAACTACATTCGCCGCTCCGACGCCGAGATTTTTGCGAAGAAATAGCGTCGGCGGGACACCGCCCATCCATGAAAATCCGCGCCGCCACTTCCGACGACATACCCGCTGTGATGGCTCTCGAAAAACACGCGGCTACCGCTTCCCATTGGCCGGAGGAACGCTACCAGGAGTTGTTCAGCCGCCGAGAGCCGGTGAGGGTAGCGTTAGTCATCGAAGAGGCCAGCGCCATCCAGGGGTTCCTCGTCGCCCGCGCAGTCGCAGGAGAGTGGGAAATCGAAAACATTGCTGTGGCGGGCCCGGCGCGACGTCGGGGACTCGGGACCCGTTTGCTGGGTGAATTCCTCAACACGGTTTCAGCCCAGGGCGATCAGCGAGTGTTCCTGGAAGTGCGCGAATCCAATCTGGCGGCGCGCAGGCTCTATGAGAAATGGGCGTTCGTGGAAAACGGCCGGCGTCGCGGTTATTATGTCGCGCCCGACGAGGATGCGATCACATACCGGCTGGAAATGACGTAATCTGCACTGGTTTTTGTGCAGAGCGAACGGAAACTGCTGATAATCAGCTACATGCATGCTCACCTCCGCCTATGAGATTTCACATTGATGCGACCTACGTCCTATGGTAACGTCTAGAAGTTGATAACCCGGTTAGGAGGTCTGCTGGATGCTCACTTCTAGAGACCAACTCCTTGAGAGCCACGAGGAGTTTCGTAAGCTGGTGATGGAACACACACAGTACGAAAAACGTCTCGATTCACTCACCCAGAAACGCTATCTCACAGACGACGAAAAGTTAGAGGAAGTGCGGCTGAAGAAGCTGAAACTCCGCCTCAAAGACCAGATGCAGAGTATTGAGCGGCAGTTCCAGCAGCAGTTGAGTCAGAATCAAGTCGCTTAATACGTTTCCTCCCCCATGCGGTTTCCCAACCGCGGAAGGGTTCATGTGTTTGCAGTGTGGCGCGCGTAAGCGCCTTTTTTTATTTGCATTTAACACGATCGGGTGCGATCCCGGCAGACGACTGAACTATAATTCTTACTGGTCTCCCCCGAATGGTGCGTGACGGCTATTACTACGCGGCGCCGCTGCTTCTGGCTACGATCCTGATCGCCTGGCTGACCGGTTTCGCCTGGGCCTGGCCCGCGCTGCTCCTGGCGTGCTTTTTTCTCTGGTTCTTCCGTGATCCGGAGCGGAACATTCCGCAAGCGCCAGATGCCCTGGTTTCGCCGGCCGATGGCAAAGTCACTGCCATCGCTGAAGTCGTGGCGGATGGCCTGCCGCGGCGGCGCATCAGCATCTTCTTAAGTGTTTTTGATGTGCACGTGAACCGTTCTCCCATCAGCGGCGTCGTAAAGAGCGTGGTCTACCACAGGGGCAAATTCCTGAATGCCATGAACTCTGTCTCCGCTGAACAGAACGAACAGAACGTTGTAACCGTGGAGGGGGAAGGCCAGACGGTGGTTTTCAAGCAGATCGCCGGACTGCTGGCCCGCCGGATTGTCTTCGACAAGAAGGTTGGCGACCGGGTTGACCGAGGAGAGCGCGTGGGTTTGATCAAGTTCGGCTCCCGTGTAGACGTCTTACTGGATCCCTCAGCGACAATCCCGATCAAGGTAGGAGATCGGGTAAAAGGTGGAGCCAGCGTTTTGGCCTACGTCTCCCAACCGCAGCTTGCCGCGTCTGGCCCTGTACGCGCGAGTCAAGGAGCGAAGTGATGGACGACCCCGTGGTACCCGAGATCCCGAGAAGACGGAGAGAAGACCAGCCCCACCGGCGATTGCGCAAGGGCATGTACATTCTGCCTTCACTGTTCACCACCGCCAACATTGCACTGGGATATTACGCCATTCTGCAGGTAACGCACGGGAGCGCGGCGGAGCCCTGGCATTTCGACTTCGCTGCCAAGGCGATTGGATTCGCGGTGGTCTCCGACGGATTGGATGGCCGCATCGCCCGCATGACCCACACCAGCAGCGACTTCGGCAAGGAATTGGATTCGCTCGCCGACGTCGTGACCTTCGGCGTGGCGCCCGCCTTGCTGGCGTGGACGTGGGGTTTCCGCCTGCTACCTGCCGACCTGGGTTCGTCGGACTTTCTCAGCCGGATCATGCAACTAGGCGCCATTGCCAGTTTTCTGTTCCTGATGGCTGGGGCCAGCCGGCTGGCTCGCTTCAATATCACGGTGAATCCGCAGCCTTCCAATCCGGGCCGTCCGGGCAAGAAATACTTTGTGGGTATGCCGATTCCGGCCGGGGCGGGTGTCGTCGCTGCCGTAGTGCACTTCTCGGCGGGCGATCCCGTGACTTCGTTATGGAGTTGCGTGAGCTGGATGCTGATCATCGTGGCCACCAGCTATCTCATGGTGAGCACCTGGCGCTTCTACAGTTTCAAGGACATCGATTTCCGCTCCCGCCATCCCTTCCGCCTGATTCTCCTGTTCGCCGCGTTGTTCGCCGGCATATGGTTTTTCTCGCGCCCCCTGTTGTTTATCATTGCTCTGACGTATATGGCTTCCGGTGTCCTGTGGCGGTTGCAGTGGATCTTCCGGCGGAAGGGTAGTTCGCCTCCTCCTCCGGCATACAAGGAAATCTCTCAGACTTCATGACCTCGAGCGTGAAATCCATGACGCCGGTCCGATCCGACCCTGCCCGTGGCGGCAATTTCTACCGCGTCGCGATCGTGGGGGCCGCATCCCTCAAGGGAAAAGAGGTTGCCGAGGTTCTGAACGATCGCAACTTCCCTTCGCTGGAAGTCAAGCTGCTGGACGACGACGAGTCGCTGGGGCAGCTGGAAAGCGTAGGCGAAGAGGTCACGTTTATCCAGAAGGTCCGGGCAGAAGAATTCCACAACCTCGACTTCACGTTCTTCGCCTCCGATCCGGAATGTACCCGCAAGAACTGGACCATCGCTCGCGACTCGGGCAGCGATATTGTCGACCTGTCTTATGCCCTGGAGGACGAAGCCGGCGTCTTCGTGCGCTCGCCCTGGATTGAGCGCCACCTGGGACAGACCCAGCTTCCCGCCCTTCAGCCACAACCGGTAGTGATCGCACACCCCGCTGCGACGGTCTTGGCACTCCTGTTGCTCCGCGTGCAAAAAGGGGGCAAGGTTGAGCGGGTGGTCGCGACGATTTTCGAGCCGGCTTCTGAGCACGGTCAGAAGGGTATGGATGAGTTGCACCAGCAGACCGTGAACCTGTTGTCGTTCCAGCAACTGCCTAAAGACATCTTTGACACGCAGGTGGCTTTCAACCTGGTGTCCCGGTTCGGAGAACAATCGCGCACCACGCTGGCTGCGGTGGAGAAAAGGATTCTGAAACACTACGGCACGATTGCAGGAACCGAAGCTCCGGCGCCCTCATTGTTCGTGCTGCAGGCCCCGATCTTTCACGGTCACGCATTTGCCGTGCACGTAGAACTCGCCGGTCCCGCGGACATTGCGAGCATCTCCCAGTCGCTGGCTGGCGATCACGTGAATCTCACGCACCGAGCCGAAG
>Ga0335082_10009869_pt1 | contig 10362 bp, 7 predicted proteins | sample Lox_Sample_41_FD_206718 | JGI IMG/M metagenome (GOLD analysis project Ga0335082, IMG submission 206718) | Soil microbial communities from Loxahatchee National Wildlife Refuge, Florida, United States - Lox_Sample_4.1 | ecosystem: Environmental > Terrestrial > Soil > Wetlands | place: USA: Florida...
ATCGGTCGCGCGATCGGCACCACCATCACGTGATCGGTGGCTCCTGAGCGATGGACGACGTCCTGACGCGGGCCGCCGCGATCGCCGACGACGTCCTGTTCCCCGCCGCGACCGCCACGGACGCAGCGCCGCTCCTTCCGGTGGCCTCGCTCGACCTGCTGGCGCGCGAGGGGTTCTACGGCATGGCGGGGCCTTCCTACGTCGGCGGTTGGGACCTGGATCCCGCGACCTCGGCGCAGGTCGTCGAGATCCTCGCCGGCGGCTGCCTCACGACGACGTTCGTGTGGCTCCAACACCGCAACCCGGTGCGGGCCGTCGCCGCCTCGGCGACGCCGGGTCTGCGGGAGGAGTGGCTCGCGCCGCTCTGCGCCGGAGCGCGGCGGGCCGGGATCGCGCTGGCCGGCGAACGGCCCGGGCCACCGTTGCTGGTGGCGCGTCGCGAGGGCGACGGGCTGACGCTCGACGGTGAGGCGCCCTGGGTCTCCGGATGGGGACTGATCGACGTCGTCCTCGTCGCGGCCCGCGATGGGGACCGGGTGATCCGGATGCTCGTGGACGCCGCGCCGGGCACGACGGTCGTCGCCGAGACGCTGCATCTCGTCGCCGCGAACGCGAGCGGGACCGTGACGCTGCGGTTCGAGGAACATCGCGTGCCGGCCGATCGGATCGTGAACGAGGGATCGCTCGACGACGTGCTCGCGCGCGATGCGGCGCGCCTCCGTATGAACGGCTCGCTCTCGCTCGGCGTCGCCGGCCGCTGCGGACGGTTGCTCGGCCCCGGCCCGATGGACGAGGAGCTCCATGCGACGCGGGCCGAGCTCGACGCAGCGTCGCCGGCGCAGCTGCCGGCCGCGCGTGCTCGCGCGGCCGAGCTGGCGATGCGGATGGCCGCCGCGCTCGTCGTCGCCGGCGGCGCCCGCTCGATCCTCATGCAGGCGCACGCGCAGCGCCTCGCGCGCGAGGCGCTGTTCCTCCTGGTCTTCGGCTCGAGGCCGCCGATCCGCACGGCGCTCCTCGAACGGCTGACGCACGCGCCCCTTGCCTGATCGCACACCGCGACGGACCATGGTGGGCATGGCCCCGATCCCCACCGAGGAGCGTCACGAGCCTCTCTCAGGCTGGCGGATCTGGAACATCTCGAAGGACGTCCAGCGACCGCGATTGCTGCCCGCCGGCTCGGGGGTCGATCCCTGGGAGCCGATGCACGCCGTCGAAGCGCGGTGCGCCCAACCGTCGTTGCGGAGGCGGAGTGGCCGCCACGTGGCCCCGTTCCTCGGCTGCACCTGCGGGATCTACGCGAGCCGCTCGCTCGATGTCTTCGAGCGACCGCGCCCCGCCTGGCCGCCGCCGTGCGTCGTCGGCACGGTGTCCCTGTGGGGGACCGTGATCGAGCACGAACAGGGGTGGCGGGCGCGGTTCGCCTATCCCGCCAGGCTCGGTCTCGTGTGCTCGATGTGTGCCTGGTTCGAGCCCGGACCGGGGGTGCCGTCGGTCGTCCACGCCTTCTCGGGCTGTCTCTACGCGTTGTGCGAGATGCATCGTGGCGGCATCCGGGTACAGGACGGCCGGCGGACCCGACCCGTCGATGTCGGTCCGAAGGTCTTGCAGGCCAGGCTCCTCGATGTGTACGCGGTCGACCCGCTGCCGATCGACGCGGTTCGCTCGCTGTTCGAGCAGCCGCCGACCCCCGATCCGCCGCCGTATTTCCCCTCGATCTCCGTGGTGCCTGCGGCCGAAGGAACCTGACCGCTCCTGGCGGCCGGACCGACCGACGTTCACCCCCGCGGCGTGTAGGCTGCCGCACTTCGTGGGCTCCCCAACCCCAACCCCCTTCAAGGCCCGGCCGTCCGGCGTCGACGACCAAAGGGTGCGTCCGGCCCGTGCCGCCAGCCTGATCCTCGCCGCCGTCGTCCTGGCGGCGCTCATCCAGGTGCCCGCGTTCCCCGCGGCGGCCGCCCCGCCCCCGATGCTGAACGGGATCGATGTCTCCCGCTGGCAGGGCTCGGTCGACTGGGCGAAGGTGCGCACGACCACCGTCCGGTTCGTGATCATGCGCGCCACGAAGGGCAAGGCCTACGTCGATGAGACCTTCGCGGCGAACCAGGCCGGAGCCACCGCCAACCACATCGTGGTGGGCGCGTACCACCGCGCCACGCCCAGCGCCGCGTCCGGCGATGCGGTGGCGGAGGCGGATCACTTCGTCGCGGTCGCGCGCAACGCGCCCGGCGACCTCGTGCCGTCACTCGACATCGAGGAGACGGGAGGGCTGGCGCCGGTGAAGCTCCAGGCGTGGGTGCGTACGTGGCTCGAGCGGGTCCGGTCGCGGATCGGGGTGCGGCCCATGGTCTACACGAGCCCGTACTTCTGGCGCGTGGCGATGGGCGATTCCCAGTGGTTCGCGCAGAACGGCTACGAGGTGTGGGTCGCCCACTGGGGCGTCGGAGTGAACGGGATCGACGTGCCGGCCGTCTCGTGGTCCGGGCGCGATTGGACGTTCTGGCAATACACGAGCCGCGGACGCGTGAAGGGCATCGCGCCGGCCGTCGACCGTGACCATCTGCACGGCACGAACCTGAAGCGGGCGGAGATCGCGCGGTTGAGCGTCACGCCGACCGGCGGCGGGACGGTGAGCGGGAACCGGATCTCCTGCGGCGGGTCGGCGGTCGCCTGCACGCGCCTGGCCAACCCGGGCGACGTCCTCACGCTGACGGCGACGCCCGACCCCGGCGCCACGTTCCTGCATTGGACGGGCGCGTGCGCGGCGGCAGGCTCCTCCCCGGTCTGCGCGGCCACGGCGATCGGATCACGCGGGACCTCGGCCGTGTTCGGGTACCCGGTGCGTGTCTCGGTCAGCGGCACCGGCGCCGGGCGCGTCGCGTCCTCGCCGGGAGCCGCCTCGTGCTCGTCGTCGTGCTCCACGCTCTATGCCTACGGGCGACAGATCACGCTCACGGCGCATCCCGACTCGGCCTCGGGGTTCGGCGGGTGGAGCGGTGCCTGCGCCGGGGCGGATCCCAACCCGACGTGCACGGTTACGGTGACCGGTCCGACGAGCGTCGATGTGCGCTTCGACGCCGCCGTGGAGCTGGCGGAGGCGGGCGCCGGGACGCGGTACGCGTGGGGGCGGCACGCCGATCCCCGCGCGCTCGGCGGGTCGTACCTGGTGGACCATCGCGCCGGCGCCTCGGCCACGTTCGGCTTCACGGGCGGCGGCGTCACCGTGTACACCGTCGACGGCCCCTCGATGGGCCGGGGCCGGATCACGATCGACGGCGTGCCGCGTGGCACGTTCAACGGCTACGCGCATCTGTTCCGCACGGACGTGGCCCACGTCTTCTCGCATCTCGGCGGCGGCCGACACACCGTCACGGTCGCGGCGCTGGGCACGGCCGGGCAGGCGGGCCATGGCACGCAGGTCGGCATCGACGCGATCCGCGCGGCCGGGTCGCTGCGCCCCTCGCCCGTCCCGGGCTCGGGCTCCTGGGGACCGGTGAGCGCCGCCTCGGCCACCGACGGCACCTTCGTCGTGAGCGACGTCGCGGGGTCCAGCGCGCAGCTGCACTTCCATGGCACCGGCGCCTCGTGGATCACGGTGCGGGGGCCGGGGATGGGTCGAGCGCAGATCTGGGTGGACGGGAAGCTCGTGCGGACCGTCGGCCTGTACGCGCGTCACACGATCTTCGGGGTCCCGATCACCGTGACCGGCCTGGCCGATCGGTCCCACGCGATCCGCGTCGTGGTCGTCGGCGCGCACGGCGCGTCCGGTACGGGTACGGCCGTCGCCGTCGACGGCTGGATCGTCCGGTAGGTCAGTCGAAGTCCGACCGCGAGATCCAGCGATCCGGCCGGAGCACCGCGATGACCGAGTCGACGAACTCGCGCATATCCACATGATCCGGGTCCGGTCGTCCGTACCGGTCGTTGAAGGCGACGACCTCGTCCCTCGTCGCGGGATCCTCCACCCGAACGGAGCCTTCGACCCGTGACGAAGCGACGGTCGGGGCCGTCTGTGGTCTCGAGGCAGACGGTGGCCCGCCCCGTCCTGACGGCGTTCCGGAACTTCACGGAGCTCCGCTCCATCACGATCCGCAGCTCGTCGTCGCGGCCGAGCGCACGGTCCCCGCCGTCGTCCGAACGGGGCTCCATCCGGTCGCTAGCGGGTCGCGCCGCGTTCGCGTTCGACCAGCACGCGGCGCAGGATCTTGCCGGACAGCGAGCGCGGGATCTCGTCGATGAACTCGACGCGTCGCACCTTCTTGTACGAGGGGACGCGCTCGGAGACGTAGGACAGCAGTTCGCCCTCGGTGATCTCGGCGCCGGGCGCGCGCACGACGAACGCCTTCGGCACCTCGCCCGCGTTCGGGTCCGGGGCGGGGATCACGGCCGCGTCCATCACCGCGGGATGCTGGACGAGGAGCGCCTCGAGCTCCGCGGGCGGGACCTGGAAGCCGCGGTACTTGATCAGCTCCTTCAACCGGTCCACCACGTAGAGGTAGCCGTCGGCGTCGGCGTGACCGATGTCGCCGGTGTGGAGCCACCCGTCGGGCTCAAGCGTGAACGCGTTCGCCTCGGGGTCGTCGAGGTAGCCCGCCATGACCTGTGGGCCGCGGATCATGATCTCGCCGTCGAGGTCGGGCCCCAGCGACGCGTCGGTCTCGATGTCGCGGATCCGGATCTCGGTGTTCGGCAGGATGAAGCTCGTCGAGGCGGGCCGGCCCGTCGTCGCATCGCGCGTCGGTGCGCTGATCACGGGCGACGTTTCGGTCAAGCCGTACCCCTGGAGCACCGAGGCGTCCAGTCGTGCGGCCGCCGCCCGCATCGTGTCGGCGTCGATCGGCGCGGCGCCGGTCATCACGCGCTCGAGGGCGGACAGGTCGTACTTGTCGACGGACGGGTGCTTCGCGAGCGCCAGCACGATCGGCGGCACGAGGCAGGCGAACGTCACGCGATGTTCCTGCAACAGGGTGAGGAACTCCTCCAGGTCGAACCGCGGCATCGTGACCACCGTGGCGCCCTTGCGGAGCGCGAGGTTCACCAGGACCGTCAACCCGTAGATGTGGAAGAAGGGCAGGACGCCGATCATCACGTCGTCCTCGGTGATGTCGATCGCCGCGTCGGACTGCAGGACGTTGGCGACCAGGTTGCGCTGCGTCAGCTGCACGACCTTGGCGAAGCCCGTCGTTCCGCTCGACATCGGCAGCGCGGCAACGGCGGTCGCCGTATCCACCGCGCCCAGCCGAACCGGTTCGGCGCCGGGAGCCAGGAGCGACGCGAACGACTCGGTCCCCTCGACGCCCTCGGCCCCGAGCAGGAAGACGCGCTCCACGCCGGCGGCCGCCGCGGCCGGCAGCGCCCGTTCCAGGAAGGGAGCGATCGTGATCAGGTAGCGAGCGCGCGTGGCGGCCAGCTGGGCGCGGATGTCCTCCTCTGCGGCGAGCGAGTTGATCGTCGTGTTCGCGCCTCCGGCCGCGAGGACGCCGTGGAACGCCACGGCGTACTCCGGCAGGTTCGGTGCGAACAGGGCGACCACCTCGCCCGGTGCGAAGCCGCGCCCGGCGAGCCCCGACGCCAGCGCCTGCACGCCGCTCGCGAGCGCGCCGTAGGTGAGCGTCCGACCGCTCGGTCCGTCGATGAGCGCCGGCCGGTCCGCCCGCGCGGCCGCGTGTTCGAGCACGAAATCCGGCAGAGGCGTCGTCGGGATCTCGACGTCGGGGAACGGCCCGCGGAACGTCGTCACGGATCCACCTCCTCCTCGAACGGCAGCCGAACGCTAACGCAGCTCGCCGCTCGGCGCTGGGCTCATCGCGCGCGCAGCGTGTCCTCGACCGCGGCCCGGACCTCGCCGCGGCGCGTGCGGTTCAGCTCCGGATCGACGACCACCTCGACCACCCCGACGCCGCCCTCCCGCGCGGCACGCTCGACCGCCGGGAGGAACGCCGTCGCACGGTCGACGCGTTCGTGGCCGGCGCCCGCCGCGGCGCACACGGCGCCGAGGTCGGTGGTGTGCGGCGTCACGAAGAGCTCGCGATGCTCGGGGAGCTCGCGCTGCGCCAGGAGCGAGAAGATCTCACCGCCGCCGTTGCGGAGCACGACGAGCACGGCCGGCGCACCGCGACGCGCCGACCAGAGCAGCGCGCCGGCGTCGTACAGGAAGGTGAGGTCGCCCAGCAGGGCGTACGTCGGGCCGACGTCGGCCGCCGCCGCGCCGAGCGTCGTCGACACGAAGCCGTCGATGCCGCTGGCGCCCCGGTTCGCCACGAAGCGCACGAGGTCGGTCGGGTTCCAGATCCTCGGCGGCCGGCGGGGCGCCATGTAGGCGTCCAGATCGCGGACCGGGCTCGAGGAGCCGACGCAGAAGACGGAGCCGTGGGGCAGGAAGCCGGCGAGGTCGCGCGCGATGCGGCCCTCGAACGGCTCGGACCAGGCGTCGATCGTGCGGTCGACGGCGGCGCGCGCGAGGAGGTCCGCCCCGCGCCACGCATCCGCCCAGGCCGGATCGGCCGGCGGCGGCCGGTTCCCCGCCTCGGCCTCGTCCCAGGCGACCGCCGCGAACAGCTCGGGGTCCACCCGCACGCGTCGTTCGGCTCGACGGTCCGGATCGGGGTCGAGGTGGTCGCGGTCGAGGACCACGACGGCGTCGGCGGATCCCAACAGCGCCTGCGTCGCACGCGTCGTGGGGCTCGCGCCGACCTGGAGGACGAGCTCCGGACGATGCGCCGCCAGCCAGGCGGCATCGCCCGCCAGCCACTGACCGGCGGCCAGCGAGCGACCCGCCGACGATGCGTCGAGCCGCAGGCCCGAGAGCGGCTCGGCGAGGACCGGCCACCCCAGGAGCCCGGCGAGCGACAGCAGGGCCAGCGTCGAGGGCGGTCGGAGCCCCCCCACCGTGAGCACGCCGCGGCGACCGGCGAACGTCTCGAAGATGCCGCCGAGCGCCGCGCGCGCCGCCTCGCGATCCGGCTCCCGTGCGGTGGGCTCCGCGGCAGGGACGTCGGGAGCCGCGCCGACGTCGGCGCCGTCGGGCACGAGCGGCTCCTCGAAGCAGCAGTTGACGTGGACGGGTCCGGTGGGTGGCGACGTCGCCGTCGCCACGGCGCGTTCGCCCGTGTCGCGCCACGCGGCCACGTCCGCGGTGGTGGCCGGGACGGGCGGTTCGAGGTACGTGCGCGCGAACCGACCGTAGAGGTCGGTCTGGTCGATCGTCTGGTTCGCGCCGGTGCCGCGCAGGCGCGGCGGCCGGTCGGCGGTGAGCAGCACGAGCGGTGTCCGCGATTGTGAGGCCTCGACGACGGCGGGCAGGTACTCGGCGGCGGCGGTCCCGCTCGTGCACGCCAGGGCGACGGGCTCACCGCTCGCCTTCACGATCCCGAGCGCGAAGAACGCCGCCGAACGCTCGTCCAGATGGACGTGCACCGTGATCGCATCGTGTCGCGCCAGCGCGAGGGCGAGCGCCGTCGATCGCGACCCGGGAGAGACGCACGCGTGCCGCACGCCCCCGGCCACGAGCGCGTCGACCATCGCCGAGGCGCAGCCGAGCGACACGTCCGCGAGGTTCACGCGGTCACACCGTGTGCGACAGGACGAGGCCGAGGGTCAGCAGCAGGCCGGTCGCCGCGTGCAGCTTCGCCGTGCCGATCAGTACCGGGATCAGCTCCCGGCCGGTCGCGGTCCGGATCGCGTCCAGCGGCTGGATCGCGAACGGCAGCGCCGCGAGCCCGACGAGCCCCCACTGCGTCAGTCCGACCGCCGGATCGAGGATGTACGCCAGCATCCCCGCGACGATGGTGAGGAACGCGCCGACGACGAGCGTGCCGTAGAGCGCCCGCGCGTGCCGGTCGCCGATCCGCACCGCGAGCGTGTGCTTGCCCGACGCCGCGTCGGTGGCGATGTCGCGGATGTTGTTCGCCTCCAGGATCGCCACCGCCAGGAAGCCGAGGACGGCCGCGCACCACCACGACGTCGCCGTGATCGTGCCCACCATCACGAACGTGGTCCCGCACGTCGCGACGAGCCCGAAGAACACGAAGACCATGACCTCGCCGAGGCCGAGCCCGGCGTACGGCCGTGGCCCGCCGCTGTAGAGGAACGCGGCGACGATCGCGAGCGCGCCCACCACCAGGACGGCCGCCGGCTCCGTGGCAAGCGCCAGCGCCAGCCCCGCGACGCCGGCGACGAAGATCGAGATGAGCGCGGCGATCAGGACCGCGCGCGGCGACGCCGCGCCGCTCTGCGTCAGCCGCGGGGGGCCGAGCCGTTCGCCCGTGTCGACGCCCCGCACGCCGTCGAAATAGTCGTTCGCCAGGTTGACCCCGATCTGCAGGCCCGCGGCCACAAGGAGCGCCGCGGCGAAGCGCCACCAGATCACGTGGCCGGCGGCCGCCGTGCCGACGAGCACCGGCACCAACCCGGCGCCCAGCGTGCGCGGCCGGGCGCCGAGCCACCACACACGCCAGCCGGCGGCGGCGCTCACGGCCGTTTCGGGAACCTCGCGAAGTCGGGGTCGCGCTTGTCCTGGAACGCGTTCCTGCCCTCCTGCGCTTCCTCGGTCATGTAGTACAGGAGCGTCGCATCCCCGGCCAGCTGCTGCACGCCGGCGAGGCCGTCCACGCCGGCGTTGTAGCCCGCCTTCACCAAGCGGAGCGCGAGCGGGGACTTCTCCAGCAGCTCCCTCGCCCACGCGAGCGTCGTCGCCTCCAGCTCGGCGACCGGCACGACGGCGTTCACCAGTCCCCACGAGAGCGCGGTCCCGGCGTCGTACTGGCGGCAGAGGAACCACACCTCCTTCGCGCGCTTCTCGCCGATCTGCCGCGCCAACAGGCCGATGCCGTAGCCGCCGTCGAACGAGCCGACGCGCGGGCCCGTCTGACCGAACCGCGCGTTGTCGGCCGCGATCGTCAGATCGCAGCACAGGTGGAGCACGTGGCCGCCGCCGATCGCGTAGCCGGCGACCATCGCGATCACGGGCTTCGGGAACCGCCGGATCTGGATCTGGAGATCGAGGACGTTCAGCCGTCCGATCCCTTCCTCGTCGACGTAGCCGTCGTCTCCGCGGATCCTCTGATCGCCGCCGGAGGAGAAGGCCTCGGTGCCTTCGCCGGTCAGGATCACGACGCCGATCCCGGGATCGTCGCGCGCCCGCTCGAACGCGAGGATCAGCTCCCTCGTCGTCCGGGGACGGAAGGCGTTGCGCACCTCCGGGCGGTCGATCGTGATCTTCGCGATGCCCTCCGCCGTCTCGTAGCGGATGTCGCTCCACTCGCCCTGCGGCTGCCACTCGACCATGTGACCATCAACTCCTAGAGCGTGAACTCGAACGGTTAGGCTACCCGACGTGGGGGTGACGGCGCACCGGCGGGCCAACGCGGGCGAGCTGATCGCGTACGCCGTACCGCCGGGCCCGGTCTGGCTCGAGATCCTGGCGTCGCACGCGGCCTCGGGGGCATCCTTCCTGCCGGTCGACGTCCGCCTCACCGAGCGCGAGCAGCGCCGCCTCATCGCGCGCGCGTCGCCGACGATGCTCGTGACGCCCGAGGAGGAGGTCCTCTTCGGTGGCGCGAACACCGCCGATCCGGAGCGCGCGTGGGCCGTCGTGGCGACGAGCGGCACCGGCGGCGAGCCGAAGCTCGTGGAGCTCCCGCGCCGCGCGATCGGGGCCGCGGTCGCGGGGTCGTTCACGGCCCTGGACGCGTCCGCGTTCGATCCCTGGGTGTGCTGCTTGACCCCGGCGCACGTCGGCGGGCTGCTGGTGCTGCTGCGCGGCGCGCTCGCCGGCTCGCCGGTCGAGGTCCGTGAGCGGTTCGACGCCCGGTGGCTGACGGACGACGCGCCGGACGGGGCGCACGTCTCCTTGGTCCCCGCGATGCTCGAGCGGCTCGTGGCCACGGGGGAGGACCTCTCGCGCCTGGGCGTGGTGTTGGTGGGCGGCGGCCGGCTCCGGGGCGCGCTCCGCGATGCCGCCGCACGACTCGGCGCCCGGATCGTGACGACCTACGGCCTCACGGAGTCGTGCGGCGGCATCGCCTACGACGGCATCCCGTTCGACGACACCGCCGTGCGGATCGCCGACGGCGGCGCGATCGAGGTGAAGGGGCCGACGCTCATGGAGGGGTATCGCGCCGATCCTCAGGGGACCGCCGAAGCGTTCACGGTCGACGGCTGGCTCCGCACGGGCGACCTCGGGTCGCTCGACGCGGAAGGACGGCTCGTGGTCGACGGGCGCGCCGGTGACGCGATCAGGACCGGCGGCGAGACCGTGTGGCCCGACGAGGTCGAGGCGGTCCTCCGGTCGCATCACCGCGTGGCCGACGTCGCCGTCTCGGGTATGCCGGACGCGGAGTGGGGAGCCCGCGTCGTCGTCTGGGT
>Ga0335082_10009871_pt1 | contig 10362 bp, 5 predicted proteins | sample Lox_Sample_41_FD_206718 | JGI IMG/M metagenome (GOLD analysis project Ga0335082, IMG submission 206718) | Soil microbial communities from Loxahatchee National Wildlife Refuge, Florida, United States - Lox_Sample_4.1 | ecosystem: Environmental > Terrestrial > Soil > Wetlands | place: USA: Florida...
CAGCCGCTCGTCGAGCACCGTGGTCGACGGCGTCACCTACAACCTCGAAACCAGCGTCATGGCGAATGCGCCCCGACAAAACATGAAGACCGTTTACACTACGGTGGTGTGGAGCGAACCGACGGGTGCCAAGAGCTACACACTGCAGGCAATTTACACCGATGTCACGCACTGAAGAGCTCGGCTTCTCGCTCGTCGAACTGCTCGTCACCATTGCGCTCGTCTCCTTGGTGCTGGGCGCCGCCGGTGGCCTGGTGGCCGTGGCACGCCCGAGCATCGAACAGCAGAACGTCCGCATCGAGACAACGCAGTCACTGCGCGCAACGTTGGATACGCTGGCGCGCGACCTGCGCCTGGGCGGTGCGTGTTTGCCAACGAATGGGACGTTCGTTGCCTTGTCGGGCAGCGATGCCGGCGTGACCGACCGCATCGTCACCCGCCACGGCTTGGTGCGATCGGATCTCACGTGCGTGCGTACGGCGTTGCGCGCTGACCTGCCCGCCGACGGCACGGACCTCGCCGTGGACTCCGCCGATGGGTTCGCGGCCGGCATGTGGATCTACATCCGCCACCCCAACGGCACCGGCGAGTTCTTCAGCATCACCGGCGCACAAGCGGCCGCGCGAACGCTGCAGAAGAGTACCAAGCTGTCGAAGGACTACCCGCTGTCCAGCGGTGTCTACGCCATTGACGAACGCACCTATGCGACCGACACCTCGGACCCGACTGCGCCAACGTTCACGGTTGCCACGAACGGCGGGCCCGCACTCCCGTTTGCATCTGGAGTGGAAGCGCTGAACATCCAGTATCAGCTGGCGCGCAATTGTCCCTCCTGCGACGTTGTTGACCTCCCCGCCAACGATAGCGAGTGGGTGCTGGTCACCGAGATCGACGTCGGCGTCACGGTGCGTTCGCGCGTTGCAGACGCCCGTGGGCAGTTCTTCCGGCGCAGCGGGCAAATCAAAGCGAAGCCCCGCAACCTGCTGCCGCCCGGGTAGATCCCAAATGCCGGCCACAGGAAACGATCGGAAAGAAGGCTGCTCCAGCATGACTCAACCATCTAATAACAACCAAGCAGGTGTAGCACTTATCACAGTATTGTTGGTGCTGTCGCTGATCATGGTTATGGCGGTCTCCTTGACGACCTCCGTTCTCTCGGACACCACGCTCCGGGGCGCCTTTGCCCGGGTCACCACCGGCTTCTACGCTGCCGAATCCGGCGTCAACTACAGCATGGGGACCTACCGCAACATCTTTCTCAACTTCCGTGTGCCCAGCGCATCCGATTTGCAACCTGCCAGCCTGACCCTCGGTAACCGCACGGTCAACTATGGCCTCACCGAGGTGCCGGGAAATCCGCAAACGGTCGTCATCCCGGCGGGCCAACTCTTCGGTGGCCTCAACTCCATTCGGTACGCCTACACCGTGAAATCCGCCGCCGTCTCCAACGGGGAGACCGAGGCCATCGTCGGCGCGCAGTTCGACGTCGACTACATTCCCCTCTTTCAGTTCGTCGCCTTCTATACGAACGATCTGGAGATCGAACCAGGCCCGATCATGCACCTGCATGGTCGCGTCCACACCAACGGGAATCTCTACCTGAACGCCAACGACCATCTGTACATTGAGGACAACCAAGGGGCGGGAGTCCCCGCCAACCAGGCCATTACCACAGTGTCGGTGTCTGCCACGGGAGATATCTACCGCGGGCGCAAGGACACCACGGACTGCACCGGCGTGGTCACGGTCGACGCCTTGCAGGACCTGGTCTCTCCGTCGCCTGATCTCGATCCCCTCGATTTGGGGTGCGGTGCCGGCGGTACACGCAAGGTGCCGGCAGCGGAGCTGGCAGCCTGGAAGGGAAGTCTGCTCGGCAATACGCACGACCTCGCCGTGCCGAAACCGGACGTGACCGCCAAGGGGACCGGAGTCTTCTGGACGAACGCTGACCTACGGATCGTGCTGCGGCTCAACGCGGCCGACAACCTGCCGGGTGGCCCGAACCTCCCCCATACGATTGAAGTCCAAGACGCGAACGGGAATCGCAACGACGTGCAGACCGTGGCCCTGCATAACTTCATGGGAGACGCCGTCTGGAACGCGGCCAACAGTTCCCTGCCGGGCACCATGCCCATCTTCTACACGGATGTGCCGACGGGGGCCGGTGGTTGCACCTGCACGAACGCCACTGCGACGGGCTGCAACAACGGCGATCGGGTTTGTTACAATCCGACCTTTGCCAGCAACGGCCGGGTCTACGCGACAAGTATGGGCCCTGCGCTCGGTGCCTTCGATCTCGACTACCGTCGCGGCGGTTTCTACAACTGGCGCGAACACAAGTGGCTGTACCTTCTCAACATCAACCTGCACGATCTGCTGCAGTGGAATCAAACCAATGGCACGCCGTTTTTCGACCCGGCCGATCTTACCGACGGCGGCGTCGTCATCTACGTCACAGTACAGGGGCCGGATTCCGCTGCGATCAACAACTACGGCGTGCGCGCTTTCGGCTCTGCCAATCTGCCCTTCCCGCCGGCGCCCGGGGGGGACCCAACCGGGTTGACGCTGGTGTCTGATCAACCAGCGTACGTCGCCGGTGACTACAACCGCGGCCCCATTGGTGCGGGGGATCTGGCCAAACAACCGGCCGCGGTGATCGCCGACAGCCTGAACGTGCTGTCGACCAACTACTTTACCGCTGTCCCGGCGTACACCTGCGGCGTCACCTTTTCGAACGACTGCCAGAGCAATCGTTCGCTGGCTGATGCGTCCCGTCGCGGTGCCAATACGACCATCAATGCGGCATTCTTGGCTGGCGTGCCTCCCACCGTCGTCGGCACCTACAACGGTGGCCTCGAGAACTATCCGCGCTTTCACGAGGACTGGGGTGGCTTCACCCTGGCCTACCGCGGCTCCTTCGTAAGCCTCGGCACCCCGGCGCATGTGAACGGCGCCTGGTGCGGCACCGGCGGTAACAGCGCCACTGGCTGCAACATCTATGTTCCGCCGGTTCGAAACTGGGACTACGACGCCGACTTCAACGACGTCAAGAACATCCCGCCGCTGGCTCCCCGCTTCGTCTCCGTAGAGCAGGTCCTGTTCAGTCAGGATTTGCGGTAGACCCACTGCACCATAACACGAGCGCGGCACGGAGCCCGCGTAGAGGACAGCACGCGTCCGCGGCGACAACGGCGTGTCGCGACGCGTCGGGAATTGTCGGCACACCCCGGTAACCCCGCGCCTTTTCGTCACCAGGCATGCGCATGCAACTGGCATGCAGCTTGCGGAGCGACTCGCGGAGTCGAGAACGAGTATGACGCGAAAATTGGCGGCGGAGAATGGGGCCTTGTTGCGCTACCTGGCGCGAACAGGGCTCATCTCGAACGACATTGCGCAGCGCGCCGAAGCCGAGCTGGCGTCCCAGGGGGAGAGCGGCGTGACCGCCGTCGACTGGCTGGCGCGCAACGCAGGGGTCGGGGAGGACGCCGTGGCGGAATCGCTGGCGCGGTCGCTGCGCTTGCCACTCGTCGACCTGGCCGCCGTGGCGCTGGATCCGGCGGTGACCCGGCTGGTGCGTGAGGATCTCGCAACGCAGCACCAACTCGTGCCGCTGCGTGTGGAACAACAGAGTCTCGTCGTTGCCATGGCCAATCCGTTGGACCGTGGTGTCTTACGTGACATCGAGTTTGCGACCGGCAAGCGGGTCCAGGTGGAAGTCGCGACACAAACCGCAGCGCGCGACGCCTTGCGGCATGCCTACCATCTCGACGATGCGCTGAACGAGTACTTGCGAGGGGTCCCCGAAGGAGGTGACATCCACCTCGCGGAGCACCGGGACGAACCAAAGACCGATTTGTCCAACCTGATGCGCGAGAGCACCCTCGCGCCGGTGGTGAAGCTCCTCAACCTCATCCTTGCCGAAGGCGTACGTGGACGTGCGAGCGACATCCACATCGAAGCGGAGCCTGCGGGCGTGAGGGTGCGCTATCGCATCGACGGCATTCTGGAGGAGTCGCTGCGCTTGCCGAAATGGATTCAGGATCCACTGGTCGCGCGCTGCAAGGTCCTTGCACGATTGGACATCACGGAGCGACGCGTCCCGCAGGACGGCCGCATTCAGATGCGCTTCCAAGAGGCGACGGTCGATCTGCGTGTCTCCATTCTGCCGACACAGTTCGGTGAGAAGGTCACCATGCGCATTCTCGACGCGAGTCGGTCGCCCAGCGGGCTCGAGCCGTTCAAGTTGTCGCCGCGCGACCTGAAGGTCATCCGCCAGGCGATTGCGCGGCCGGAAGGGCTCATCCTGGTGACGGGCCCAACCGGGAGCGGCAAGACGACCACGCTCTACGGCATGATCGCCGAGATCCTTTCTCCGACGCGCAACATCGTCACCATCGAAAACCCGATCGAGTACCAGATCGCCGGAATCAATCAGGTCGAGATCAACGAGAAACAGGGTCTGACGTTCGCGCAGACGCTGCGTTCGATCCTGCGACAAGACCCGGATGTGATCCTGGTGGGTGAGATCCGCGACAGCGAAACGGCGCAGATCGCGCTGCGCGCCGCGCAGACCGGTCATCTGGTGCTGAGCACGCTGCACACCAACGATGCGGTAGCGACCATCAGCCGACTGCTTGATCTCGGCATTGAACCGTACATGCTGGCGTCGTCCCTCAATTTGATTCTGGCGCAGCGGCTGGTACGGCGGATCTGTGACGCATGCGCCGAGCCCTACGAGCCCGATGCCGAAAGCCTGCGCGCATTGCAGATCGGTGACGTGCTGCAACCCCTCCGGCGCGGCCGCGGCTGTCCGGCGTGCCGCAAGACCGGCTGGGCTGGCCGCCTCGGGGTGTATGAGGTCCTGCCGATCACGCCGGCGCTGGGGAAGCTCATCGAAACCAAGGCGACGGAGAGCGCGCTGCGCATGCAGGCACGCACCGACGGCACGAAGTTCCTGGCAGAACACGCCGCGGCGCGCGTCGCCGCCGGGCTGACCACCGCTGAGGAAGTGCTGCGCGTCGTCGACGTGGCCGCCGAGGCGCCGCACTGCCCGGCGTGCGACCACGAAATCGAGGAGACCTTCACGGTGTGTCCGCATTGCGCGACGGTCCTGCAGTGCAACTGTTCGAGCTGTTCCATGCGATTGCAGAAGGAGTGGCAGATCTGTCCGTACTGCGGTGCCCCCGCGAACCGTGCGGCCGCCCCCTCACCCGTGGCGGCACCCGCCAAGGGCGCCGCTCCTGCCGCTGCAACCGGACCGCGTCAATACCGCGCCTTGATCGTCGACGACCATGAAGACATGCGTCGCCTGATCAAGTTCACGTTGGAGCACAGCGAGCTGCCGCTGACGACGGTCAGTGCCGCGAACGGCGCCGCAGCGCTCGAAATCGCCCAGACCGATCCGCCCGACCTGATCTTGCTCGATATCATGATGCCCGGCATGGACGGCTTCCAGGTCTGCGAGCAGCTGCGCGCCAACGTGCGCACCGCCTTCATCCCGATTCTGATGCTGACCGCTCGCGACGATCCGGGGAGCCGCGCCCGCGGCTTCCTCGCCGGTACGGACGACTATGTCAGCAAACCCTTCGCGCGCGCCGAGCTGCTGGCGCGTGTGCGCCGCCTGCTCGATCGCACGTACGGCACGTTGCTCCCCACGCTGCCGGCGCCGCCATCAGCGGCGCTGCCGGGCGCCTCTGACGAGGAGCGCCGCGCGGCGCTGAACTGAACTGCTGCCACGGATCGTCAGTCACCCCGATCGTTCACCGCACGGCAGATCGACGTTGAACACCGTGCCGCGCGGAACGAGACGGGCAAACTCGATACTGCCGCAGTGGGCCAGGACGATTTGTCGGGCGACGGCCAGGCCGACACCGGAGCCCTCGGGCTTGGTGGTCTCGAAGAGACGGAACACTTGCACGGTTTCCGGAATGCCTGGCCCGCTGTCGGTAACGGCGATGCGTACCGCTTGCGGCCGCTCCTGCGTCACATGAATCGCCACTTGCCCCGGGCCGCGATCGATCGCTTCGATGGCGTTCTTCACCAAGTTGTCGAACACGCGGTGCAGCTTCTCCTCGTCGGCGGACAGCGGTGGAAGCTCGGATGGTGGATGGAAGGTGAGCGCGATGGTGCGCGCCGCGGCGACCGGCTGCCAGAGATCGACGATGCGCTGGAGGAAGCGGCGCAGGTCGAGCGGCTTCAAATCGAGCCGCTGCTCGCGTGAGAATTCCATGAACTCCTTGGTGAGTGAATCGAGGCGCCGCACCTCGCCAAGGATGCTCTCTACAGCTTTGACGACAGATCCCACGGGCTGGCTGGCGTCGCGGCTTGCCCGCCGCAAGATCAGTTGCGCCTGCATTGAGACGCCTGCCAGGGGGTTGCCGAGGTCGTGGACGATCTGTGCGGTGATGGCGCCGATGTCCGCGAGGCGCTCGCGTTGCTGCGCGACCTTCTGCAGGTCGCGCAGGTCGGCTTCGGCGCGCTTGCGATCGATGAAGTCGCCGATTTGCCGGCCCAAGGCGTCCAGCGTTTCCAGCCAGTCGGGATCGGGTTCGCCGCGAACCCGGCTGAAGAACACCATCACAGCGAGCACGCTGGCGTCGGTGCGTATCGGAAAGGCGTAGGCGCCGCGCAGCCCGGCGGTCGCGGCGCTCGCGACGCGATGGAAGGCGGCGGTGGCAGTCACATCGGGAATCCACGCCGGCTCCCCGCTCGCCCAGACATACCCCGCCAGGTCCTTACCGGGTGCAAGCGTGGTGTGCCGGCTCACGGCGACGAGCTCGCTGGCATCGAGCGACGCCGGGTGCCAGCAGGTGCTCCACCCCAAGAGGTTGGCGACGGGGTCGACCTGCCACAGTTCGCCGAACTGCCAGCCGATGGCTTCGCCGATCGCCTGCAGCAGCCGTGGGCCAGCTTCCGCGAGCGAGGGTGCCGCCGCCAACACCCGCGTGGTGGCATACTGCAGCGCGAGGCGCGCTTCGGCACGCTTGCGCGCCGTGATGTCCCGGATGATGCCGGTGAACAACCGGCGGTCGCTGAGCACAACTTCGGAGACCGCCAAATCCATCGGGAAGGTCGTGCCGTCCTTGCGCCGGCCGAGTACTTCGCGGCCGATGCCGATGATCCGCCGCACGCCCGTTCGCCGGTACGCCGCCACGTAGTCGTCGTGCTGTTCGCGGTAAGGCGGCGGCATGAGGAGGGTGACGTTCTGCCCGATCGCTTCCGCGGCGGTGTAGCCAAACAGCTGCTCGGCGGCGGGGTTGAACGACTGCATCAGCCCCTGCGCGTCGATGGTGATGATGGCATCGACGGCGGTGTTGACGACGGCCTGCGTGATAGCCTCACTCTGTCGCAACGCGGCCTGGTCGCGGCGGCGCGCGCGCCGCCCCTCGGCCTCACGCAGCTCACGCTCGACCGCCCCGACCAGCCGATCGAGACGGTCCTTCAGTACGTAGTCGTGGGCGCCAGCACGCATCGCAGCCACCGCGAACTCCTCGCCGAAGGTGCCCGACACGATGATGAACGGCAGGTCGTAGCCTCCGTCCTGCACGAGCTTCAACGCAGCAAGGCTGTCAAAGCGCGGCATCGCATAGTCCGCCAACACCAGGTCCCAGCTCTCCTGCGTCAGCGCCGCGGCCATCGCCTGCGGTGTCTCGACGCGCCGCCACGTGACGTCGAAGCCGCCGCGCTGTAGTTCGCGCGCGTTCAGCGCGGCGTCCTCATCGACGTCTTCGACCATCAACACCCGTAGCGGTACACGCATCAAGCTTCTCTACAGTGCCCGTGCCCGGTCGCGGGACCGCGGAATGGGCCGAGCCGAGTGCGTACCACGTGTGGTGGTTGTTGAGAAGCAAATTGGCCGCCGACGGGTGGTGTGCGATGAACGCCCCGACGAAATCCTACGGACCTTACATTGACGCGCATGCAGGTACACTGCTGCGTCGCGAGCGCAGCAGATGACTCGTCCGATACACCCCCGCGGCAAGCGCCGATGGACGCACGTGGTCACACGGAATCCATCAGCGCTTGCCGGTGGTCGGTACGACTACAGCGCGACCGAAGGCGGAGCGCCGACGGGCTTGCGCGCCTTTGGCTTCGCCTTCTTGCGCTTCGCCGGCTTCGCTGATTTGCCGGCCGCCTCGAGGTCCTTGCGGATCTCGTGGACGTATTTTTCCACCTGTGCGGCCGCGGTCGCCGCCCGCTTGCGCAGTTGGTCGGCCATCGCTCTGAGGTTCTTGAGCAATCCGGCCGCCTCGGCGCGTTTGCGAATGTCGGTGCGTAGCCGTTTGGCCAGTGCTTCGACCTCCGCCATCAGCGCTCCCACTCGAGCTCCCTGCTTCTTTGTAGCCATGCACACCCTCCTTTCGGTTCGCCGCTTCGCAAGGAAAGAAACAAGCGTGCCACCGTTCTGCGGGAGTGACTGTGGTCGAGCCGCACGGCGGCGTTTGCAGCCGTGCGAATCGGCGACCGATTCGATGCGCGCTTGAGAATGATCCTTGCGGCCGATTTACCGCTTCTTCCCTGTTGTGTTCTGGTACAGCCACCCGTTGCGCACCAGCGCCTTCTCGATTTCCACCGCGACGAAGACCACTGCCGACAAGACCAGGCACAGGCCCAACTCGCCCCGACTGAGCGCGTCGGTCTTGAAGATGACGCGGGCTGGTGGGAGATAGATGGCAAGGAGCTGGAGGACGACGGTGAGCGCGACGGCGCCCAACAGCGGCGCATTCGACCAGAGCCCCTGCCGAAACAGCGACTGCGTTTCCGAGCGAATCGCGAGTACGTGCCCCATCTGCGACAGCGACAACACGGTGAACACCATGGTCTGCCAGTGTGCCCCGCTGTTGTAGGCCCAGGCTTGCGTGAGGAGGGACGTCCCGCCCATGAGCAGCCCGACCCACAGAATGTGCTCCCACATGCCGTGGGCGAAGAGGCTCTCAGTCGGTGCGCGGGGCGGTCGCCGCATGATGTCTTCCTCCTGCGGTTCGGCGGCCAGCGCAACGCCGGGCAGGCCGTCGGTAACCAGATTGATCCAGAGAATGTGGATGGGAAGCAGCGGAATGGGCAACCCCAGGAACGGCGCCAGGAAAATGGTCCAGATCTCACCGGAGTTGCAGGTGACCGCGTAGCGGATGAACTTGCGGGTGTTGTCGAAGATCCGCCGTCCCTCACGTACTGCGGCGACGATTGTGGCGAAGTTGTCATCGAGCAAGATCATGTGCGCCGCCTCGCGGGCGACGTCGGTGCCGGTCAGGCCCATCGCCACGCCGATGTCGGCGCGTTTCAGCGCGGGTGCGTCGTTGACGCCATCGCCCGTCATGGCGACGAGTTCGCCCTTGTCCTGTAGCGCCTCCACAATCTTGATCTTCTGCTCAGGTGCCACACGAGCGTAGACGCGGACGCGTTCAACCTGCTCTGCGAGCTGTCCCGGCGAGAGGCGGGCGAGCTGGTGGCCCGTGAGTACCTTGCCGCCGGCGGTGACGATCCCCAGCCGCACCGCGATCGCTCGTGCGGTGGCGGGGTGATCACCGGTGATCATCACCGGCGTGATACCTGCAGACCGGCATAGCGCCACCGCGTCGCCGGCCTCATCGCGAGGCGGGTCGATCAAACCGACCAGCCCGAGAAAGGTCAGCTCGCGCTCTACCTGGGGTGGAGACAGGTCGTCGGGAAGCGCTTGCCAGCCACGCCATGCGAAGGCCAGCACACGCAAGCCCGCTGCGGCCATGTGCTCCGCCTCTTCCAGGATCCGGGCGGTGCGCTCCGGCCGGCTGTTGCAGACCGGGAGAACAGCCTCGGGCGCGCCCTTGGTGAACGCGATCACTCCCTCGCCCTGGTGATGCAGAGTGGTCATGCGTTTGCGAGCCGCGTCGAACGGGATTTCCGCCACCCGTCGGGTGAGCTCCTCCAACGGTTTCTTGAAATAACCGGCCGCGGCGGCCGCGACGGAAAGCGCTACCTCTGTGGGATCGCCGTGCATGCCGCCGTGATCGCTGGGCGCGGCATCATTACTGAGCGCCATCGCGGTGTAGAGCTGATGACGCATTTCGCCGGTGGCGGTGGTGCTGAGGTCCTCACCGATGCGGATTTCCTCAACCCGCATGACATTCTGCGTGAGTGTGCCCGTCTTGTCGGAACAGATGTAGGTCACCGACCCAAGCGTTTCGACGGCCGGCAGACGTCGGATCAGGGCGTGCTGGCGCACCATCCGCCGTGCACCCATCGCCAGTGAGACGGTGACCACCGCCGGCAACGCTTCCGGAATGGCGGCAACTGCCAGGCTGACGGCGGTGAGGAACATGAGGACGACCGGCTCACCGCGCAGCAAGCCCGTGGCGAAGATAGTGGCACAGATCGCAATGGCGG
>Ga0335082_10009873_pt1 | contig 10361 bp, 7 predicted proteins | sample Lox_Sample_41_FD_206718 | JGI IMG/M metagenome (GOLD analysis project Ga0335082, IMG submission 206718) | Soil microbial communities from Loxahatchee National Wildlife Refuge, Florida, United States - Lox_Sample_4.1 | ecosystem: Environmental > Terrestrial > Soil > Wetlands | place: USA: Florida...
GCCTACGGCTTCGTGAAGGACGTCTTCGTCCTGCTTGCGCTCTTCGCCTCGCTCGCGTTCCTTTGGCGCCGCCTGGTCACGAGGCCCGACCGGATCACGCGGTCGTGGGAGGGAAACCTCATCCTCGTCTTCATCGCGGGGCTGATGGTGACGGACATGCTGTTCGACGGCGCGCACCTGACGCAGCGCGAGTTCTGGTTCGGCCCGGATCCCCATGGTGACGTGCTGCTGCGCGACACGCTCGATGTCGCCCTGACGTCTCCCGCCGGATTCGTCGGAGCGCTTGGCCTCAAGGTGAGCGGCCTCTCGGCCGGAGCGATCGCGGGCGTAGGCGCCGCCGCCTTCTGGCTCCACCTCGCCCTCATCCTCGTCTTCGGGAACTTCCTCCCCTACGGCAAGCACTTCCACATCATCACCGCCCTCCCGAACGTCTACTTCCGCCGGCTCCCGCCGACCGGCGCGCTCCGCAAGCTCGACCTCGAGGCCGAGGGCGCGAGCTTCGGCGCCGCCACCGTGAAGGACCTCTCCTGGAAGGAGCTCTGGGACGTCTACTCCTGCACCGAGTGCGGCCGCTGCCAGACGCACTGTCCGACCTACGTCACCGGCAAGCCCCTCAGCCACAAGGAGGTGAACCGGACGCTCAAGCACCACGCCATCGCGCTGGCGCCGGTGCTGACGGCGCTCGCCCGCGCCGGGGACCCCGCCGCGCGCGAGGCGGCGGCGGCGAAGCTCCCGCCCATCACCTCGGTCGTGCCGCCGGAGACCGCCTGGGCCTGCACCACCTGCGGCTGGTGCGAGACCGCCTGCCCGGTGCTCATCGAGAACGTGCCGCGCCTCGTCGACATCAGGCGCCAGCAGGTGCTGGTGGACTCGACCTTCCCGGACGAGGCGGCCCGCGTCTTCAAGGGCATCGAGACGCAGGGGAACCCCTGGGGCATCGGCTCGAACAAGCGGACCGAGTGGTGTGAGGACCTCGCCATCCCGCGCGCCGCGGAGGGCGGGGCGTACGAGTGGCTCTTCTTCGTGGGCTGCGCGGGCGCCTTCGACGACCGGCAAAAGAAGGTCTCGCGCGCCATCGTGAGGATCCTCCGCCAGGCCGGCGTCACCTTCGCCATCCTGGGCGAGGAGGAGACCTGCACCGGCGACGCCGCGCGCCGGCTCGGCAACGAGTACCTCTTCCAGCTCCAGGCGCAGGCAAGCGTGGACGCCCTGAACGGCCACGGCGTGAAGAAGATCCTGGTCCAGTGCCCGCACTGCCTCAACGCCATCAAGAACGAGTTCCCGCAGTTCGGAGGGAACTACCAGGTCGTGCACCACACCGAGCTCATCGCCCGGCTCGTCTCCGAGGGCCGGCTCGCGCCCGGGGCGGCCGCGGCGCTGAACGGCGCGGCCGTCACCTTCCACGACCCCTGCTATCTGGCCAGGTGGAACGGGGTCGTGGACGCCCCCCGGGCGGCGCTGGGCGCGGTGGGCGGCCTCGCCCTGCGCGAGATGCCGCGCAGCGGACGGCAGGGCTTCTGCTGCGGCGCGGGCGGCGGCCGGTTCTGGCTCGAGGAGAGGCTCGGCACGCGCGTGAACCGGAACCGGGTGGACGAGGCGGCGGCGACGCTCGGCGAGCAGGGCGGCGTGGTCGCGACCGGCTGCCCGTTCTGCCTCACCATGATGAAGGACGGCGTGAACGAGACCGGCCGGGAGGGCACGCTCCGTGTCCTCGACGTCGCGGAGATCGTCGCGGAGGCGCTCCCGGCGCGGCCCGCGGGCGGGTGACGCCACGCCGGGCGGGGGGCCGGGACGAAGGGGGCGCTCGCCTGCGTGGCGCTGCGGTTCACGCTTCTTCACCGTGGTGAAGCCTCCGCACAACCGCGCGTCCCTACCTTCCGGACGTCTCACCCCGAAAGGAGACGTCATGTCCTCGTTCGCCTGGGGCGCGCTGGGCGCCCTCGCTGTCCTCTTCTTCCTCGGCGCGGCGCGCCGCGCCTTCTGGCACCGCCGCTTCCGCCGCTGGCGCGGGCGCGGCCCGTTCGCGCTCCGGTTCCTGTCCGCCCGGCTCGGCGCCCGCCCCGAGCAGGAGCGCGTCCTCTCCGCCGAGGCCGAGGCGCTGGCCGCGGAGATCCACGCGCTGCGCGACGACCTCGCCGGGGCGCGCTCCGAGGTGGCGGACCTCGTCGCCGGATCCGCGCTCGACGCCGACGCGGTCTCCGCCGCCATCGAGCGGCGCCTCGTGAAGCTGGCCCAGGTGCGCGCCCGGCTCGCCGGAGCGCTGGTGCGGCTCCACGCGGCGCTCGATCCCGAGCAGCGCCAGCGGCTCGCCGAGCTGCTGCGCCACGGGCCGCGCGGTCCGCACGGCCGCCGCTGGTCGCACGCCTGATCAGCGGACCGCGCCCGCGAAGGCGCGCGCGCAGGCGTCGACCCGCCTCCCGATCTCCGCCTCCAGGGCATCGAGATCGTTCCCGGAGCGCGGGTCGGCGCCGACGCAGGTGAGGATCTCGTCGTGGGGGGAGCCGGTCCGGCCGATGGCCTCGTAGTCGATCCGCCGCGGCAGGTCCTCGCCCTCCGGGCCGGGCTTGAACGCGCCGAAGAGGCCCTCCGACCCGGGCTCGAGCTCCTCCTTCGCCGCGAGGAGGCGCCTCAGCGCCGAGGCGAACGGCGGAGACGCGAGGTGCCGCCGCTCGACGCGCGCCCCGACCGCGGCCGCGACGGCGGCCAGGCAGGCCCGCAGGAAGGGGACGTCGGTGACGACCAGGCCGTAGAGGTAGAAGTCGCCGCACGCCTCCGCCGCGAGCGCCGCCTCCTCCTCCGAGAGCCAGGCGTGGCTCGGGCAGAGGAAGGCATCGCAGGTGAGCCGGTCGTAGGCGCCGCAGTCTCGCAGGTCGGGGCCGCCGGTGGCGCGCGGGTGGGCCAGGCAGCCGACCCGGGAACCGGCCGCGTCCAGGAACCCGAGGAGCGTGCAGACGCGGACAGAGGAGAACATCGGCTCGGGCCCTTCGGAAGCGAGCGCGGCCGCCGCCGCCCGGAACGCCGCCGGGGTGCGCTCCGTCCTGGCGAGGGCGCTGGTGCTGCGCAGCAGGGCCGCCCGCACCGCCGGGCGGGAGAGGTCGGAGCGGTTGTAGAGACCGCAGCAGGCGCCGCAGCTCGCGTCGCCGCGCTGGCAGAGGATCATCGCGGCCGTCCCTCCGTCCCGGCGCTAGACCCCGAGCGCCCCGCGGCAGGTCCCGCAGAGCCCCGGACCCTTGCGATCGGTGTCCGCGGAGTCGCGCGAGAGGAACATCGCGCAGCGCCAGTCGGCGCAGTGGGAGAGGCCGAGGAGGTGCCCGACCTCGTGGACCGCTTCCACCTGGGCGCGCCTCCGGAGCTTGTCCGGATCGGCGTGGAGCAGCCGTGCCACCGAGTAGAGGGCCGCGCCCGCGTCGCGGTCGGCGTCGCCGAACACGAAGGGCGCGTCCGGGACGAAGAGGTCGAAGTCGGCGATGCCGAGCACCGGCGCTTCCCGGGAGCGCAGGGACGCGAGCCGGCGCAGGATCGCGGCGGTGTGGTACTGGCTCCGGTCCTTGTTGAAGGCGTAGCCGGGGCGCTCCAGCGCCGGGCCCGGGCGGGCCGGGATGGCGAGCACGTCCTGGAGCGCCGTCCCCGCCTCCCCGACGATGCGCGGCGGAACCGCGCCCAGCGTCACGACGAGCACGTGGGAGGGGCGCGCCAGGGGTTTCAGCTCCGCGCGAAGGTTGGTCGACTTCTGACCGGGAGTGGCTGAGGCGGAAGGATTCGAACCTTCATAGGCGGATCCAAAGTCCGCAGTCCTGCCGTTGGACGACGCCTCAAGAACGATGCGGCGCACGGTTCCGGCTTCCGGTTCGAGGCGCTCCCGCCGCGCCGTGCTCGTCCGCGGGCCCCTCGTCCCGCACCGTGATTCACCAGCGTATCAGGGCGCTCGCCCAAGTAAAGCCTGCCCCGAAGGCGCAGAGCCCCACCAGATCGCCGCGCGCCACCCCCCGCGCCTCGACGCCCTCGGCCAGGGCGATGGGGATCGAGGCGGCGGTGGTGTTGCCGTACCGCTGGATGTTGTTGAAGACCTGGTCGTCGCGCAGCTCGAGCGACCGCTGCACCATCTGCGCGATGCGCAGGTTGGCCTGGTGCGGGACGAGGAGCTTCAGATCGCGCGGCGAGAGCCCGTGCTTGCCGAGCGCCTCGCGCACCACCTCCGGCATCCGCACCACCGCGGTCTTGAAGACCTTCTGACCCTCCATGCGCGGGTAGACCGAGGCGTCCTCGATCATCCGCGCCTGGACGCGGGGGTGGTAGAGCGAGCCGGGCGCGTCGCACCACAGGTCCTGGAAGGAGCGGCCATCGGCGTGGAGATGGCAGGAGAGCACGCCGCGGGCCGGGTCGTCGGTCGCCTCGAGGAGCGCTGCCCCGGCGCCGTCGCCGAAGATGACGGCCACGTCGCGGCCGCGCGTGGTCACGTCGAGGCCGGTGGAGTGGATCTCGGAGCCCACCAGCAGGACGCGGCGGTAGGTCCCGGCCCGGATCCAGGCGTCGGCCACGGAGAGGCCGTAGATGAACCCCGAGCACTGGTTTCGCACGTCGAGCGCGGGCACGCCGGGGAGGCCGAGCAGCGCGTTGAGCTTGCAGCCGTCGCCCGGGAACATGTGATCCGGCGAGAGCGAGGCGTAGACGATCGCCTCGATGTCCTTCGCCTCCCAGCCGGCCTTGGCGAGCGCCTTCCGGGCCGCCTCGTGGGCGAGGTCCGCGTTGCCCGTCCCCTCACGCACCCAGCGCCGCTCCTCGATCCCGGTGCGCTCGCGGATCCAGGCGTCGGTGGTCTCCATCCGCGTGGTCAGCTCCGCGTTGGTGACCACGCGGTCGGGGACGTGCGCGGCGACGGCGGCGAATGCGGCGCGCGGCATGGCGGCTCCTACCCGGACGACCAAGCCCCGGTCAGATGTCGAGGTTCTGCACCTCGAGCGCGTTCTTCTCGATGAACTCGCGGCGCGGCTCGACGGCGTCGCCCATCAGGATGGAGAAGACCTCGTTGGCGTCCACGCTGTCGTCGACCCGGACTTGCAGGAGCGTTCGGCGCTCCGGGTCCATGGTCGTCTCCCAGAGCTGCTGGGGGTTCATCTCGCCCAGCCCCTTGTAGCGCTGGATGGTCTGGCCCTGCGCTGCGACGCGCTTCAGCGCCTCGACCGCGGCGAAGACGTCGTCCACCTCCTCGGCGCCGTCGGGCGTCTCGAGCCGGTACGGCCCCGCGCCGATCTCGGCCACCGCGGCGTGCAGGGCGGCGAGCTCGCCCCACTCCGGGCCGGAGAGGTAGTCGAAGTCGAGCTTGGTCTGCCGGGGAGCGCCGGAGACGGTGGTGTCGTACACGAGCGCGTCGCAGGCGTGCTCCTCGTCCCGCTCGATCCTGGCGATGCGCACCTCGAGGTCGGGGTGGAGCTTCTGGGCCTTGTCGTAGATCTTCTGCACCTGCTCCTTCACCGCGTCGTGGTTCTTGAGGAGGCCCAGGTCGAGGTCGCCGAGCTGGACGGCGGCGTCCACGATCCGGCTGTCGCGCCGGCGCTCGACGCGCTCCAGCAGGGCGCGGTAGGCGAGGGCGTCCTCGGCCAGGCGCTTGAGGTCGCCCCCCGCGATCTCGGTCTCGCCGGCGACCAGCTTCGCCTTCTCCGTGGCGTGGGAGAGGAGCCACTCGTCGAGCTCCTCCTGGTCCTTGAGGTACTGCTCCTTCTTCCCCTTCTGCACGCGGTAGAGCGGCGGCTGCGCGATGTAGAGGTAGCCACGCTCCACCACCTCCGGCATCTGCCGGAAGAAGAAGGTGAGGAGGAGCGTGCGGATGTGGCTCCCGTCCACGTCCGCGTCCGTCATGATGATGACCTTGTGGTAGCGGATCTTGGCGGAGTCGTACTCCTCGGGTCCGATGCCGGTCCCGAGCGCGGTGATCATGGTGGCGATCTCCACCGACGACAGCATCTTGTCGAAGCGGGCCTTCTCGACGTTCAGGATCTTGCCGCGGAGCGGGAGGATCGCCTGGACGCTCCGGTCGCGCCCCTGCTTGGCGGAGCCACCGGCGGAGTCGCCCTCCACGATGAACAGCTCGGACTCCTTCGGGTCGCGCGACTGGCAGTCGGCGAGCTTGCCGGGGAGCGAGGCGCCGTCGAGCGCGCCCTTGCGGCGCACCGTCTCGCGCGCCTTGCGGGCGGCGATGCGGGCCCGGGCCGCCTCGGCGACCTTGCCGCAGACGCGCTTGGCGACGGACGGGTGCTCGTCGAGGAAGGCCGAGAGCTTCTCGTTGAGCATGGTCTCCACCATGCTCTTCGCCTCGGTGTTGGAGAGCTTGGTCTTGGTCTGCCCCTCGAAGGCCGCGCCCGGCAGGCGCATGGAGATGACGGCGGAGAGCCCCTCGCGCATGTCGTCGCCGGTGGGCAGCTCCTCCTTCAGGTCCTTGAAGAGGTTGTTCTTCTGGCCGTGCGCGTTGATGGTGCGGGTGAGCGCCGCCTTGAAGCCGATGAGGTGGGTGCCGCCCTCGTGGTTGTGGATGTTGTTCGCGAAGGCGAAGACCTTCTCGTCGTAGCCGTCGTTCCACTGCAGGGCGATCTCGACCACCGCGGCGCCGCGCTCGGTCTCGACCTCCTGCCGCAGCGAGATGGGTGGATCGAAGAGCGACTCGCGCCCCTTGTTGAGGTAGGCGACGAACTCGCGGATGCCGTCCTTGAAGAGGAACTGGTGGCCCTTGCCGCTCCGCTCGTCCTCGATGGTGATCTTGAGGCCGGCGTTCAGGAAGGCGAGCTCGCGCAGCCGCCCGGAGAGCGTCTCGAAGCTGAAGTCGGTCGTCTCGAAGATGGTCGAGTCGGGCTTGAACGTGACCTTGGTGCCGCGCCGCTGGGTCTCCCCCACCGGCGTCACCTTGCCCACCGGGTTGCCGCGCTCGTAGCGCTGCGCCCAGACCTTGCCCTCGCGGTAGACCTCCACCTTGAGCCACTCGGAGAGCGCGTTCACGCAGGTGACGCCGACGCCGTGGAGGCCGCCCGAGATCTTGTAGGCGTTCGACTCGAACTTTCCGCCGGCGTGGAGCTTCGTCATCACCACGTCGAGCGTGTCCATGCCCTTCACCGTGGGATGAGGACCGACCGGGATGCCGGAGCCGTTGTCCACGATGGTGACGGAGCGATCGGCGTGGATGGTGACGTCGATCTCGTTGGCGCGCCCCGCCATCGCCTCGTCGACCGAGTTGTCCACGACCTCGTACACGAGGTGGTGGAGCCCCCGCTCGCCCACGTCGCCGATGTACATGTTCGGGCGCTTGCGGACGGCCTCGAGCCCCTCGAGCACCTTGATGGCGTCGGTGCCGTACTCCTGCGCGCCCAAGTCCTCGGGGCGCAGCCTCTTCTCGGCGGTTTCCAGGGGGGCTTCCTCGATCGTTTGCTGAACGGTTCCCGGACCTTAGGGGCCCCGCCGGTATAGCAGGGCACGAGGCCGGTGGCAACGGTTGAGTATAACGGACAAACCCTCGGGATTCTTCACGAAAGAAGGGGCGAAACCACCCCGTTTTCGACGCGGAAGAAGGCCGCGTCGGGACCCGCCGCCGGCTCCAGGAGCCGGCGATCGGTCGAGGTGAGAAAGGCCTGGCCCGGGAGCGCGCCGAGGTAACCGAGGAGGTAGCGGTTCTTCGCTGGATCGAGCTCGGACGACACGTCGTCGAGGAGGAGGAGCGGCGGCCGCCCGAGCGCGCCGCGCAGGTTCTCGATCTCGGCGATCTTGAGGGCGAGCACGAGGGCGCGCTGCTGACCCTGGCTCGCGAAGGGTCGGGCGCCCTTCCCGTCCAGGGAGAGGACGAGGTCGTCCATGTGCGGGCCGGCCGAGGTGTAGCCCTTCTCCCGATCGCGCGCGAGCCGGTGCTGCAGGATCTCCGCGAGGTGGGCCGCGATGTCGGCCTCGGCGAGCGCCTCCACGCGCATCCCAGCCGCCGGCCGGTAGGCGAGGAGCGCCTCCGGCGCGCCCGGGCCGGAGATCTCGGTGAAGGCCGCTCGCAGGCGCGGGGCGAGCTCGTGGACGAGGTCGCGGCGGCGCGCGAGGAGCCGGGCCGCGGCGAGGACGAGCGGAACGCGGAAGCTCGCCTCGACGTCGTCGGTGGCGGTCCGGAGCGCCGCGTTCCTGGCCCGGAGCGACTTCAGATAGTCCCTCGCCTCGGCGAGCACCGCGGGCCAGCGGTTGAAGGCGGCCCGGTCCATGAAACGTCGCCGGAGCTCCGGTCCGCCCTTCACGAGGAGGAGGTCGTCGGGCGAGAAGCAGACCGCCGCGAGGCCCTCGAAGTAGGCGTCGAGGCTCTCGGTGGGTTTGCCGTCGAGGAACGCCGTCCGACCGCCGTCCTCGATCCGGACCGCGACGTGCCGGATGCCGCCCGGGCCGTCGAATCCACCGGCCACCGTCGCGCGCGGCTCGCCGAACCGCACCAACTCCGCGAGGCGCACGGCGCGCAGCGGCTTCAGCGTGGCGAGGAGGTAGACCGCCTCGAGGAGGTTCGTCTTCCCCTGGCCGTTCTCTCCGACGAGGATCGTCGCCCGCGGCGAGGGCGGGAGGTCCACCCGCGCGAGGTTCCGGAAGTCCTGGAGCTGGAGCGAGACGAGGCGCATCGCGGCCCGGGAGCGTAGCGCGGGCCGCGGTGGCGCGCGACGGGGTCAGATTCGCATGGGCATGACCACGGCGGTGAAGCCCTGGTCCGCCTCGCTCTTCCCGCGCACCACCCCGGGCGACAGGTCGTCGGCCAGCTCGAGCTGGACGTCGTCGCTCTTGAGCACGCCGAGGACGTCGAGGAGGTAGCGGGCGTTGAAGCCGATCTTGAGCGGTTCGCCCGCGTAGTCCACCGGGACGTCCTCCTTCGCCTCGCCGAGGTCGGGGTTCTGTGACTGGACCTTGAGGAGCCCCTTGCCCAGCTCCAGCTTCACGGCGTGCGCCTTGTCGCTGGAGAGGAGCGAGATGCGCCGCAGCGTGGCGAGGAAGCGCTCCCGTCCCACCACGAGCAGCTTCTCGCCCTGCTTCGGGATGACCTGGCGGTAGTCCGGGAACATGCCTTCGATGAGCCGCATGGCGAGGACCACGCCGGGCCGCCTGAAGATCGCGTTGTTCTCCACGAAGCCGAGCTTCGCCTCGGGCTTCTCCTCGCCAGACTCCACCGCCTCGGAGAGGAGCTTGCGAAGCTCCTGGAGCCCCTTCTTCGGCAGGATGACCCCGCGCTTCAGGCCAAACTCTCCGTCGAGCTTCCGCTCCGAGAGCGACAGGCGGTGGCCGTCGGTCGCCACCATGCGAACGGTGCCTCCGGCGGGCTCGAAGAAGACGCCGTTCAGGTTGTAGCGGGTCTCGTCCGTCGAGACGGCGAACTGCGTCCGCTCGATCATGTCCAGGATCTCGGCCGGCTCGACCGTCACGAAAGGCACGCGCTCGAACTTGGGCAGGGCCGGAAAGTCCTCGGCGGGGAGGCCGACGATCCGGAACTCCGAGGGGCCGCTCCGCACCTCGAGGTAGTTGTTGGAGGCGCGCTTCAGCGTCACCGAGGCTTCGGGGAGCGCCCGGACGATCTCGTAGAGGTGCTTCGCCGAGACGGCCACGGCGCCGTCCTTGAGGACCTCGCAGGCGTGTTCCGAGGAGACGGAGAGGTCGAGGTCCGTCGCGGAGACGTGCAGCTCCGTTCCCTTCCTCGCCTCGAGGAGCACGTGCGAGAGGATCGGCATCGTGCTCTTCTTCTCCACGATCCCCTGGGAGCGTCCGAGGGCCTTCGCGAGCTCCTGGGCGCCGATCTTCAGTTCCATAGGGATCCCTTCTTCTTTTGGATCGTCGTCATAGCAGGGGGCGGCGGGATGTGGAAAACCGATCGGGCTCCCCGGAACGCCACGGGTTTTCGCTCTGGACAACTCGGCGGATCCGGCTGGGTTCGGTCTGTGTAGCGCGCGTTGCGAAAAACTGTCAACAGCGCTCCACACGCTGTCCCCAGCAGGATCCGGGCCGGATCCACGCGGCATCCACATGCACTACGGGGCGAGACGGGCAGTGAGCGTCGCGACCGCCTGGCGGACCACGTCGTCGGACTCGATGAGCGTCTTCACCCGGTCGACCGCGGCGATGACGGTGGTGTGGTCCTTCTTGTTGAACTTCTCCGCGATGGACTGGAAGGTCTCGCCCGCCATCGTCCGGCAGAGGTACATGGCGACCTGGCGCGGCAGCGCGATCTTCTGTTCCCGGGAGGCGCTGGTGAGCTTGGCGACGGTCAGGCCGAAGTGGGCCGAGACGGCCTCCTGGATGCGCTCGATCGACGGCTTGTAGCCGGGCGGCGGGATGACGTCGCCGAGCACGTCGCGGGCCAGCTGGATGGTGATGGC
>Ga0335082_10009875_pt1 | contig 10360 bp, 8 predicted proteins | sample Lox_Sample_41_FD_206718 | JGI IMG/M metagenome (GOLD analysis project Ga0335082, IMG submission 206718) | Soil microbial communities from Loxahatchee National Wildlife Refuge, Florida, United States - Lox_Sample_4.1 | ecosystem: Environmental > Terrestrial > Soil > Wetlands | place: USA: Florida...
TACGGCCGCCTGAGCGCTGCCGACCCTGCGTGTCGGGATTGGATCAGGGCAGTCGGCCGGCGCTGACCATGCGCGTCATGAGCAGCCCCGCCGGAATGTAGGCTACGAGATCGTCGAATTCGCAGAACGGGCTTCCCGTCGCGGTGTCGCTGCAGGAGGTGGACTGCGGCGACTGCTCGCGCGAATAGACGGTCGTCGATGCCGCGGCTGGCGTGTTCGCGGTTTCATCCACGTCCACGGCTGGTGGCGAGGTGTACAGCGTACCCCCCGGAGTGTAGGCGCCGTAGCCGTTCTTGCCGTGCGAGATGATCACCACTGGCACGCCGGTGACGTTCGTGCCGGTCTTGTTTGCCGCGGTGCGGGTCGTGATCGTATAACTCCCCAAACTGCATAGGGCAAAGGACGATTGGGTCGGTGTCGGAGTCGGTGCAGTGCAGGAGGGCGATTGGCCGGTTGTGTTCCAGGTGCTTTGGGAAATTGCATCGGAAAAGACCGATGAAACCTTATAGGTAAATCGCCGCCCCCAGACGTCGGTCTCGGAAACACCGAGCGTGGCCCACGGCAAGACCGAGTATTTTGTAGCGGTATAGCAGCTGGAGGCGCCGGTGTTATACCCTTCACTGCCCGCACCGCTTGTGCCAGACGCAAGCGTGCCGTCTGCCGGACAGGGCAACCGGCCGTTCGCCTGCGCGAAGCCGATGAGCGCGTCCTTGATTTCGTCGAGCCTGGCCTGCGTTGCCGCATTATTGCGAAGGTCGATCTGGGTCGAGACGGCGGACAGCACGCTGGTCAAGAGCAATCCGACGATGAGGAGCACGATCGCCATCTCGGCCAGCGTGAAGCCGCCCGTCTTGGCTCGCGTGCATTTGCGTTCAGGGCGCAATGATGATCACCTTGTCGTTGATCGCGGCGGCAGTGCTGGTCAGCTTGCCCGCGCCGTGCTCGAAGATATAATCGCTCGGAGTCGTGTTTTGGCCTTCGAAATAGTCGCCGAGCGAGGAAGAGGGTCGCGCACTTCCGTTCAGCGACCGGCCGGCAAGGATCAATAGCGCGCGCTTGTCGGTGCTGGGTGAGGAATAGTAGGCCGGCATGTTGTTGACCGTCAGACAGGACGGCGTGCCTGGCAGCGCGGTGCAGCTTGCGCCTGCGCCGGGAAGGTAGCCGGGCGAGACCATGTAATAGACAAGCCTATACCATTCATTCGAGATGAACCATCCTGCAGTCGCGTCGCCCGAGCTCGTGACCGGGCTCGCCGTGACATTCGGAATGGTAACCACCATCGTCCGCGTAAACGAAGACGAGCTGTATTTCGAATAGGAATGCGTGCCCTGGTAGACAATGTTTCCTGCACCGCTCGATGCAAGGGTTGCAGTGATCGAGGTCGAGGTCATGGCGCGCGTCGTTCCCCCGGTGCTGTTGGTGACGCTTACGTCGCCCGCGGCCGGCGGCGTCGAAAAGCTGAGCCCCGCATTCGCGGCGCTGGCGCTCACGGAAAATCTCGGGTTCACCATGCAGTACGACGATCCGCTGCACGTAACCGAATCCCACCACGGCGCGGCGTAGGCATTGATCGTGAAGCTGCATTTCCATCCGCTGAAGGGTGAGGCGGTGGACGCGCAGGATACGCCCGACAGCGATCCCGAGGTTCCGCCGGTCTTGGTGACCGAGCCCGCCGACCAGGTATAGGCGGCGCTGGCCGTGATCGGAAGCAGGCCGCCCGTACTCGCGGTGCTGCTGTTGCCGATATATTGGCTCTGCGCCCGCGTCGCACTGGTGCCCGGATCGGGATTGGCGAACTTGGCCGCGTACGGATAGGCACTGTTCCAGCTTGAAAAATAGGTCAGCAGATCCGGCTTGATGTCGCGCTCGATGCGCGCGGCGACGACGGGCTCGACGACCGAGAATAGATCCTGCGAGGAGATCGCGAGGAGCTGGTCGTTGAACAGATTTGCGGCCACCGAATCGGTCAGGTTTTCGGTCTTGGAGACGAAACTCGTGGAGCTCGCGACGCCGTTCGTGTCTTCGAGATAGTTGGACGCGGTGTTGGCGCCGGTCGCGCTGCGATCCTGACTGCCCAGGCGCATGCCCGGCGCGAGGACGACGGCGATCACGTTACTCGCCGGAGCGAGCCCGGTAAGCGTGAGCGAGCCCAGCGTGTTGCTGTTGATGACATTGGTGCTCAAGCGCCTGAAATTGGACGAAACCGCGTACCAGAGCAGTTCGCCACTCGCGTCATAAAGTGGCGCGATGCCCAGGGTGTTGTATGGCAGGCGACCGACATAGCCGACGCAGTTGGATCCGGAATAATCGGAGGTGCCGTTGTTGTCCGAGTCCGGACAGGGCAATGCGCCCGGCTGGAAATTCGACGTGCCCTGCAATGCCTCGGAAGCCGACCAGGCGATCAAGGCCGCTCTCGCCTGTTGCAGTACGTCGCGGTTGGTCTCGGCTCTGGCGATGGTCAGCGCGACGTTCGTCCTGTTCAAGGACCTCACCAGCAGGTAGGCAGCGGTGACGGCGAAGAACGCCAGGAACACGAGCATCGCGAGTCCGCGCTGGCGCTGCGGCAGTTGCGGGCGCGCGCCCATCGCCTCAGCGCGCCGTCGCCGTCGTTCCGGGCGCGGGGCCTGGCCGGGCGGCGTGGCCAGCCTTGGCAGGGGTCTTGCCAATCCTGATTTCGCCGCCGCTCAGCGGGTCGCGCACTTCGCCGCTGGCGCGCTCGTAGGTCTCGCCGACCTTGAGGCTAACGCCGGACTCACCCGCGTTCGGCACCACCTTGACCTGGGCCGGATCGCGGCCGCCGTCGCTGTCGCTGTCGTATTGCGGCACCCCGTTGATCCAGGTCGCGGTCTTGCCGCTGGAGCGCTGGACGTGGCCGTCGAGCGTGAGGGGGCCTTCCTTGATTTGCGGTGCCTCTTCCTCGGCGCGGTTGGTTGCGCGCCTCCGGTCCAGGTCCTGGCGCTGCTGTGGCGTGAAGAACAGGCGTCCGAGCTCTTCCGCGGCCGCAGCGGGGACTGCGACGCACGCCAGCATCAGCGCGAGTGAAGCGAGAAAATTGCATTCCCCGAAATGCAGGCGGCAGATTTCTCGACCCTTGGACTCTGCTAGAAGGTTAGGCGGAAAGGGCATGGTTCATTATAGGCGCGGGATTGGCGGCGGGCGGGTGCCTAACTCGGCTTTTTCTCGTGACTTATGGTGATCAGGTCGAACGCGCAATTGGCCTGCAGCCGGGGGGAAAGTGTGAGGCCGCCGCTGCGGTCCTCGCGCTGCACGTCGCAGCTTCTCACGGACAGGTAGGATTTTCCGCGCTGCGCGAGCTCGCCGATGAAGTTGAGCAGGTCTTCTTCGTGCAGCAGCTGGATGTTCATTTTCACGTGGCTGGCCATGAACTTGACGCCCACGCCGGCGCCGAAGCCGGGATAGTCGAGTTCCTTCTGCGGTTCGATGCTGTAAGTGATGTTGAATAGCCGCCGCTCATTCTTGATCGCAGTCACGGTATCGACCCAGTCCAGGCGGTTTTCATCACCGACGATGCCGCGCGCCGCCAGCGCCTGGTACTCCTGCAGATTCGCCTTGATCTCGCGCTCTTCCTCGGTGGCGCTGGCAAGTTTCGCCTGCACGTCGGCGCGCTGCGCGGTTGTCGCCGCGGCGCGCTGTCTTGTCTGGTCCAGATAGCGATCGGCGAAGACGTAGCAGGCCGCGCCCGCCGCGATGAGCACGAGGCAGCCGGCGATCGGCAGGCGCAGGTGCCTGAAGTCGCGCCGTTCCAGTTTCATCTGCCCAGCTTTCTGGCGACCGTGAAGCTGAATGCCGCGTCTTCCGCGATCGCCCGTTCCGAGCCGATGTCGCCGGCGAGCGTATCCTGCGAAGTAACGGCGAACGGCATGTGCACGCCCGCAACCTCCAGCTGCGGATTGCTCCTGAGCGCGGCGATGAACTGGCCGGCCATGTCGGTGATCGCGCGCAAATCGGCGCGGCGCGCGCCCACCACTCGCGCGGAAACAGTCGCTAGTGCATAACCTGCGTCGCCGGCTGCCGCGGGCGCGCCCGCGGCAGCCGGCGCAGCCCTGGCGGCCTGAGCTTCAGCGCGTGGTGCGCCGGGCCCGGCGGCTTCCGCCAGAGACTTGCCGATGCGCCACTGGATGCGCTCGATCTCAACCTGGGGAAAACCGCCGAGCGCCTTGCTGATTTCGTCGAACAGAAAGGCGGGCGTCGCGGTCTGCGCCTGCAGCGCGCGATACTGCTTGATCGTGGCCTTCAGGTTTTCCGTCGAAGTCGGCGTCGGCGGGAACGTCGCGGTGACGCGCGCATATTCGGCGTTGAGGGTTTGAAACCGCGTCTGGTCGGACTGAATTTGCCCGCGCAGGCTATAGACCTCCAGCATGCGCTCGCCGGCGAACAGCAGACCTGCGGCCAATACTGCGGCGCCGGCGGCATACAGGCCCTGGCCGAGCTGCCAGAGATGATAATGATGGCGGTGCCGCTCCTGCGCGAACTGTTCTGCGGGGGCGGCCGCAAGAGCTTGCAGGAACAGGGCTTCGCAGGGCGCGTCCGGCGGAAAGCCCTTCAGGCCGGTGGCGCGGCACTGGTTTTCCGCGTTTATCAGGTGAAAGCGCAGCACCTCGCTGCTGCGGCAGGCCTGGGCGAGTCCGGCATGATATTGCGCAGGGGCCACCACCACCACGTCGATCGGCGTGGTGGCCGTCGGCAGCAGGCGCATCGTCACCAGGTATTGCTGCAGGCGCGCCGATTCGCCGGCGCAGGCCGCGGCCACGCCGGCCTCGTCCTCGAGGTTGAGCCGGCCGACGCGGGAAAAACGGATCTTGCCGTCCTCGATATAACTTTGCCGCAGGCCCGTCTGCTGCACGCTTACGAGCAGACACCGCGCCAGCTTGAGTCCCGCGCGTTTGATCAGCGCCGGCGCGAGCAGCGCAGTGGAGTAGACGCCGGCGAGGCGGCATTCGTTCTGCTCCAGCGCGGAGAGCCACGGCTGGAATTGCTGCGTGTTGGAAAACGCCGCATACAGCACTTTCTCGTTGCGCCGCTCGCCCTGCTCGTGGCCGAGCGACATGCTGAGGGCGAGGCTCGTATCGCGGTAGCGCTGTGCGAGCTTGCGCGCGAGGACCAGCCGCCGGTCCTTGCGGCCGAGGTAGGGGATGGTGTCCTGGTGGTAGTCCTCCTCCACCACGTCGACGATGAGGTAATACAGGTTGCGCGAGCGGGCGAGATAGGTGGAGAAGGCGGCCAGCCCCGCGTCGTTGCGCTCAAACGTGGCGTCGACGCTCAGGACGCCACGTGTCAGGCTGTGCGCGGCGAGCCGGGTGGCGGTGAGGTAGAGCAGGCGCTTTTGCCGCAGCATGATTTCAGAATTTGATCTTGCTGATCGAATCGTAGATCGGACCGAGCACCGAGAGCATCACCCAACCGAGGAGCGCGCCGAGGATAACGGTCATCGCCGGCTCGATCATCACCTCCACCTTGCCGATGGCATCCTTCACGTCGCGATTGTAGAAGTAGGATACGTTGAGCAGCGCGCTGTCGAGCTTGCCCGAGGATTCGCCTACCCGCAGCATGCGTATCACCAGGGGCGGGAACAGGCCGACGTCCTGGAATGCCGTGGAAACGTTCTTGCCTTCGGCGATCTGCTGCCCGGCGCGCTCGAGGCCTTCCTTGATCACGAGGTTGCCAGCAATTTCCTCGGAAGTCTTGATGCAGTCGAGAATGGTGATGCCGGCGGAATACATCATGGCGAAAATGCTGGCGAAGCGCGACAGGATGATCTTGCGCTGGATCGGCCCGAGCAGCGGCAGGCGCAGCTTGAGGTCGTCGAAGCGGTAACGAAATGTCGGGCTGCGCTTGATCGCGAGCCTGATGCCGACGACGGCGATCACCGGCGTGGCCAGGACCAGCCACCAGTAGTTGATGAAGAAGTCCGAGACCTGGATCAGAATGCGCGTCTGGATCGGAATCGCCTGGCCGGTGCCCTTGATGAAGCCGATCATCTGCGGCACCAGGTAGATCATCAGGAACATGGTGACCACCAGCACGATGCTGCCGACGAAGGCCGGGTACATCATGAGCTTCTTCGTCTGGGAGATGAGCTCGTCCTCCCATTTCAGGTTTTCGGCGAGGCTCTTCAGCACCTGGGACATGCGCCCGGTTTCTTCGCCGGCGCGGATCAGGCTGGCGAATACCGACGGAAACACGTCGGCATAGTCGCCCATCGCGGCCGATAGGCCCTGCCCACCCTGGATGCTTTCGATCAGCCCCGAAATCACTTCGCGAAAGCGCGGGTTCTCGACGCTGTCGCGCAGGTCGGTCAGAGATTCGAGTATGGGCACGCCGGCGGCGGTGAGCTGCTCCAGGTGAAAGCAGAAATTGATCAGCTCGGGCCGCCCGATCGCGCCCTTGAACATGCTCGCGCGCCTCTTCGCCGGCCCGCCGACGATGAGGTCGAGCCCCATGCGCTGCAGGCGCAGTTCCAGGTCGATCAGGTTGATGGCCTCGATCTGGCCCATCAGCGATTTGCCGCGGCCGTCGATCGCCTTGTAGGAGTACAGCGCCATGCGTCTGCAGAGGAGGCCGCGGGCGCGCTACATGCGGTCGGTGAGATCCACCACCCGCATGAGTTCGTCCAGCGTGGTCGTGCCCTCGAGGACGCGCCGCGCGCCGTCGTCGGCGAGGGTGCGAAATCCCTTGGCCACGGCGGCGAGCTGCAGTTCGCGCGCGGTGGCGCGGCGCGCGATCAGCTCGTCGATCTCGACGTCGAGCTTCAGTATCTCCATGATCGCCAGCCGCCCGCGGTAGCCCTGGTAGTCGCAATGGTCGCAGCCCACGGCGCGGTAGATCGCGGGGGGGCGGTCGGCCTTGATTCCGAGCAGGCGGCATTCGGCCGAGGTCGCCGTGTAGGGCTGGCGGCAATGCTTGCACAGGCGCCGGATCAGCCGCTGGGCGATGATGCCGATCATGTTACCTGCCATCACCTCGGGCGTGACGCCGGTGTCGAGCAGGCGCGGGAACGCGCCCACCGCCGAATTGGTGTGCAGGGTGGAATACACCTGGTGGCCGGTCATGGCGGCGCGGAACGCCATTTCGGCGGTTTCCTCGTCGCGGATCTCGCCCACCAGGATCACGTCCGGGTCCTGGCGCATGAGCGAGCGGATGCCGTTGGCGAAATCCATCTTGGCCGCCTCGTTGACCGAGGTCTGCCGGATCAGCGTCATCGGGTATTCGACCGGGTCCTCCATGGTCATGATGTTGACCGTGTCGGAGTTGATGTGATTGAGGACCGAGTACAGGGTGGTGGTCTTGCCGCTGCCGGTCGGCCCGGTCACGAGGATGATGCCTTCCGGGCGCGAGATCATGCGCTTGAGCAGGTCGAGCTGGCTCGATTCCAGGCCGAGGCCGTCGAGGGGCACGATGCCCTTCTGCCGGTCGAGAATGCGCAGCACCACGTTCTCGCCGTGGCTGGTCGCCTGCGACGCGACGCGGAAATCCACCTGCCGGCCGGTGAGCGAAAGCGAGATGCGCCCGTCCTGCGGTGCGCGCGTTTCCGCGATGTTCATTTTCGCGAGCACTTTGATGCGCACCGCCATCGCCGGCCAGTAGGTCTTGTGCAGCGAGCGGATCTGGCGCAGCACGCCGTCGATGCGGTAGCGTATGCGCAGGAAATTCTGCTCCGGCTCGAAATGGATATCGGACGCGTTCTTTCCGACCGCGTCCGCGAGCAGCGCCGCGATCAGGCGCACCACCGGCTGGCTGTACTGTTCGCCCGCGCCGGCGAGGCTCTGGTAGTCGATCTCGCCGGTCTCGATCTCATGCAGGATGCCGTCGATGGACAGCTCGTGGCCGTAGTATTGCTCGATCGCGCGCGAGATCTCGGTATCGCCGGCAAGGCGCGATTCCAGTTCCAGTTCCCCGCGCAGGCGCGCGCGCAACTGGTCCATGGCGACGAGGTTGTTGGTGTCGGACAGCGCCACGATGAGCATGCCGCGGTCGCGGTCGAGCGCAATCGGAAAGATATGATGGCGCAGCGCGAAATCGCGGGGCACCAATTTCATCGCCTGGGAATCGATGATGATCTGCGACAGGTCGACGCTTTGCAGCCCGAGTTTCTCCGACAGCGCATCGCGCAGCGTCGCTTCGGAAACGAAGCCCAGGTTGACCAGGAGCTTTCCTATCGGAAGCTTCGACTTCATCTGCTCCAGCAACGCGATGCGCAGCTGGTCCTCGGTCAGGATCCCCTGCGAAATCAGGATCTGGCCGATATGGCGCTTGGCGGCAGCGGTGGGAGAGGCCGGGGAGTTCATTGTCAGCGCGCCAGCAGTGATACCCGCTTGCTGACCTGGGCCGGGTCGAAGGAAACCGGGTGGCCCTGGGCGAGCTTCAGGGCGCGCCGGTAATACTCGAGCGCTTGCTTGGGCTGATGCAGCTGGTCGAGGCTGACGGCCAGGTTGTAGGCAAAGTCGGGATGTTCGGGGTCGCCGGTGTAGGCGCGGAAATACGCGTGTTGCGCCTCGGCCCAGCGGCCCTGCGCGGCGTATTGATTGCCCAGGCTGAATTGCAGGAAACTTGCGTCGGGCTGCTCCGCGATCATGCTTTTCAGCCGCGATTCCGCCGACAGCGGATTCATCTGCCCTCTCAAGCCGATCAGGCCGGCCTGCGCGTACGCATCGCGCGGATCGAGTTCGAGCAGACGCGTGTAATAGGCTTCGGCTGCGTCGTGGCGCTTCGTCTGCGTCTCCACCGCCGCCAGTCCCAGCAGCGCGTCGCGGCTGTCCGGCGTGTTGCGCAGCGCCTGCTGGTAATCGTCGCGCGCGCGCGCCAGGTCGCCGGCGTTGAACGCCTGGTAGGCGGCCTCGAGCACGGGATCGGTCTGCACTTTCGCCGGCGTAATTCTGATGTCGCCTTCGCGCGCGGCCGCTTGCGGCGGCGCCGCCGTTGCGGTCTCGCGGGCAGGAACCTGGCCGCGCGCAGCGCTTGCGGCAATGCTCGGGGTCGCAGGCGCGGGCGCAGCCGCCGGGGCAGTCGCGGCGCCCGCTGGCGGCAACGGCGAGGTGCCCAGCGGCGGCGTCACGGTGGTTGCCATGGGCGCTGCCGGCTGGACGGCGGGGGCCGCCGCCGTCGGCGGCTCGGAGGATTGCGCCGAGGGCGGCGGAATCTTGTAATTGCTTTTCGGCTGCATCTCGTACCAGATGTAGCCTGCGGCGCCCACGGCGAACAGCCCGAGCGCGCCCAAAGTGATGTAAAACGGCTTGCGCGGATTGACGTCCAGTTCCTTGGCTTCGAACAGCTGCTGCGCCTGTTTGCGCTCCACCGCTTCGTCCGGCGGGGTGAATTCGGCTTCCGCGGGCGCCTCGCGCGCCGGGGGCGCTTCAGGCGGCGCGGCACGCGGCGGCTCCTCCAGCGCGAGCTCCAGCACCGGCTTGTCCGCTCGTTTAGGCGCCGGCGCCGGCGCCGTCGGCGCGGACTCGACCAGACTCAGATCATCGCTGCGAATCTCCATCGGCTGCGAGATGTCGGGCAGCTTGTCGCGCGTGAGCGGCGGCTTGTCCGTCGCCGGCGGCTGCTCCTTCGCCGCCTGCTTCGCGAGCTCGGCCTTTTTCAGCGCTTCGAGCAGCAGGCTCATTGCGTCGATCCCAGCGGCTGGGCGCCACGCACCGGCTTGCCTGGGTTGGGTGCGCTCATGAACTTGTCGTCCGGCAAATAGGTGCGGTAGCCGCGGTAGTCGCCCTCGATGCTGGCGTCGCGGATGATGATCGGCCGCATGAATACCACCAGCTCGGTCTTGGTATTAGTCAGGTTCTTGTTTTCGAACAGCCGCCCCACGCCCGGCAGGCGATTCGCTCCGGGCACGCTGTCCTCGAGATCGTTGACCCGATCCTGGATCAGCCCGCCCATCACCGCGATCTGGCCGCTGTTCACCTTGATCAACGACTCCATTTCACGCGTCTGAATGACGGGAATATTGCTGGTGATCGAACCGCAGCCCGGCGTTCCGGCGCCGACTGCGCCGCACGGAGCGGCCAGAGACGGGTTGGGATCGGCGACGTTACCGACGATGCGCGATACGCTCGGTCGCACGTTGAGCAGCACACTTTCGGTGTCGCTGATCTGCGGCGTAACGTTCATGATGAAGCCCACAGCCACGATGTTGGGGGTAGTGGTAAAGGTGGTCGTGCTGGTGGTTTGATTCTGGTTGGTCTGCGCCTGAATGGTGAAATAGACCTGATTGTCAACCACTTTCAGGATCGCGGTCTGGTTATTGAGCACTGTCAGGCGCGGGCTCGAGAGCACGCGCACATTGCCGAATGAATCGAGCAGGCGCACTGTAGCCGCCAGATTATTGTTGAATACGGGCGAG
>Ga0335082_10009876_pt1 | contig 10360 bp, 6 predicted proteins | sample Lox_Sample_41_FD_206718 | JGI IMG/M metagenome (GOLD analysis project Ga0335082, IMG submission 206718) | Soil microbial communities from Loxahatchee National Wildlife Refuge, Florida, United States - Lox_Sample_4.1 | ecosystem: Environmental > Terrestrial > Soil > Wetlands | place: USA: Florida...
CTGCCCACCCGTCACGCGCTGGGATTCCAGCTCGGAACCGAAGCGGAGCCGATCGGCCCCAATTCCGGCGCCTTCGGCCACTCGGGCGCCGGCGGCTCGTTCGGCTTCGCGGACCCGGAGTCGCGAGTCGGGTTCGGCTACGCGATGAACCGCATGGAGGTGGGCCTGTTCCTGATCGGGCCACGCGCGACCGCGCTGATGAACGCCGTCTACGAGTGCTTCTAGGCGTTTCCCGATCTGCGTCGCCGACGCTCAGGTGTCGAGTCGACTTGACACTCGAATCAGAACGGAACCGGCCGGAGCCTCGGACTCCGCTCGAGCGGGCCATTCCCCAAGTAATCCCCAAGTTGGCGCTCGCGCCCCCCCAGTAGCATTTCGCCGTGTCCGCGCGAGGCGCGCAATCCGACCGCGGACCGCCTGGAACCTGCCAGGAGGGTTCCTCAGCCACCGCCCTTCCGAGGAAGCCGACCGGACCCCAAGCCGAGCCAGGCTTCCTCGGAAGGGCACCCCTCCGGTGCTTCGCAAGTCAGGTCGGCCCGGCGATTGGAGCGGGCGGCGGCGAGCATTGCGCCCCCCCGCGAGCGGGCCGCGCGGAACGCTGATGGTCGACTCGCAAGCACAGCCCGCGGTCTTTCGATTCGACGGCGTCGTCGTCGACACCGTTCGCCGCGAGGTGCGCCGCAACTCGCAGATCGTCCCGCTCGCCCCCAAGCCCTTCGAGCTGCTGCTGCTGCTGCTCTTCAATCGACACCGTTCGGTTTCGAGAGCCGAGATCCACTCGTACGTGTGGCACGACGTGCGCGTGAGCGAGGCGACGCTCGCCTCGACGCTGCGCGACCTGCGTCGGGCGCTCGGCGACACGGGCCAGGGCTCGCGGCTGATCCGCACCATCCGCGGCGTCGGCATGCGATTCGTGGCGCCGGTCGAGCAGGAGCTGGCGGCGCCGCGGCGCATCTTCGTCGGCCGACGCGCCCTGCTGGCGCGGCTGCACGCGGCGCTCGCGGCCGCCGCGCTCGGCCAGGGCGGGATCGAGCTGATCAGCGGCGAAGCCGGAGTCGGGAAGACGCGCCTCGCGGAGGAGTTCGCGGTCGAGGCGGCCGAGGCGGGCGCACGGGTGTGCTTCGGACGCTGTCCCGAGGCGGGCCAGACGCCGCCCTATCGTCCTTGGGTCCAGATCCTGCGCGCGCTCGCCGAGTCGCGAAGCGCGGAGGAGCTCGCGGCCGATCTCGGTCCCGGCGCGGCTGACCTCGCCGATCTGCTTCCGGAGCACGCGCCGCCAGGCGCGCCGCTGTCCTTCGAGCCGGCAGTCGCGACCGAGGCGGCGCTCTTCCGCCTGTTCGACGCCGTCGCCGGCTTCCTGCGGCGCGCCGCGCGGCGCGCGCCGCTGGTGCTCGTCCTCGACGACCTCCACCGCGCCGACCGCCCGTCGCTGCGCCTGCTCGAGTTCGTGGCCGCCGACCTCTCGGGCGCTCGCGTGCTGCTGCTCGGGCTCTATCGCAGCTCCGAGATCGTGGCCGACGACCCGCTGGTCGCGACGCTCGCCGAGCTGTCTCGAAACCTGCGATTCGACTCGCAGCGCCTCTCGGGACTCGCCCCGGACGAGACGCGCATGCTCGTCGAGGCCTCCGCGCCGACCGCGCCGCCGCCGGAGGTGGTCGCGGCGATCCTCGAGCGCAGCGAGGGCAACCCCTTCTTCGCGAGCGCCCTCACCCGCCAATGGGTCGACAGCCCAGGGGATTGGGCCCGAGGCGTCCCGCCCACCGTCCTCGAGCTCGTGCGGGGTCGCCTGCTGCGCCTCTCGAAGCAGTGCCGCGAGGTGCTCGGCGCGGCGGCGCTGATCGGCCGCGATCTCGAGCTGGATCTGCTCGCGCGCGCGTGCGAGCTCGAAGAGGACGCCGTCGCCGACGCGCTCGACGAGGCGCGGCGCGCCGGTCTCGTCGAGCACGCGTCTCCGCGCTTCGCCCACGCGCTCGTCCGGGAGGCGATCTACGCGGAGCTGCCCGGGCCGCGCCGCCGCGAGCTCCACCAGCGCGTGGCCGAGGTGCTCGACGCCCAGGAGGGCCCTGCTCGCAGCGAGCGGCTGGCGGAGATCGCGCGCCACTTCGCGAGCGGCACCGGATCCGCGGAGCGAGCCCTCGACTCCGCCGTGCGAGCGGCGGAAGAGGCGGAGCGCAATCTCGCCTTCGCCGAAGGCCCCAGCCTCTACGAGCTCGCCATCGAGACGCTCGAGCGCGTGCGTCCACTGGACCGCATGCGGCGCTGCGACCTGCTGCTCGCGCTCGCGCGCTCCTGCCTGCGAGACCACGAGCTCGAGCCGGCGCGCCGCGCGGCGGAGGCCGCCGCGCTGCTCGCCCGTGAGCTCCGCAGCCCGGGGCGGCTCGCGCAGGCGGCGCTCGCGCTCTCCGAGCACATCGGTCTCGACACCGACGTCGTGCCGATCCTCGAGGAGGCGCTCGCCGGCCTCGCGACGGAGCCGACGCCGCTGCGCGCTCTGGTGCTCTCCGAGCTCTCGCGGCATCTCGTCTTCAAGGAGCAGGACGAGCGACAGCGCCAACTCGCCGACGAAGCGGTGCTCACCGCCCGCGAGGCCGGAAACGCCTCCGCGCTGGTCTCGTCGCTCGTCGCGAAGCGCTATGCCTACGGCACCCCCGGGCGGATCTCCGAGCGCCTGGCGATCCTCTCGGAGGCGATCGGCTGCGCGCGCCGCGCGGGGCTCGCCGGCTGGGAGATCCAGGCGGCGAGCTGGCGCGCGGCCGACCTGTTCCAGGCGGGCGACGTCGAGGGCGCGGAGCAGGACGTCGCACGGGTAGAGGAGATCGCCCGCCAGGAGCGGCTCGTGCGCTTCGAGGGCTTCCCATCGCGCTGGCGCGCGATGCGCGCGATCTTCGAGGGACGCTACGCCGACGGGAGGACAGCCTCCCAGGAAGCGCTCGCGATCGGACGGCGCGCCCGAGATCCCAACGCCGTGCCTCGCTACGGCGCGCAGCTCATCGCGCTGCTCTACGAAGAAGGCCGCGGCGACGAGCTCGCGAAGCTCGTCGAGCACTCCACCGACTGGGCGACGCCCGTGATGCTGCGCATTCCCGCGGTCCGCGTCTTCACCGCGGTCCTGGACGTCGAGCGGGGGGACCGCGAGTCCGCGCGCCGCGTGCTCGACGAGATGGCGGAGGACGGCTTCGCCGCCCAGGCCGAGAGCTCGGAGTTCCTGATGACGGCGAGCTTCCTCGCCGAGCTCTGTTCCGAATTCGGCGACGCGGCCGCCGCCGCGATGCTCTACGAGCGGCTCGCGCCGTTCGCCGATCAGGTCGCGATCTTCGAGCACGCGCTGACCTGCCGCGGATCCGTGGCGCACGCGCTCGGCCAGCTCGCGCGCGTCGCGGGCCGGCTCGACGAGGCGGAGCGCCAGCTCGGCAAGGCGCTCGCCGTGCACTCCGCGCTCGGCGCGGCCCCGGCCCTGGAGCGGACGCGCCGCGAGCTCGCGGAGGTCGAGAGGCTGCGGGGCTCCTCGTAGCGCCGGGCGGCGAGGGCGCTCAGAGCCCCTTCTCGAGCACGTCCACCACGCGATGGCGGCGGAAGCCCGCTTTCTCGTAAGCGCGCACGGCGGTGCGATTGCCCGGCGAGAGCAGGAGCAGCGCGCTCTGCGCGCCGGCCTCGAAGCAGCGCCCGAGCGCCCACGCGACCAGGGCGGATCCGACGCCGCGGTCGCGCAGCTCCGGGGCGACGCCGACGTACGCGACCCACGGCCGCTCGGGCCAGTGCGTCTCGATCTCGGCGAACGCGACGATGCGCCCCTGGGCCCGAGCCACCGCATGGACGTGGCGGCTGTCGGAGAGCGCCTCGCGCATCGCGTCGGGCGTTCGCGGCTCGAATCCGCAGGCGCCGTAGAGGGCGAGGATCGCCTCGGCGTCGGCGAGGCCCGCGGCCGAGAGCTCCATCCCCGCGACCGGAGCGCGGCCCTGGAGCGGCTTGTCGTCGAGCCGCATCAGGAAGTGCTGGCGGCTCGGCCGGAAGCCGAGCGCCGTCAGCAGCGAGTAGCCGGCTCGGTTGCGCACGCCGATCGCCGCCGACACGAGCTTCAGGCCGAGCGCCTCCACCCCGTGGCGCAGCGCGGCGCGCAGCAGCTCGCCGCCGACGCCGTGGCCGCGCGCCTCGCGCGCCACGATCGGGCAGACGAGCCCCGCCGCCGTCGCCGCCGGGCGCCGCACGAAGCCCGCGCAGCCCTCGACTCGCCCGTCGCCGCCCTCGGCGACGAGCAGATGGTCCTCGGGCTCGACGCCGTGGCGCTCGAACTCCGCGAACAGATCGCGCTCGCTCTCCCAGAGCGGGTTCAGCACGAAGTCGGACTCGCTGCGCGCGCAGGAGCGCGCGAGGGCCGCGAGGGCGGCGGCGTCCTCGGGGCGGAACGAGCGGATCGCCATGGCGGTCACCTCCGTACCCGGGGCGATTATACGAAGCGCGGGGCGAGCGCCGTCGCGCGCGTCCGTTTTGACACGCGAGTCGAGCCTCTCCTAGACTGCCCGCAACCTCGAACCCCCCGGCCTTTCGCGCGCGGCCGGCCACAAGGAGCAACATGGGCAAGAAGGCCAAGGCGGTCGTCTGTCGCGAGTGGAACAAGCCCGTCGTCGTCGAGACGATCGAGGTCGAGTCGCCGAAGCGCGGCGAGGTGATGGTCAAGATCGGGGCCTGCGGCGTCTGCCACAGCGACCTCTCCGCCACCAACGGGACGATCCCGCTGCCGCCGCCGCTCGTGCTGGGCCACGAGGCCGCCGGCAAGATCGTCGAGGTCGGCGAGGGCGTGACCGACATCGCGGTGGGCGACACGGTGATCGTGTCGTGGATCCCGACCTGCGGGAAGTGCCGCTTCTGCGTGATGGGCCAGCCGCAGCTCTGCGACGTCTCGGCGAAGGCCACCGTCACGCTGCCCGACGGGACCAGCCGGCTCAAGGACAAGGACGGGAAGACGCTCAACCACTTCGCGGGCGCCGGGGTGATGGCCGAATACGCGACGCTGCACCGTGACAGCGTGATCAAGATCGATCCCTCGATCGGCCTCGACAAGGCCGCGATCGTCGGCTGCGCGGTGATGACGGGAGCGGGCGCCGCGCTCAACACGGCGCGCGTCCAGCCCGGCTCGTCGTGCGTCGTGATCGGGGCGGGCGGCGTGGGCCTCAACGCGATCCAGGGCTGCGCGATCGCGGGCGCGAAGCAGATCATCGCGGTCGACACCTCGGACAAGAAGCTCGAGTTCGCGCGCACCTTCGGCGCGACCGACACGATCAACCCGAGCACCGACGGAGACCCGGTGGGCAAGATCCTGGCGGCGACCGGAGGCGGCGCCGACTACGCCTTCGAGTGCATCGGCCTCGGCGCGACGATCCAGCAGGCCTACAACTGCATCCGCAAGGGCGGCACCGCGGTCGTCGTCGGGGTCTCGAAGCCGACCGAGACCGTGACCCTCGGCGCCTTCCTGATGCCGTTCACCGAGAAGGTGCTGACCGGGTCGATGTACGGCGGGGCGCGTCCGTCGGTGGACTTCCCGCGCCTGCTCGATCTCTACAAGGCCGGGCGCCTCAAGCTCGACGAGCTGGTGACGGCCACCTACCGGATCGACGACGCGCCGCGCGCCTTCGACGATCTGGTCGCCGGGGTGAACGCGCGGGGCGTGATCGTCTTCTAGATCGCTTCGCCCTCGGCCTCGGACCCGACGGGGTCGGCGCCAGGCTCGGCGGCGGCCGCGCCGTTGGGCCCGTTTCCCCCGTTGCCGGGAGCCTGCGCGGCGGCGCGGGGCGGCGCGCTCGCCGCGCGCCGCAGGCCGACGGCGCCGCGTACCCGCTCCACCAGCGAGCTCAGGTCGAAGCCGCGGCCGCGCGGGATCTGGAAGTAGTTGTCGCCGTCGTCCTTCACGAGCAGCTTCACGCGCTGGCCGGCGAGGACGAGCTCGGCGCGCTCGCCCTCGTGCGGCGGGTGGTCGAGCTTCGCGAAGGCGAGCCGGTCCGCGATCCGCACCAGCCCGACGTGGATCGGGCTCGGCTGGTTCCCCGACGTCACGTGGATGCTCGTGTAGGCCTCGAGCACCGCGGTGGCGCCGTGCAGGCCGCCCGCCGCGAGCGAGGGGCGCGGCAGCGACGTCGAGCGGAACATCAACGGGGGCCGCGGCACCGGATCGAGACGCCGCTTGCCGTCGCTCCGCTCGACGACCGTCACGTAGACGTTGTTGCCCGGCCCGCCGATCGAGTGCGCGATGCCGATGCGGGCGCCGGGCACCTGGGCGCGCGGGTTGGGGAAGCGGCCGGTGAGCTGCAGGTAGCACTCGGCGATCTGGAAGAGCCCCGTCCCGCCGACCGGATGGCCGCGCGCCTTGAGCCCGCCCGAGAGGTTCACCGGCAGCCGGCCCCGCAGCCCCGTCACCGGGTGCTCGAGCGGATCGCCCGGCTCGCGGCGCAGGCTGCCGACCACCGCCTCGATCGACTCCTCCGGCTCGACCAGCCCGAGGTCGACGAGGTCGATCGGGAGCAGGCTGTTGAAGGCGTCGTGGCACTCGACGACCAGCCCCTCGAGCTCGCGCGGGCGGGCGATGCCGGCGCGCCAGTAGGCGACCCGCGCGGCCGCGCGGGTCGCGTCCAGGCACGCGAGGTGGAGGCGGTCGAGGATCGAGGAGGTCTCGGTGGCGGAGCCGAGCCCCGCGACGCGCACTGCCTGCGGCCGCGCCGTCAGGATGACCGCAGCGGCGCCGTCGCAGATCGGCGAGCAATCCTTGCGCGAGAGCGGCGTTGCGACCGGCAGGTTCTTGGTCGTGTCGAAGTAGGCGTCGAGGGGCTCTCGGCGCCCGTGGAACGCGGCGAGCGGGTTCTCCGCGCCGAGCGCGTGCGCCCGCACCATCAGCCGCGCCAGCAGGTCCGACACCGCCTTGCCGCGCAGCTTTCGCTCGCGCAGCCAGGCCTGGGTGATCAGCGCGATCAGCGCGGGCATCGTGAAGCCGAAGTTGCGCTCGACCGGGTCGATCGTCTTCGACATGATCGAGGTGGCGACCTCGGTGGTCACGTTCTTCATGCGCTCGCCGGCCAGCACCAGCACGCTGTCGCACTGGCCGGAGGCGACCTTCGCCCACGCCTCGTGGAGGGCGGCGGCGCCGGTCGACGACGCGGTCTCGGAGCGGATCGCGGGGATGCCGGTCAGCCCGAGCCGGTCGGCCACCTTGGCGGCCACGTTGGCGCGGTTCTCGAACTCCTCGCTGTCCATGATGCCGACCTGCAGCGCCTCGAAGGCCCGCACCGGGGAGTCCTCGAGGGCGCGGTGGTAGGCTTCCTCGAACAGGTCGAAGACGGAGGCGAAGATGCGGCCGGTCAGGTCGACCTTGGTCAGGCCGACCGCCGCGATGTACACCTCTCGCGCCACGCGGCAAAGATAGCCCGTGGCGCGCAGGTGGGGGTGAGCCGAGATGCGGACGATCCGCTGGACGTTGGTGGCGCTGCTCGTGCTGGCCGTGATCGGCTACGCGGTGCGCCGCTTCGCGCTCCCGGGCATCCAGCCCAGGAGCGCATTGCTCGTCGAGCTGTCGGGCGACTACGTGGAGGCGCCGGCGCCGCCGCTCCTCGCGCAGGTGCTCGGAGTCGAGCAGCACTCGCTGCTCGAGACGCTCTCGGAGCTGCACAAGGCGGAGCGCGACGACCGCGTGGCGAACGTCGTCCTGGTGATCCGCGATCTCCAGATCGGCTGGGGCAAGGCACAGGAGCTCCGGGAGGCGATCGCGTCGCTGCGCGACAAGGGCCGCCATCCGGTCGCCTACCTCGAGGTGGGCGGCTTCGGGGCCAACATCGAGTACTACGTCGCGAGCGCCGCCGAGAAAGTCTACACCGCGCCGGGCGGCGGGGCGCCGCTGATCGGCCTGGCGCAGGAGTTCCTCTTCCTGGGCGGCCTGTGGGACAAGCTCGGCGTCAAGGTCGAGGTGGCGCAGGCCGGCACCTACAAGGGCGCCGCAGAGAGCATCGCCGGCCATCGCATGAGCGACGCCTATCGCGAGCACGCCGCGGCGCTCCTCGACTCGGTCGACGCGAACTTCGTCTCGGGAATCGCGCAGAGCCGCGGGATCGAGGAGGGCGCGGTGCGCCGTGCGCTCGCCGAGGCCACCTCGAAGCACGAGCTGCTCGAGGAGCTGCGCCTGATCGACGGCGTCCGCACCCGACGCGAGATCCTGCAGTCGCTCGGCGATCCGCCGATCGTGAAGCTCGCCGACTACGCGAGGGTCGACGCCAAGAGCCTCGGATTCGACCCCCAGGCCAGCTTCGCGCTGATCTACGGCAGCGGGACGATCACCACCGGCCGTGGCCAGAGCTCGCGATCCGGGCGGCCGGTGTTCGCCTCCGACACGGTGGTCGAGGCGATCGAGGACGCGGCGAAGGACGACTCGATGCGCGCCATCGTGCTGCGCGTCGACAGCCCGGGCGGCGGCGCCTTCCCGTCGGAGCTGGTCTGGCGCGCGCTCCGCGAGGCGCGCAAGAAGAAGCCGGTGATCGCCTCGTTCTCCGACTACGCCGCGTCGGGCGGCTACTACGTGTCCTCGGCGGCCGACGTGATCGTCTCGGAGCCGAGCACGCTCACCGGTTCGATCGGGGTCTTCGCGGTGCGGCCCGCGCTGGCGCCGCTGCTCGCGCGGCTCGACGTCGGCGTCGAGGTGCAGACGCGCGCTCCGCACGCCGACCTCGAACTCCTCGCGCCGGAGCTCTCGCCCGCCACCCGCGCCTGGCTGCAGGCCGACGTGATGGACGTTTACCACCGGTTCCTCTCGCGCGTCTCGGAGGGACGCGGCCTCCCGCTCGACGGCCTCGACGCGCTCGCCGAGGGGCGCGTCTGGACGGGCTCCCAGGCGCTCGACCGCAAGCTCGTCGACGCGCTCGGCGGGATCCGAACCGCGGTCGCCAAGGCCAAGGAGAAGGTCGGCCTCGCGCCCGACGCGGACGTCTCGCTCACCGTCTTCCCGGCGCCCAAGCCGCTCGCCGCGCAGCTCCGCGAGGCGTTCCGCGTGAGCGTCGCGCAGGCGCTGCCTCCCGCACTACCCTTGCCCCGGGCACTCGCGCACGTCGCCGGCTGGGTCGACGCGGTCTCCGTCGAGGGCCCCGTGCTCGCGCCGTCGGTGTGGATCGAGATCCGCTAACAGGAGAGAGCCGTGCGCATCGAGAAGGAGTTCGACGTCGAGCGGCCGCGCGCCGAAGCGGCCGCGCTGCTCGCCGAGGACGACGTGCTGTCCGAGCTGTTTCCCGACGCGCGGACCGAGATCGTTGAGCGCAAGGCGCGCCGCAAGACCGTGAAGAGCAGCTACACCGCGCTCGGCCGCGAGGGTGTGGCGACCTTCCACTTCGACTTCGCCCCCGACGGCGACGTGCGCTTCGAGAAGGTCTGCGACGGGCGCGTCTGGCGCGAGCTGCGCGGCGCCGTGACGCTGGCCGACCGCAAGGCGCGCACCCGCGTGCGCATCGAGCTCGAAGGCCGCACCCGGGCGCTGGTGCCCGAGTTCACCATCAAGGGTCCGCTGCAGAGCCAGCTCGAGCAGATGGCCAAGGCGCTGCGCCGCCGGCTGGCCGCCCCGAAGCCGGGCTGAGACGCTTGGCGAGGCTTCGCGCCCGCGACGGGATCGAGCTCTCCGCCGAAGCGCACGGAGCCGGAACGCCCGTCCTGTTCTCGTGCGGCTACGTCACCACCCGCGAGAACTTCCGCCCGCAGGTGGAGCCGCTGGTCGCAGCCGGCTTTCGCGTGGTGCTCTGGGACTATCGGGGCCACGGCGCCTCCGACGCGCCCTCCGACCCCGATGCCTATTCCTTCGAGCTGGTGCTCGACGACCTCGGCCGGGTCCTCGACTGGGGGGCGGGCACGGAGCCCGCGGTGCTCGCGGGCTTCTCGTTCGGGGGGGCCGCGTCGCTCCACTTCGCCCTGCGCCGCCCGGAGCGCGTACGCGCGCTGGCGCTGATCGACACGGGGCCCGGCTTCAAGAACCCCGAGGCGCAGGCGCGCTGGCTGGCGCAGGTCGAGCGCATCGCCCACAACGTCGAGACGCGCGGCCTCGAGTCGTTCGTGGCGAGCCGGGCAGCAGCGACTGCGATCGGACGCCGCCCGGAGCTCCCGGCCGCGCAGCGCGCGGCGGCTGCGATCGCCGCGATGCAGCCCCACGGCGTCGCGAGCTTCGGCCGTCGGGTTGCCGGCCCGGTGCCGGCCTGCATCGACGAGCTCGCCAAGATCCAGGCGCCCGCGCTGGTCCTGGTCGGCGCCGAGGACGAGGCCTACCTGCGCGCCGCCGACGTGATGGCGGCTCGGATCCCGAGCGCCCGGCGGGTGGTCATCCCCGGGGCCGGACACGTCGTCACGATCG
>Ga0335082_10009877_pt1 | contig 10359 bp, 7 predicted proteins | sample Lox_Sample_41_FD_206718 | JGI IMG/M metagenome (GOLD analysis project Ga0335082, IMG submission 206718) | Soil microbial communities from Loxahatchee National Wildlife Refuge, Florida, United States - Lox_Sample_4.1 | ecosystem: Environmental > Terrestrial > Soil > Wetlands | place: USA: Florida...
GTCAAACAGCAGTGCGCGGTGCCCATCGTCTTCGGTGGGCAGCACGTCTCTGCCGCACCGGAGCGAGCCATTCGGGAGTGGTCGATCGATGCCATTGTCGAAGGGGAGGGCGAGGGCGCGCTGGTCGATCTGCTCGAGTGCGCCGAGCCCGACCGCTTCGGCCGCACCGACGTCGCGAACTGCACGTTCAAGGGAGACGGTGGACCGGTGCGCAACCGTGTTCGCCCGTTGCTGGCCGACCTGGATGCGCTGCCGTGGGCGGACAAGCGTGGATTCTACAATGCGGTGCCCGGGTTCGAGCGCGAGTTCTATGTGGTCTCCCGGCGCGGCTGCCCGTTCCGCTGTAGCTTTTGCGAGTACAGCACGTTCCCGCGGCAATACCCCGGGGAAAAGCCCGTGCGTCGACGATCGGTCGACCATCTCATTGCCGAGTTGGCCTACTGGAAGGCGCGCGGGCAGGTGCGCAAGGTGTTCTTTTGGGACGCCATCTTTACCCTCGACGCCAGGTGGATGGCGGACTTCGCGGCGGCGTACCGGCGCGAGGTCAGCATCCCGTTCGAGTGCTACACCCATCCGCATACGATGACGCGCGACATGGCGCGTTGGCTCGCCGAGGCCGGGTGCATGATGGTGCGCGTCGGCGTGCAGAGCGTGAACTCGGACACGCTCGCGGCCGTCGACCGGAAAGGCGACCGCGAGAAGGTGACGCAGACGCTGCGCTTCCTGACCGAGCACGACGTGCCCTATTCGGTCGACCACATCATCGGACTCCCCGGTGAGGGCGCGGCGGATCAACTCGACGCGCTCCGCTTCTATGCCGAGGTGGAGCCACGACGGATCGTGACCCACTGGATGACCTATTTCCCGGGAACCACCGCGCTCGACCACGCCCGAGCCCGTGGCATACTCGACGACGCCGACGTCGATCGGATCCTGGATGGGAACATCGGTCCCGGTTACATGTTCGGCGGCAACAAGGAGTATCGCGATCACGAGGAGCTCCGGCACCTGTCGGGGGTCTTTGATCTGCTGCCGCTGTTGCCGCGCGCCGCAATCGAGTGGTTGCTCGCCGAGCGGCGTTATCGCCACCTGCGCGGCGTCGGCCTGATGCGCCAACTCGGGGCGCTGGCCTTGGCGATCCGCGGCGAGCCGGCGACGCGCGAGCATGTGCGCCACATCCTGATCATGACGCTCAACGCCATCCGAGATTCGCTGCGCCGCAAGCTCGTGCCACGCGCCGTCACGCAGGACTCTTGACTTGCAGGACCCTGCGTCACATCATCCCGCGATGCCGGCTCTCCGGGTGCGCCATGCGTTCGCTGCAGGCATACTGCTGGCCTCTCTGAGCGCTGGCTGTAGTCGCTGCGGGTCCGGCCCGCCCGAGGTTGCTTCCCAATCTCCGAAGCCGATCGTCGAGGTGCCCGAGCAGAAACCGCCGGCCGTGCAGACGCCCATGGTGCCGGCGACGGTCCCCCCCGAAGACACTCCCACTCCCGAACCTACGGCGGTGCCGACCCGTGACCCGGCGGTCGTGGCCATGTGCAAAGACAGCATCACGCGCCTTGGCGGCGGTGACCTCGCGGCGCTGGATGCCCTGCCGCCGGAGAAGCGGGCGGCGCTCGCCAAGGACGGGAAGACGGTCAACGTCTTGAAGTGCCTGGCCGTCGCCACCAACAACGGACGTTACTGCGGCTTGCTGCCGACGAAGCAGAGCCAGACCGAATGCCTTGCGGCGTGGGAGCTCGCCCGAGAGCTCAAGACGATGCCCAAGGAGCACATGAAGGCGCAGATCATCTATCGGGGATGCCTGGTGAACGCCTCCAAGGCGGAATGCGACAAGTTTCGCACGGCGATGACCAGTCGCGACGCCGCCAAGTGCAAGAGCGTTTCCAAGGATGCCGACCGTGCCTTTTGTGCGGCGTTGGTCAGCGGCGATGCGACGCGATGCAAGGACCTCCCCGATGCGGCGTATCGCGACACGTGCGCCGCGTATGCAACCGACGACGCGACGCACTGCTCCAAGGAGGCCGGGGCCGATTGCGCGAAGTTGGCCCAGGGCTTCGCTGCGGTGACGAAAGAGGGGCTGGCAGGTTTCGATCAGATCGATGCCACGGCAGCAGCCGCAAGCCGCGACGGCAAAGCGGCATGCGGGCCGCTCTTGGCTGACTTGGAACGGCACTGCATCGAAGACTAGCGCGGCGATTGATCCCCGCGGACGCCGTCGTCTCAAGCAAGCTGTAGCAGGTAGATCATGTAGCGCCCCTTGGGGGCGGGGGGTTTGGTTTCTCCGGACAGCAGCAGCTTGAGCTCGCTGTCGTCCACCGCGTCGATTGTGCTGCGAACCCGCGCGGCAAGCTCTGGATCATCGAGCTTGAGGATCGACATCAACGCGGTGTGGTACGCCGCAAACATCGGCAGCTGCTTCGCCCACCACTCGACGCTCGGTGCCACGTTCGCCGTAATGTCGACGGCGCGGATGATGCGAAAGACGCGCTGCGTCTCGATCATCCGGGCGCGCTCCTCGGTCAGATCGTCCGCCATCAGCATGAACCCGGAGTCGGTGAGGAACTGCTTGCAGTGTTCCCAGAACTCTTCTCTCAGGGAGAAGTGATTCACCGATTCGGAGAACAGCAAGAGGTCATAGCGCCGGTCGGGCAGCAACTCCTCGAAGCGGCCGCATTTCGCATCGACGCCGGGCAACCGTGCGCGTTCAATCACCGCGACGTGATGCGCCACCGGACTCACGGCGGTGACCCGCTTGCCGCGCTGCGAAAGCAGCTGCGCGTTGTAGCCGAGGCCGCAGCCGACGTCCAAAATCCGCGACACGCCCTCGGGAATGTACGCGAGCAAGTTCTCGGAGAACGCTCCCCACGCCCCGTAGGCGTCGGCGCTGGTCGGCGATGCCGGTGCGTCAGTCGGCCAGAATCCCCAGTGCATCGGCAGCAGGGCCTGGCCCGGGTTGCCATAGAGCTGCGCGCAAAAGTCGAGAAAGATCTCGCTGTGGGTCTTGATGTGGCCGTCGTCGGCGGTTGCGCCGGCATCGGTCGTGCCCGCCTGACCGCGGGCCTCCCGATTCGGCGTCGACGTTGCAGCCACTGTGGGGCGCAACGCGATGCTCGCGGGCTCGGGGTCGTCTCGCGACGCGATGTATTCTCCGCGGCTCGCCGCGCACCGGCGGGCGACGGCATCCGCCGCGGACCGAAACGCCGTCGCGACGCCGCCGATCGGCGATTGGTCGACCGCCTTGATGCGCTCGACGACGGCGCGGAAGGTCGACGCAATACGCTCGTCGGACAGTTGCCCGCTGTACGAAATGGCGAAGTTGGCAGAGCGATCGTAGGCGCGTGCTGCACGGTCCCCGCTGAGGCGGATCTGCAAGCCGCCGGCGGACTCGAGCTCGAACCACAGCTCGCTGCTGTTGGCATCGACGTGTCGGCCCTCGACACTGTCCACGATGGCCGCCAGGCGATCCTCCACCGGCTTGGCCTTGGCATTCGGGCGCCGCGCCGTGGTGAGCAGAAAGCGGATGTCTTCGACGGCCTCGGTACGGATGCCCGCAAAGCCCAATCGGCTCAGCTCCTGGACGTAGCGATCGGGTGGACCGTAGTATGAGAGGAACGGCACCAGTTCCACGTGATGCTCGGCAAAGATCTCGCGCTGGAAATCGAAGGCGTAGGTTTCGAACAGGATGATGTCGCCGCCAGGCGCGAGCGCCCCGTGTGCCTTGTCGAGGAAGGTGGCGATGGTGGCGGCATCGTGGTCGTGCAGCACGGACGAGAAGAGGACGGCGTCGAAGCCGGTCGGGAAGGGCACGCGCCGCGCGTCTCCCTTCAGGAACGTGATGCGCTCCGACAGCCCGGCGGCGCGCACGTGCTCGACGCCGATATCGCACACCGCCGGAATGTCGAGGATCGTCACCTGAACGTCCGCGTGCTTCCGGCATAACTGGGTGGCGAGCTCGCCGTTGTTGCCGCCGACGTCGAGCACGTAGCGATACCGCGAGAAGTCGTGGCGCGCCAGGAGGACCGGTGCGCAGTAGCGCGTGTACGTCGACATGTGACGCACCCAGGCTCGGGTCCTGACGGCCACGTCCTCGGGATAGTCGCGCCGCGTGTCGAACTGATAGAAGTCGACCAGTTTCTGCTGGTATTGGAGCGGGTCGCGGATACTCAGCGCGAAATAGTCGAGCATGGCGCGGCGGACCCGATGCGCAAAGTCGATTCGTGCCGCCAGCAGGTCACGGTATTCGAGCGCCTCGCGGAAACCTTCGCTGAGGGCCAGGGTCTCGCCGTCCCGCCGCAGGACGCCGTGCTGCACGAGCAGGCCGATCAGGGTGTGCAGGTGCTGCGCGTCGACGCTCAGGGCTCGGGCGAGCGCCTCGACGGGAAGCGGTGAGCGCGCCAGTCCCTCGATGACGCCGAGCTCGAACGCCGCCGTCAGTGCCTCGGTCCGAAGGAATCCATCAAGGAACGGCTCGATGACCCGGAAGGGGTGAACGGTCGATGGCACGTTGGTGGTCTCTAGGGGCGCGAGACTGCCGCTGTCAAGGCGAGCGACGGTGACGCGGTGGGTCGCGTCGATCGGGGGGCGCCGAGCGCTCCGTTACACAACCTCCGGCCGCTCGTTGCGCTGGCGCGCCAGCTGCACCAGCCCCTTGCGGCTATCGAGCGACAGCGAGCCGTCGTCGTTGGCGGCGATCCGTTCGCACGCGTCGCGCAGCAGCCGCTCCATGTCGGCGCGCTCGTACGTCCCGGTCATCTGCGTATAGAAGGCGTTGAAGGACGCCGTTCGCGCCAGTGCCCGCACCGCATCTTGGCGGGCGACGAGCACCAACTCCACGGTCGCGCCGCCGCGCGCGAGGGCGAGCGTGTAGCGCGCTTGGTTACGATTGAGCCGCACGTGCACCAGGCGCCCGACGTCTGCCGGCAGGCCGTCGAGCAAGGCCTCCCATGCGCGGTGCCCGCGCGATCCGCCTCCCGACTCGTCCGGTGTTTCATCGGGCCGCCCTTCGACATCATGCGCGCGCGGCGTCCACGGGCGGGTGCGCGGTATCGGCACCAGTGTGCGCTCCTCCCAGCCGAACTTGCGGACGTAGTCGTGTGAGAGCCCCAAGCACTCGTCGCTGTGCTCGCAGAGGGCTTCGTACAAGCACGCGAAGCGGGGAAACTCATTCCAGAAGCTCTCGACGATGATGGTGTCCGGCTGGCTGTTGTCCAGCGTCGCGCCGTGCACCCCGAGCATGCAGCGCGGCACGTACTTGGTGACGGAGCGGATGCCGCGTGCGGCGCAGCGCTCGAGGGCGCGCCGCAGCGACGGCATGGCCGCCGCGAGCGGCGCGATCAGGTCCCGCTCGTCGGCGTGGTCTTCCATGGGGAGATAGTTCCAGAACTCCATCTCGCTGACGCCGCGCGCATGGGCGACGTCGACGATCCCCTCGAAGGCGCCGATGTTGGCGCGATGCACGACCGTGTTGGTGATGCGCCGCACCGGATGCCGCGCCAGATTCTCGAGCCCGCGGACGAGCTCGTCGAAGCTGCCGGGGCGCTGCGTGATGCGGTCGTGCAGCGCTGCCGTGTCGCCGTGTAGCGAGACGAAGAATTCGTCGATGCCCGCGTCGACGAGCTCCTCGGTGAACGCGGGGTCGGCGAGCTTGCGGCCGTTGGTTTGCAGGCGCACGTGGCGAAAGGCGCCGGAGGTGCGCGCGTGCGTGACGAACTGCAGGAGCGACTTCTCGAGCGTGACCTCGCCGCCCGTGAAGATGACACGGTCGTACTTCTGGCTGCGCAGGTTGTCCGCGGTGATGGCGACGAAGCGCTCGAACGGCACGCCGCGGTAGTTGTTCATGCCCTCCTGCACGATGCAGAAGGTGCAGGCGCTGTTGCAGTGAAAGTCGACCGTCACCGCCAAATCACGGAAGCGGGTGGGGTGCACCTGATCGCGCAGCGCCGAGTCGGTCATAACGTTCCGTAGTAGCTCGACTTGGTCAGTACCACCGAGCCATCGGGCCGCATCGTGTAGTCGATCCCCACGTCGAAGCGCAGGTGATCCAACTGGGCACGATGCGCTTCCACGAAGGCCACGATCGGCGCCGGATAGCGCAACGTGCGCAGAAAGAAGAGCAGCTGGCCGACGTCGATCCCGGAGTAGTAGACCGCATCGGCGCAACGCTTCTTCGCCACGCAGACGCGGCGGCAGTCGATCAACTCGGGCAGCAGCACGCGCGACAGCGAGACGCGGGTGAAGTCGACGAACACGCTCTGGCGGATCTCGTGGAGGATCTCACGGATCTCCGTCTTCGGGTGCAGGAAGCGATAGACGTTGTCCATCTCGAGGCGGTCGGTCGAGAGCTTGTAGGAACGCCCGCCTTGCACCTCGTAGTACGGAAGGTAGAGGTTGACCGAATCGACCGTGCCGCCGGGGGCGGTCTCGGGATGCACGTCGAAGGAGAACATGAAGTAGGGGATGGTCTCGCGCGGCTGTGGCTTGACGCGGAACCATGGCGCGACGCTCTCGATGATCGATGCGGCGCGCACGGCGGGGTCCTCCTTGAGTCGGTCGTAGAAGTAGAGCTCCCACCACAGTCGACCGGCATGGTGCTTGATGCCGAAGACGGTCAGGTCGCGTCCCGCGGTGCGTTGGATGGCGCGCAAGGCCTCGTCGAGCGACGGGGGCGCGGCGGCGACGTCGAGGCTGTTCCACAGCAACGACTCGCTGCGGAGCTTGCCGCGTGGATCGCGCTGCGGATCATAGGGCTGCAGGCAGTAGTCGAAGAAGCGATCCTCGTCGGTCGTCTGCACGAGGGGGCGCGCCGTGGGGGTGGTGCGGGCGGTCAGCGTCACGGCTGCTCTCCCGGGTCACCGAGCCGGCCGGACGCGTCGACGATGCGCCACGGCGGCGGCGGGTCGGCCAGGCACATCGCGATCGACGACCCGTCACACTCGGCGGCGCGCAGCCGAGCGGTGAACCAGTCGACGAGGGATTCGATTGCTAACGGCAGCGGCGCGCCGTCGCGCACGCGCACGATGACGGCGTGCCGCGCCGTCCGGTCGAACGCCCGCGCCGCGTGCTCGATCGGCTCGACGAAGACGCCGACCTCGGTGTCACCGACGCGGAAGATCGCGACCGGTTCGAGCGTTTCGGGGGCGCGGCCGCTGTCGCGCGGTTTGCAGTAGAGTGTCCACGCCGCGTCGTTCAAGGAGATGCCGACCGATCGTGGCGGCGCGGCGGCGAACGGCAGCAGCGATTCGATGATGCGCGGATCGTACCCGGCCAGGGTGCGGACGCAGCGCCAGCCCAGCTGGTCGGGCGGTTCCCGCAGCGCGACGAAGAAGGCGCGCGGCCGGAGCGCACCGCCGGTGGCATCGAAGGACAGCACGCCCCCGGCATCGGCGCTTTCCTCGAATGCGGCCGCGGCCAACGCCCGGGCGCGCTTCCCGAGTCCGTTCGCGAGCGCCACTGCGTCGGCGGACTGGACGTACAGCTTCGTTTCCGTCACGCCATCGGCGCGCGCGTTCATGCCGACGACCGCCGGGGGGCCGTAGTCGCCCGCCACGCCGGGCGTCAGCGCGGCGCACAGCCGCGTTCGTGCCCCGCGCGAGGCATCCGAGGCATTGACGTACAGCTTGACGCAGCGGTTGTTGCCGCCACCGCGTAGATCCCATCCGGCGATGATCGGCACGCCCTCGCGCCCGGCGACGTCGAGCCACGGTGTGGTGTGTGGCGGCAGCACCACGTCGAGCGCCTGTGCGATCGCGTCGACGACGTCCGGAGACGCCCCTTCGATCATCACCCGCCCGGCCCGCGCCATGCCATCCGCGCCGACGCGTACGGATGCTTCGTAGCGTGCAGGATCGCCGACACAGGCGGCGAGGGCCGTGGCAAGGGGGCGAGCGCGGGCGGCTACCAGGCTGGCTGCGACCCGCCCGGCAAGCTCCTCCGCGGCGTGCGATAGTGCCGTGCCCGGAGCCGCCGCCGAGCATGATGCCCTCTCGGGCAGCGGGCGAGACTCGCCGGTGCCGTCTCGGTCATCGAGCGGTCGGCCCCGATCAGCGGGCGGCTTGTCCTGAGGCCGCAACGACGTAGCCATTTGCCCCTTCCCGGCCACTTGCAGTCTAGTGCGTCGGCATACTAGCGCGGTCCAGTTTGCGAGGCCAGCAAAACAAACCCTTAGGCGCCGCGCGCGAGGTACTCGTCGATGGTGCGGTGCATATGGCGGATGCGGCGTTCGTTCTCGCCCAGCCGCAACGCGCCGAAGCCGCTCGACCGCATTCCACGCTGCACGCGCACCAGGTTGAAGGTGTCCTGGTCGGTGACGAACCCGAGCGAGCCCTTGCCGTAGTGAAATTTCTCGGGTTTGGCCCGCGGCGGCCGCTTCGCCCCGCGCCGCACCCGCACGTACTGCTGCTGATCGAGCAGCATCCGATTCGGGTCGGTTGGGTGCGGACGGTGGCGTAGCAGCATGTGCTTCATCGCGTAGATGTTGAGGGTGAGGTTTGGGAAGACGTAGTACTGATGATTGTCGGTCAACTGGGCGTCGCTCAAGCCGGAGAGGTCGAAGTCGTCCCGCTGTCGCAGGGCGGTCTGGATCGCCGAACGAACCGTCGAGGCCGGCCCTGGGAAACGGGCGGCATCGAGCCCGGCTTCGGTGAGCAGGTACTTGAGCAGATCGTTGACCTTGTCGCGGTCGCGCAGGGAAGGGCTCACGAGACCGAAGGGGACGCGGATGCAGCTGTGCTGCCCGAGCAACTCGAGCTCGACATGCTGCTCGTCGAGGACCTGCAGGAGCTGCGGATGCACCGCACGCAGATGGTAGGCCTCGTTGAAGGCGTCGACACCGACCTTCCAGTTGCACGGCAGGTCCACCGTTTGGTCCTCGACGAGGGCATACTCGTCGAGCCCGTAGGGCGCGAGCCGCGCCGCGACCGGCCCGAGGAACTCGGCGAGCGGTTGGGCCTGCGGGTCGAAGTTCACCCAAATGAAACCAGCCCACGCTTCGACGGCAACCGGACGCAGACGCGGCCGCTCGGTCAGACAACCGGCGAACGACTCCGGCTCCGGGAGCCGCTCGAGGAGGCCGTCGAGGCCGTACTCCCAGAGGTGGTAGGGGCAGCGGAAGCTGCGCGCGTGGCCGAGGCCGGGCTCGCGAAGCAGGCGACCGCGGTGCGCGCAGACGTTATGGAATGCCTTCACCCCCTCGGCGTGGCGCACCACCAGCACCGACTCGTCGCCGAGCTCGAACGTAAAGTACGCGCCCGTTTCGTCGAGGTCCGCCGCCGGCCCGGCGAGCAGCCAGGTGCGTGCGAAGATGTGATCGAGCTCGAGGCGCAGGAAGGCCGGATCGAGATAGCGGCTCTTGGGAATGGGGCCGTCGCCCGTCGGGGTCCACGCTGCCGGCGGCGCCACCACGCTCAGCTCCAGTAGTGCACGGCACGGTGGTCGCGCGTCATCGCCAGGAAGCCGCCGAGCGTCCAGCGGCGGCCCCCTTCGACCGGCGTGACGTCGTGGTACCAGCGCCCGCCGTCAAAGACCAGGAGGTCGCCGATGCGCGGCAGCACCTCCGAAAAACCGCGCTGCTCGAAGTGCGGCCGGGCGCGCTCCTCGCCGCCGAGCTTGTTGATCAGCGAGTCGCCGCCGTCGAGACAATGAGTGCGGAACAGGCGCAGCACCCCGCCTGCGCGCGGCGTGGCGAGCGGCAGGTAGAAGCTCATCAGCGTGGACGTATCGAGGTGCGGCCGCAGCGTCGCCATCACCGGGCTGCGCAGCGTTTCGTTTTCGTAGTGCAGTGGAAGCCGATCCCCGTCGATGAGCACGCGGACCGTCGCCGCGAGATAGGACCGTCCGTCATCTCCCTGCGGCAGGCTCACCGGGCAGTCGCCGGCGAGCGCGGCCAGCGCATCGTGGATCTGCTGCTCGAGCCGCGGGTAGTCCGGAACGATTGCGGCGCAGCCGGCGCGGAAGCGTTCCGCCTCATCAAGGTAACTGCCGAGGCCGTCGCTTGCCGAGACTAGCGGTCGCCCGAGAACGTATCCCTTGAACACCGGCGGACGAAATGTGGGCAGGCTGCTGCCTTCCTGTTCGAGGCGGCGGACCAGCTCCGCCGCGCTGTTTGGAGCGAGGACGCCCCGCACAATCACGCCGGCGATCGCCCCGTCGACGATGCGCTCGATCGCGCCCGCCTGCTCTCGCACTCGGGAGACGTCGATGTCGACGACGGTTTGTTCTGCCTCGCTCGGCACGGCGATCATTGCGGCATCCTATCAAAGCCAGTCAGGACGCGGCAACGGCCGACCCCCTCCCTGACCCTCCCCCGTTCGCAGAGGAGGCGAACAGGGGAGGGGACCTGACTCCGGAGCGGGCGGG
>Ga0335082_10009880_pt1 | contig 10357 bp, 4 predicted proteins | sample Lox_Sample_41_FD_206718 | JGI IMG/M metagenome (GOLD analysis project Ga0335082, IMG submission 206718) | Soil microbial communities from Loxahatchee National Wildlife Refuge, Florida, United States - Lox_Sample_4.1 | ecosystem: Environmental > Terrestrial > Soil > Wetlands | place: USA: Florida...
GCACGCCCTGGCGGAAGTAGACGATCTTCTTCACCTTGTCCCGGCGCAGGAGCAGCGCGCCGGTGGCCCCCTGGCGGTGGAGGGCGGCGAGTACCTCCGCGAAGGGCGTCTCGCCGAAGTCGCCGCGCTGGGCGGCAGCAGGGGCGGCCGCCGATTCGACGTGGGCCGCCTCGGCCCGTGCCCGGGGATCGGCCAGGGGGTCGGGGCGCGCCGGATCCGCCTCCGGTGCAGCCGGGGCGAGGGGCTTGGGGTAGCGGTCCCCGAGGACGGAGCGCAGCTTGTCGAAGAGCGCGCCCAGCTTGAACGGCTTCTCCACGAAGGCCGCCGCGCCGTGGCGCTCCACCGCCTCGCGGGCCTGGAGCCGTGACTTGTAGACGCCGGAGATCATCAGCACCGGCACCTGGGATCCCTCGGTGGTGGACTTGATGCGTCGGGCCACCTCGTACCCGTTGAGCGCCGGGAGGAGGACGTCGAGGATGACCACGTCGTAGCTCCGCCGCTCGAAGGCCCGGAGCGCCGCCTCGCCGTCGCGCTCGATGGTGACCGAGAAGCCGGCGCGGGTCAGCGCGTCACCCAGCATCCGCTGGACGTGGCGGTCATCGTCGACGACCAGGACGTGGACCGGTTCGTTCGTGGACAAGGGGAGCCTTCCGGGTGGCCACCGATGCTCGTGTGCATTGTTAGCATGCCGCTCCGAGCAGCACACGAACGTACGCGGCGCGCACTGCCTCGGCGTTCTCCAGGTAGGCGGCGAGGAAGGCCCCCCCTGGGTCCGCGCCGCCATAGCCGAGACGCCGGGCGAGCAGGGTGAGCGCCGATCCGGCGGTGGGAAGGCGCGCCAGCGCCTGGCCGTGCACCAGCCGGAGCCGGTTCTCCACGCGCCGGTGAAAGAGGTAGCCGGCGGTGAGGAGGGCCGCGTCCTCGCCCGGCAGCACCGCGGCCGCGCGGAGGGCCTCCAGGGCCCGGAGGGTGTTGGTCAGCCGCAGCCCGGGGCTCCGGCCGCCGTGGAGCAGCTGGAGGTACTGGGTGGCGAACTCCACGTCCACCAGCCCCCCGTGTCCGGCCTTGGGGTCGAGCTCGGCGGCCGTCTCGCCGGCGACCTCGCGCTCGATGCGCACCCGGTGGCGATGGATCTCCGCCGCCGCGCCCTCCGGGAGCGGGCGCAGGTAGACCAGTGGATGGATCACCCGCTGCACCAGGCTCGCGCCGAAGCGGGCATCGCCGGCCACGGACCTGGCCTTGACCAGGGCCTGGCGTTCCCAGAGCTGCGCGTGGCGGGTGTGGTGCTCGACGAAGGCGGCCTCGCTGACCACCAGCGTGCCCTGGTTGCCGGAGGGCCGCAGGCGGGCGTCCACCTGGTAGAGGCGGCCCTCGCGGAGGCCGAGGCTGAGCAGGGAGAAGAGCCGCTGCACGAGCCGGGCGAAGTACTCCGGATGGCTCACCCGGCCCCGGCTTCCTCCCCTCGTCTCCTCGTCCGTCCCGCCGCCCTGGTAGACGAAGAGCAGATCCAAGTCGGAGTGGTAGCCGAGCTCGGCCCCCCCGAGCTTGCCCAGGCCGAGCACGGCCAGGGCCGCCTGGCCGCCGGCGCGGAGCCCAGGGCTCCCGTACCGCTCCCGGGCCTCCACCTGGGCCTGGAACAGGCAGGCGTCGAGGAGGGCATCGGCCAGCGCGGAGAGCTGGGCCGCTACCTCGGGGACGTCGAGATCGGACGAGATGTCGCCCAGGCCGATGCGCAGGACCTCCTCGTTCTTGAAGCGGCGCATGGCCGCCAGCCGCTCCTCGTCCAGCGGCGAGCGGGCCAGGCGACCTCCCAGCTCGGCGGCGATGCGCTCCGGCGGCTTGTGGGGGTCTCCGGTGTCGCCCTGCACCAGCACGTCGAGCAGCTCCGGGTTGCGCACGAAGTAGCCGCTCAAGAAGGCGCTCTGGCCGAAGAGGTTGATCAGCCGGCGGGCCACGGCGGGCCGCTGGAGGAGAAGGCGCAGGTAGCCGAGCGGTGCGACCAGGTTGCCGAGGAACTCGGAGAGGAAGAAGAGCGCCTGGTCCGGATCCGGGCTCCTGGCGCACTCGCCGAGGAGCCGCGCCGCGGGCACGCCCGGCCCGGGCCCTTCCTGGAGGCCCTCCCGGATGAGGAGGCGGCGGAGCCGGTCCACCGCCCGGAGCGCGGACTCCGGGTCGGCGAAGCCGCGCGCCGCCAGGGCCTCGTGCCGGCGATCGTCGGGGAGCTCCGCGTCCAGCGCCAGGGCGAGGAGCGGCTCGTCCGGCACCTCGCCCCGCGCCGTCTGGCCGAGCAGGGTGCGGAACGCGCCCTCCACGAAGCGGCGGTGCCGGGTCAGCTCGGCCTCGAAGGTGGCGGCATCGGCCAGGCCCAGCGTCCGGGCCAGGCGGAGCCGGTCCCGGTCCGAGGTGGGGAGCTCCTGCGTCTGGCGGTCCTCCACCATCTGGAGCCGGTTCTCCACGCGGCGGAGGAAGACGTAGGCGTCTCCGAGCGCATCGGCATCCCGCTCGGTGAGCAGCCCGGCGTCGGCCAGGCGCCGGAGGGCCCGCAGCGTCGGCCCCTCGCGCAGGGCGGGGGCCTTGCCTCCGTGGAGCAGCTGCAGGGCGACGGCGAAGAACTCCACCTCGCGGATGCCCCCCGCGCCGAGCTTCACGTCGCTGGAGCTCGCCTGGCCGCGGAGGTCGATCTCCGCCTTCAGCGTCCGGAGCGCATCCACCGCCGCCAGGTCCAGCGTCCGTCGCCAGAGGAAGGGCACCAGCCCGGCCAGGAGCTCCTGGGCCAGGGCGTCGTCCCCGGCCACGGCGCGGGCCTTCACCCAGGCCGCCCGCTCCCAGGTCCGCCCGGCCCGCTCGTAGTACTGGAGCGCAGCGGGGAGGGAGAGGACCACCGGGCCGCCCCGCCCCTGGGGGCGGAGCCCGAGGTCCACCCGGAAGCAGAACCCGTCCTCGGTGACCAGGGAGAGCGCCCGGGTCAGCGCCTCGGCCAGCCGGGTGTAGAAGGTCACGTTGGGCACGCTGCCCGCCGTGCCGCCGGACGTCTCGCCCTCGCCCCGGTAGACGTAGACCAGGTCGATGTCGGAGCTGAAGTTGAGGTCCTCGCCGCCCAGCTTGCCCAGGCCGAGCACGGCGAACCCCTCCGGGTCCGGCACCCCGTGCCGCTGCCGGAGCGCGGCCTCCAGAGGAACGAGCGCGGCGCGGAGGAGCGCTTCGGCAACGTCGGCCTGTTCCCGCCCCACCTCCGGGAGCGGCGCGCCGGCGCACAGCTCGCGCGCCGCGAGGCGGAGCTGGGACCTCTGGCGGAAGCGGCGCAGCCGCCGGTGCAGTGCTTCTCTGTCCCCCGGCGGGATGCGGGCCACCGCCCCCCGCGCCGCGGCCAGCGTCCGCTCGCGCGGCCAGGGGCGCTCCAGCCGGCTCCCGGCGAGCCAGGCCAGGAGCCCGGGCCGGAGCGCGAGCACGCGCGCCAGCGCCTCGCTCCCCTCCACGAGCGCCACGGCCAGGGGGCCGGCTCGGGGGGCGGCCGCCAGCGCGGGAAGGAGGCGTCCCAGCGCCGCCAGCACGCCGTCCGGGTCGAAGGTGGCCTGGGCGGCGGCCAGGGTGTCGGCGGCGGATGCGGCGCCGAGGACCTCGGGCAGACGTTCCGCGGTGCTCGGCGAGGCCACGCCGGGGGCCGCCCCTCGTCAGCCCTGGGCCAGCTGGGCGGCTTGCGGCCGGGCCCGCTCGACGTCCGATTCGTACTTGAGGACCAGGTTCAGCGTCTGGGCCACCAGCTCCGGGGTGAGCACGTCGGCGTTGAGCAGCGCCAGGCTCTGCGCCCAGTCCAGCGTCTCGCTGATCGACGGAGGCTTCTTCAGCTCCAGGGCGCGGAGCTGGCTCACCGCGGCCACCACCCCGGCGGCGAGCTTCTCCGGGAGGTTCGGGAACCGCGCCCGGACGATGCGCAGCTCGCGCTCGCGGGTGGGAAAGTCGATGTGGAGGTGCAGGCAGCGCCGCTTCAGGGCATCGGAGAGCTCGCGCGAGGCGTTGGAGGTGAGCACCACCCGGGGCACGGCCCGGGCGTGGAAGGTGCCCAGCTCGGGGAGGGTGACCGCGTTGTCGGCCAGCACCTCGAGGAGGAAGGCCTCGAACTCCGGATCCGCCTTGTCCACCTCGTCGACGAGGAGCAGGGCCGGCTCGGCCGAGCGCAGGGCCTGGAGGATGGGCCGGGGGAGGAGGAAGCGCTCGGAGAAGAAGACCGCGTCGCTCTGGGCGATGCGGTCCGCGGCCTCGCCCAGGGTGCGGGCGCCCTCCAACGTCTCGCCGATCTTGTCCTTGAGCAGCTGGGTGTAGAGGAGCTGCTTGGCGTACTCCCACTCGTAGAGCGCCTTCCCCTCGTCCAGCCCCTCGTAGCACTGCAGCCGGATGAGCGGGCGTCCCAGGGCGCGCCCCAGGGCGCGGGCGAACTCCGTCTTGCCCACGCCGGCTGGCCCCTCCACCAACACCGGCTTCTCCATCCGGTCGGCGAGGAAGGCGGCGGTGGCGATCTCGCGCGAGGAGAGGTAGCCGCTCGCCTCCAGGCGGGCGAGCGCGTCCTCGACGGAGCTGAAGCGCGGTGGAGGGGACTCGGCGGTCACGGGAACGCCGGCGAGTCTAGCAGGGCCGGCGCGGAGGCCAACGAGGCGGCTCACCTCAGCGACGCGGCTTGTCCAGCTCGTCGACCAGCGCGTTCCAGTCCTCCGGGTCGGGCCGGCGGCCGGACTGGCTCGTCTCCGGGACGCGGGCCGGCGGTTGCGGCGCCGGCGGCGGCCGGGCGGTGCCGGGCGTGGAGCTGCGCGGCACTGCCGCCGGAGCGGCCGGGGCGACGGCGGCGGGCTGCTCGCGGGTGGGCGGGCCGGGACGCGCCTTGAGCCGGGCGAGCTCCAGCTCGGCCACCTTGAGCGCCCGGCTCCGCTCCTGGATGGCTGCCTGCAGCCGGGTCACCTCCTGGGCCTTGGCCGCATCGCGGCGCTCGAGCTCGGCGCGCTGGCGCCCCACCAGCTCGTTGAGCTCGCTGGCCATCCGGGCCTCGACCTCCTTGCGCTCCTTCAGCGCCTGGGCGAGCCGGGCCGCCGCCTCGTTGGCCTTGCCCTCCGCGGCCTGGAGCCGGGTCTGCAGGTCGCGCTCGCTGCGCACCTTGGAGGCCGCCGATGCCTCGAGCGCATTCTCCAGCTCCTGGGCGCGGCGGGTGCGGGCGGTGACGGCGGTGGTGGCCTGGGCCAGCGCCGCCTCCAGCTCGGCGATACGCGCCGCGGTGGCCTGGGCCTCTCCCTGGGCCCGGGCCTCGGCCGCCGCCAGCTGGGCGCTCAACGCGCCGTGTGCCGCCTGGGCGTCCGACTGGGTGACCTCGAGGTGGGCGGAGAGCTGCTCGGCGCGCTCGGTGGCCTCGCGCACCTGCGCGCCGAGGAGCTCCTGGATGCGCTCGCGCTCCGCGGCCGATTCGGCCTGGAGGGCGCCGAGCGCCTGCCGCCGCTGCTCGGCGTCGGCCGCCGCCCGCTCCGCGTCCCGCGTCACCGCCGCCAGCCGCTGGGAGAGCTCCGCCTCTCGGCGGCCGGCGCTTTCCTGGAGCTCTCGGAGCTGGCCCTCGGCGGCCCGGAGCGCCTCGCCCTTGGCGTGCGCGTCGTGCGCCAGCGCGTCGCGCTCGCGTCGCGCCTCGGCCTGGAGATCCGCCATCCGCGAGCGGGCGTCCTCCACCTGCTGCACCAACGCGGTGAGGTCCCCGCGCAGGAGCTCCTCGCGCCGGGCGGCCTCCGCCTGGAGGTCGGCCAGGCGCTCCTCGACGTTCATCCGGGCATCCTCGGAGGTGGCCACCCGCGCCGAGAGCTGGGTCACCTCGGCCATGCGGGCGCCGAGCTCGATCTTGAGGTCCTCGTGCTGGGGGGTGAGCTCGGACAGATCGGCCTCCAGGGCGGCCGCCCGGGCGCCGAGGGCCGCCCCTTCCTGCTCGGCGCGGGCGCGGGCGGCGCGCTCCGACTCCAGTGCAGCGCGCGACTGCTCCAGCGCCGCGGTGGAGCGCTGCAGCGCCTCCTGGGTCTCGAGGAGCAGCTGCTCGGTGCGGGCCAGGGTGGCCTGCGATTCGCTCAAGGCCTGCTGGGTGGCCTCCAGCTCGCCCCGCATGGAGGCCAGGCTCCCGTCTCGCTCGGTGAGGGTGGATTCGAGCTGGCCGATCCGCTCGCCCAGCGCCCGGGAGTGGCCGTCCGCCTCCTCCAACTGGCGCATGAACTCCGCCGCGGCCACCGCCCGCTGCTCCAGCTCGGCGCGAGCGCCGGTGAGCTCCGCGCCGCGGGCCTCGAGGGCGGAGGAGGCCGCGCCGAGCTGGCCGTGGAGCTCGGCGCGCGCCGAGCGCTCCTGGGACAGCGCCTGCTCCTGGGCCTCGTGCCTCCGGCGGGCTTCCTCGAGCCGGCCGTTGAGGTCGGCCTCGGAGGTGCGTTTGGCCTCCACCAGCGCGGCGTACTCCTCGGCCAGCTCCGCCTCGCGCTCCTGGGCGCCGGCCCGGGCAGCGTCCAGCTCGCCCTCCAGCTCGCCGATGCGCTCCAGCTTGGCCTGGATCTGCTGGAGCCCGTCCGCCTCCGCCGCCTCGTGCTGCTCGATGGCCGCGGCCAGCTCCCGCTCCAGGCCCTGGAGCTTGGCGTCCCGCTCGGCGATCCGGTCCGCCATCTGGGCGGTGAGGTGCTCCACCTCCAGCCGGAGGTCCTCGCTCCGCGCGTCGGCGGCGAAGAGCCGCTGCTCCAGCCCCTGGGTGGTCTGGACGTGCTCCGCCTCCCCCCGGGACTTGGCCTCGGTGAGCTGGGCCACCTCCTCGTCGCGGGCCCTGCCGTGGGCCTCGGCCCGCTCGGCCCGCGCCTCGAGGGCCTGGAGGGAGGCGGTGCTCTGGGCGCGCGTGTTCTCCAGCTCCTCGCGCAGCGAGGTGATGGTCCGGCTGGCCTCGGCTCGGTCCTGGTCCCGCTCCGCCTCGGTGCGGGCCAGGGTGGCACGCGTGGTGTCCAGGTCCGCCTCCAGCCCGCCGCCCCGGGCGTTGGCCGCGGCCAGCGCCTCGGAGAGCTTCTGCTCGCGCACCTCGGCCTCCAGCGTGGCCACCGAGAGCTGCTTCTCGAGCTGCTCGTGCACGGCCCGGGCCTGCTCCGAGGCCGCGGCCGCGCGCTGCAGCTCGTCCTCGGCGGCGAGCAGGTCGCGGCGGGCGTGGGCCAGGTCTCGCTCCTTGCTTGCCACTACCTCGATGAGGTCCTTCTCGGTGGCGAACTTCTGGAGGAGGAGGTCGTCCACGGTGGCGCCGTGCTCGCGCTCCTTCTGGATCATCGCCGCCTGGGCCTCGTTGAAGCGCCGGAGCAGGTCGTCGACCTGCATCTTCAGGCCCTGGAGCTCGACGTCCTTCTCGTGAAGCCGGTCCTCGACGTTGAGCAGCTCGCGCTCCCGGACGGTCCAGATCTCGGAGATGCGGGCCAGCTGGGATTCGCGCGCCTTGAGCTCGTCGCGGAGGATCTGGATCTTCCCTTCCGGGGTGCCCATCTGCTCGCGGCGCGTGGCGGTGCGGCGCAGCTGCCTCGACTCGGCCAGCAGCTCGGCCTTGCGGTCGGCGATGGACTGGAAGGCGCGATCGAGGAAGGCCCGGTCCTCGTCGGTGACCGCGCTCCGCCGCTCCCGCCGCGGCAGGCGTGGGGGGCTTCCCGGCGGTGGCGCGCGGAGCGGAGGCGGGACGGCCGGCATCTCCTTGGTCGGGGTGATGGTGGTGCCGGTGAGCGCGTCGTCGAGCGAGCGGTCGACGTCGTCGAGGGGAATCAGCCCGGAGGTCATTTGCGCCAGCTCCCCCATGTCGAAGGGAATGCTCAGGTAGGCGTCCGCGGCGTTGGGCCCCTGCGCGTGCTGGCTCAGCCCGTCCTGGCCGACGTCGGAGCTGAGGAGCACCACCGGCATGGGGTGGCTGAACTTGCCCTTCTTGATCTGACCGCAGAGCACGAAGCCCGACTGGTCGGGAAGCTCCGCCCGCAGCACCACCATGTCCGGGCGGCGCAGCTCCAGCTCGCGCTGCGCCTCGGCGGCCGTTCCGGCGGTGGCGGTCTGGTAGCCCACCGTGCGCAGGACCGACGCCATAGTCAGGGCAAACTCGTGCTCGCTCTCGACGATGAGGACTCTTCGCTCCATGGGCGTGCGGTGCCGGTCAGTCTACGGCAGAGCCCTGGCCGGGTGGGAAGAAGCCGGCACCCCGGGGAGGTGGTTGACATCGGCCGGCGGCCACGCGACGAAGGGCCGGGCGGCTCACGTGTCGGGGCCCCTTGTGCGGCGATGACCCGGGACGACCTCGAGCGGCTGGACATGGCAAGCCTCAGAGCCCTGGCCGAGAAGCACCTGGCCGGGCAGCTGAGGGGGCTCCACACCCGCGGCGCGCTGGTCTCCAGGCTCGCCCTCGCCCTCGACCTTCCCCGGAGCCCCGCGCCCGGCCTGAGTCGCCGGCCGCGGAAGCGCCCCTCCGCCAAGGCCGTGGCCGCATCGGAGGCCCCCCCGGGGGGACCCCCCCCTGGGTCGGGCGGCACGGCACCGCCGGGGCGGCCCGGGCCGGACGCTCCGGCCAACGAGGACGCTCCCGTCGAGGAGGGCTTCTTCGCCGTCCCTCGCTCCCCCCGCCGTCGCCGGCGGAGTCCTTTGCTCGCGCCCTCCGTCCGCGCCGCGCCCGCGCCCAGCCCGGGCCGCCGCCCGGAAAGGGCCGGCGAGGTCCCGCAGCTCCTGGCCCGGGACCCGAACACGCTCTTCCTCTTCTGGGACTTCCGCCGGGACCTGGCCCAGGGTGCGGCCCTGGGGCTCCTGGATCCGAGGGTGCTGTTCCACGTCTTCGACGGCGATGCGCTGGTCCGGACGCTGGAGGTCCCACTCGACCGCCGCAGCGCCTACCTGGAGGGGCTCCTCCCCGGCCACACCTACCAGGTGGAGGCCTGGTTCTCGGGGAGCGACGGGCACGCCCGTCCCACCGGGCGCCGGAGCGCGCCGCTCACCCTTCCCGCGGCCTCCCCCTCGGCCTCGCTCGAGGTGCGCATGGTGCGCGCCCCGGGGTCGGAGACGCTGGCCGCCTGGCAGCGGGCACCGCGAGGGGCGCCTGCTCCCCGCGTCGAGCCGCTCGGGGCGCCGGCGCGGGTGGACCTTCCGGCGAGCCTCGAGTGGCGCGGGGGGCCCGGACCCGGAGGGCCGCGCTCCGGCCGCCCCTGAACAAGGTGGCTCTGCCGCACCCCACACCGGAGCGCGGAGCGCTGCTCCTCGTGCTCCACGCCCACCTGCCTTACGTGCGGGACGTCGACCGGGTGTCGCTCGAGGGGGACTGGCTCCCGGAGGCGGTGGCAGGCGCCTACCTCCCGCTGCTCGAGGCGCTGGAGCGGCTCGCCGACGACGGCGTCCCGTCCCGCCTCACCGTCAGCATCAGCCCCACCCTTCTGGCCATGCTCGAGGACCCGCTGCTCCGCCGGGGGGTGGGCGAGCGCCTCGGTGCGTTCCTGGCCCTGGCGGAGCGCGAAGTGCGCCGGACGGCGAAGGACGCCGCCCTCGGACCTGTGGCCCGCTACCATCGCCAGCGCCTCCGCCAGGCGCTCAGGCTGTGGGAGGAGCGCTTCCGGGGCGGCCTCGTCTCCGCGCTCGGCCGGCTCGAGCGCGCGGGCCGCATCGACCTGATCACCACCGCCGCCACCCATGCCTTCCTTCCGCTGCTCCGCCACCTCCCCCAGGCGATCCGGGCGCAGGTGAAGGTGGGCGTCGACCAGCATGCCCGGGTGCTGGGGCGGCGCCCGGGGGGCTTCTGGCTCCCCGAGTGCGGGTACCACCCTGGGGTGGAGGCGGTGCTCGCCGACGAGGAGCTCCGCTTCACCTTTCTCGAGGCGCGGGGGCTCCACCTGGCCGAGCCCCGCCCCCTGGCCTCGGTCTACGCCCCGCTGCTCACCGCCTCCGGGGTGGCCGTCTACGGGCGAGACCCGGAGGCGAGCGAGGAGGTGTGGAGCGCCGAGTCCGGCTACCCCTCGGACCCTCTCTACCTGGACTTCCACCACGACGCCGGCTGGGAGCTCCCGGCCGAGGCGCTGGCCCCGGTCCTCCTCGCGGGCGATGCTCCCCGGGCGGTGGGCCTGCGCTACCACCGCGTCACCGCTCGCTCCGGGGCGAAGGCCGCCTACCAGCCGGAGGCGGCCCGGGCCCGGGCGCGCGAGCACGCCCGGGCCTTCGTCCGACGCCGGCAGGAGCGCCTGGCCGCCCTGGCTCCGCGGCTGTCTCGACCGCCGGTGGTCGTCGCCCCTTACGACGCCGAGCTCTTCGGCCACTGGTGGCACGAGGGGCCGGCGTTCCTGGAGGCACTGTTTCGGGAGGCCGCGGCGGCCGGCCT
>Ga0335082_10009881_pt1 | contig 10357 bp, 7 predicted proteins | sample Lox_Sample_41_FD_206718 | JGI IMG/M metagenome (GOLD analysis project Ga0335082, IMG submission 206718) | Soil microbial communities from Loxahatchee National Wildlife Refuge, Florida, United States - Lox_Sample_4.1 | ecosystem: Environmental > Terrestrial > Soil > Wetlands | place: USA: Florida...
GGCGGCTCTGCCCTCCCTCGAGTTCTATCGGAACAACCCTCAGAACACACGTCCCGAGGACCTCCTGACGGAGATCGCCATTCCGCTCGTATGACATAATCGAAACGGAATCGTATGGCGAATCCCAAGTATGCCGCCGCAACCCGGGATATCCCCCAGGCAACGGACGCCGGCACCCTGAGCGACGGAACGAAAATCCGCATCCGCGCCCCGCGCATGCGAGCTTGCAGCTTGAAAGACGAGAAGGGAAAGCTCTGTGCCGGCCACCTGAAGCGGTGGTACTTCTTTGGCGACGAAGTGAAAAAGCTCTACGGCGGCAACGCCGAAATCTACCGCTGCGAGCGCTGCAAAACTATCTATCTCCCCAATCCGGAAGAACAGGCTCGCACCGGCACCCTCGCCTTCTGACACTTTCCTGTAATCCGGCAATCGCATGATGCATCAAAGCAGCATGGCCGGTTCCAGGCTGCTCCTCCTCGGCATGACGGCTGCTCTGTCCGCGCAGACGCCCGTCCCGCCGGGGGCGCGGGTGGAGTGGGTTCTCGGCGAGCGTCTGGCTCAGGATTTGGACAGCCGTGACGGCCGCATCGAAGATCTGGAAACAATCGCCTACTTGCACCGGATCGAAACGGCCCTTACTGGTCAACGCCCATTGGAGCTTCGGCTGACCTACGGCCTCGAGCCCTATGCCCGCCTGCTCCCAAATGACGTGCTCTACGTAGCGGGCTGCCTGCTCGATCGAATCCAGACCGAGGCGGAACTGGCGGGACTATTGGCGCACGAATTGGCGCACACTCGCCAAACACCGGCACCCGGGCCCAACTTCGGGGCGTGTGTCCTCAACTCGCCCATGGTTCCACAGAAATGGTCCGAAGGAATGCGCGATCGTGAACAGCAGGCCACCTCGGAGGCGATCGTCGTGCTCCGCAAAGCCGGCTACGATCCTACAGGTGTCTTGGACCTACTTTCCAAACTCGCCTACGAGAACCCGATGTGGGGCCGAGGCATCGTGGCCGAAGATCTGCTCCAAATCCGCAACGACATCGAAAAGGAGCCAACCCCACACGCCGGCTACCGCATGGACACCTCCGCTTTCCGGCAAATGAAAGAAAGGCTCGCGGCCGCTCTCGGTCACCACCAGGCAGTGACACCAAGCCTCGTCAAACCCCGGCCCTAAAGGAAAGGCCGCATCGGCCGGCTCTCTGACGGGTTAGCACGAGACGGAGTCGATCCAATGCGGCTTGCCCGGATGGGCCGGAACGGGGCCACGGAAGCCTGAATCCCAAGAAATGGCTTGTTCCCTTTGCCTTTCGGTGAAGTCCGCGTCCTTCGTTACCCTTCACCGGATTCCTGCCAGCCGATTCCCACCGCTCCCAGGAGTGAAACAATAAAAAAGACCCTCTGATGCAACCTGCCAACCGGTCACATAGTAGGATGAAAACTCTTACACCGGCTCCCGCAAGCACGACGTTCAGAATTCCCACCATGTCACCCGCCAGCCTGTTGCAACAGAGGGCAGGTTCAAAGGTACTACTTCATCAATTCGCTATTCTAAAGAGCATGTCCGCGACCAGAGCCGAAACCATGCAACTCGTTTGTTTTCAACCATCGGGAACGTTACCTGACTTGTGTCCTGGGGATGGTTCACCCAGGAGTGTGTCGCTGTGACACAGATTGCCCTGCTTGCCGTTCTTCTGCCCGCCGCCGCCCAGGACCTGGCCGAGTACAAAATCTATACCGAGCCGCCCCGGCTGTTGCTCAACGAGCGCCGTCTGAAGCTTCTGCAGCGGGAAACCACCCGCAACTCATTGCGGTGGGAGCAGTTCCAGGCCTTGATGGCCGGCGGAGCCACCATGTCTGAACCCGGTTTCGCGGGCGCCCTCTACGGAGCCGTCGCCAAGAACCCCGAGGCCTGCCGCAAAGCCTCCACATGGGCTGCCACCTCGGACGACCTGCGACAGGTCGCGCTTGCCTGCGACTGGTGCAAACCCTCCAACCGGACGTCCCTCGTCAACCGCCTCAAGCCCCTCCTTTCCAAACCCCCGGCAAATGTCACCGAAGCCCGCAATATTACCTTCGCCGCTGTCGCGCTTGCCGATGACGAGCCGGATGCATCGGCTCGCGCACTGCGCGGGGTGATCGAAGGATGGTGGCGCGGCAAGATGGTCCCGGTTCTGGAAAGCGGTCGCAATCCCTTCCGCGACCGCGCCGAAGTCTACGCCTTGATGGAACTCCTCCATGCCATCCGGGACAACCTGAGAATCGAAATGCGCGACGACGCGCGGCGGTTCTTCGACGACCTCCCCGCGCTCGAGATGCTCACCTACTATCCCGCCTCCTGGCCTACGCCGGAAAACCAGTACCGCGTGCCCGTGTACGACGCACCCGGTGAACCCGATCTGCGTGAGGCGACACTGGGCCGCGCCGCGGACCTCGCCCTCGTAGCCTCCGACACCAATTCGCAGCCGAACCAGTTCCTGCAGGGATGGTTGATGCTCGATCGTTTCCTCATGCGCAGCGCCCTCGGCATTCCCTATGAGTTCTTATGGGCCAATCCCTATCAACCCGGACTCAGCTATTACTACATGCCCGAGCTCTACCACGCCCACGGGAAGCTGATCCTCCGTTCGAGTTGGGATGAGGACGCCACCTGGTTTTCCTATGAGAACGGGCAGGCGCAGATGTTCCGGGAGGGACAACGAATCGGACTCAGGCTGGGAGCGAATCCCGCCCCCATCGAACTGGGCGATATTCGCCTTGTGTTCCCACCGTCCGGACTCCGCTTCGAAGTGGGCCTAAAACCGCCCACCGAGGACGAGCCGAAGAACAAGGAAGAATTGGTCTTCGTTCTGAATCTGAAGCCAAAGCAGAAATACGACGTCGAAGTGGATAGCGAAGAGATGTTTGAAGCCTCCGCCGACGAAGCCGGCATCCTGGAGCTTCGGTTCCCGAAGAACCGCAAGGCCGGAGTTCGATTGAAAGAGGTGCGTGCCCTATAATGCAGCAATGCGCCTCCTCTGGGCTTCGCTGCTCCTGAATTGCGCCTTTGCGCAGAACCCCGTTTCCGACGCGGTTCGAACCAACTACGCCACCCACAAACGCAACATCCTCGAAGCCGTTGACAAGGTCCCGGAAGGCTACTACGCCTTCCGGCCAACCGCCGAGGTGCGGACCTTCGCCGAACAGGTGGTCCACATCGCGGGGTCGAACTTCTCCGACTGTTCGCAATTGAAGGGTGAAGCCAATCCAAATCCTTCGTCCAACCAGCCGTCCTCGAAAGCCGATGTCGTCGCCCTGCTGAAGTCGTCCTACGCCTACTGCGATCCCGTCATTGACTCTTTGCAGGACGCACAGCTTGCCGACAAGGTGAAGCGCGGCGATCGCGAATTCGCCAAGGCCGTCGCCGGCGTGCACATCCTCTGGCACCCGTCGCTGCACTACGGCAATCTCATCACCTACATGCGGCTCAAAGGAATCGTCCCGCCCGAAACCGAACGCGCCCAGACCAAACCCGCCGAACCGCCGAAGCTTGAAATGGTGACCTACTACTTGGTCTTTCTCAAGAAGGGCGATAGGTGGTCGCCGCAATCCACCCCCGAATCCGAAAAGATCCAGGAAGGTCACATGGCCCACATGAGCAAGATGCATTCCGAAGGCAAGCTCGTACTCTCCGGCCCCTTCGGCGATGGCGGCGATCTCCGGGGAATTCAGCTCTATAAAGCGGCCAACCTCGAAGAAGCAAAATCCTTCGCCGCCCTCGACCCCGCTGTGCAAGCCGGACGCCTGGCCGTCGAGATCCATCCTTGGCTGACGCAGAAGGGCTCGCTGCCATAACAGTTCGGGCCGGGGCCCGGCCGCGAGCATTCGCTCGCGGCCGGCCCGGAATGCGGCTTCGAACCGGCTCAAAACTCGAACCGCGCACCCAACTGGAAAACGCGCGGCTGTCGAGCAGTTGTCACATAGCCGAACCGCCCCGGATTCGCCAGGTCATTGGACGGCGTATTCGCGTTGTCGAGCCGTCCAAGGTTCACCTTGTTCAGCACGTTCATCGCTTCGACCCTCAGGTGGAGGAAGCTCTGCCGGTCGCCGAACCACGGCAGCGCGATCTTCTTCACCAGGCTGGAATCGATCGTGAAGAAGGGCGGATTCCGGAACAGGTTCCTCGGCTGATTCGAGTAGACCGCCGCCTGACCGTAACCAGCCGGCTTATTGAAATCGCTCGCCTGGAAGATGCCGTTCATATACTGCTCTTTGTTCCAGCCGCTGTACTGCTTGATGTTCGGCCCCAGGTTGCCGTAGTCGTTATTGACACCGTCGGCATTGTAATCGCCGCCTTCGGAGAAGGGCCGCGTGTCGATCACACTGAAGGGAACACCTGTCTGAGCGATCGAGATCACTCCCAGGTTCCACCCTCCGGCGACGTGCTTCCAGAAGCCGGTGGTCGGCCCGGGCAGTTCAACATTGCCGCCGAGCGAAAAGGCGTGACGGACGTCGAAATCCGAGTAACTGTAGAAGCCGTCCGGATTCAGAGGATTCACCCACCCCTTGTCCGGCGCGATCGCCGCCGCATTGTCCAGCGACTTCGAGAACGTGTACGACGCCTGCCAGTTCACCTTCCGCCAGGACTGGCGCACCCGCCAGATCATGCCGTGGTAGTTCGAACGTAGCGCGTTCCGCGTGTACGCGATCCGGCCCCATTCCGTCGTCCGGCGATCAAACGTGCCGTCCAACATGTCGCCGTCAAAGCGGTTGAAGTCGTCGTTCTGGAAGAGATTCCAGGCGTGGGAGCCCGAATACGTGAGGCCCAGCACAATGGACGCCGGCAGTTCGCGTTCCACCGACAAATTCCAGATCGCCGTCTTCTGCGGCGACAAATCGTAGGTCGTGCCGAAAATGCCGGCCGGATAGCCGATCGGCGCGCCGTGCTCCGTGAACCCTTTGATATCCACCACCGGATACTGGAACCCGTACGGAGGTCCATTGGTGTTCGAGCCGTACGGCGGAGTCGGAGCCGGCAGGTTCGGGTTAAACATGTTCAAGTCCAGTGTCAGCCGGTTTGGCGGCTGCGTCGGCAGTGCCGCCGTCACGCCCGCCAGGTCGAGGGCATCCGAATACAGCCCGAACCCGCCCCGGACGTTCCAGCGCTTGTCCTTCATCGGCGACCACGCCACGCCTACCCGCGGCAGGATGCTCTTCACCCGTCCCGCAAAAGCAGCGTCCACCGGGCGTACCGAGGCCTGCGTAATCTGGTCCGCGAACGTCGAGCCCTGACCAGGGAACGTCTGCACGTATGGCATCGCATGCTCGCCGTACGGAGTCGGGTTGCCGAAATCGTCGAACCGCAGTCCGAGCGACAGCAGCAGGTTCGGCCGCACCTTCCACTCGTCCTGCACGTACAGCGCATACTGATTGGTCTGCGCCCCGTAGTACTGCCCCACCCATTTGCCCGTCGTCGCCGACAGCGTATAGAGCGAGTAGTTCATTGGCTTGTCGGCAATGAAATCCCACAGGCTCAGGTAAAAGGGCACGAACGGCCGCGAAAAGATCCCGGCCCGGTCCTGCCAGTAATTCAGCCGCGAGAATTCAAATCCGAACCGTAGACTGTGCTGCCCCTTCTGCCAGCTCGCGAAATCGCGGAACCGGTAGCTGTTCTCCAGGTTCGCGTTGGGCGCGAACGGCGACCCGATGAAATAGAACGGGCTGCAGCAGATCAGCGTGATGAAGGGCGTTTTCGCATATTCCTCGCCGCTGTCTTTCCCGAACGAGTTCTCGTAGTTCACCACCCCCACCTGCGCCTGGTTGATCAGGTTCGCCGATACCGTGTGCACCCAGCTCATCGCGCCGTAGTAATTACGGCTGGGCGTCTGGGCGTCGAACTGCGGCCGGGAGTCCAGATAGTCGGACATCTGTCCTACGCGGAAGAAATTCGCAAACACCCGGTCCCGTCCGTCCTTCATGTAGTAGTCACCTCGGATGTTGAACTGCGTGCCGTTCAGCTTCGGAGCCTGGTTGAAATAGCCGCGATCCTGCATCGGCATGTCGCACGGGATGTAGTAAGTCGCAGCGGTCCCACAATCTGCGCCGAACGCGTCACGCGCGTAGCTGTTCACCTGCTGGAAATCCACTCGCGTGGGCCGGAATTTCGCCCACAGCAGATTGACACCTTGCGACTGCGGAAACTTCGCCTTCGCCCAATTCACTAGTTCATCCGGCTCGTAGTCGACCAATCCGCTGGTCCCGGTCGCCGACCGCCGTGTCACCACTGACCCGAACACGAACAGCTTGTTCTTCACGATCGGTCCGCCCAATGTGCCCGAAAACCACTTCCGAGTGAACGGCGCCTGCTCCGAGGTGAACATTTGCCGCGACCACAGCGCCTTGCTGTTGTAGGTCAGATCCACGTCCCCATGCCAGTCGTTGCCGCCCGACTTCGTCGTGAAATCCACGACTAGCGAGCTCGTGGATCCGTTCTCTGCCGAAAACGAAGTCGTTTGCAGAGCAACTTCCTGCAACATATCCGGGGCCGGAGGAAATACGCCGCTCCCATAGTCGTTCGAGCTCATGATCGAGATGCCGTCCATCCGGTACAGGTTCGCTGTCCCGGGGCGTCCGTTGGCCGAGCTGTCCAGCTTGGGCTTGTCGATCGAAATCGAGTCCAGCCGGTCCGGCTCGTTCTGAATTCCGGTAATGCCCGGCGCCAGCGCAATGACATTGAAGATGGCCCGGTTTTGCAGCGGCAGCCCGGGAATTTGCCCGGCCTGCAGCGACGATTCCATACGCGTCTCATCCGGATTAATGCCCGGCACCTTCTCGCTTACCACCATTTCGGTCTTTGTCCCTGCCAACGCCAGTTGCAGGTCCACGCCGGCCGTCTGCTCCGTTCGCACCGCCACGTCGGCTTGCGACTTGACGAAGCCCGTGCACTCGGCCAGCACCCGGTAGTTGCCCCGCGCCACGCTCGTGAAGCGGTAATAGCCCACAGCATCCGTCGTGGCCTTCAATGCCACTCCGGTCTCCAGGTTCAGCAGCGTAACCTGGGCGTTCGGAATCGCTGCACCTGTTGGGTCCGTAACCGTACCCTGGACGTTGCTGCTGAATTGCGCACCTACCGGCGCGACAAGCAGTGTTAGGACGATGGCCCACAACGCGAATCCGCACCAGCGGGTCCGCGCAAAATCAGAATGAAACTTCATATGGACTCCTTCAGCTCGGGGCTTCTGCCGACCTGCCGCTATGCTAAGGAGCTATCTTTTTGTTGCGTAAGGCTAAACAGGATAAGCTCGGGGCTAAGGGTGCGGTTGGGGCAGGGGTAAAACGGGGCTAAATGGGGGCGACAAGGGGGCTAACGCAACACGTTACACAACGGCCTACCTGTCGAGTTTTGCTCCTTCCAGACTCTTTTGTCTGATAGAATGCGGGCGAGAGCCACCCAAGCAATGCAGCAAGAGCGTTGGGATCTGGTCTCCAATGACCCCGAACGGGAAGAGTTGGAATCGATCCTGGCGGCAGGAGTTGTCGACCGCCACTCCAACCTCGGCCGCCTGTTGTCCTATATCTGCGACAAATATTTCCGCGGGCAAAGCGCCGAACTGCGGGAGTACAACATTGCACTCGATGTCTTTGGGCGCTCCTCCGACTTCGACAAACGCCGCGATTCCATCGTGCGTGTGGAAGCATCCCGGCTGCGGCGGAAACTGCGTGAGTTTTATGAGGGACCGGGGCGCGACCACCCCCTGCGAATCGATCTCCCGGCCGGTCAGTATATACCTCGCTTCCTTCCGGGCGGTACGCCGGTAAAGGATGTCCCAGAGGCTGAAGCAAGTCCCGAAGAGGCAGTGGTCTCGCCGCACCGGAACTACTGGCTGCGACTGGGAGTGCCGGCGGCATTGGTGCTCCTTCTCACCGCGGGTGCGTTTATCCTGACCAGGAAACAGGTTGCCTCGACTTCGGACGTCAAACAAGAGGTTGCTTCAGCGCCGCTGTCCTTCGGCGCGGCAATCCCGACGGACGGCATCCGCATTCTCGCCGGCTATACGAAAGACCACTATGTCGACCGTGCCGGCCGTATGTGGCTCGGCGACCGCTACTTTCGCAATGGCGCCGCCATCCAGAACAACACCGGCTTCATCTTCCGGACACTTGACCCGACACCATTTCAGACCCGCCGCACCCTCGGGGATTTCTTCTATGACATTCCCGCCAACCCGGGGCTCTACGAACTCCGCCTCCACTTCGCGGAAACTGAGTTCGGACCTGGCATGCTCGCCGGAGGCGCCGAGGGCTCACGCGTCATCCGGGTAGCCGTCAACGGCCAGACACTCTACAAGGACCTCGATGTCCTCTCCGATGCAGGCGGACCCAACACCGCCACGGTGAAAATCGTCAAAAACGTCCAGCCCCAGAAAGACGGCTTCGTCCACCTCGCCTTCACTACGATGAATGGCGCGCCGTTCGTAAACGCGATCGAACTGTTGCCCGCCGCCGACGGCGGCCGCATGCGCCCCATCCGCATCGTCGCGCGCGAAACCAGCTACACCGACCGCGCCGGCAAGGTCTGGGATCCGGACGCCTATTTTCTGGGCGGCCGCCTGGTCACCCGCAAAACCGTCGCCGCAAACACCGCCGACCCCGATCTCTATTTGAGCGAGCGCTACGGCAGCTTCTCCTACGCCGTCCCTGTCGCCCCGGGCCGGTACCGCCTCAATCTTCGTTTCGCCGAAACCTGGTTCTGTGGCCAGCCCGAATGCGGCGGCGGCAGCGGCCAGCGAGTGTTCAACGTCTATCTGAACGGCGTGCTGCTGGTAGAGAAGCTCGATATCTTCAAAGAGGCAGGCGGCCCCTTCCGCGCGCTCGATCGTACCTTCCACAACCTCGAGCCCAACCCGCAGGGCAAGCTCCTCCTGACGTTTGAGCCGGTGAAGAACTACGCTTGCGTCAACGCGATCGAAGTCGTTGACGAATCCGAACCCGCTGCACGCTAACCTTAGCGGAACATTCTTGCGTCAAATTCAAATCGCTCTGGGGCTCCCAACGTGATCCTGGGAAAGTCTGAGTGAGCGGGGTTCAGCAGTAGATTCCATTCTCCGCGGATCGCCGCAGACGGCACGAGTAGTGCCACGGTTTTTCCACGTCGAATCCAATCGTCTCCAAAGTGCCGCAACGATTCGTCTCTCGACTCGTGCCAGCCCGCCGGAAGAGTCGCCGGATCCAGTCGGAGAACCTCAACCCCATCCGGGATTTCACCGTTGATCGATACGAGGTCCGCTGGCTGCAGGTTCGGCTCCAGATTCACGAAGGTTTCGAGCGCAGCGAGCGCCAAGGAGGTCGAAGCGTATACCACATTCACCCCTCGACTGTTCCAGCGGCCGCCGTAGAGACGCGCGCCCACTCCGCTCATCGCTTCAGCGGCGTAGCGCCGCCGGCAGATTCGCCAAAAGCGCATCAGCTGTACACGCCATAGGCAATGCGGCCCAGGATGTCTTCCACCATCCGAGCTCCCATGTCGGTGTCGAGCTGATCCAGCGGCCTCTCGCCGCCCAGGGCGCGATTGGGCGTGCGGAGCCACTCAATGGCCTTTTCCTCATCCCCGATCATCTCGACCGCATTGGCAAACACTCGTGCCATGCGGACCGTACGATCGGACTCGACCGAAGTCAGCAGTGACCCCTCGCTCAGGCGCCGGGTCAGCGTTCGCTGCGGAATGCCCAGCTTCCGGGATAGAACACTACTAGCCAAGTGAAGCCTCTGGGCCAACTCCGTCACCGCACTTGCAGGTAATCCTTTTCGAATGAGCTGCGCCAGATCATCGGGCTTCTTTACGGCCTTCCGCAACACCCTCCGCCCGCCTAACACACCGGCGATGGCTTCCGTTTCCATCTGGCCTCCTGGCTATTCATTGTACGCCATTTGGCCAGCGGAGTACACCCCGCCCTTCATCCGTTGCCGATCGAGAAAAAGCACAGCCGATTGGTTGGCGGCGAGATCCGACGGAAAGAAGGAACGAACTCCAGATTCCGCCTCGCCCCTCGGCAATTCCAGCCCGTACGTGGACAGCCACGTGCCCTCACCATTGAAGCGCTGTACGGGAACCTCACCCGGCCTGCGGGCTGGAAGAATGCAGAAGACCGACTTACCCCAACTCGTAACGGGCCCAAGAATGCCCTGGCCTGACGCGATGTCCACCTCACCACGCAGTTGGCTGAGTTCCGCCGACATCAGCATATTGGTGCGCACCAACCCGGTCTCCGGATCGGCAACCGTAATCTTACCCGTTAGCATCGCTACAAAACCGAGCGAGCCATTATCGAAGGCCACCTGGGTAACAGGTTCCGTGTCGTAGAGCGGTCCCAAATTGTGG
>Ga0335082_10009884_pt1 | contig 10355 bp, 7 predicted proteins | sample Lox_Sample_41_FD_206718 | JGI IMG/M metagenome (GOLD analysis project Ga0335082, IMG submission 206718) | Soil microbial communities from Loxahatchee National Wildlife Refuge, Florida, United States - Lox_Sample_4.1 | ecosystem: Environmental > Terrestrial > Soil > Wetlands | place: USA: Florida...
ACGAAACTGCCGCCGAAGGTCAACTCACCGGCCGTGCTCGGGTAGTTGTCCGAGTTCGCGTTGACTTCGGAGTCCCCGTAGTACAGGCGACCCGGGACCTGCGACGGTGGGCCGAACGTGCCGTTATTCGGCACCAGCGCCGGAATGCAGCTCCGCTTGTAGTCGGACCAGGCTTCGATATTCTGGAACATCGCGACGTACTTCTCTTCCATGATGTCCCGAATGGTCGGCGTGGCGATGGTGGCCAGGCCGTGGGCGGTACGCTCCGCATTCAGGAACCCAGCCGAGGCCGCGCACACCGTCGTTGGATCGACGCCTCCGGTTGCGCCGGCGAGCTGCGCGGGAGCGCACGTCGCCTCGGCGAGAATCAACTGATTCTCTTCCCAGGTCACGATCCCCTGGTTGTAGTCCGCGACGTTCCGCGTCCCCTCGATGTAGGAGGGAGGCGTGGGATCCGCGGGGAAGCCGTTGCCGATGTACTGGCAGGGGCTGGTTCCGGGAGCACAACCGAAATACTCCGGCAGCCGGGGATCGGCGTTTCCTGCCACGCCGTCCCGGTTGTTCATCAGGTTGACCAACGGGATGCCAGCGGTCAGGTCGCGGCCGAAGGCCGTGACGTTGAACTGCCACCACTGGTTGCCTTCATTGGCCGTGGTGCTGTGCTGCGCCCGGAAGCTCTCGTCGATGTTGTTGATGCCCTGATTGGCTTCCGTGACCGCCGAGGCGTAGGCGGTTGCCCCATTCAGTTCGGCCATGTGCAAGTAGATCCTGGCCTTGAGCGTATGGGCCACACGGGTCCACTGAAGGCGCCAGACCGCACCGGTCGGATCGGCCACCGGATCGTTGAACCGGGCGAACACCAGATCGAACCCACCCGGCCCAGGGTTCGTGCTGCTTATCGGCACGCTGAGGTTGGCGATGGCGCTGTCGAGCAGTCCCAACAGCCCGTTGTAAATGTCCATCTGCCTGTCCAGCGCTGGCAGGGGGTGGTTGACCGGGTCGCCTGCCTCGCTCCAGGGAATGTCCCCCCAGATCCCAGCCGCCGTGCTCATGACCAAGGCTTCATAGATGCGGGCTACGCCGAGGAATCCGACGTTACCCGCACCTGCTTCCGCAGCCTCGACCGTATGGATATCCACCAGCCCACCACCCAGGTACATCTGCCCGTAGTCGAAGCTGAAGTCCTGGGCGCTGAAGATGTACTGCGTGTAGCTGTCCAAGAACCGGCCGCTGCCCCGACCACTGCACTGCTGGATAAAGACGCAGGTAGTGATGCCCAGGAGAGCCTCCTGTTCCGTCCATTGGCTCGCTTGAACCCCTTGGAACAACTGCGATGCCGTTGCGGTACTCGGCTGGTTGGGGTCCAACGATACGTCATTGCTTGAGAGAAAGTTGCTACATCCGGTGGCGCCGACCGCCGCCGCGGATGCCAGCATGACCGCATGGATGAATTTCCGCATAGAGACGCGCTCCTTCGCCTTAGCGATTGAGTGTCACCGAGAACACGAACGAGCGTGTCTGCGGGGCATTGAAGTAGTCAGCCGACCGGGCGCTGATGTTGCCGCCCAGGTTGGCCTCGGGGTCGTACCCGGAGTAGTTGGACCAGGTGTGCAGGTTCCGCCCTGCGACCCGGACGTCGATGGAGGAAAGCCCCAGGGACTTCTGCACCCAGGGGTAATCCATCGTCCAACCCACGGAGATCTCACGCAGCTTCACGTACCCGCCGTCCTCGATGCACGGGTCGTCGATGCCGGTGAAGGGGCAGGCAGCCACGCCCTGATAGAAGGCTGCGCCGATGGGGATTGCCGTGTTTATACCCTCGCCGACGGTGGGCTGTACAGGGAAACCGTAAACCGCGTCCTTGCCGAGCACCTTGTCGTTGCCCACGCAGCTGCCGGAGACGAAAGTGCAACGCACGGCAGTTTCCGCAGCGGTACCATAGCTGAGGAGTGCGCCCTTGGTGCCGTTCCAGACCTGTCCGCCGTTCTTGACATCGAGCAGGCCGGACACGGTCAACTTCTTCCAACGCACGCTGGTCCGGGCGCTGCCCAGCCAGTTCGGGTTGGGATTGGCCACGACCCGAAGCGTCGGGTCGGCAACCGGGTTGCCGGTCGCATCCAGGTACAACGCGCCTTTGGGCTGGCCGGCGCACATCGTCCCGAGACTGTCCTGACCACCGGCGTTGTTCCCCAGGGTCCCGGTCGGGCTGATACCGCAACGTACCCAGCCCTGGCTGCGGAGCACACCGTACTCCTCACCCGGGATTGCGACCCACTGCACGAACTCGGCAGTGGCTCCCGCCGGATCGGTGCCCACGTACTGGACCCCGTGCGCGATCGAGAGGGTGCGGCTCTTGTTCTTGGACCACTGGAGTCCGACGTCCCAGCTCACGTCCCGAGTCACGACCGGCCGGATGTTGAAGGCGACTTCCGCCCCCTCATTCTTCAGCTTCAGAGCGTTCTGCCACTGGAACAGGTACCCCGAGGAGGGCGCCAGCGGCAGCGGGGCGATCACGTTGTCCGTGATCGAGTGGTAGTACGTGAAGCTGATGTCGGCCCGATCCTTCCAAAATCCGATGTCGGTGCCGAGTTCGGTCTCCTTGCTCACCTCGGCGCCCAAGTTATCGGTGCCGAGCGTGGCATTGGACGACAGACCGGGATTGCCCCCGATCGTGGGGGTAAGCGAGGTCCCCTGTACGGCGCCAAAGAACGGCAGCGCATTGTAGGTATTGTTGAATACATAGGCAGGAGCCTCAGTCCCCGCCTCGCCGTACGCCGCGCGCAGCTTCCCGTAGGTGAGGAACGACCCCTCCGAGAGATGCAACGCCTTGGTGAACTCCCAGCTGGCGCCCACCTTCGGATACCAGCGGTAGCGGTTCTGCGGCGTGAAGGTCGAGGACCCGAACCGCGTCGCCGCGGCCGTGATGTAGAACTGGTTCCACAGGTCGAACGTGGCCTGCCCGAAGAACGACAGGTTGTGGATGTTCGACTGGTTGTCGACTACGGGGTCACGGGTCACCGTGTTGGACAGCCGGAACGGAGGCTCGGTGATCAGAGTCCGGCCCGTGTTGCCCAGGTCCCGGTAGTTCCGGATGTTGAGCGTGGTCCCGACCGTGACGGTACCGGCCAGGTTGGCGTCCTTCCGCCAAGTGGCAGTCCCGTTCAGGTTCTGGTCCAGTGACAGGTTGGTGATCTTGCCTTCCACCACCCGGCCGCCGACCGACACGTCGGACGACTGCTGGCCGGCCGCCGCCATCCGCTCGTCCTGGCTGTAGTCACCACCCAGGGTGTACCCGAACTTCAGGAACTTGGTCGCCTGGTAATCCAGGTTGACGTTCCCGTATACGCGGTTGACCTGCGAGGTGTTCTGTCCCTCGTACAGGGTGTAGAAGGGGTTGTCGAACCCGCGGTTCACCGCAATGTCCGTCGCCGTCGGATGCTGGAACAGGTACGAGCGGTGGGTGCCGGTAACGGGATCGAGATAGGGCAGGTTGTTGAAGTTCGGCGGCGTACGGAGCAGGCCCAGCTGCAGGCCGTTCACGTTGTTACCACGCTGCACGAACTGACCGAAGGTGTTGGCGTAGGACACGTTGGCGCCAACCTTGAACGCCTCGCCGATCCGCTGGGATGCGTTCACGCGGACGGTTCCGCGCTGGAACTTGTTGTTCGGCCCTACGAACACGCCGCGGTTGTACAAGTACTCACCCGAAACGAAGAACGTCGTCCGATCGTTGCCGCCGGACACCGTCGCATTCGTCGTCGAGTTGTAGCCGTCCGTGTACGCTTCCTGCGCGTGATCGTAGACCGTGGTCGGCACGCCCAGGGCCGCCGTGGCCGGATCGGTCAGATCCGGACCCCAGCTGCGCCGGCAGGCGCCGGAAGGCGCGTCGCAGGCAGCCGGGTTGGCGACACGGGGGTCGATCCCGTTGGCGCCCTGACCCCACCGCGTCTGCAGATCGTAGTAGTGCGCAACGTGGTCGCTCGAGTACGAGGTCCCGATGGAGAAGTGCGTCGGCCCGGCGCGTCCACTCTTGGTCTTGATGAGGATCACGCCCGAAGCCGCGCGGGAGCCGTACAGCGCGCTCGCCGCCGCACCCTTCAGGATCTCGACGCTCTCGATGTCATTCGGGTTGATATCCTCGGCCCGGTTCCCGTTCGCCACACCGGCCACCTCGGGGGTGGCCAACTCGTCGGTCGGATTGAACTGACCGGTCGAGTAGGTGTCGTTGTTGACCGGGGTACCGTCTACGACGATCAGCGGCTGCGCATCGCCGTAAATGGTGCGGATACCGCGAATGTTGATGAACGAGCCTGCGCCGGGTTCGCCGGACTGCTGGCTGACCTGGACGCCAGGGGCCTGGGCTGCCAGGGCCTGGATGACGTTGCTCTCGTTCGTCTTGGTGATGGCTTCCCCGCTGACGTTGCTGCGGACGTTGGGAAGCTTTTCGGACTCAGTCGTCGTGCCGGTACCGGTCACGACGATTTCACCCAGCTGCAACGGGTTCGGTGCGAGGGTGAAGTCCTGGGTCTGCTGCCCCGGTGCGATGGTGACCTGCACCGTCATGGGTTTGAAGTTGATCGCGCGGGCGGTGACGCTGACCCGCTGGCCCTGAACCCGTGCGGCGGGGACGGTCACCGTGTACCGCCCGTCCGTCCGCGACGTGGCCCCCAACCCCATCTCGGGGATGGCGATCGTCGCCCCGGGGATCGGCTTTCCGTCCTGGCTCAATACCTGCCCGCCGATGGTGGCGGCTTCCTGTGCCGCCAGTCCAAACGGGAGCAGAGCCACGGCGCCGACCGTTGCGAGCATCCGACGAAGTGCTCGAACCATGGTTCCTCCTGCTAACGAAGGATCAGAGTGAACTGCATGCCTGCTGCTTCAGTGGGGAGCCGAAAACGGGAACGTCGCCTTGCCAACCGTCAAACCGCCGACACATCACCGTGTTCAACGAAGTCGCCTCGCCTGGACATCAACCCCGGACGCCAACGGACCGGGCTGGAGAGGGGTCGAGAAACTTCCGACCTCGTTCCTTACTGGCGGCGATGCTCGATCCGATCCGGAGAAGCTCCGCGGACGAGCTGCCGAAACAAGGGTTTGTGGGGCCTCCGCCTAGACTCCACCCGGGGTCCGGCAATCGCCGGCGGGGGTCCGGAGTACAGGGGAAAAGATTTGTGGGTTGAACACCGAAAAACGACGCACTCGCCTCTGCGGCCCAGAGGCAGCGTCGGCCAATATGCGGTGCGCTAAATCACATGTCAAGTTTGTGTCACATTCGAACGGAGGGCTCCATTCGAAACGGCTTTCCACGTTGCAACACCAGCACTTAGCTCGCCTTGAGAATCAGATTTCTCTGCGGTTCCCGGGGGGTTACGCGGGGTGCTGCGGCCTCCAAATGCACGTTTACTTCGGACCGCATTCCGAACTCGCCCGGCAGGTAAATCCCGGGCTCAACCGAAAACCCGATCCCCGCCACCAGCCGGCGGTCGTCCCGGGTTTCGTAGTCGTCCAGGTGCGGCCCTGAGCCGTGCAGGTCCCGGTCAATCGAATGCCCGGTCCGATGCACGAAGCCCGCTCCCCAACCGGCGCCATCGATCACTCCCCGGGCGGCCTGATCGGCCTCGAAGCCGTAGACTGGCTCCGACGCGCGCCACCGCTCACGGAGCAAGGCAATCGCCGCATCCCGGGCGGAGCGGACGGTCTCCCAGACCCGGAGCACCCGCTCGGTAGGACGCGCCCCGGCGAATCCCATCCAGGTCTGGTCCGCAAACACGGTATCCATTCGGCGGCCGGCCCAGAGGTCCAACAGGACGACGTCTCCTTCCTTCAGCGCGGCGCTCCTTCCGGACTTCGGCTCGTAATGCGGATTCGCCGTGTTGGCCCCGAAGGCGACAATGGGAGGATGATCGAAAACCAGACCCTTGGCCTGGACCGCCGCCGCCACCTTCTGTTGCACTTCGAACTCCGTCACGCCCGCGGGGGATTGCACCGTTTCCGCCACGGCCGCCCGGGCGATCTCCGCCAGGATCTCGGCCGCGAACAGATGATCTTCCAGCTCGGCCCCACTCCAGGTGGCCGCGAAACGGGTGACCAGCGGAGCCGAGGAGATCACGCGCCCGCCCAGGCGCTGGATCAGCTGGACTACTCCATAAGGCACCCGGTCCAGGTACGGCACCGCATCATCCTCGGAGACTTCCATCGCCACGGTTCGCCCGGCGACCAGTCCCTTCAACGCATCCTTCAGTTCCTGCCAGCGCGAGTAGGCGATCACCCGGCCCGGAAAGGCGGCCAGCGGCTGGAGCTCGATCCGGTGAGCGACGGCCACCGCCTCACCGTCCCGCGGCAACAGAACGAAGAGTCGCCGGGTCCCCATCCCCCCCATGCCCAGCACGCGGTCGGCGACCGGGTTGACCCCGCGGAAGGACCACAAGAGCCAGGCATCCGCTCCCATCTGGGCGAGCTGTTCCCTGAGATCTCCCCAATCCACCCGTTCCAACGCCGTCACTGGTATCCTCCCCCCGAAGCGGCCCGCCAATGGCAGACCGAAGCGCCGCGTCCGCGGCAGCTGTCGTGAAGCATGGCTCCCTCGAAACCGGTAAAGCGGCGGAGCAGCTCCCCGAGCGCCGCGCCGTAGAAGGTACAGGCCCGGCCATCGGGATGGGCCATCAGCGAGAGCGGGATGGCGACCCGGGCCGTGGCCCCCTGGGATCCGAATTCGAGGTCGGTGTGCAGGAACCGTCGCGCCACCCCGCGGGCGGCCCGGCCCCCAACTCGACGGCTCAGCGGCCTCGGACTCGCTCGTACCAGAGCCCGCACCGTGAGGGCACTCTGCCGAGCGGCATAACGGGCCGCACGCCGCCCGGCATCGGCGAAGACCAGGGCCGCATCGGGGCGCCTCCCCGCCAGCCGAAAAACCGCGACCGCCTCGTCCAGCGGTACCCGGCCATTGTGTCGGACGGCATCGCGATACCGAAGGATCTGGGCCGCCACCGTCGCGCTCAGCCCCAGCCGCTTGGCAACCATCTCCCCCGCCAGCTCCTCCAGGCCATCCTCTACCGGTGTGTCCAGATTCCGCAGAGCCTCCAGGAGGCTCATCGGGATGATGGCGTGGACCGTCGCGCTTTCGGTCAATGTCTTTGGGGGTTGTGGGTGTTTCAGAAATATGTTTGAACCACTCGGAAAGGTCATGTGAGCGCCCCCTCTTCTCCACTGGTGTCTTTGCTGGCCGGTTCACTGGTGGCCGCCCTGGCCTGGTGGACCGGGGCCCTGTCTCGAGGCGGGGCCCTTGCCGCTGCCGGGATCGGCACCGCCATCCTGAGCGGGACCGGATGGGGCGGGGGGGCCGTCCTGCTCGCCTTTTTCATCCCCTCCACCCTGGTCTCCCGGCTCCTCCCTGACCCAACCAAGGCCCTGCTGGACCCGAGAGACCATGGCCGCGACCACTGGCAGGTACTGGCCAACGGCGGCATCGCCGGACTCGGTGGGCTGCTTGGGCTGCAATTCCCCGGCCCGGCGATCTGGATCGTCACGGCCAGCCTGGCGGCCGCAGCCGCCGATACCTGGGCCACCTCCTGGGGCGCTCGCTCGTCCCGGCACCCCTATTCGATCATCTCGGGACACCCCGTGCCGGCGGGTACCAGCGGGGGCGTCACCACAATAGGAACGCTGGGCGGAGCCCTGGGTGGCGCCCTGGTGGCGGCCTGCGCCGCGGTCCTGACTCACGACGCTCGGCTTCTGGCAGCGGGCGGAGTAGGTTTCCTGGGCATGGCCGCCGATTCCGTAATCGGGGCCCTTTGGCAAGGGAAGTTTCGATGCAGCACCTGCGATTGCGCGACTGAACGGCGGGTTCACCGGTGCGGGACTCGCTCGACTTCAGTGTCAGGGCTGGGCTGGCTCACCAACGACGGGGTCAACGCATTGGCCACCACCCTCGCAGGGTTGGGGGGTGCGGCATTGTGGCTCTGGTTCTCCTCGCATTGACCGCCTGTTCACCGACCTCGCGACCGCCAACCGGACTGGAAGAAGGAAATGGCGGCGGCACCAGCAGCGGCGGAGGCGGGGGAACCACCGCCATCGTGGGCACCTGGCAAAACGTGTTCCTCGTCACGGTGGTCAATGACGTGCAGCGAATCACGACGACCTTCCGATTCGACACCGGCGGCTCCTGCCTCAAGACCGTCGAGAGCTTCTCCGCCGTGGAAGGATTTCCCCGGATCCACCGCCACGACTGTCGATACCAGCTCGACGGGACCGACATCCTCATTGCGCTGGACGGTGGCACTCCCGAGCGATTCTCGATCTCCTTCGACGACTTCAACCGGAACCGACTGCTGCTCGACGGCGTCCTCTTCACCCGGGTGGCCTGAGTGCTCGATGTCCTGGTGATTGGCGCGGGTCCGGCCGGGAGCGCGCTCGCCACCCATCTCGCTCGGGCCGGACTCAGCGTAATGGTTGCGGATCGAGCCAGCTTTCCGAGAGACAAGGCCTGCTCGGAGTACTTGAGCCCGGAAGCCGTCCGGCGGCTGGACCATCTGGGAATAGTGGGAGATCTGGAGAAAGCAGGCGCACAGCCGCTTCAGGGTACCACGGTAGTCGCCCCCCGGGGGTCCCGGCTCACCGGCCTCTTCGCCCGGGCCGGAGGTCAACCGTTCCGGCCTACAGGACTCTCCGTGGCGCGACGGGTGCTGGATGCCCGGCTGGTGGAGGCGGCCCGGCAGGCCGGCGCCAGACTCGACGAACGACTCAGCGCCGAGGAGCTGTTATATGATGGAGGGGCGGTGGCGGGGGCGCTGCTTCGGGACTCAACGGGAAACCGCCGGCCCCTCCACGCCCGGATTACGGTCGGTGCGGATGGTCTTCGCTCCATCGTGGCCCGGCGCCTGGGGCGGCGCTACCACCGCATCCCTCGACGCCTGGCGTTCGTGGCCCACCTGACCGGTGTCGATGGGCTGGAGGGTGTGGCGGAGCTGCACGTAGGGGACCAGGGCTACGCTGGACTCAATCGGATCGGCCCCGACCTTGCCAACGTGGCGCTGGTGGTCCCCTTTCGGCGAGCGGCGGAGGCGCGCGGGCGGCCGCACCGCTTTTTCTTCCGGCGCCTCGCCGAGTTCCCGGGTATCGCTGGGCGAGTGGACCCGCGCGGCCTGACCGATGAAATCCTGGTGACTGGACCCTTTGCCGCCTGGTCGGGGCGGGTCGTCGCGGATGGGGCGCTGCTGGTGGGCGATGCCGCCGACTTCTTCGACCCGTTCACCGGAGAGGGGATTCACTCGGCATTATTGGGGGCCGAGCTGGCGGCGAAGTGGATCCTGGGCGCGCTCCTGGCTCCCGGAATCCCCAAGGCGGCGAGCCTGGCCGGATACGTCGCCGATCGGCGACGCGCCTTCGCGGGTAAGTGGGCGGTGGAGCGGCTGATCGGCTACGCCATGTGGTTCCCCGGTCTCTTCGATCGCGCGGTTGCCCGGCTGGGACGCCGAGCCGGAATGGCGGACACCCTGATCGGCGTGACGGGCGACTTCGTCCCGGCGCGTGCAGTGCTCAACCCGCTCTTTCTCACCCGGGCCCTCCTGTGAGCGGCAACGACGTCGATCCGGCCAGGTTCCGCCAGCTCCTCGGACGGTTCGCCACCGGCGTGGTGGTGATCACGGCCCGGGACCGGGAGGGCAGGCTCACCGGGATGACCGCGAACAGCCTCGCGTCCGTATCACTTGAGCCGCCGCTCATCTCGATCTGCGTCGAGCACCAGGCGGAGATGTTCAATGTGATGAGCGACACCGACGACTTCGCGATCAACATCCTTTCTTCCCTCCAGGAGACCGTCTCGCGTCGCTTCGCCGGCGGAGGGCAGGAGGACCGCTTCGGAGGAGTGGGGTATTCGGTGAGTCCCCAGGGGCTGGTCATTCTCGAAGGGGCGTTGGCCTACATCGAGTGCACGAAATTCGCGCAGTATCCCCTGGGCGACCACTCACTGTTCGTCGCCCGGGTGACCGGGGGCGGGACCACGGAAGACCCGGCCCATTCTCGACCACTCATTTACTATCGCGGCGGCTACGCGGGGTTGAGTCCCGGATGACCCTGGCGCCGGCACCGGGACAGGAGTTGCTCGACGATCCACACTCCGATCCCAAGGCCGCGGAGGAATCCCTCCGCAACATCGCAAGAGCCAACCGCTGGTTCGGGGGTCGTTCCGCGCTCGAGGATGGTCTGGAGCGGCTTCTGGGGCCTGCTCCACGCGGATCGGTCGTCTCGCTACTCGACATCGGGACCGGCTCGGGAGACCTGCCGGCCACCGCGGTTCGTTGGGGCACGAGCCGGGGCATCCGGATCGTTCCGGTGGGGCTGGAGCGTCACCCCACGGC
>Ga0335082_10009885_pt1 | contig 10354 bp, 7 predicted proteins | sample Lox_Sample_41_FD_206718 | JGI IMG/M metagenome (GOLD analysis project Ga0335082, IMG submission 206718) | Soil microbial communities from Loxahatchee National Wildlife Refuge, Florida, United States - Lox_Sample_4.1 | ecosystem: Environmental > Terrestrial > Soil > Wetlands | place: USA: Florida...
CGCGCGTTGCTGGTCCAGCGCCTCGCTCGTCGCACCATCGAACTCGTCCTTGACCCGTTCGGCCTGGCGGCGTTCGCCGTCGCGCAGCAGCTCGAGGGAGGGATCCGCGAGCGTGGAGCTGCGATCGATGGGCGGCAGTGGCCTGCGCGACGCCGCCGCGACGCAGTACAGCGGCGCAGGATCACCCGCGACACGCCATTCCTCCCCCGCGCGCTCCAGGAAGAAGTCTGCTCGTGCCGGCGGGGTGTCCGGCTCTTCCCCGCCCAGCGGCCCGAGGTAGGAGCCGGTGATGGTTCGCTGCACCCACAGTGCGGCGTGCGTGAAGCGGCTCTCGAGCAGCCCCCGGAACTCGTCGAGAGTGAGCTCGCGCTCGTGGAAGGGATTCGCGGCGGCGCGCGCCGCGTCGTAGGCCCTGCGGTCGGGTGTCGACATAAGGACGATCCCGTCCTCGGCGAGCACCCGGTCGATCTCCGCCAGCACACGCTCCTGGTCGCGCACGTGCTCGATCACCTCGAATGCCACGACAACGCCGAAGGAGGCTTCCTCGAAGGCGCTGAGGTCGAGCGCCGACCCGACGCGGAAGCCGAGACCGGGCCGTTCGTAGTTGACGCGGCTGTGCTCGACCGTCGCGGGATCGACGTCCACCCCGAGGACCTCGCTCGCCACGTCCGCAAGAATTGCTGCGCCGAAGCCCTCTCCGCTGCCGAGGTCGAGGACACGCCTTCCGGCCACCAGCCTGCTCGCCCACAGGTACCGGTGGTAATGCTCATAGATGACGGGCACGTCGGGCGCCCACGGAACGCAACGCTCACCTGTCCAGTCGATGAGTCGCGGCGCGGCTGACCTGCGCTGGGTCACGCAGCGCAGAATACGGCAGACCCGCGCCCGCAGCCGAGGCACCGCGGCGTTCGGTAGCGTGCGCGACGTGAGCACGCCCACCACGGCGGGGCGGCCCCGCATGACACCCTCGAGCGCTCTCCGTCGTGTGGCCCGCCTGCTCGGAGAGATCCGTGCCCTCCACCAAACCGGGGGCATCGCCGAAGAGGACGGGGCCCACCTTAACCGCGAGCTCGCTCCCCGCAAGCTCGCCGTCGAGCGGAGAGCCGCGACCGAGACTCTCTTCGCGCGCCTATCCGAAGCGGACGTCGAATCGATCGAAGATCTGATTCGCGCGACGCCCGGTGCCTGGGAGCACTACTTCGGCGAGGCCGATCGGGCCACCGACCATCGCCTGCTGCTCAATCTCGGCATGTGGCTCGGGGCAGACGCGGCAAGCGAGCGCACCGGCCTCGTTCGCGGTGAGCCGCCCGAGAACATCCATGCGATGGCTCGTGGCGCGCTGACTGCCGCCGGCGGCCTGTATGAGGCCGACATGGTCATCGACGCGCTCTTCTCCGCGGGCGGCGACATCGGCGCCGTCCGCGCGGCTCTGGACTTCGGCTGCTCCTCCGGGCGTGTGCTGCGCTCGCTGACCGCGGCCTATCCGCAGGTCGCCTGGCACGGCTGCGATCCGAATGGACCCGCGATCGAGTGGGCTCGTGCGAACCTCCCCGGGGCGAGCTTCTTCGTCAGCGACGACGTGCCACCGCTGGCGCTCCCGGACGGCTCGCTCGACCTGATCTACGCGATCTCGATCTGGTCGCACTTCGAGCCCGCGCGAGGCCTGCAGTGGTTCGAGGAGATGCGCCGCCTGCTGCGTCCCGACGGACATCTCGTGATGACCACTCACGGGCTCACGTCCGTCGACCACTACCTGAAAGGTAATGAGCGCTCGCTCGAGCAGTCACGCGAGATCGAGACCGCGCTGTACCGTCGCGGCACGTGGTACCGAGCCGAGTTCGGGCCGGAAGGCGACTGGGGCGTCACCGATCCCGCGTGGGGCAACGCGTTCCTCTCGGCCGAGTGGCTGCTCGCGCAACTCTGTCCGAGCTGGCGTGTCCTTGAATTCGCGCCCGGCCGCAACCAAGACAATCAAGACGTGTACGTGCTGCAGAAGGTCTGAGGAGCGGACTCCACGGGCCCTCGCACCCCCACCGGCGTCGCTCCACTCCGAGGCCGATCGTGCCATCCCGTTGCTAGCGTTCAACGACTTGACGACGACCCTCCCCCGATCCTCAACGGAGGCACCTCCGGCCACGCCCGCGGCCATATCGGCGGTGTCGATCGAGACCGTCAGCAAGACGTTCCGCCTCCCGCACCAGCAGTACTCGACGCTGAAGGAGCGCGTGTTGCACCCGTTCCGCACGACCGAGTACGACGAGCTCAACGCCGTCCGCGACATATCGGTGGAGATCGCCACCGGCGAGTTCTTCGGCATCGTCGGGCGCAACGGCAGCGGCAAGAGCACGCTCCTGAAGTGCATTGCCGGGATCTACGGCGTCGATGCCGGACGCATCTCGATCGCGGGGCGGCTCTCCCCGTTCATCGAGCTGGGCGTCGGCTTCAACATGGATCTGACCGCGCGCGACAACGTCGTCATCAACGCGATCATGCTCGGCCTCAGCCGCCGCGAGGCGCGGGCCCGCTTCGACGAGGTGATCGACTTCGCCGAGCTCGAGGAGTTCGTCGACCTGAAGCTCAAGAACTACTCCTCAGGGATGCTCGTGCGGCTCGCCTTCGCGACCGCGATCCTCGTCGACGCGGAGATCCTGCTGATCGACGAGGTGCTCGCCGTCGGCGACGCCGCCTTCCAGCAGAAGTGCTTCGAGGAGTTCTTCCGGCTGAAGCGCGAAGGCAAGACGATCGTCTTCGTCTCTCACGACATGTTCTCCGTCGAACGCTTCTGCGACCGGGCGATGCTGATGGAGCGCGGCGCGATGCTCCAGCTCGCCGATCCGCACACGATCGCCCGCGCCTACCACAAGCTCAACTTCGGGGACCTTCCCCACGAGGCCCCGCAGAGCGCGCCCGATGAGGGCGGAAGCGCGATCCTCGATGCCTGGTTCGAGTCCTCCGGGGGCGAGCGCGTCACCACCGTCAGTCAGGAGGAGCCGCTGTCGATGTGCTTCGAGGTCCGCCTCGAAGAGGACCTCGAGGATCCCGTCTTCGCCGCGACACTGCGAACCGAGCTCGGGCACACGATCATCGTCGCCCGCAGCGACCAGCACGGTTCGAGCAGCGGCAGCTTCCGGGCCGGCGAGACGGTGACCGTGCGCTTCGCGCTGCCCGGCTGGCTCACGCCGAGCCGCTACATGCTCACCCCCTCGGTCGCACGCGAGGGCACCGGCGAGGCCGCAGTCGCGATGGTCGAGGACATGACCTCGGTCGTCGTGCACGGCAACTCCACGGGTGGCATCCTCGAGCTGCCCGTCGAGACGAGGATCGAGCGCGCGTGAGCACCGGTCAGGGAGTCAGGCTGCCGCTGCCGGGCCGTGCACCGGCGCGTCATCGCGTGCACGGTCCGTCGGCCCTGAGCGGCGACCTGCGCCGGTTCTGGTCGCTCACCTTCACGCTCGCGCGGACCGAATTCAAGCTGCGCTTCTTCGGATCTGCGCTCGGCTACCTGTGGACGCTGGTGCGGCCGCTGCTGCTGTTCGGAGTGCTGTGGGTCTTCTTCACCCAGGTCGGACACGTCAACGACTCGACCGCGCCCGGCGCGGGCTACTACGGCGTGCAGCTGCTCGGCTCGATCGTCCTCTTCACGTTCTTCGCGGAAGCGACCGGCGGCGCCGTCCGCTCGATGGTCGACCGCGAGAACCTGCTTCGCAAGATCCACTTCCCGCGCCTGGTGATCCCGGCCTCGATCGTGCTGCTCGCGATGTTCAATCTCGGCCTGAACCTGGTTGTCGTCTTCGTCTTCGCGCTCGGCTCCGGAGTGACGCCGATGCTGAGCTGGCTCGTGCTGCCGCTGATCGTCGGCGGCCTGGTCCTGCTCTCCTCGGGCGTCGCGATGCTTCTCTCAGCGCTGTTCGTCTACTTCCGCGACATCCAGCCGATCTGGGAAGTCATCTCACAGATCCTCTTCTATGCCTCGCCGGTGATCATCTCGATCGACACGGTCCGCGAAAAGGTAAGCGCTACGGTGCTGCATCTCTACATGCTGAATCCGCTCGCGGTCATCTTCCAGCAGTTTCGCCATTCGATGGTCACCCACGCGACGCTCAGCGCCGGACAGGCGCTGGGCAGCTGGGCGGCTCTGCTCGAGCCATTCGCGATCGTCGTCGGGATCTTCGCGATCGGGTTCGCAGTGTTCAACCGCTCCGCCGCGAAAATTGCGGAGAATCTCTGAGATGGACCTGACCGAGACTGGCCGCAGCCAGGAGGACCTCGCGCGCGAGAACGAGCGCCTGCGCGCGCGCATCGAGAAGCTCGAGGCGGAGCTCCTCGACGTCCAGGCGCGCACGAACGCCGCGGTCGCGAAGTGGCAGGACCGCGCCTACTGGCTGGACCGCTGGCACCTCGACCTCAACGCCGTGATGCGCCGGCCGGGCGCGGCCGAGGCCCGGGCCGCGCTGCGCGCGATCCGCGCCGTCGCGCGCTTCTTCAAGCGCCTGCGCCGCGGCCTGCGCCGCTCGTGAGAACCGTCTCGGTGATCATCCCCGTCAAGGACGGGGAGCGCTACCTCGAGGAGCTGCTCGAGGCGCTGCGCCGTGAGGCGCCCGATCAGATTCTCGTGATCGACAGCGGCTCACGCGATCGCTCGCGCGAGATCGTCCACGCCGCCGGCGCCGAGCTGCTGGAGATCGAGCCCTCCGAGTTCGCGCACGGCGCCACGCGCAACCTCGGCGCCGAACGGACCACGGGCGAGCTGATCTGCTTCCTGACCCAGGACGCGACCCCCTGCCCCGGCTGGCTGGCCGCCTACCGCGAGGCGTTCACGCTCGGGGCGCACGTCGGCGCCGCATACGGCCCGCACCTGCCCCGGCCCGACACGAGCCCGATGATCGCGCGCGAGCTGACGGACTTCTTCGCGGGATTCTCGCCCGACGGAAGTCCCGTGGTGCAAGGGGCGGACGGTCCGAGCTTCCTCTCCAACGTGAACGCCTGCTACGCCCGGGCCTGCTGGGAGGAGATCCGCTTCCGACCTGTCGCCTACTCGGAGGACCAAGCCTTCGGCGTCGACATGCTTGCGGCAGGCTGGCAGAAGGTCTATCACCCCGGCGCGGCTGTCCTGCACGCCCACGACTACGGGCCGGTCGAGTTCATGCGGCGCTACTTCGACGAGTACCGCGGCTTGCGCGAGACGAGCGGTCACGTCGAGGCCTTCTCGGTCGTGGGCTCCGCACGCCATGTGGCCGCCCAGGTCGCGGGCGATCGCCGTTGGATGGCCGAGCAGGGACTCGGCGCGGTCGACCGGGCACGCTGGACGGCGCGTGCGACCGTCCACCATGGAGGCCGGCGAGTCTACTCCGCCCTCGGGTCGCGCGCCGAGCGAATCCCCGCGCCGGTCCGTCGTCGCGTCTCGCTCGAGCGTCGGGCGGACACGTCGGCTGGGCCCGCCGACGCGAGCGAGGGCGCGCGCCAGTCGCCGTTGCCGCCACCGGCCGTCATCGCGCCGAAGCTCAGCCACGAGGTCTACGAGGCGGCTGAACAGCTCTGGCGCGAAGGCCCCGCGCCGCTCGTCGAGCCCGTGCCCGGCATGGCTGACCGCCGGCGACTTCGCCTGGCGATGGCGATCCCGACTTTCAGCCGCGGCAGCGGCGGACACAACACCCTCTTTCAGATCTTCACGCGCCTGGAGCAGCGCGGACATCTCTGCAGCGCCTGGCTCGTCGACCCCTACGGCTACGCCGCGTCCACCTGGCCGGCAGTGCTGCGCGAGGAAATCCGCGAGTACTTCGCCCCGTTCGAGGGGCCCGTCTACAAGGGCTTCGAGCAGTGGCAGGGAGCGGACGTCGCGATCGCGACCGGCTGGCAGACCGTCCACTCGCTGCTACGGGTCGGCGGCTGTCGGGCGCGCGCCTATGTCGTCAACGACCACGAGCCTGAGTTCTACGCCGCCTCGACCGAGCAGGCGCTGAGCGAAGAGACCTACCGCTACGGGATGCACTGCATCGCCGCTAGCCCCTGGCTGCGGGACCTGCTGATCGACCGCTACGACACCTCGGCGGAGGCCTTCCAGCTCGGCGTCGAGCATGACGTCTACAAGCCCCGTCCCGTCGAGCGGCGCCGCGACACGGTCATCTACTACGCGCGCTACGTCACGCCGCGCCGCGCGGTGCCGATCGGCCTGATGGCTCTGGCCGAGCTCAAGCGGCGCCGGCCGGACGTGCGGGTCGTGCTGTTCGGGACCGGCGAAGTGCTCGACGCGTCCTTCCCCTACGAGCGGCTCGACATCCTCAACCCGACGCAGCTGTCGTGGCTCTACTCCGAAGCGACGGTCGGGCTGTGCCTGTCGCTGACCAACTTCTCGCTGATGCCCAAGGAGATGCTCGCCTGCGGTCTGCCGTGCGTCGAGCTGGCGGGCGTCAGTGCGGAGTCGATCTTCGGCGCAGACGGCCCGCTCGCCCTCGCCGAGCTCGACTCCAACAAGATCGCCGATCGAATCGAGGGGCTGCTTGACAACCGCTCCGAGTGGGAGCGCCGCTCGCGCGAAGGCATCGACTTCGTAGCCTCCCACACGTGGGATCACGCGACCGACGAGGTCGAAGCGGGCCTGCGTCACGCGCTGCGCCTCCGCGAAGCGGCCGCCGGCTAACCCGATACCTCCAGCCAGTCGAGCGGCCGCCCGCAAAGGGTCCGCCACGCGTCGGGCCGGATGCTTCCGATCCGACCCGCCGCCGCTCCCTGCGGTTCGAGCACGAGACCGTCGATTCCCGTGCTCTGGGCGTCATCGGGACGAAGGTCACCACCTCCCCGGGCGAGCCGAAAACGGTGCCGGCCCGCCGACAGCGAGACCGACGCGACCTCGATCACGTTGCCATCGCCGCCCGTCTGCTGAGACGGAGCACCGATCTGGCGCCCGTCGATGCTCACATGCAGCGGCCTGTCCAAGTTGCCGCCGAGCCAGACGACGTAGCTCCCGGCTCGCTGCAGGCGCAGCGTACCTTCGACGTCGCCCGGTCCGCCGAAGTTCAGCTGCTTGCGGCCCTCGAGGTCGACGCTCGGAAAGACGTTCGGTGTATAGCTGGCCCTGGAAAGGTCGGCCGAGGTGTTCAGCGGGCGTTCATCGTAAAGCAGACGCCGCCCGCCGCGGCGCGCTGCGAGCGCCAGCGATCGAACCGTCCGGCACGATGGCAACGCCGAGGGCACCCACCCGGATCCGAGCCCCACGTGCTGCGCCGGCGCTCCGGAGCCACGTCGCCAAACAGTGTAAAAAGCGCCTTCGTGAACGAGCCGGTAGTTGCTCGGCGGACGGCTCTGACCCGGTGAGCGTCGCGCGACGATCGTCGCGTATTCCTCGACCGTCGGAAGTGTCAGCCAGTCGAGGTCGTACGTGTGACCGTAGGCTTTCCCGACGCCGGGCAGGAAGCCGAAGCTCGCCGAGTAGGCCGCCCCCGGCAGGTCGACGGCCATGTCGCGCAGCAGGTAGAGCGAGTATTCGTCGAAGTCCGGGGCGAGCGTCGGCCCGTCTCCGGCGTAGCGGCTGCCGATCTGTGCGAGTTCGCTGTAGCGCGAAGTCGGCGCGAGGTTGGTCGCGTGGTAGAGCAGCCCGTCGGAGGCGAGCACGCCAACCACGACGGCCCCTGCGAGCAGGAGACCCTCCAATCGTCCTGCGAAGACACCAAAGGCGCCCGTCAGGGCGAGGAAGACGAGCGCCGGTGACAGGATCACGAGGAGCTTCGCATCCGTCCATGTCGTGCCGTGGCGATGCAGGAACCACCAGGCGAACAACGAGCATCCGACGAAGCCCAGCAGCCCCCAGGCGCGACGCCGCAGCAGATATGCGAGGCCGAGCACCATGCATACGCCGACGATCCCGATCAGGACGTAGGTCTGGTTGAGATAACGCGGTTCGATCCGGTGGCTTTCACCCAGCCAGACCCCGAAGGACTGGATGAACTTCAGCGGCCGCAGGAGATTGCCGGGGTCGCTGACCGCGGCTGTGTCCGAATTCGAGACCCCTTCGGCGAGCTGGAGCGTTTTTCCGAGCGGGCCGACCGTCGGCAGGCCGAACAGCGCGACGCTCACCGCCAGCGTGGCGCCGGCGAGCAAGAACGCACGTAGGTCGCGCCGCGTCGCGATCGGTACCGCTGCAACGAGCGCCGCGGCCCCGAACAGGCCCACCCACGGCGTCGCGGCGATGCCGATCGCGTCCAGCGAAGCCGCCGCAGCGAGCGCGAACGGGATCACGGCTCGCCAGCGCAGCCGCTCGCGCAACTCGCGCGCGCCCACCGCGAGGGCCGCCATCAGCATCAGCGCGGGCAGGAAGGTGATCTCCTTGATCGAGCCCATCAGGGCGTAGGCGTAGAGCAGCGCCGGTACAGAGGCGACCGTCCCAGTGATCGATGCCGCGAGTGGCCGGAGGCCCGCACGGCGCGCCAGATGCGTCAGCACCAGGGCGAGCAGACCCAGCTCGAGCGCCTGGTAGACGCTGTAGAGCCACAGCAGGTTCTGCCCGCTCAGCCAGCCAACGGAGGCGAGAACGCCGTGCGCCCCGGACGGGTAGCCGTTGCCGAAGTAGGCCTGCAGCGTCGTCCCGTACGCCGGGATGCCATTGGAAAAGTGATGGGCGTGATGGAGCAGTCGCTCCGCTCCGGCGATCTGTATCGCCCCGGTCGTATCGAGCAGATAGCCCGAGAACGTCACCCGACCCGAGACGATCACGGGTGCGGCGACGAGGAGGTAGGCGGCAAGACCCGCCCCCGGGCCGAGCCACCAGCCCGTCCTCCGTGTTCGCCACCGCTCGCGCACGGAGCGCCCGCCCAGCCCGATCCCGACGAGCGCGAGCGCCGCGAGCACGACTGGGGACAGCGGCGCGCTGAAGCTCGCCCAGGTGGTGAACTGGGAGACCACGACGAGCACCGCGAAGCCCGTGGGCAGCACGAGCAGCCCCGGCAGGCGGCCACCGCAGAGCCGCTCAACGAGCAGGCCGCACCCTCCGCAGAGGATCCAGAAGAGCAGCGGAAATAGGACTACGACGGCCAGGTAGCTCATGCGCGGCCCGAGCCGGACCTAACGGGAGTGACCGCCGCGACGCAAACCCAGAATGCTGAGCAGGAAGGAGCTGAAGAAGATTTGGATGCCGACGATCACGACCGCCGCCGCGACCACCGCGAGCCGTTCGTAGGAGAGCGAGCCGAAGCCGTGGCTGATCCAGCTGACGAGGATCACCGCCCCGAGCGCCACGCCCACGAGCACGAAGAGCGCACCCAGGAGCAAGCCGTGCTCGAGCCGGAAGCGCGCCCTCATGCGGTCAAACCACGGGTCCTTCTCGCCCATGAAATAGGTCCCGTAGGCGTGCGCGCACAGACCGAGAGCGAGCACCTGCGTGCCGACGATCATCAGCAGTGCGCCGCCGATCACCGCGTGGACCCCCCAGGGCCGGCCGAACAGGTCGAGCCGCGACTCCGAGATCAGCACGATCAGCGCCCCGAGCCCCGACATCGCAGCGCCCGGGAGGATGAAAAGGTGATTCGGGCTGTGCACCAGCAGGAAGCGCAGATGCCGCCAGCCGTCGCGGAAGCTCGAGAGCTTGCTCTCGCCGCCGCGCGGGTGGTATTCGATCGGGAACTCGGCGATCCGCAGGTTCTCCTTCGAGGCTCGGATGACCATCTCGGAGGCGAACTCCATCCCGGTCGTGCGCAGATCCAGGCGCGGCAGCACGTCGCGGCGCAGCGCCCGCATCCCGCAGTGGGCGTCGCTGATGCCGGTCCTGAAGAACAGGTTGAGCAGGCCGGTCAGGATCGGGTTGCCGATGTACTGGTGCAGCCACGGCATCGCGCCGGGCTGGATGTTGTCCATACGATCGCCGATCACCATCTCGGCGCCCTTCTCGAGCTCCTCGACGAAGCGCGGGATCTCGTTGAAGTCGTAGGTGAGGTCGGCGTCGGCCATCACGATGTAGCGACCCCGCGAGGCCGCGAAGCCGGCCAGGTAGGCCGACCCGTAGCCGCGGCGGCGCTCGACGACGACGCGGGCGCCGGCCGCCTCCGCCAGGCGCGCGGAGTCGTCCTCGGAGTCGTTGTCCGCGACGACGACCTCCCCGGTGACACCCATGCGAACGATCGCCTCGAGCGCTGCCGCGACGCAGGCCTCGATGTTCTCGGCCTCGTTCAGACAGGGGATGACGACCGAGACGACCGGCTCGGACCCGGCGTCGGGCGTGCTCTCGGCGGGCAGTCTCGAGGGGGCGAATGTGCTCATGGCGGTGGCTCGCAGGCCGATATTCCGAATCCTCGGAGAGGAGTCCTGCGTCTATAACCTCCGAGCGAGCGGAAAGTAACGCTCTGCAGCGGACCGGACGGATCGTATC
>Ga0335082_10009886_pt1 | contig 10353 bp, 4 predicted proteins | sample Lox_Sample_41_FD_206718 | JGI IMG/M metagenome (GOLD analysis project Ga0335082, IMG submission 206718) | Soil microbial communities from Loxahatchee National Wildlife Refuge, Florida, United States - Lox_Sample_4.1 | ecosystem: Environmental > Terrestrial > Soil > Wetlands | place: USA: Florida...
CTCTTCGTAGTAGCCGGTCGAGGCGACGTGCGGCGCTGCGCAGCCGCTGTCGCGCACATCATCGGCGATCAGTGCGCTCGGAAATAACGCCGGCAGCGACGGGAATGTCACGGCATAGACGGTGATAGCGATGAACACCGAAGCGACCATGCCGCGCAGCACCGCCCGCTCGGGCCCATCCACGTCGTAGAGCCACCAGGCGAACAGGCCGAAGATCGCCGCCGCCGCCGCGAACGGCCATGCGATAATGCCGAGCCCGCGTCCGACAACGAAAAACAGCACGACGACGCCGATGGCGATCACTGCGGGAAACACAAACCACGCGGCGGTGCCGCGTACCAGCCAGCGTTTGTTGTACAGCCCCCCGCCCTCGAGAATGCCGGCGATCAGGATCGCAACCGCCGGATAAAGCGGCAGCACGTAGTGCGGCAGCTTGGTCATGACGATTTCGAATACCGCCCAGGATGGCAGCAGCCACGCTAACAGGAATCGCGCGCCCGGTTCGCGCCGCGCCTGCCAAATGCGCGGCGCCGCCACGCCGGCGAGAATGGAGCCCGGCCAGAACGTCACCCAGAACAGCAGGAAGTAGAAGCCCGGCGGCGCGCCGTGCGACTCTTGGCCGCCGACCACCTTGGCCAGCATGTCCTCGCCGACCGACTGCGTGAAGAAACTGCCGCCAGATTTGACCATGATGGCGACGAACCAGGGCAGCACCAAAAGGATCAACCAGGCAAAGCCGGTGAGCGGTCGCAGCGACTTGAGCCAGCGCGCCGAATGATCGGCGATCGACAGCGTCAGCGCGGTGAGCCCCACGAACATCAGGATCAACGGCCCCTTGATCAGGACACCGGCCGCCATCGCGGTCCACAGGATTGCCGGCATCTTCCAACCGACTTCCAGCTCCGGCGTGCGCCGCTGCATCAGGTAAATACGCGCCATCGCACCCATCGCCGCGACGCAGGTGAACAGGAGCGTCGCATCGGTCTTGGCAAGCCGCGCCTCGACGCCGAGCAACACACAGCTCGCCATCATCAGCCCCGCGAGCAGCGCCGTGCGGCGCGCAACGAAGGCGAGCCCGGTCCAATAGGTAAGCAGTACCGCGCCGATCGCCGCGAACAACGACGGCAGCCGATAGAGCCAGATGGTGGTGCGCGCCTGCGGAAGGCCCGCCGCCTCACCCGCTTTGACCGCCAGGGCCTGCAGCCAATAGATGCCGACCGGCTTCTTGTAGCGGACCTCGTCCTGGAAACGGATGTCGACGTATTGACCGGTTTCCAGCATCTGCTTGGTGGCCTGAGCAAAGCGCGCCTCGTCGCGGTCGACCGGCGGGATCTGAAAAAAGCCCGGCAGGAAGGCGAGCAGACAGAAGATGACCAACAAGACGGCGGCGCGCCGGTGCGACGCGCTGGCGTAATCCAGCACCGCAGAGAGGCCGCGTGACGGCTGCAGCGTCTGCCGCGCGTGTTGGGTGGTGGTGCTCATGGTTTCGGTCGCGATTCCGGGCCCTTGGCGGGGACCATAAGCCCTCGCCTCCCCCCTGTCATGCGACCCTATTGTTACTGAAGACGGACGTTGACGCTGTCGGTGGCGCCGCGGGCATCCATGACGGTGAGCCGCACAAAACCGGGTCCGTCGGGCGCAAAAAACACGGTGCGCCGGCTGCCCTGCGAAGGCAGCGGCACGCCGTTGACCATGACGGTGAGCGGCGCCGCCCCGCCGGAAATCTTTAGCGCCACCGGATCGGGCGCCACACCCTTGGCGAGTTCGATCCGCGCGCCGTCGGGCGGGAACATGATGCGCGGCGGCTCCGCGCTGGCGCCGACGGCACCGTCGGGGACAAAACGCTGGAGCGGCGGCGGCAATTTGCCGGTGGTGGCAAAGACCGCGCCCTTGGGCGCATGGGCGAGCGGCACCGGCGGGCTGCCGCTGCGCGAGAATGCGTCGAACAAGATCGGCGCCGCCGAACCGCGCCCGTAAAGTCCGGGCACCGGCGCGCCATCCGGCCGTCCAACCCAGACGCCGATGGTCATGCGGCCGTCGTAACCGACCGCCCAGGCGTCGCGATAGCCGTAAGAGGTGCCGGTCTTGAAGGCGATGCGGCCGGGCATTGCATTATCGGGCGGCGGCGCGCCGATCAGGATATTGCCGACGTACCAGGCAGCGACCGGATCGAGAAGACGGCGCGGCGATATTGCGACGGAATCTTCGCGCTCGCGCAGCGGCAGTGCCGACCCTTCGCGCGCGAGGCCGGTATAGAGCATCACCAGATCGGTGAGCTTGACGCCGACGCCACCGAGACCCATCGCCAGCCCAGGCGCTTCGCCCTTGGGCAGCACCAGGGACGCGCCGGTTTGCGTGAGCCGCGCGCTCAGACGGCTGACGCCAACTTTGTTAAGCACGGCGATGGCTGGAACGTTGAGTGACATCTGTAACGCCCGCCGCACCGTGACGGTGCCCTGGAAGGTGAGATCGAAATTCTCCGGCGCGTAGTTGCCGAAGCGAATCGGCTTGTCGTCGATCAGCGTTTCCGGATGTAGCAGGCCGTCCTCGAAGGCCATCCCGTAAATGAACGGCTTGAGTGTCGAGCCCGGCGACCGCAGCGCCTGCGTCATGTCGACCTGGCCGGCGCGGCTTTCGTCGAAATAATCGGCTGAGCCGACGCGTGCGCGCACTTCGCCGGTCTCGTTGTCGACCGCCATGACGGCGACCGACATCTTGGGGCCAAGCGCATGGGCGCGCTCGCGCGCCAATTCCTGCAGCGTCCTTTGCAGCGACCCGTCGATGGTGAGGCGATGAACGCGTTTGTCCGGCTCGGCCGCGACCACCTGATCGGCGGAGTGCGGCGCCAATACCGGCAGCGGCTTGCGTTCGTGCGGGACGCTCGCCTGCTTTGCGCGCACCACCTCGTCGCGCGGCACGACACCGGCGGCGAGCGCACGGTCGAGCACGCGGTTGCGCGCGGCACGCGCCGCTTCCGGATAGCGATCCGGGCGGCGTAATTCAGGCGATTGCGGCAACGCCACCAGCAGCGCCGCTTCGGCGAGCGAGAGCTTTTTCGGCTCCTTGCCGAAATAGCTCAGCGACGCCGCACGAATGCCTTCGAGGTTGCCGCCGTAAGGCGCGAGCGTGAGATAGAGCGCCAAAATCTGCTTCTTGCTGAGCGCGTGTTCGAGTTCCAGCGCACGCGTGATCTGCCGCAGCTTGGCGTCGAGGCTGCGATGTTCGCGCGGTTCCAGCAGGCGGGCGACCTGCATGGTCAAGGTGGAGCCGCCCGAGACGATATGACCTTGCGTGGCAAGCTGGAACGCGGCACGGCCGAGCGCCAGCACATCGACACCGTCGTGTTCGTAGAAGCGCTTGTCTTCATAGGCGAACAGCAATTTGAGAAACCGCGGATCGACGTCCTTTTCGGTTGCCGGCAGGCGCCACCGGCCTTCGGTGGTGGCATAGGCGCGCAGCAAATGGCCCTCGCGGTCGAGCACGACGTGCGAGGTCTCAAGATCTTTGCCGACCGGACAGCGGCCGAGCGAATAGACCCATGCGACCGCGGCGAGCGCGACCAGAAAGGCCGCGCTCGCGAGGGTGCCGAGAATGAATCGCCAGCGTTTCATTTGCCCGTCGTGATGTCGATCGTCCCGGTTCCGGTGCGGCCGAAGCGGTCGGGCCGGTACATGTCCTCGACCACCGCCTGCGGCAGGATGTAGTGGCCGGGGGATACTGCCCGCACCACATAGGCCACCGTGAACACCGCCGGCGAATTGTCGTCGCGATCAAACGCCGCAGTAAAACGGTCATCGCGGAACTCGCTGTTGACCGGCTCGACTGCATTGCTGATCCACGACAGCGTACCGGTATCGCCCGACGATACCAAGCGCGGATTGTCGATCTCGAAACCGGCCGGCAAATAGTCGGCGACGATGACGCGGCCGAATTGCGGGTTGGGCTCGGTCATCTTCAGCACCACGGCGAAGCGCTGATTCTGCTTCACGTTGCCGATGTCGGCCGGCTCGCCGTCGAGCGTGTAATAGCTGCGCTCGATTTTGAAGCCACGCTCGGCCGCAGGCTCCGGCGTCGTCGGCGAGCCGGAGACCGACACCACCGCTTGCAGCGTGCCGGTGCCGCGATTGCTCACCGCGAGTGGCTGAGCAAGCTGGTCGGCGCGCAGGCTGCGGTAAAGCGCGCCCTGCCGCGTTTCGCCATTGACCGAAAGCGAGATGGCGTTGACCTGCTTGACCAAGGCGCGGGCCGCAAGCACCAGCCAGGCGTCCTCCTGCGTCGAGGTGTAGCGGGTCAGCGAGCGGGCGGCATCAATGCGCTGAACCGCATCGTCGATCGTCCTTTGCGTCGCCCGCCCTTCCGAGGCGAGCGTCACCACCGCGGCCGAGTCGCGCAGGATCGAGCCGTAGTCGGGGCGGCCGAGGTCGAGCGCGAGCGTCGGATGCGCCGGGATGTCGTCCAGCGCCGCCAGATAAACGCGGTCGGCGCGCGTCTTGTCGCCGAGCATGGCGAGCGCCGCCGCCAATTGCGCCTTGGCGATCGGCGTTTGGATGTCGTCCAACTTGGTGTCGGCGATGTAACGCAGGTCGCCGACCGGGGCGACGCCGTTGCGCGCCAGCACATAGAGCGCGTAAGCAAGGTCGCGGCCGCCATTTTTGCCGATGTTCGACGAATTCGCCACGTAATTGCGCAAACGGTCCAGTGCCTGGGTGAAGGCCTGCTGCGGCACGTCGAAATGGCGCTCGCGCGCGCGCGTCAGGAAGTCAGTGACGTAGGCATCGAGCCACGGGTCGTTGCCGCCGACCGTCCACAGGCCGAACGAGCCGTTCGAATCCTGCCGGGCCAGGAGATGCTGGATGGCGTCCTTGATGCGCTGGTCAATGTCGCCGTCGAGCGCCAGCTTGGCCTGCGCGGCGAGCTCGTTGATATAGAGCATCGCCACCGCTCGGCTGGTGATCTGTTCGGAACAGCCGAACGGATAGCGGTCGAGCTCGTTGAGCAACGTGGCGATGTCGAGCGAGGCCGAGATTGCGACCGATAGGCCGACGCGGCCGGTGCCCGGCACGAAGTCGGCGAACATGTCCTTCGACAATGTCAGCGTCTCGCCGGGCGCGAGCGAGCGCACGGTGCGCCGCGTCAGGATCTGATTCGCCGGCCGCACGTCGAGCGGATAGCTGCGAGTCAGCATAAAGCCGTTCGGGCCGGTGACGCTGACCTTGATGGCGCTCGTCCCCGCCCCAGCTGCAGAGACCGCGACCGCCGTATGATCGCGCTGTTTGGAGGCGAGCTTGAGCGTCACAGATTTATCGTTGTCGAGCTTGACGGTGCCGTCACTCTCAAGCGCGATTTTGTAGTCGCCCGCTGCGCCTTCGACATTATCCAATTCGAGTTGCACGTTGCCACGGTCGCCAGTGCGCAGAAACCGCGGCAGCGTTGCGGTCAGCACCACGGGATCGCGCACGATGACGTCGCCGGAGGCCTTGCCGACCTTGTCCTTGCTCCAGGCAATGGCCATCACCCGCACCGTGCCGGTGAAAGCCGGGATATCGAAGCTGACTTGCGCGCTGCCGTCGGCGCCGACATTGACGATGCCGGAGTAAAGCGCGAGCGGCGCCTGCGTCGGCGGTGGACCGGTCAACTCGGCGCCGCTGTCGCCGCCGGAGCGAATCTGTCCGCGCACGCCCTGCATGCCGTCGATCAACTGGCCGTAAAGATCGCGAATCTCCGCGGTCAATTGCCGCTGGCCGAGATAATATTTGTCCGGCGCCGGCGGCTTGTAATTGGTGAGATTGAGAATGCCGACGTCGACGGCGGCGACCACCACGCGCGCCTCTTCGCCGGCGGCGAGACCCGTGAGCTTGAACGGCACGTTGAGCGCGTTGTTGGGCCGCATTGTCGGCGGCAATTTCATGTCGAGCGCGATCGAACGCTCGGTGCGGTCGATGGAGAACCACTGCACGCCGATGGCGCGGCCCGGCATGCGCTGCGCCGGCGCGTCAAGCGGACGGCGTAGTGTTGCGACGAGATAGGCGCCGGTGCCCCAGTCCTTGCCGACCGTGAGCGGAAGATGCACGGCGCCCGCTTTGACGTCCTGCGACATCGAAGCGACAAGCCGGTCGGTGAATACGTTGAGCGTCAGGCGGCCGGCGGTGCGCGCGGTCACCGACACGTTCATGGTGTCGCCCGATCTGAAGTCATTCTTATCGAGCGCAACCTCCAGAAGATCGGGCGTATCGGCGCTCGATTCGGCGTAGAAGCCGGCGTCGAAGGTAAGCGACGTCGTGGTGCCGTTCTGCCCGGCGGTCGACACTTCCAACCTGTAGCGGCCCCATTTCACCGGCAACGAAATGCGCGCCGGCTTATCGGCGATCAGATCGACGGTGCCATCGGCAACGCGCTGGGTGCGCTTGATCGGCTCGTATTCCCAGTTGCCGTTCTGGCGGTACCACTGATAGCTGGTCTCGATGCGCAGCAGTTCGTAGTGCACGCCTTTCTGGTCGAGCGCCTTGCCGTCGGGCGCGACCATGACCAGATCGAAATCGGCGTTGGCGCCGTCGTCGAGCGAGCGGCCGGAGAAGGCTGGCTTGACCCCGAGCATTGCCGCTTCGGGCGCGATCGGCAGTGTAATCTTGCGCTCGACGGCGCGGCCGCCGGATTCCGCCATGCTCACGGTAAAGGCGGCTTCGAGCAAGCGCGACGTTGTCGGGATCTTCAGCAGCGTAACCGGGAAGGTCGCCTTGCCGGTCGCGTCGGTCGCCGGCAAATCTTCGAGCTCCTGGCGCGCCGGCGTGATCGCGTCGTCCTCAAGGCCGAAGGAATAGCCGGCAAAACCCGGCCGCTCCTTGGCCGCTGCGATGGTCACGGACCCTTGCAGATCGAGGTTGGAGGCCGGCGCGCCGTAGAGGAAATGGCCGTCGACGCTCAATTGCATCGAGCCGTCGCGCGGCACGATTTTGGCTTCGGACTTGAGGTCGAATTCGATGCGGTCGGGCACATAGTCCTCGACCAGGAAAGTCGTCTCGCCAATCGGCGGCCGCTTCGGATCGGTATAGGCGGCGACGCGCCAAGTGCCGGTCGAAGCCGAGCGCACAATCGGCACGCTCCAGCTGTGCCCGCCGAGGCCCTGATCGGCGATCAGCGCGCGGCGATATTCGACGCCGTCCGGCCGTTCCATCACCAGCGTCAGCGGCGCTGCGGCGGCGATACCGCGCGCATCGCGCACCAGCGACGTCACATGCACAGTCTCGCCGCTGCGATAGACGCCGCGCTCGGTATAGACAAACGCGTCAAGTCCGGTCGGCACCTGCCGACCGGCGACGCCGCGGTCGGACAGATCGAATGCCGGCGATTTCAGGCTGAGGAAGGCGTAGTCGGCTTTGGCGGCGGCGACGATCGCCGCGGGCGACTGCCCACCCTCGCCGCGTGTGAGTCCCGCTTCGAAATGCACGAAGCCGTCTTTATCCGTGGTCTTGGTCGCCAGCACTTCGTTGTTGCGGGCGATCAGCCTGACGCCGACTTCGCCCATCGGCTCGGCGCTCGCCAGCGAGTGAATGAAGACGTCAATGCCGTCGTGGCCGCTATAGGCAGTCAGCCCGAGGTCGGAAACGATGAACCATTGGCTGGCGCGCTGGCCGTAATCGTTAGCCGGCGTCTCTTTCGGCGCCGCGGTCAGCACATAGACGCCGGGTTTGAGGTCACCGACCGCTTGATCGACGGGGAATGCCGTGGTGACTTCGGTATTGAGTTTTGGCGCGACGGCGAGTTCGCCGGCCCACACTTTCGTGCCGTTCTCGCTGGCGATGCGCTCGGCATCGTACTGGCTGAGGTTGCGCTGGAAATCACTGCCCAACACGGTGTCGATCAGGTTGCGGTCGCCGATGCGATAGATCGAGATCGATACCGCGCTGGAATTGACGCTAAGAACGGGAATGCCGCGCTGCCCGGTGCGCGGCAGCACGTAGGCCTTGCCGGCGAAGCGGGCGAAGGGCTTGCGGTCCCGCACGAAGACGGTGAACTGCCCCGACTTGGTCAGCGTCTCATGCACCACCGACGGCAGGCCGGCGCGCAACGTGACTTCGTACCGCTCGCCATGCTTGAGACCCTCGACGCACAGCTGCTTGTCGTTGGCCGAGATCGCCGGCTTGTCCTGCCCGGTCACCGCGACGAAGGGCGAAAAATCGGTGCGCTTGCCGGGCAGCTCTTCCGAAAACTGGAAGCAGACGCGCGGCGAGACGGCGTCGGAATCAACCGAATAGTCGAGCATGCGGAAACCGTAGTCGGCGCGCAGCCGTTCGTATCGCCCGCGCAGGTCCGCGCTCTCGCGCAGTTCAAGTGCAAGCCGCATCGAATCGAGCGCCGGGCGCCACATCTTGCGGTCGGCGAAGACTTGGCCGAGCAATGCGAGGCTGTCGGCCTCGACGTCGCGTGCGGTCGCGCGCTGGTAGGCGATATAGGCAGCGGTGGTCGCCCTATCGAGCAGCAGCGCGCGCTCGCGGTCGTCGCGCGGCCAGATCTGCCGCACGGTGCGGGCGAGCCGCAGCCAGTTCGTCGCGTCGTTCGGCGCCACGGTGACAAGTTGGCCGAGCACTGTCATGCCGGTGCGAAAATCGTTCTTCTGGAAGGCCACGTCGGCATCGTGGCGTAACGTTGCGGGCGACTTGGTCACCGTGCCGGCGTCTTGTTTGATCTGCGCTTCGAGCTTGATCGCCGCGTCGTCCAGGTCGCCGCGTTTGAACGCCTTGTCGGCCGCCGATGCGGGAATACTGGCCGGAACGAGGGCAAGGGCAATCAGTGCGGCGGCAAGGCCGGCGCGGAAGAGCGTGAACATCGAAGGAGCCTCCCAGGATGGCGCATCGGGTCGTCTTTATTAGTGCGCCGCGCGCCACGATCAGTTCAGCGTCAGAAGGTGTCGAGGTCGTGGCCGCGGTATGAACAGATGTTGGCGCCGACAACGGCACGCATCGCACGCAGCCTAGCCGAGCGTGAGAGCGGACAGCCAGTCGAAATCATTGAGAAGTCTGATAAATTTGTCTAACAATGCGACTTACCCGTATGCGTTGACGCAGCAAACTGCATATTGTTTGGATGGCGCTTCGGCCTGTCCGCGGCGTCAAGTTGCGCAGCGCACCGCTTGAGTAAGACGGCGACCGCACTTTCAATACAACCAAGGCGCAGGTAAATCTGAACGGCGGACCCCGTAGCTCAGCCGGATAGAGCACCAGCCTTCTAAGCTGGGGGTCGCAGGTTCGAATCCTGCCGGGGTCGCCAATTTTCCGAGTTTTAAGCGCGGTTTAGCAGGCGCCGCGGCATCTTAGTCGGCCTACAGACAACGACCGACCGTCTGTCCACACCGGCCACCGCCAGCACCCTAGCGGCAAGACGCCGGCCAAGGGATCTGCGTCAGTGGGTCCAGGCGTCGCGGCGCTTGAAAGCAAAATTGTCGGAATAGGAAATCGCGGGTCGGGCCGCCGACGGCTCGTCGAACACCTGGTAGGCAATGCCGTGGCGCTCGCAATATGCAATCGCTTCTTCCTTGGTGTGAAAGGTCAGCCGCACTTGCTGGCGCATGTCGGCCGAGGAGGTCCAGCCCATCAGCGGTTCGACCGTGCGTGGCGCTTCCGGCTCGAAATCCAGCATCCAGGCCTTGGTCTTGGCCAGGCCCGACTGCATGGCGGTCTTTGACGGCTTATAAATGCGCGCTGTCATGACGGAATACCGGTTGATCCGCGCCGGTATAATGCCAACGCCGCGCGCTGGCAATTGCAGTGGCATAACACCGCCGCGACGGCGCGCCCGCCTCCAATTTTGTACAGAATGGCCGATGTTAGCGCTTCTTAGGCGCGGTAGCCCGGCGAACGATGGACGACGGCCGTGACGCCGAGCTGTACCCGGGCCGCGCGTTGCCGGCGCGATTGAGCCGTAGCCGGCCGGTCGAGGAGCGGAGACCGCACATTCAGGCGGAAGCCGCCGTCCGGCAAATCCTCGAATTCGAGGCCTTCCTCACGCCAGACCTCTTCGATCATGCGAATCGTGGTCCGCCGCGGCTCGGTGTCGCCCTGCTCGATCTTGTGGATGGCCCGCTGAGTCAGCCCGACGCGGAAGCCGAACTCACTCTGGCTCCAGCCGAGTACTGCGCGCACCACCCTGATCTTGGCGGCAAAGGCGCGCCGCTCGAGACGAATGACCTCGAGCAGGTCGCGTGAGCCCTGCGGACCAAGTTGCAGCGACATCAATGCTTTACTCACTTTGCGGAAAGTGCCCCCCGGCGGTTTCCCGCCGGGGGGTCTTTAGCTCTCAACTTGCGGCTATCCGATCAGGGATAGAAGTTGCGGTGGAAGCGGAACTCCGCCATCCACG
>Ga0335082_10009887_pt1 | contig 10353 bp, 8 predicted proteins | sample Lox_Sample_41_FD_206718 | JGI IMG/M metagenome (GOLD analysis project Ga0335082, IMG submission 206718) | Soil microbial communities from Loxahatchee National Wildlife Refuge, Florida, United States - Lox_Sample_4.1 | ecosystem: Environmental > Terrestrial > Soil > Wetlands | place: USA: Florida...
GTTGGCCGGCCCCCTGGCGAAGACGATGCCGCGCTCCAGCAGGAAGCCGCGCATCTGGTTGATGACCGCGGTGCGGCGATGTACCAGCCGGTCGCGCACCCGCTGAAGGGCCTGCAGATCGAGCTGATCGTCGGTCTTGATGGGCACGAAGCGCATGTTCTTGCGTCCCACCGCCTCGGCGATCGCCTCCGCGTCCAGATAGTCATTCTTGTTCGACTTCAGGAAGGGCTTCACGAACTGCGCCGGGATCAGGCGCACGGCGTGCCCCTGGTCGCGCAACCGGGCGCCCAGGAAATGCGCCCCTGAGCAGGCCTCCATGCCGATCAGGGCGGGTTCCAGGTTCGCCGTGAAGGCCACCAGTTGCTTGCGCGAGAGCTTCCGCTTGATGACCGTGTTCCCCTGGTCATCGAGTGCGACCAGGTGGAACGTCGTCTTGCCAAGGTCGATGCCGACAGAAGCGATGTGCATGCGATGATCCTCCGTAAGCTGCCCAGTGATGATGCCACTCGGCGGCGGACCATCTCATTAATCGCCCTATCACAAGTGTGCGCTTTCCTTTTCCGCCTCTCGCGACCGTGGGGGCATTTTCGTCACGCTGTCAGTGAGCCATGAAGCCTTTTTGACACACCTATGCCTTCGGCGGCCAAGCTGCCGTGTGTTGATGAAGAGCGATTACGCTGCTCGGGCGAACGTTTTCTCGGCCCGCTTCTCGGCGGGTTTCTCCTGGCCATGCAGCCAGGCGTAACCGACCGAGGCGATGCTCACCAGCAGGAAGATCGCTCCTGCTTTCCAAAAGCTGCTGTACCACACCGGGCCCACCTGCTCGGGAATGGTGTGCGGCACCATCATCACCGCCCGCCAAACCACCGAGATGGCCATGCAGACCAGCCCGATCCAGTAGCTGTAACGAGCGACTTGTTTCACCATGGATCCTCCCCGCGCTCGCGAACCCTGCGCTTCGGCAGCGGGAGACGAGGCTGCCGATGCTACGCAATCCTCCGCACCGCGCAGCCCCTGCGCAAGGACGCACGTCACCAAGGCTCGGCCCGTACTGCTGGCTGGAATCCGACCTCATTAGCCTCGTTGACGTCAACGGCGATAAGCCGCCTTAGCACAAGTGTGCGCTTTTCCTTCGCCCTCCAACGCGACTCTTTAGGGTCGCAGGTCGCACTTACCCCAATTCGGGGTGCCGCGTTGTTTTGGCAAGGAGCCACCCTTGGCACAGAGGCTTTCAGGGGAATGCGCGAAGCATGCGCTCGGACCAGTCAGACCCATGACGGACCTGTGACAGCCGTCACATACAGATGCGGCCCTGAGCACGATTCTCTTCGGATGGATGGTGAGGGAAACCGCTCTGTGAGACTCACGCTACTCGATGAGATGTTGCAGTTCATTGAGGTCTTGGGAATTTTGATCGACCGGATCCGAGCCTCACAAATGACCGAGGAGCAGAGGGCAGCTCTTGTGCATTGGGAAACAACGTTGCCGGCGTTACGAGAGAGCCTCAAGGTTCTATACACGAGCCATTTTGCGGGCGGGGGAATACCAGCCCCACCGAAAGAATCACCGAAGTAAGAATGGCGCGGCGGGCAGACGTGAGTCCCACCCCCTCCCTCTATGGCCCGTTCTACCAAAATCGGAACGGACCCGGAGAGATACCCTTGCGCGCCAACAGCAGTCGGTCCGGCCGTATCACCGCACGGTGTGGGCGCCATCACCGACAAGGACTTTCCGGTGCGCTGTAATGCTGTTCAACGCGGGCGCGAATGTCCTGCTGCCATGTGTTGCTCCAAGATGGATGAGCGGCAGGCGCACCACGCCCGCGCTTTCCGAGAGCGTATGTCTCCGAACATCGGCAACCGCAAGAACTACGTCGTCGCCAAGCTGGCGGTCAGGAAACTGACGCGCACTATCCGAGACATCCGTAAGCAGCTCCTGGTGGAGACCAATCCCATCGACTACTACCGCGCTCTCGCAGATGCCGCGACCGCCGAGGCGCAGCTTGACGACTATTGCGTGCAGATCGGTGAATGGGAGATGCGCGGCGGGTGCCTTGGCGTCCCGCAGCAAGGATGGTGGCGGGCGACCCGCCAGCGGTTCCCAAGATAGAGCACGGCCACCTCGGAAGGGCTTACAGCGCCCGGCGTCGAACTGGCTTCTGGATGCCGAGGCAGTCGAGCAGCATGCGCATCCGGCAGCGGTACACGACCGACGGTGAGTGGAGCTTTCGGTGACGTACATCACCGTGGGACGCTGGGTAAGCATTGATAAATCCCTTACCGTGGTTACCCCGTTTGGTGGCAGTGTGACAGCAGTGGAAACGGAGTCTCAGTTGGCAACGGATTACGACAAACTCACCGAGAACCTCTGCAGCTTTTATGATTTCACGGGCAAAGTGGTGCTTTTCATCGGCGCGGCCCGTAGGCAACTCCTTGACCCTGCTACCCGAACCACTAAGCTGATTGCCATCGATAAGGATGTTGAGGCACTGCGGGAACTGAAGGCGAGCATGGTTGCGAAAGGCCTAGAAGATCGCGTGGAGGTAGTCGGTGCCAGCTTTGAGGAGGTCACCTCGCCTGGAGATGCCGTCTACTTCGAGTTTTGCTTGCACGAGATGGATGATCCGGAGAAGGCGCTTATGCATGCCAAGTCATTAGCGCCCGACATCGTGGTGTATGACCACTCGCTCGGCTCGGAATGGATCTACTACGGGGCGGAGGAGAACAATGTCGCCCACAGCTTTGCGGCGATGGAGCGGTTCGGTATCCGGCGCCGCCGGACATTTAATGCCGAACAGCGGTTCGCGAACTACGCCGAGCTCCTCGGCAAAGTAGGCCCGCAAGGGCCCCTAGCAATCGAGCGTGCACAACGGTTCGCAGGCAGTAAGAACATCGTCATACCAATGAGCTACGAATTGAACTTGTTGTAGGCAGTAACGGACCTCAACTGGCGATAAGCCGCCTTAGCACAAGCGTGCGCTTTTTCTTCGCCTTCTGGCCCTGATCGCCCAGACACCAGGTATGGGGTGGTCAGGCGTAACTTGCGATAACGACTGTTATCAACAGTCATCGTCCAAATTGTCGGCCCGAGAGGACGATTGTTAGAGCCTCGCTGCCCTCCGAGGCCGGCTCCCTCGCAAGGCGGAAACAAAGCGACCCGTGGAGTCACGGCATGGACGACGATGCTATGCACCAAATGTGCAGCGCACGCAGAAAAACAACGGGCACCGCATTTCGCGGTGCCGTTGATCTCATTGTAGGAGCAGCTCAGTGGCTGAGGACGATCTGGGTCGGGGTACTAAGCCCGCCGGTTGTGAAGGGCGAGCCGGTGATCTGTGTCACCGTTCCGTTCGCGCTGATGGTCACCCCGGTGATCGTGTTCGAGAAATCCACGATGTAGCCGAACTGTCCAGCAGTGTCTGCCGCCATGTAGTGGGGCCATTGGAAGTTGTTGAACGTGAACGGGGATCCTGAAACCGCGGCCAGAGCTCCCGTGCTGGTGTTAAAGGTGAAGACCGAGATGTTGGCGTCGTCGAGGTTATTGACCGCCACGAAGGTCTGATCGCCGTTGGCGACCTCCACCACGTGGAATGGCCGGTCGCCGGTGGGAAAAGGAGAGCCGTTCACCTGGGACAGTGCCCCGGTGGTCTGATCGATAGTGTACACCGCGACCTCATCACAGCTCCTCACGGCTACTACCAGGAAATGGCCGGCAAAGTCGACCGTCCCCGAGCGCGACTCGCACGGCACGAAGAACGGTGAACCGGGGATCGGGGTCAGTGCGCCGCTGCTGGAGTTGATGGAGAATCCCCAGATGGTGGCCCCTCCCCCCGCCGTCACGTACAAGAACCGGCTCTGGGGATCGGTCATCATCTGGTACGGTTCGGCCGTAATGCTCTGCACGGTGCCCGCCGGCGTGAGCGTACCGTTGCTGCCGACCGAGAACGCCGCGACCGTGTCGTCGCCTCGATTGGCCACAAACACGAACCGCCCCGACGGGTCGGCCTTGGCGGAAAATGGGTCACTACCGCCGCTGCTGAACGGCGAGCCGGATACCTCCGTGAGCGCACCCGTGCTCTGGTCGACGCTGAAGACCGAAACCGTGTCAGGGCTGGGTTGCTGTTGCTCGGGTTTTTCACCGCCCCCTCCCCCTCCGTTGGGGACGTATACGAAGCGGCTGGTCGGGTCCGCGTCAATGAACACCGTGCCGCAGCAGCCGCTGACGTCAGTCCCAAAGGGCGACCCCGGCGCCGCGGTCAGCGCCCCTGTACTGGAGTTCACCGTGTATGCGCTCACCGTGACACTATTCCGATCGCTCTCGGGGTTGCCGTTCACCACGAACGCGAACTTGACTTGGCTCTGACTCCCGACGGGGATGAGGAACCCATCCACGCCCAGAGTGCCGCAGCCGATCACGGCGGCTACCGCCAGCAGCAGTGGGAACGCCAGCAGAACCATCATTCTTTGTCTTTTCATGTTTGATCCTCACGCGACGCCGGCCATTCCGCCGTGCGCCCCCCAATCCCTATCTCTTGCCGAAGTGGAAGACCAGGCCAGTGGAGAAACGGAAGTTCTTCTGCGTCACATCGTTGTAGCGCGTCCCCAGCAGATCGGCCTGCGCCACCCGCCACGACAACCTGTGCGTCAGCTTCCAGTCCGCGCCGCCGCCTACCGCGAACCCCAGCACCGTGTCGGAAAAGGTGCCCGCCGAGTTTCCGTGGCTGGCTCCCACCAGCCCCTCCAGGTAGGGCGTCAGCTTGCCGTGCCCCAGGTTGATCTGCGGGCCGAACAAGAAGTTGTACATGCTCTGGTCGCAGCAGTAGTGGCCGTCGAAATCCGCCTTCAGCCCCAGCCAACTGTTCCAGTTGTAGGCCAGGCTGGCTTCCCAGCCGTGGGCATTGCCCGGTTCCAGACCATTCGGGTCCGAGTGCACGAAGGAATATCCGCCGAACACGTCCACCTTCGGGGTCTGCGCCAACGTGGTTGCAGCAGAAAGTACAACAAGCGCCGTGACCAGGAGTGTTCTATTCATTGGTTTCCCTTCTCCAGCTTGGGAACAAGAACGCGGCCGGGCTGATGGGCGGGCAGTATACACCTGATTGTCCATACAGGAATCACAGCACCAGAAAGTGAGCGGCAAACTCACTGTGGAGTTCCGAGATACCCGGCACAAGTTCAGGACGTTCTCACTTCTGCTTCCTGCTGCGAGCCGCGTGATAGTTCTTGACTTTGAACTTTCGCACTGCTGCGATGTCTTGCTTGGACCAGAGACGAAGATTCTGCCCGCCCAGACGGACGCGTTGCGGTTCGGGAATGCTCTTCGCGTATAACCAACGCAGGAGGGTCTGGTAATGGACGCCGACAGCTTTCGCGACGTGCTTCGTCGTGTACCTGGTCATGGAAACAGCATATCGGCTGGGCCTACACTGAGCCAAGCCATTCTGGAATGGCGAAGAAAAAGCGCACACTTGTGCTAACGACTGTTATCGTCCGTTGACGGGACTGGCATAATGCGGCAATGCGCGGCATGAGCAAACCGATGTTCCAGGTGGCGGTGGCTGCCTCGATCATCGTTTCGGCGGCGGCAGTGTGTTGGCTGGCGTTCAATCTCCTGGGCTACATCATCGCCTCAGCGTTTGCATCCGCTCCACGAGGCGCTACGGCTTGGATTGTGCTGTGGTTGGGATGCGCTGGTACAGCCCTGGCGCTGACATGGGGAATTGTTGCCAGCTACCGCCGCGCATTCCCAAGGCAGGAGCGGAAGGCTTAAACCTGACGGCGAACAAACGGCGCAAACAAGTGATAACGACTTGTTATCGCCAGTCATCCCAGGTTGCAGTGCGCGTACACCGGACTAAACTGGCTCCATGCGAACTCTACTTGCACTCCTCGTGGTCGGCATAGTGGCGACCTCTGCAGCGCAGGTTCGGCCAGTTGCGGTGCCACCGGAAGTGAAGACTTTGCTCACTCCTAGTCTCGAAACATGGCGCAAGTTACAAACGGACCCAAAGTGCTTGGAGCTGGACGACCCGCAAAAAGACTACCCTGGGCACTGTTCTCAACTGCAAGATCACTTAGGTTCGCAATTGTCAGTTCTATCCCACAACAACAGTGCGACGGCTGACGAAGCCTTGGCTGCGCTCTTTAGCTTCGGGCTACAGGAAAACCAAGGAGACCAAGGCCACGATCTGGTCTGCATGGCGGCAGCAAGAGGCGACCGCATGACGAAAGCGTTACGCAAGTACCGAGCCATTCATAGGAATTGACGATGATCCCGAATCCAACGCATATCCTGTTCCCCTGCTTCCCGCGTACCATCGCACCGGAGGTGTAGCGATCCATGGCGGTGCCAGTCCTCGAATTCCGGCCCACGGTGACTCCGGAACCCACAGCAGTTCTGGCTAGCCAGCGCGAGGTCCAACTGTCGCGGCTACTGATGGCATGGGTCTCGGTGGGCCTGCTGTTCATGCTGCTGCCCGGAACCTTTCTCGGGGTGTGGAACCTGATCTCGATCAGCGGGCGCCAGGCGGCGGACTCGGTCTCGCCCGCCTGGATCCAGGCCCACGGACCCGCCCAGATATTCGGCTGGATTGGAAGCTTCATTCTGGGCATCGGTTTCTACTCCCTGCCCAAGCTCCTTCGCGGGCGACCGTTCCAGCTCCGGCGGGCTTGGACATGCTACGCGCTCTGGACCTCCGGCGTGGCCCTGCGCTGGACGGCCAATGTCTATGCCTGGCACTGGCGCTTGATGCTACCGCTCTCGGCAGCGTTTGAGATCCTTGCGTTCTCTATCTTTTTCCACGCGGTCACCGGTCATCGTGCCGGAGATGGTGAGGGCAAACGGTTCGAAAGTTGGATCTGGGTGGTGATCGCGGCCACCGCCGGCTTGTTTCTGACCCTGGCCGTCAACCTCGGCGCATGCATCTATCTGTCGCTACGTAGCGACAGTCCAGCATTTCCGCACTCATTCGATCAGCGCTACCTCGTCCTTATGACGTGGGGATTTCTTGTTCCATTTGTATGGGGGTTCAGCGCTCGCTGGCTTCCGGTCTTTCTCGGACTGAAGCCGCTTCGGACACGCGTGCTGGCAGGCGCAGTGGCCCTGAACGGCGTCGGAGTGGTGGCAGCGTTAGCCGGGGAAATGCTAGTAAGCGCAGTACTACTGCTCTCCGGTGCCGCCACGGTATTTGCCGCGCTGCGCCTCTTCGAGCCGATAGAGCGTGAAGCCAAGACCCGCGGCGTGCACGCCAGCTTTCCCTTGTTCGTGCGCTCTGCCTATGTGTGGATGATGATCGCCGCTGTGCTGGGTATCCGGGCGACGCTGTCGATCAACGCGAGTGGCGTCTGGGGCGCCTCACGCCACGCGTTGACTGTCGGCTTCTTCGCCACGATGGTGTTCGGCGTCGGCCAGCGCATCCTACCGGCCTTCTCCGGCATGCGCCACCTCTACAGCACTAAACTGATGTTTGCCTGCATGGCCCTGCTGACGATAGGATGCGCCCTGCGCGTCTCTGCAGAGATCCTTGCCTACCAAGGGGTCGTCGCCGGGGCGTGGTCGTGGCTACCTGTCTCTGCGGTGACGGAACTCATGGCTGTGACGTTGTTTGCCGCGAATCTACTTATCAGTTTTGCCCGCCCGGCTCCGCGGGTGGTCTGCAGTTAATTTTTTTTGCTGCAATTATGTCGTTGTACGATAGATAAGCAAATCTGTTCATGGCGAGGTTCCTAGAAATGCAATACAAACTATTGTGGATCGCGCTGGCCATAGTGATAGTGGTGTCCTTCGCTGTGCTCGGCGGGGTGGGGATCAAGATCTATCACAGCGCTCCACCCATCCCGCAACAGGTAGTGACCTCCGATGGGCGCTTGCTCTTCGACGGCGAGGCCATCCACCGCGGTCAGAACGTCTGGCAGTCGTTAGGCGGACAGGAGATCGGCACGGTCTGGGGACACGGCGCCTACGTCGCCCCCGACTGGACCGCGGATTATCTGCACCGCGAATCCGTCTTTATTCTTGACCGCTGGGCGCAACCAGAGGGCGCGAGGGATTACTCCTCGCTACCTCCCGAGCGCCAAGCGGGTCTGCGCGAGCGCCTTCGGGTGCACATGCGCACCAATACTTACGACCCGGGCACCGGCCGGTTGACCATCGACCCGGTACGCGCCGAGGCTTTCGACGAGCTTGCCGGCTACTACCGGGACGTCTTCGAGACCGGGCGCGACGAGTACGCCATCCCCCGAAGTGCTCTCAGCGACACGACGAAGGCGCGCCAGATGGCCGCATTCTTCTTCTGGACTGCGTGGGCTGCAACCACCGATCGCCCAGACTCAGACGTCACCTATACCAACAACTGGCCGCACGAAGAGCTTGTCGGCAATCGACCCACCGGAGGTACCGTCGTTTGGAGCGTGATCAGCTTCGTCTTGCTGCTGGCCGGCATCGGTGCCATGGCCTGGTATTTTGGCGCGCAGGAGCGTGAGCCCATTCACGGCGCGCTCCCCAAGCATGACCCACTCCTTGGCTTCCAGCCGACACCCTCCCAGCGCGCCACGGTGAAGTACTTCTTCGTGGTGGCTGCGCTGTTCGTGGTCCAGATCTTGCTTGGCGCTATCACCGCTCATTACGGGGTAGAGGGTTCCGGCTTTTATGGCATTCCGCTCGACAAGATCCTGCCCTACTCCATCACCCGTACCTGGCACCTACAACTAGGAATCTTCTGGATTGCGACCTCGTGGCTGGCAACAGGCCTGTTCATCGCTCCGGCTGTAGGCGGAGTAGAGCCAAAAGGGCAGCGCCTAGGCGTGAACGTGCTGTTCGGCGCACTACTCGTCGTGGTGCTCGGGTCACTTGCCGGCGAGTGGCTGGGCATCCAGCAGAAACTGGGCAACCTCTGGTTCTGGTTTGGATCGCAGGGCTACGAGTACGTGGACCTCGGCCGCGTCTGGCAGATCCTGCTTTTCCTCGGCCTGTGCTTCTGGCTGTGGCTGATGTGGCGCGGCCTCAGCGCTGCCCTCAAGGTGGACGAGAGCCGATCCCTGCTGACCCTGTTCCTCTTCTCCGCCATCGCCATCCCGCTCTTCTATGCCGCTGGCCTGATGTATGGTCAGCGCAGCAACCTGGTGATGGCAGAGTACTGGCGCTGGTGGGTGGTACACCTGTGGGTGGAAGGTTTCTTCGAAGTCTTCGCCACAGTCGTGATCGCATTCCTGTTCACTCGCCTGAAGCTGCTCTCCATCGGCACGGCAACCAGGGCGGTGCTGTTCTCCACCACGATCTTCCTCTCCGGCGGAATCATCGGCACATTCCACCACCTTTACTTCAGCGGGACGCCGGAGATCGTGCTGGGGTTGGGAGCGGTCTTTAGCGCTCTTGAGGTGGTTCCGTTGGTACTGGTGGGCTTCGAGGCCTGGGAGAATATCCGGCACGCGCGCGACAAGAGTGCACTCTGGGTCTCGGCCTACGCGTGGCCCATCTACTTCTTTGTCGCCGTCGCCTTCTGGAACCTGGTTGGCGCTGGACTCTTCGGTTTCCTCATCAATCCACCCATCGCGCTCTATTACATGCAGGGCCTAAACACAACACCGGTGCACGGGCACACGGCACTCTTCGGCGTCTACGGCATGCTGGGGATCGGGCTTATGCTGTTCTGCCTGCGGGCGTTGCGTCCGGGGCGCGCTTGGAAGACTGGCCCGGTGAAATTTGCCTTCTGGGCCATGAACCTGGGCCTGATGCTAATGGTGCTGCTCAGCATGTTGCCCATTGGCCTGATGCAGACCTGGGCCTCGGTCGAGTACGGCACCTGGTACGCGCGCTCGGCCGAGTTTCTCCAGACCGGCATCATGGATCGCCTGCGGTGGATGCGCATGATCGGCGATACCGTCTTTGCCATCGGCGCCCTGGTGCTCGGCTGGTTTGTCCTCGGCCTGTTGACCGGCCGCTCGTACGAGAAGACCGGGACCTTGGCCGAAGGCGAGTGGGAGGTCGTCCATCCCCAGTCCATCGAGCACATCGCAGACTAGAACTGACAGGCCTTTCTTCGACGAACCTAGAAACCTGTAAGCAAGGGAAGCTGCGGCCCACACCGCAGCTTCAAACCCTGAACACTATCGGGCCAGGATGGGAAAGGGCGCGACGAGCACCTTATTGCGCTCCGTGCGGGCCTGGTTCATAACCCGCCACAACCCGATGCCCCACCAGGCAAGCGCCATCACCTCGATGAAGCCGGTTAGCCCCACCAGCGGGTAAGCGACGTTGGGGACAAAGTCGGTTGCGATCTGAAGCACAACGCGGCCGCTGGCGCCCAGCATTATCAGGAGGAACGGTGCCCAGAGATTGGATAGCTTGTGCGCATCG
>Ga0335082_10009888_pt1 | contig 10353 bp, 15 predicted proteins | sample Lox_Sample_41_FD_206718 | JGI IMG/M metagenome (GOLD analysis project Ga0335082, IMG submission 206718) | Soil microbial communities from Loxahatchee National Wildlife Refuge, Florida, United States - Lox_Sample_4.1 | ecosystem: Environmental > Terrestrial > Soil > Wetlands | place: USA...
CCCTGTCACAACAACGAGGTGGATGGCCGCGATCGCGCCCAAGACGGCGGGCACGATGTACACGTTCTCAACCTTCCAGAGCCAGTGACCAAGGATCGGAGAGCCTAACCAGGCTCCGAGCCATCCAACGATCAACTTCCCGACTGCCGCGTCATGGCCATCGAGAATCCGATAGCGAATGACGTAGTGGTAGACGGCGGCGACCACTGCCCCGATGAGAGTGAGAACCAGGAAGGAAAGCAAGCTCATTCCCAGCATGATGACGCCTCCTTTAAGGACCAGGAGAGACCAAGGCGGTCTTCGCGAAGAACGAGGTCCAGAAACTGGGCGAAATGAACAAGCGGGACTCTAACCTGAAAAGTGAGGTTCGGCCCGATAGCTTTCTACTGCTGCCATATTTTACGCCGCCGTTCAATTCAGCGCTCATCGCTCGCGATTTTCTCGATGCCAATTTTGATTTCGGCTTAAAGAGTAACGGTGATCACAGACAGGGTTATGGTCCCGGTGGACCATGAAGTTTGGCGAAGACTTGGGGGCTGGGTGTGAAGATGGTTTCGCTCCTTTTTCTCGGGATGGTGCTTACCTGCGCTGACGTGCTGTTGGGACAAGCCGGTGGGCGGCCGTGGGCGAGCGCTAAAGTTACAATTACACCCGCTAAAGTGACGCTGTTCGCGAGCGAGAGCCAAGCCTTTGTGGCGATCGTCGTTGGCCTCGGCGATAAGTCGGTCAATTGGGCTGTCGGGGAAGAAGACGGCGGGACCATTACAGATCGCGGCCTGTACACTGCACCGAAGATCCAAGGGGTGTATCACGTGACTGCGACCAGCCGCGGGAAACCGGCGTTAAAGGCCGTCGCTACCGTCACCGTCCTCGCGTATTGCGACCCGCTCCCTGCCGCCTTCAGCCAGTAATGCGGAGTTGGGGACCGGCAAGACTACCGCCGCGGCAGCCCATCCATAGTCACACAGATATGTGATTCGGAGCACAGACAATCGGTACGGGCGGTGTGAGCGTCGGTGTCAAATGGGGAAAGCGGTGAAATATTAGACACCGACCGTTAGCCTGCAATTTCTGCGGGTCGCTGTTGGGACTTTGGTCGCGACTCCGTGGAAGGACTTCCTGGCTACGCTGTGAAGTCCCGCGGGACGACGCTTATGCCGGCCGCCGTACCAAAGATGTTGGGGATCGATTTGTCTTCGCGGAAAGAGGAAAAGCTGTCAAGTGGTTTCTGTCCTGTCTGCTCTTTGGCCAACCGATTCAACCGGTGATCGTCGAACAGGCATACGCCCGGCTAGTTTCCGCGAGACTGAGGAATCCTTATGAAGTGTTCGACGCGGGTTGGGAGAATTGGTGCGCCTGCTCGACGAAGCGCACTACGCACGCTACGACTTTTCCACTGACACCAAAGTGCTAGAAGTGTGCCAGGAATTGCAGCAGACTGTACGCCCGGATCTTCACTCGGGAGGTAGCGACAATCCGGTATGGGTCGCGCAGGCGCTGACCTTCTCGCACGAGTTTGTGCCTAGAGCGTAATTGAGTCTAGCTAATTCGCTCATGGAGCTTCGGGCTTCAGACTTTGTTGCTCACCTTACTGATGTGCGTAAATATATCGACTGGAACCGGGAAAACAAGAGTTGTATTCTTCTCCACCCCGATTTCCGTGAGTGTCTGCAGATAGCGCAACTGTATGCTAACCGGCTCTTCAGCCAGAAGTCGGGCTGCATCGACCAATCGCTGTGCTGCTGAGTATTCGCCTTCCGCGTGGATAATCTTCGCCCGCTTCTCGCGTTCCGCCTCTGCCTGCTTAGCGATGGCTCGAAGCATCGATTCCGGCAGATCAACCTGCTTGACTTCTACGTTCACCACTTTCACTCCCCACGGAGCAGTGTGGGCATCTAGAATGCTCTGTAACCGCAGGTTGATCTTGTCTCGATGGGCAAGCAACTCGTCTAACTCTGCCTCGCCAAGAACCGAGCGCAGCGTCGTCTGAGCAAACTGCGAAGTCTGATTCAGGTAATCGGAAACTTCGACGACCGCCTGACGTGGGCCGATCACTCTCAGGAAGATCACCGCGTTCACCTTCAATGTGACATTGTCACGTGTAATGATGTCCTGAGGCTTTACCTCGAGCGCCTCCTGGCGCAACGAAATCCGCACCATGCGATCGACCGGGTAAAACACCAGGATGATTCCCGGCCCTTTGGCATTGGGTAACAGTCGTCCCAGTCGAAAAATCACGCCGCGCTCATATTCGCGCAGGATCTTAATCGCGCTGAGAACATATAGAACAACGATGGTGGCAGCAATTAGAGGAAGCGGAATTGGAATCATGGGTGACCTCCAGCAACGTACAATGAAACAGCGCTCCTGGCGCAGTCTGCAGCGTTGGAGATCACAAAACTCGCACTGGCCGCCAATGCCCCGACACAGCCAGAAGCTTCTCAAACGTCAAAGGTGCCACGCCCCCATTGACTCCAGGTCCGGCAGTTCAGAAAACTTCAAAACCGTCGGCTTGACGAGCCGTGCGAAATCCGCGTACGAGACTTGCAGTAGTTCGTCGTGGCCGCCCGCGTTGAATGCGATGTCCTTGTCCTGGGTAAGGCTCTCGTCGACATACACGGCCATGTCATAGAGATTCCCGAATGGCGGCATGGCACCGATGTCGCATTCCGGAAACCGATCTTTGAATTCTGATTCTTTGGCGAGAGTCACACTTCTTGCGCCGGTTCCATTGCGCAAAGCGGAAAGATCTACGTCGTAAGAAGCGGGGAGAACAGCCATGGCCACTGTGCCATCGATTTTCACAATCACTGTCTTTGCTAGCTCTTTGTTTGAGATGTGGGTCAGCGCTGCGATTTCCTTCGCGGTATAGGCAACCGCGTGGGGCATCGTCATGTATGCAACATTGTGACTGTCGAGGAATTGTCGTACTCTTTTTGCCGGCATAGGTACCTCCCTCCAGCATGCCCTGGGCCACAAGTACCGAGCGGGATTCGTCTTCTCTCTCGAGCTTGGCTTGGCCTGTCAATTTCTTACGCGTTCTGCTTGGCGGTGACCAGGTAGAACCATCTCTGCCCAACTTCTTCGCTGCCACAGCGTGGACAGACAACTTTGCCTTCGTTGGGTTCGATAGGAGTCCAGATCTTCGAGAAAGGTCTATGGCAGGCGCGACAGAAGAACTCGTAGTGGTGCATCAATCCGGCCCTCCCGCACCACAACACAATTCTAAGCCCCGTTTGATCACGGTTCAATCGAAACGTCACTGTGGTACGAGGCGTTCAAAACAAAAGCCGGACCTAGCGAGTCTTTGTGATACCACGGACTGCACCAGGAGGGGGCAGACTTGAAAATGACGATAGCACTTCTCAACAAGCGACCGCTCCTGTAAGGCTCACCTGTTCGTTGCGTGTCCAGGTTGAGAACCTTCTTCCAACGCTTTGCTGCGGACAAACTGCCTTGTAGAGAGAGTGGCGCGATGCGGGAAGGCATGGAAGGAGCTTATGAGCGCTGCCGTCATCACTGCTATCGACACACAATCCAATAACTCCACATCTGCGATCGGCGTTATCAAGATGGCTATCGCGTAGCAGACGCGGTAGTCACCTTTGGCCAAACCATCAAGCATGGCGGCATCTTCGTTGGCGGCGTGGTTTTCGTCGCGGGCCTCGTCGAATTCATTTTGAATCCGACAGAGCACCATGGTTTCGCCGTGATCTTTGCTTCGCTGATCGCTGGCGCGGTTTTGCTGATACTGCCCGAGTGCCCTGCGATTTCCAGTTGGACCTGTGGGATAGCATCTCCCATCCATCAGCAGAATCCACGGGAGGGATATCGCCGATCTCGGCAAATGCAAGTTCATCGTCCTCGCGCATACCAGATCGAGCCCGGAGACTTGTAATTTCGACCTTCGCCCCACACGACATGCGTGCTGCCGAGGCTATCGATGCCGATGGAAAACAAGTTGCCAAAAGGAAATAGGAAACCGCGGGACAGGATGTAATCATATCCGCGCACGGGCCCGGAGAGCTGCGACTCCGACGACCAGGTTGCTCCGCCGTTTGTAGAAGAAAGGTAGAAGGTGTTCCAGAGCGGACGGTTTTGCTGATCTACGGTCCTGGTGTCCATCCACGCGACGCGAACGTCACCGGCTCTGCCGGCGGCGACCGCGGGGAAACAGTGCTCCACTCCCGGCAGGGCGTTTGAGATGTCAGCCTTCGCCGACCAACTTTCGCCTCCATTCGTCGAAGACGAGAAATAAATACGCTGCGCGCCGCCTGTAACTGAGCCGGCGTTCCAAAGGGTGTAAACTGTTCCACCATCGTCGGAAGCGAGAGCCATCTGGGAGCCCAGAAAGCCGGCTGAACAAGCTTGAGCTGAGCAATCCGGGGCCGCCGCGGAAACGTCAATCGGAGTCGTGTTCCAGCTCCGCCCGCCGTCCGCTGACCGGCTGACAAAAACATGCTCCGGTGTCGTCGGAAGACTTATTCGCGGGTAGGCGGTCCACGAAAAATAGACGTTGCCCGAGGGATCAATTGTGGCTCCAGCCGCCAGCGACCAGCCTGGCCCAGCTCCAGGATTCACTACAGTAGAGGAAAAATTCTGCCCGTAATCATGGGACGCTGCCACCGCCAGCGTCTGATCATGGTTAAAGCTCACATACACATCGGGTCCGCGGACGGCAAGCACGGGCTTATCGATAACGACGTCGGGGGAGTGTTGGGCAACGGAGAAGTACCAGGAACGTCCAAAGTCCTGCGAACGGCCCAGGACCAGATCGTGTCTACCTTGCAACCACGATGCGTAAAGAGTTTCCCGATCAACGGGATCGACCTTGATCTGGGCGTCAAACTGTCCGGACGATGAGGTTAACAGGGGCCGCGGGGCGTCCCAGGAAACACCATTGTCATTGCTGGTCAACAGGGCCATGGTCGGCGCAGTGCAGGCTGGACACTCCGGTATGGGGCCATATTGCGGAAAGAGAATATAGATGTGAGCGCGAGAATCGGCCGCGAGCGCAGGCTCCCACTGGTCTCCCGAGGTGTACCCGACGCGACGTTGGAGAGTAAATTCGGAGGCGGCCAGAACACAATCCGCGGTAAGCATCAGGACAGCGCAGATTACAGCTTTTCTTACGGTCTGGAATTGGCTGGTTCCGAAGCCCACAGATTCTCCCTGGGCAAACGCTGTTAGAGCTTCAGCCGTACTAATAGCCGATCCTCTGGTCGGACCGTGTCGCCATTCTTGTAATTGCACTTCCGTTTCGAGATAGCTGCTCGATGCCACTTTCACAGCGGCTGATCTGCCACGTCCCGAAGATCCAATCAACCGTACCAGACTGATCCGTGGCTTACGTTGCTCGCTTCTTTTTCCACAAGCCTTTTGAGTTCATCACGGATCGCGACGAGTCGGGACTTCCTTTTCTCATGCTCTGCCTTGTCGGCGAATGAATGGCCCTTGCGATTGCGGTAGATGTGCTCCTGTTCCAATATCAATTCAATTTCTCGTCGGAGGTTTTCAGTGTGGCCCGCGATGGAACTATCGTCCATTGTGTGAATTTCTGCTCCTAAAACGTACGCAAGCTGAAGGAATCAAGGGATGAAGATGCTCTCTTTATTGCGGACCCATCAAAATATCCAAGGTCCAAAATTCCCTTGGGCACGGGACCTCTTCATCTTCTCCTCTTCCATCCAGAGGTCCCTGCTTATTGGGTTTCGGATTCGGTGATCTCGCTGGGGTTGTGATCATCCCGTGGCCTTTCCTGCCTTATCAACTCGCTTGGCGTTCTCTTGTTCGCGCCAGTAACCGAACGTCGCACTCGGTCCGCGCCCTATTGCTACCTACCGATGATGTCGCTCAACATCATGCAGCATCGAACGAAAAGAACTCTAATCTTGCGGACCACATCCCGGCGATGATCCCAATCACACCCACCATCCAAATCCCGGTTCACCAATAGTGACTTGCGATGATCAACATGTGACCGACAAGCAGTTTCTTAGGTGCCTCACCACAACGTTCTAGCACCCTTTTTCTCTGATGACGGGCTGTGATACCAGTCTGCCCGCGTCAGAGGTAAGCCACTGTGTCCGTGTAATGGTTTGGAAAACAACGATTGGTATACGTTCAGGCGACCGCTACGAAATCCATGGATCGAACCGGCCATATAAAGTCGCCATATGCGGTACGTGGTGTCGTCCGTGATGCGACGCGCTTCGTCCTGATGTGCCTCCAGCCGCTGCAGCCAGTGATGGAGCGTCAGAGTATAGTGCTCTCGTAAACTCTCAACGTCTCTCAGCTCAAAGCCGCCCAATTCTGCCTCTCGCAGGCTCGTGCTGATCGGCAAGAGTTCGCCGTCGGGAAACACATAACGGTCCGTGAAAGACGGTCCTCGTCTGTGATAAGTCGCCGAGTAGGCGATTCCATGGTTCAAGAAGACTCCGCCGGGCCGCAACAGATTCCAGGCCACGCGGAAATACTTGGGGAGAAGAGCTTCTCCGACGTGCTCAAACATGCCAACACTGACTATCTTGTCGTACTGCAGGTCATGGTCAATGTCACGGTAGTCTGAGACCTCAACCCGGCAGCGACCACTTAGACCAGCGCTGCGCAGACGTTCTCTCGCCACATCCGCCTGGGATACGCTCAGTGTGATGCCGACACATTCGACGCCGTAGTGGCTGGCAGCATGCAGGATTAATGAACCCCAGCCGCAGCCGATGTCCAACAGACGCTCTCCGGGCTTCAACCGCAACTTGCGGCAGATGTAATCGAGCTTGCGAATCTGGGCGGATTCCAGATCCTCGTCGGGATTGCTGAAATACGCACATGAGTAAACCATTGCCGGGTCAAGCCAAAGCGAATAGAACTCAGTGGGGAGATCGTAGTGATAATGGATCGCCTGTCGATCTCGCTCTTTGGAATGCAGTCTTCCACCGAACTCAACCCGACGGACGCTCGCTTGCGGATGATCGCCCTTGGGCAGTTTCTCGAGCCGCTTGCCGAGATCAAGGCTCTCCTCGAGGCTGCGTTCTTGACCGAGGAGATACGTGGCCAAATCAAAGGCAGCTTCGATGTCACCTTCAATGTCGAAATCATCATAGATATAGGCTTCTCCCAGAGTGAGCTCATTCGGCGAAGAAAACATCGAACGAAGTGTCCCTGGGTGCTTCACAACTAACGTGTACCGCGGGTGCTGTCCTGTTCCCCAAATTGTGTGGTCCCACAGTCGGACCTGGAAATCACGCTTGGGATAATTCTTCAAGAGAGCGTCCAGAAACGCCGCGCTGTGAAGGGAAGGCGTCGATCGCAAGACGGATTTTGCAAGCAGTTGCATCCCGCCCCTCCTTCCCGTGGTCTACATGGGGCGTGTTCCACACTCCTGTTCCCACATTCCGCCCGTTCGCTATTCCTCGTTTTCCTTCTCTCCTATTGCAGCGTGCTGGCCACGTTGGAAAAGACATTATTCGTGTTTGATCCGACTAATCTCAATGTGCCAACCACAATCACCAGAATCACTGCCAGCATCACTGCGTATTCTGCGATGTCCTGGCCGGATTCATCGCTCCATAAACTGTGTACGAGACCGTTCATATTCTCCTCTTCCTTTTTGGCACCGAGGCACTGAGAGCGCCTAACTCAAGCTAAGGTCTCAGTCTTGTTCTTGACGGCCAGGGGCAGTTCACACGTCAGCTCTCCTGCACTCAACTCCACTATGGCGCGCTCGGGCACCACCTCGGTGGCAAGGTCGATCACTTGCAGAAACTGATCGGGATGCGAACCAGTCTGTTCGGTTGTCCCCGATTCCGTTCCCTTTGTACGTTGAGTCTTTTTGCCCAGGATCACGACGCGTCCTGGTTCAACGCTTACCTCGATCTCACTCTGGTCAAAGCCGGCGACGTTGGCGCGCAGCTTTACGTCATCGCTGGATTGGGACATGGCAACCGAAAACGAACACAGCAGCTCGGACTCCGCTCGGAGCCAGTCCTCCAGATCATGACCATGTTCCTGGCCGCGCGCCTCGAACAACTCATGCGCGCGGTCGGCAATGTCTAGCTGCAGCTTCTGTACTTTGGCTTGAAGATTGGCAGGTGCAGACAAGCTCAGCCGCACCCCCGTTCGGCTAGATTTGGGTTTCGCCGCCTTGCGAGACTTCATAACATCCTCCTTCGAAGATTGTGCTGAAGGAGCGTCGCTCGGCCGTCTGTCGCGAGAGGCATGGGCGAAGGCGACTCATTTGTCGATGTTTAGAATGGGAAGAGATACACATCTACATTTCTCATTCTCATGTCCGTCTGCCGGCGCCGCAGTGACCAGCGTCACTGATGCCGGTATCAGGCTTCCGCAGTCGATCATGATTCATTTCAGTCACGTTGCACGGCACCCCCGAGTGGGTCGAATTCGCGAGTGCACTCGGCCTCATTCGTCCTGCATGGAATTTACCTTGCACGGGGACAACCTCATCTCTGTGAGGAGCGTCCTTGTTTTGTCAGGCTGCCGCCGCGGTACGCGGCAGAAGGACCGAGAACGGCCTTTGGTGCTCGAAAGCACGCTCGCGATAGCCAATGAGCGTGTATTTCGGGCTCTGAGTGGGTGGCATCATGCTCGCAATCTCGGTGCGAAAGTGATGGTAGCCGCCTCTGAACACACCTTTATTCCAAACCCTGAGCAACGCTTCGGTAAACAAGCCGTTCTTTCTTCCTTCCATGGAAACCTGGTTGTCCTGACATGCGGACATTAGAATGACGCTGCATCCCAAGTTGACGTCTTCTCTTCGTGGAGTTTTCTTGCGAATGTCGTCGTACAGAGCCGCACGCTCCTTGTAGATTTTGGCCTGCACGTCTGGGGGAAGAAACTTGGGCTTGAGATTTGCGCCGATGCTGGCGCGCACACGTGCTTCCAGCCGCGGGATGCAGGGGGCTGGTTCTAAGAACAACTCTTTAGTCGGCATTCCGCTAGAACAACTGTCCGACACCACAAAGATGCGCACGCTCGGCCGAAAGAGCGACCAGGCCGCGTAAACCTCATCGTCCATTAGCTGGCGGTCAAACAATACCCACGTTTCATTCAGCCCATCCGGTTCGTTGCTGCCCGCATCGTTCATCTCGCCGCCATGGCCTGAGTAGGTCAGCAGGAAAAAGTCGTCTTCGTACAACTCCTTCGCCGCCTTTTCTATTGCGCCCAGCAGCGCAGTCGAGGTTGCAGCCTTCGTGAGCATCGACTGAGCTGCAAAACCCTGGCCTCTGGCAATCATTTCCATTTCGCGGGCGTCGTTTTCGCAGGCTTCGAGCTCTCCTTTCCAACCCGCATAGTGAATGGGATCAACGTGATTCAATCCGATATGAAGAGAGATTCCCTTCGGTTTCGCCCTTTCGAGCATACTTCCTCCTTTTCCATGCGCACTTTGATCGTCGGGCGCGAATCTGATTCAACGCCTCCCAAGCAACTGAGCAAACTCGTTCGGACTCAACTGGAGTTTGCGCAGACAGTCGTTTAAGGTTCCTTTATGCAGTGTCTCGCCCGAATGAGGCTCGTGAAATGAGACCAGATTGGGGCTGCGTGAGGGACAGAAGAACTGCCTGAGTGACCCGCGGTGCGATTTCAGTGGACGATAGCCGAGGTCACGAAGAAGACAAACGAAACGTCTCCAGGGGAGCTGTGGGGGAATTGCGGACATCGGCCCAACTCCAATGAGACATGATTCCTCTCTCTATAGTAACGGGGACATCGACGATACGAGACCCTGTCGCCTATCTCGCCGATGAAACCAGTATCAGAACAACCAGCACCGTCAACATCAAAGTGGCAACAACCGAGACGATTACATGCTGAGGATGCAGGTGAAAGTAACTATCTCCGTGCCCCTTGAAATGTAGTAGCGTTTTCATGAAAAGCCTCCTCGCCTGCGCGGAGGATACCTTTCAAGTCAAATCTTCCTGCGGGATGTGTTCGCTCATATATTAGGCTCCCATTTCCACCGGAATTGCAATGGCATCGTGCACCCGGTCACCCGCATGCCGGCGAGGACTTTCATGGTAATTCACATCTTTTGGTGAGCACGGTCACGGCGACCTGTGACGCTGTGTGCTAACAACAGATAACGGGGCAAGTAGCCTAGTTCTCCTCGATGGAGCAATCGTGGCACGCACGCTCAGCCGCGCTCTTTTCTTCTCCGCCGGGCTGGCAGTGCTCTGTTCGGCGGCAGTATACGTTCTGGCTTATTTTCTTTTTACAATCCACGAAGAGATAGGCATTTCGACCGACGCAGCGTTGCCCCTCGCTCTGTGGACCGTTCCAATTGTGCTTCTGGGACGCCTAGTGGCTGGTTTTGTCGGGAAGGGCTGGCCCGGAGCACGT
>Ga0335082_10009889_pt1 | contig 10353 bp, 9 predicted proteins | sample Lox_Sample_41_FD_206718 | JGI IMG/M metagenome (GOLD analysis project Ga0335082, IMG submission 206718) | Soil microbial communities from Loxahatchee National Wildlife Refuge, Florida, United States - Lox_Sample_4.1 | ecosystem: Environmental > Terrestrial > Soil > Wetlands | place: USA: Florida...
CTCGACGTGAAGAGCGGCGACTACGTCTGGGTGCCGCACGCGATGATGCACCGCTGGCACACGAAGGAGCTCCGCGCGATGGTCTTCGAGGCGCCCGAGGGCGTCATGGTGCCGCGCGAGTTCCGAAACCCGGTCGGCCAGCTCAAGATGGATGCACCCTACACGCATCGCGACTTCGTGCACCCGGAGGGCCCGCTCGCGCAGGATGGCCCGAAGACGCTCCTCGCGAAGAAGGGCGGCGTCTTCTCGCAGTACACCCTGGCGCACGCGCCGATGGACGTCGTCGGCTGGGACGGCTTCGTCTACCCGTGGGCGTTCGCGATCGAGAAGTACCAGCCGAAGACCGGGCTCGTGCACCTGCCGCCGACGATCCACTCGACGTTCGCGTCGCCGGGGTTTCTGATCTGCTCGTTCGTGCCGCGCGTCGTCGATTTTCACCCGCAGGCGATCCCGTGCCCGTATCCGCACTCGAGCGTCGACTGCGACGAGATCATCCTCTACCTGCGCGGCAACTTCACGTCGCGGCGCGGCGTGGGGCCCGGTTGCATTTCATTGCATCCTGCAGGCATCTCGCACGGACCGCACCCGGGCGCGTACGAGGGGAGCATCGGCACGACGCGGACCGACGAGCTCGCGGTGATGTGCGACACGTTCAAGCCGCTCGCGCCGACCGCGCAAGCGAAGAACATCGAGGTCGCCGGCTACCACGAGAGCTGGAGCGGCTGACCGGTCACGCCGTGCTCCCGCCGACGCCTTCGACGAGCGCGTGCCAGAGGCGGTACGTGGAGTCGTGCGAGCAACCGAGCACGACGTCGTCCCACGAGTCGCCGGCGTTGCGGTGCGCGATGACTTCGGGGAACCCGTCGTGGTTCATGTCGAAGACGCCGATGACGCGATACACGTCGCCGAGGTACGGGTTGTCGAGGCCCCACGACGTGTCGAGGTAGAGCACGCGCCACGCGCCGCCTTGGTCGAGCCCGGCGACGGCGAGGGCGCGACCGCCGATGGCGACGAACTTCGTCGGCGTGCCCTCGTCGCTGAACGGAGCCATCCGGAAGAACGTCGTGCGACGGTCGACGGGCGACGCGGGCTTCGCTTGGTCGTGGTCGTATTTCGGCGGCTCGCGCGCGACGACGGCGTCGATCGACGCGGCGAGGCGGTACGCGGCGGCGCGCTGCGCTTCGTCGGGGACCCACGCCGCGCTCGCGGGCGCGCGCCACGGCTCGTCGCCGCGGACGAGGAGCGAGCCCGTGTCGTTCGCGCACGAGAGCTCCCAGCACTGCGTGACGTCGTAGCCCTCGCCGCCGGTGATCGCGTGCGTGCCCGTCGGCGCGCCCCAGAAGTCGACCGACGTCCAGAGGTCGCCCGCGTGCGCCCACGCGCCGCAGCACGCCGACGCGGACACGAAGTCCTGCGCCGCGTCGTCGTGAGCGATCGTGACGACCGCGAGCGGCACGTGCGGGTCGCTCTCGAGCCACCGCTCGCCGGTGGGGCACGCCGCGCTCGCGGCGCGTCGCGCGGGCAACGGATCGCCGGTCTGGACCTTGACCGTCGCCGCGGCGCTCCCGCAGCCGACGAGCGCCAGCGCCACGAACGCTCGACGAATCATCGTGCGCCATTCTACGCGCGGCAGGTCCCCGGCGTTCCCTCCTCTTCAGTAGCAGCGATCGTTCGTGCCGTCGGCCATCACCTCGCAGCCGCCGGCGCAGATCTGATCGACCGACAAGCTCCCGCCCGAGCAGCGGTAGAGCGTGCTCGCGTCGCCGGGGATGTAATCGCCGCCGCAGTAGAGCCCGTCGTAGTAGCCGGCGCACGCGTTCGCCGGCGGCGCGCAGACGTCGTCCTCGCCGCTCGGCATCGACTGGCAGCCGTTGTCGCATGACTGCTCGACGGAGAGGTCGCCGCCCGAGCAGCGGTAGAGCGTGCTCGGGTCGCCGGAGACGTAGTCGCCGCCGCAGTAGAGGCCGTCTTCGTAGCCGCTGCACGCTCCGTTTCCGCTCGGCGGCGGTGCGGCGCACTGATCGTTTTGTCCCGACGGCATGACCTGGCAGCCGCTGTCGCACGACTGCTCGACGGAGAGGTTGCCGCCCGAGCAGCGGTAGAGCGTGCTCGCGTCGCCGGAGACGTAGTCGCCGCCGCAGTAGAGGCCGTCCTCGTAGCCCTCGCAGCCGCCACCACCGCCGCCGCCGCCGCCCGCGGGCGAGATGTACCCGCTGATGGTCATCCCGATCACGCTCGGCGTCCCGCCTACCGCCGACGAGAACGCCGGTGCGTTGAGCGCGACGTACGACGTGCTCGAGAAGGCCGCCTCCGAAACGCCGCTGCCGGCCCAGTCCCCGCTCACCGCTTCGATGGTGCCGTTGGCGTTCACCTGGGTCACGAGCGCGACGTGATCGGCGTAACCGCCGCCCGCGTAGTCGAAGACCACCGCGTCGCCGACGCTGGGGTACTGGTGCAGCGTGCCGTGATTTTGACCGTAGACGTAGAAGCTTCCGGCCGCGGCGGTGAGGCCCGATGTGTCGGCGCCCGCCTGCTGCCACACCCACTTCGCGAAGTCGGCGCACCAGTACTCGGGCTGCCCGCCGTTGCCCGTGCAGCTCGAGCCGTAGACTTGCGGGTAGCACGCGTGGCCGCCGAGCTGGCCGAGCGCGATGCCCGCGATGTCGTCGCCCGTCGCCTTCGCGCCGCTCGACGCCGTCGGCTCCGCCGCGCACCCCACGACCGCCGCCGCAGCACCCAGCAAGAAGACACACGTGCGCATGCGAGCCACGCAGCAAGCGCGGTGCCGCGACCGCGCATCATCGATTTCGAGGAGTTGCGACGCGCGCGACGTCGAAGTGGTGGATCGAGGGCCCACCCTCGGCCCGGCGTTTGCTCTCGCCTCGGCATGCGGATCGTGTTGCTCGCGGCGCTCGCCGCGACGGGTTGCGTGGAAAGCGTGCCGCGCGTCGCGGTGCCGGAGGTGCGCGTCGACGACGACGGCTTCGCGAAACGGCTGGAAGCATGGGGCGCGTGGTCGAACGACGCGACGTACGGCGCCGTGTGGACGCCGTCGGACGCCGGCTTCGTGCCTTACGCGACCGACGGATGGTTCGCCGACGTGGGAGGCGAGATGACCTGGCTCAGCGACCGCCCGTGGGGCGAAACGTTGCATCGCGGGTGGTGGGTTCGCGCGGGCGGGCGGTGGCGATGGGTGCCGGGGAGCCGGCGCTCGGGCGCGGTCGTGCGGTGGATTCGAGACGGCGAGCGCACCGCGTGGGCGCCCGCCGCGCCGCCGTGGCCCGGCGCGCCGGAAAATCCGATCGTGGGCTCGGTGCGCGACGACCAGCTCGCGCTGACGGTGCTCGGCCCGCCGGAGACGGACGATGCGACCGACGACGCCGAAGAGGCAGGCCGAGAGGCCGCGCGCTAATCGCGCTTGATCTCGTCCAGGCGGGACAAGTCGTAGAGCTCGATCCCGCCGGGGCCGCCCGCGCACCAGTAGCCCTGGTCGTTCATCGCCGCGGCCTCGAGGCGCGTCCGCTTCTTGCGCTTGAAGAACTCGAGCTCCTTGCCGCGCGTGTCCAGGATCTTCACGTTCTCTTCGAGCTGCCAGACGAGCGTGTCGTCCGGCCCGAACGAGACGACCTCGCTCTCGGGGATCTTCGCGTGCGTGCGGCCGCTCTCTTCGTCGATGACGAACGCCTCGTGGCGCTGCCCCGGCGCGTGGAATTGAGCGAGGAGGTGGTTGCCTCCGCGGCTCGTACGCGGGCTCACATTGCCGAGCTCGGGGATCTTGCACGGCACCTTCGTGCTCTTCTTGCCGCCGATGGGGTGCGTCACGAGCTCGCCGGGAAGCGCGTAGCGCACGGCCGCGCCGTCGGTCGTGAAGATCAGCGCCTGCGCCGTGCGCGTGATCGCGTCGCGACCGAGCTCGATCGTCTCGACGTGCTTGCCTTCGGACGAGAAGATCTCGATCGACGCCGACGGCGCGTTCATGTGTCCGGTCGCGACGGCGAGGAGCGCGCCGTCCGCGGTCGCCGCCACCGCGCCCACGTTCTGTCGCGGCTTCGGAAAGCGGAGCTCGTGGATCGTCGCGCCGGTCGTGGCGTCGTAGATCGCGGCGCCGTCCTTCTGCTGGTCGAAGTCGAACGCGGCGCCGAGCACGCGTCCGGGACCCGCGAGCGCGAGGTGGCGCGGGGGCGAGGCCGTCGCGAGCTCGACGGTCTTCTTCGTCTTCCAGTCGTGGCGCGCGATGCGCGAGCGCGAGTCGCCGCACCAGAGCAAGTCGCCTCCCGGCGCGGCCACGAGCGCGCACGCGCTTCCCTTCAACGCCTGTTTCGCTGGGCGCCCCATTCGACCCTCCAGGGGAGGATGCTACGTGGAAATGTTTCGACGGTCACCTCGCGCCGCGGCCATGAGCATGAGTGAATCGAGCATCGTTTCTGCGAGCGCTCGCGGGGCTCGGGTGCGTCCTCGTCGCGTGCGGCGGGCGCACCGACCTCGGCGGCGTGATCGCTCACGGCGGCGGCGGTGAGCACGACGACGCGGGCGCGGGCGGCGACTCGGGCGGCTCGCCGCTGGGGCCGGACGCTCCGACGCGCGTGCTGCTCTTCGGCGGCGCGACGAGCAAGCTCCCGCCCTTCGGTCTTCTCTCGGACACGTGGACGTGGAAAGGCGCGGAGGGATGGTCGGCCGCGCCGAGCGAGCCTTCGTCACGGCTCGTCGCGGCGATGGCGCGTCTCGCGGATCGCGTCGTGCTCTTCGGCGGGCTCGACGCGCAAGGTCACTACTTGGACGACACGTGGGAGTGGGACGGCGCGTGGCATGAGCGGAACGTGTCCGGACCTTCGCCGCGCGGGAAGCACGCGATGGTCACGCTCGGCGACGTCGTCATCCTCCAGGGCGGTCGCGACGCGGACGGCGCGCTCACCGACACGTGGAAGTGGGACGGCAGCGCGTGGACCCTGCTCGGCGACTCCGGGCCCGACGTGTCCGAGGGCGCGATGACGACGCTCGGCGATCACGTCATCGCCCTCACGGGCTCGCCGCTCGACGGGTACAGCAACTTCACGTGGTCGTTCGACGGCGCGAAGTGGTCGCACGTCTCCGACGAGGGTCCGACGGCGCGCACGGAGTTCGCGATGGCCGCCGAGGGCACGACGGCGCTGCTCTTCGGCGGGTTCGACGTCGCGGCGTCGGCCGCGCTCGGCGACACGTGGCAGTTCGACGGCGCCCACTGGACGAGGCTCGCCGTGTCCGGTCCGAGCGCGCGCTGCTCGCACGCGATGGCGACGGTCGGCGACGCGGTCCTTCTCTTCGGCGGTCTCGACGCGGACGGCGCCGCGCCGGACTCGTGGAGCTTCTCGGGCGGCGCGTGGTCGCCCGTCGGCGGCGCCGAGCCGAGCGCGCGCTACGACGCGGCGATGACCGCCGTGCCGTGATCAACCGCCGCGAACGAGCTCTTCGAGCTGCGTGATGCGGTCGCCGTAGACCTTGCCGAGCGAGTGCGCGGTGACGTCGTCGAGCTGCGCGAGCGCCGCGTGCCAGCGATCGAGGATCGACTGCGCCTCGGCGAGGAGCGCGTCGTGCGTCTCGCCGCGCGCGCCGCGTACGTTGGCGTCGGTCATGTTGCGCGAGCCTTTGGCGACGTGGAGGCGCGCGCCCTCGAGGACGAGCTCGACGAAGTGGTCGCCTTTCTCGAAGCGCATGTCGCCGATCATGCCGCGCCGCGCGCGCCCGCGCAAAACGCGGTGGTAGACTCGACCGCGATGGCTCACGACGGCGAAGAGACTCTGCCGCTCCAGTCGGCCGTGGCGGTGCCGCTTCCGGTCGTGGTGCGCCTCGTCGGCGCGAACGCGAGCTTTCTCCTCCGTCCCGGCGCGACGTGCACCGTCGGCTCGGCCGACGCGTGCGACCTCGTCGTGGCCTCGCCCACCGTGTCGCGCCAGCACGTGGAGCTCACGCTCGTGCCCGAGGGCATCCGCGTTCGCGACCGCGCGAGCACCAACGGCACGTTCTACCTCGGCCAGCGCATCGTCGAGGCGGTGCTCGCGCCGTCGGCGACGCTTCGCATCGGCTCCGTCGATCTGTCGTTCGCCCTCGACGCGGACGGGCTCCTCTCGCTCCCGACGTACACCGAGTCGACGTATCGAGGCGTCCTCGGCGCGTCGAGCGCGATGAGGAGGCTCTTCGCCGTGCTCGTGCGCCTCGAGGGATCGCTCGCGCCCGTGCTGCTCGAAGGCGAGTCGGGCGTGGGCAAGGAGGTCGTCGCGAAAGCGATCCACGACGGCTCGCGGGTCGCGACGGGCCCGTTCGTCGCCGTGAACTGCGGAGCCCTCCCGAGCGATCTCGTCGCGAGCGAGCTGTTCGGTCACAAGAAGGGCGCGTTCACGGGCGCCGCCGAGACGCGCCGCGGCCTCTTCGACGCGGCCGACGGCGGCACGCTCTTCCTCGACGAGATCGGCGAGCTGCCGCTCGAGCTCCAGCCGCACTTGCTCCGCGCGCTCGAGACCGGCGAGGTGCGACCCGTCGGGAGCGACGCGGGTCATCGCGTGAAGGTGCGCGTCGTCGCCGCGACCAACCGCAACGTCGACGAGGAGGTCGCCGCCGGCCGCTTTCGCGAGGACCTCCTCTACCGGCTCGGCGTCGTTCGCCTGCGCATCCCGCCGCTGCGCGAGCGCGTCGAGGACATCCCGGCGCTCGCGGCGCACTTCGCGGGCGACGAGCCGCTCCCGGCGCCCGTCGTCGAGCGACTCAAAGCGCGCCCGTTCCCCGGCAACGTGCGCGAGCTTCGCAACGCCGTGCAGGCGTGGTCGGCGCTCGGCGTCCTCCCCGAGCCGCGTCGCTCGTCCTCGGCGACGCTCGAGCTCGCGCTCGACGAGATGGTCGATCCGCGCGCCGCGTACGGCCCACAGAAAGACGCGCTCGTCGATCGCTTCACCGCCATCTACCTCCGCCGCTTGCTCGAAGACGCGGGCGGCAGCCAAACCGCCGCCGCGCGCATCGCGGATTTGGACCGCGGCTACCTCGGTCGCCTCCTCGCGAAGCACGGGATCAAATCGTCGCGTTGAGGTAGCCTTTTCGGAAGGATGGTCTCCGCGGCCAAAACCGACGAGCCCACGCTTTTTCCGAATACGCCGGGCCTGCGCATGGGGCAGGTTCTCGCGGGGCGCTACGCGATCTCCCGCGTCATCGGGGCGGGCGGCATGGCGACCATCGTCGAGGCGACGCACCTCGAGCTCGGCAGCCGCGTCGCCATCAAGGTGCTCCACACCATCCACGCGTCGAGCGAAGCGGTCGACCGCTTCCTCCGCGAGGCGCGCGCGATCTTCCCGCTGCGCAGCGAGAACGTGTGCCGCGTGCTCGACCTCGGGCGCGTGCCCGACGGCTCGCCGTTCATCGTCATGGAGTTCCTCGAAGGCACCGACTTCGCGAACGGCTTCCGCGGCGTGCAGGTCGCGCCCGCGCGCGCGGCGTCGCTCGTCGCGCAGGCGTGCAAGGGCCTCGCCGAGGCGCACGCGCTCGGCATCGTCCATCGCGACATCAAGCCGGCGAACCTATTTCTGACGAAGAGCGGCGGCGGCGCCGAGCTCGTGAAGGTGCTCGACTTCGGCATCTCGAAGCTGCGCCGCGAGGGCGACGAGTCGCTCACCGCGGAGGGCCAGGTCCTCGGCACGCCGCGCTACATGGCGCCCGAGCAGTTCGGCGGCGCGACCGAAGCCGACGCGCGCGCCGACGTGTGGGCGCTCGGCCTCGTGCTCTTCAAGCTCATCGCGGGGCGGCTGCCGTACACGGCGGTCACGCTCGCCGACATCTACGCCGAGCTCATGAATCGCGCGCCGGAGGACATTCGCCACGCGGTGCCGGGGATCGATCCGGGGCTCGCCGCGATCATCATGCGCTGCCTCGAGCGCGACGCGTCCAAGCGCTTCCTCAGCGCGCGCGACCTCGGCGCGGCGCTCGAGCCGTTCACGCGCGGACGGAACGAGGAGGTGCTCGTCGCCGCTCCCGCGCCGCAAGAGGCGCCGCCGACGCTCGCGGACCCGGTGCCGGCGAAGCGGCGCGTGCCGTGGGTTCCGCTCCTCGCGGGCGTCGCGCTCGCGCTGCTCGCCACGACGGCGTACTTCGCGACGCGGCCGCAGCCTGCGCCAATCGTCGAGACCCCGGCGCCTCCGGTGCCGCCGCCGCCGGTCTCGACCACGAGCACCACGACCACCGCCCCGATCACGAGCACGCAGCCGGTCCAATCCTCGTCGGCGCCGGCGCCGGTCATCTCGAGCACGCGGCGCACGACGTCGCGCGGGCCCAAGAAGCCCGACTGCAGCACGCCGTTTTACACGAACAGCCGCGGCGACAAGGTCTTCCGTACGGAGTGTCTGCCGTGAAGCGTGCGCTCGCCCTCGCGCTCGTCTTGCTCGCGCCCGTCGCGCACGCCGCGCCGACCAAGGAAGAGTGCGTCGCGGCCGACACGCAAGCCCAGGACCTCCGGCGCGAAGGAAAGCTCCACGAAGCGCTCACGCAGCTCGACGTCTGCACCAACCCCGCGTGCGCCGACATCGTCCGCGCCGATTGCAGCGAGCGCGTCGAGGACATCAAGCGCGTGATTCCCACCGTCGTCTTCGACGTGAAGACGTCCTCGGGCGTCGACGTCGCCGACGTGCGCGTCGAGATGGATGGCCACGTGCTCCGCGACAAGATCGACGGCCTCCCGGTGAGCATCGATCCCGGCGAGCACACGTTCGTCCTCACGTCGCGCGGCGCGTCGAAGACGATTCAGCTCCTCGCGCACGAAGGCGACAAGGATCGCCGCGTGACGATGACCGTCGCCGAGGCCGTGAGCACGCCGCCCGCGACGCCGTCTTCGGGAGGCGCGCAGCGCGCAGTCGGCGTCGTGCTCGGTGGAACGGGCCTGCTCGGACTCGCGCTCGGCGTCACGTTCGGCAGCGTCGCGATCGCCGAGCACGGCCAGGTGACCTCGACTTGCCCGAACAACGTGTGCCCGACCGAAGACGCGCGAAACTCGGTCCTGTCGGAGAACTCCGACACGCAGACGTTCGCGACGGCCTCGACGGTCGCGTTCATCGCGGGCGCCGTGCTCGCGGCAGCGGGCGTGGTTCTCTACGTGACCGCGCCGCGCGCGCGCGTGACCGTGGGTCTCGGCGTCGTCACCGGGGTGTTCTGACGTGAAGCGCCTCCTCGCCGTCGCGTCGATCGCGCTCGCGGCCGGTTGTGCGTCGCTGATCGGCATCGGCGATCTCACCGTCGAGGATGGCGGCGCGGACGCCGTTGCTCCAGACTCCGCCGCGCCCGACTCCGCCGCGCCGGACTCCACCGCGCCCGAAGGAGGCGGCTGCGGATGGCCAGGCCCGGCCGCGGGCCTCGTCGGGTATTGGGCGTACGAAGAGCAGTCCGGGAAATCGACCGCCGACTGCAGCGACGGCGGCCACCCCGCGACGACCTACAAGGCCGGCTGGGACGACGCCGGTTACCTCGGCGGCGCGATGCACATTGCCCTCGACAGCCAAAGCGTCGTCTACGGCTGCTTCGAGCTGTCCAAGAGCGCCCCGGTACCGCCCTCCTCGTTTTCGCTCAGCGCTTTCATTCGCCTCGACACGACCGTCTCCGGTTCAGCAAGGTGGGTCGCCGGTCGAAGCAACGGACCGAGCATCGGCTGGGGCGTCATCGTCGCGCCGGACGGCACCTCGCTGAGCCTCAAGATCTTCAACGCTCTCTCCGACGGCGGCGACTACGGTCCGTCGATCGCCGGCTCGTGGCTGGACGGCGCGTGGCACCACGTCGTGGCCACGGTCCCCGCCGACGGCGGCGCCACGATCGCCATCGACGACGCGTCGGTCACGGACCCGGACCCGGCGCCGGCGATCCACGTGGACACGAACGACGGCGTGAGCCTCGGTTGCCGCGGCGACGGCATCTACGCGCTCATCGGCGTCCTCGACGAAGTCCGCATCTACGATCACGTCCTCGACGCGGGGGAGATCGCGGACTTGTCGAAGTGAATCGGGCGAGCGTCCTCTTTCTCGTCTGCCTCCTCGGCTGCGAGAGTCATCCCGCTTCGCCCGACGCGCGCGCGGCGCCGCCGACGGCCAGCGCGGCCGCGGTTTCCGTTCCCGCGCTGCCCATCCCCGGCGGGTGGAGCCCGGCGCTCCTCGCGCGCCTCGCGCGCGAAGCCGACGCCCGCCCGGCGGGGAGCTGGGACGCGCACCCCGCGCCCGACGCCGCGCGCGACGAAGCGATCCGCAACGCGTACGGCCAGTCGTGCAAGCTCCAGAGCACGTGCGGGCCGATCTGGGGCGTCGACTGCGGCGCCGCCGGCGCCGGGCCCTACGACAACCACCGCCCGCGCGCCGAGCA
>Ga0335082_10009890_pt1 | contig 10352 bp, 7 predicted proteins | sample Lox_Sample_41_FD_206718 | JGI IMG/M metagenome (GOLD analysis project Ga0335082, IMG submission 206718) | Soil microbial communities from Loxahatchee National Wildlife Refuge, Florida, United States - Lox_Sample_4.1 | ecosystem: Environmental > Terrestrial > Soil > Wetlands | place: USA: Florida...
TGCGACCGGTTCGTTCTTGCTGACCTCGTCGGCCGCCGCCTGCACCCATTTTTTCTGGTCGTCGTTCAGGCTCTTCCAGACCTTGTCGCTGACGAATAGCGCGGCATTGTTCGCTTCGTGCTCGGTAAGCGAAAGGACAGGCGCAACCTCGTAGTGCTTGTTGATGAGGTAATTGTTGATGCCGTTTTCGGCCATGTCAGCGACACCGGTTTGCAGCGCCGTATAAACTTCGCCGAATGCCATATGCACGACCTGCGCGCCATAAGCCGGGAAGGTCGCGTCTTCGGTCACCGTGGCCTGCACCCGCATCTTGACGCCCTTGAGGTCGGCAACTTTCTCGATCGGTTTCTTGCCGTACATATGCCGCAGGCCCTGGGAGCCTAACCCGATCATGTGCGCGCCTGTCATCTTGGCGGCATACAGTTCCCTCATAGCGGCAATCACGGTTGGATCGCCGAGTACCTTGATGGCGTGTGCTTCATCGCGGAAGATGAAATGGATCGAGAACACGCCGGATTCCGGCTGTGCGGTCGAAGCGTTCGCGGTTGACAGGAATACGAAATCGATATCGCCCGTCTGCACCTTTTGCAGGGTCTGTGCTTCGGTGCCGAGTTGAGCGCCGGGATATTTGTTGATGGAGAGCGTACCCTTGCTCAGTTCCATCAGTTTTTTGTTGAACATATCGGCGCCCACATCGTAGCCGCTGCCTTTCGGCTGATCGTAGGCGAAAGAGAATTGGCGGTTCTGGGCAAGCGCCGTGGTGGATGCCATTGCGAAGGCTGCGCCAAACATGAGCCCGCGCAGCAATGAGTTACGCGTAACGGACATGGGGGACCTCCCGGGATGAATTCTGCGTCTTGTGCGGCGGGATCGCCGTGCGACGCTATTTGCGCTTGGATGCGCCTATAATGTCCAAGTGTGTCGGCACATCCAGTATTGTCAATGCCGATCTCGCGCGTGGGATGGCTTCGGCGGCAGCCTGCCTGCTATTTTCCGGGTGCCTTCCGCACGATGGCCTTGAGCCGTTGCGGCGTAACAGGAAGTTGCGTGACCGCGCCGGGGCGCTGAAGCGCGTCATCGATTGCCGCGGCAATGACAGCGCCCACCGGGTTGGCGCCGCCTTCGCCGGCACCCTTCAAACCGAGCGGATTGAGGGGGCTTGGCGCGTCTTCCGCCACGATGATGGAAATGTCCGGCACCTCGCGTGCGGTCGGCATCAGATAATCGGCGAAGGTGACCGAAAGCGGCTCGCCGTTTTCGTCGTAGCGGAACTCTTCCAGCAGGGCACCGCCGATTCCCTGCGCCAGGCCGCCGGCGATCTGGCCTTCCACCAGCTTCGGATTCACAGCCTTGCCGATGTCATAGGCGATGACGTAGCGCTCGATTGCGATATCGCCGGTATCGGAATCGACGCGCACGGCGGCGACATGCACGCCGTAAGGATAGACCATATGTGTGGATTCGAACGTGTCTTCGGCGCTCAATCCGTCGGGGATCGTGCGCGCGAGCTCGGCGAGCGGCATTGACGGGCCGGGGCCTCTGGCGCGGACGATCTCTCCATTCACGATGTCGAGGGCCTCGGCGCCGGTTTGCATCAGCTCGGCAGCCGCCCGCAAAGCTTGCGCACGTAATTTCGTGGCCGCAAGCCGCGTGGCTTCTCCGCACATCACCGTTACGCGCGAGGCGAACGCGCCCATGCCGCGGGCAATGCGGTCGGTCTGGCCATGGATGACACGGATAGTGCCGTAGTCGACGCCAAGGGTGTCGGCGCAGATCTGCGCAATCACCGTTTCGACGCCCTGGCCGATGGAAGCGACGCCGGTGATGACTTCGACGCTCCCGTCTGGCTTCACTTCGACGCGGACTGTGTCGAACGGGCCGAGCCCACTCTTCTCGACGAACATCGCGACGCCGGCGCCGACTTTCTCACCGTTCTTGCGGCGCTCGTTGACCTGCTTCTGGAGCTGGGTCCAGTCGGCAGCCTTGAGTGCCTTGTCGAGTAACAGTGCATAGTCACCGGAGTCGTAGATAATCTGCGTGCCGAGCGTGTCGAGCCCGAGGGTATAGGGCATCGCGCTTTTGGTGATGAGATTGCGCTTTCGTATTTCGACCATGTCGACGCCAACTTTGGCTGCGATCGCGTCGAGCAAGCGCTCGCGCACGAATGTGGATTCAAAGCGCCCCGGCGCGCGATAGGTGCCGCACGGCGTCTTGTTGGTGAGACGAATGTGGCCAATGGCGCGGTAGGCCGGCACGCGATAGGGCCCGGGCAACATTGCTGCGGCAAGGTCGGGTACGGTCGCCGCATGCGTGCGCATATAGGCGCCGTTGTCGTGGAAAAAATCGTCCTCTATTCCAAGGATGCAGCCTTGCGCGTCGATCGCGGCGCGCACGCGATGATGCTGTTCGCGCGAATGATTGGCGGCGATCAAATGCTCGCGGCGGTCCTCGATCCATTTGACCGGATGCTTGAATTTCAGCGCTGCGGCACAGACGAGCACGTCCTCGGGATAAATCTCGCCGCGAATGCCGAAGCCGCCGCCCACATGGCCTTCGTAGAGCTGAACGGACTCTTTTGTCCGTCCCAGCATTTGCGCGATGGTGTCGCGATTCCAGTGCGGCACTTTCGCGGCGCCGTGCAGCTCCAGAATGTCACGGTCTGGGTCGTAACGGGCGATGGCGCCGCGCGTTTCCATTGGCACGCCGGAATGGCGGCCGACCGAAAGCTCAAGTGAAATAACGGCATGGGCATTGCGGAAGGCAGCGTCGACGTCCCCATAACCCTTTTGCACTACACCCGGTTCTGTTGAGAGCTCGCGCTCGTAGGAGCCCGGCTGCCCGGTCGCGACCATTGTCGGCGGCAAAGGCTCAATCGTCATCTCGATCAGCTCGGCCGCGTCTTCCGCGAGATAGGCATTTTCGGCAAAGACGACGGCGACCGGCTCGCCGACATAGCGCACGACGTTTTTAGCGAGCACCGGTTGCCGATAGGGCTCGAGTGTCTTGAGGCCGGTGAGACGAAACGGGATCGGCGGGATGTGGGCGACATCGGCGTGCGTCCACACCGCGTGCACGCCGGCCAGCGCGAGAGTGGCGCTGGCATCGATCGATTTCAACTTGCCGTGCGCGACGGCCGAACGCACCACGCGCATGTGCCATTGATCAGGAAATGAAATATCCGACGCGAAACGTCCTTGACCGGTGAGGAGAGGGCGGTCCTCCAGGCGCGGAACCGAACGGCCGACGTATTTCTGCTTTTGGTCAGTCATTGTCGCGAACCGCAGCCTGCTCCCTCTCCCCTTTGGGGAGAGGAGTGGGGTGAGGGGGATCGGATCCGACGTGAGACACTTGCCCCCTCACCCGGATCGCTTCGCGATCCGACCTTTCTCCCCAGGGGAGAGGTGAAGAGAGTGCGTTGAACCAGTGTGCCTAAGCCCCATCACTTTCTTCGCATTTCTTTGGCTGCCGCGCGGACGGCCTTGATGATGTTCTGATAGCCGGTGCAGCGGCAGAGATTTGATGAGAGCACGTCGATCAGATCTTCATCGCTGATGTCTGGCTCCCGTTCCAGCACGCCGACGGCCAGCATCAGGAATCCTGGCGTGCAAAAACCGCATTGCAGACCGTGGTGATCCATGAAGGCCTGCTGCATCGGATGCAGCCTGTCGCCATCCGCCAGTCCTTCGACGGTCCGGATTTTTTTGCGATCGGCCTGCACAGCGAACATCAGGCAGGAGCGTACAGGCTCGCCATCGACAATGACCGTGCAGGCGCCACAGATGCCGTGCTCGCAGCCAATGTGTGTGCCGGTCTGCCCACAATCCTCGCGGATGGCGTCAGCCAGTGTGCGCCGCGGCTCGACGGCGATTGCATGATCGCGGCCATTGATGGTCAGCGTGATGGCGGTCTTTTCGCTCATGCGGCCTTCTCCGCCTTGCGCAAAGCGGCGCGAATGCGCTGCGGCGTCGCCGGAATCTCATCGATTTCCACGCCGAAAGGCGAGAGCGCATCGTTTATCGCGTTCACCACCGCGGCCGGCGCGCCGATGCAGCCGCCTTCGCCGAGACCCTTGGCTTTTGTGATCGAGTTTACGCTCGGCGTCTCGATGTGATGCAACTCGATTTCAGGGATCTCATGCGCCGTGGGCGGCAGGTAATCCGCAAGGGTGGCGGTGAGAATTCCGCCGTTCTCGTCGTAGATGATTTCCTCGAGCAGTGCGTTGCCGATGCCCTGGGCGATTCCACCGTGAACCTGGCCGTTGGCAATCATCGGATTAATGATTCGGCCGGCGTCTTCCGCCACCAGGAATTTCTCGACTTTCACGTGCCCGGTCTCCACGTCGACCTCGACGATGGCGACGTGGCAGGCATTGGAGAAGGTGCCGGGCGGATCGTAATGCCCGGTTTCCGTCAGGCCGGGTTCGATCTCGCCCTTGAACCGATGGGTTTGCGTGTAGGCCTCGCGCGCGAGTTTTGCGATGGCAATTGTGCGGTCGGTGCCGGCGACTTTCGCCAGGCCGTCCGCGAGCACAATGTCGTCCGGCGCTGCCTCCAGCAAATGACTGGCGATCTTGATCAGCTTGGCGCGCACCTTTCGCGACGCAATCAGCGTCGCGCCGCCTGAAATGACCAGCGAGCGGCTGGCAAAGGTACCCCAGCCATAGGGCGCGCGGTCGGTATCGCCGTGCACCACTTTGATCATCTCGGGGGCAACCCCGATTTCGTCGGCAATGATCTGCGCCAGCGTTGTGCGCAGGCCCTGTCCATGCGGGGATGATCCGATGCGTGCCTCGACGAAACCGGACGGATCAACCGTGACGATCACAGTCTCCCATCCGGGCGTGATTTCCATGCCGCGCGCGGCAAAGGCCGGGCTGCCGTAACCGGTGCGCTCGGAGAAGGTCGCAAAGCCGATCCCGAGATGGCGACCCTGGGCGCGTGCGTCCTTCTGGCGTTTCCGGAACGCGGGCAGGTCGGTCGCTTTCACCGCCATTTCCAGCGTCTCTTTGTAAGTGGCCTCGTCATATTCGAGGCCCATGGCGGATTTGTACGGGAATTTGTCGATGAGGTTGCGGCGCCGGATGTCGACCGGGTCGAGAGCGAAAGCGCGCGCGGCCTTGTCCATCAATCTCTCTAAAGTGAAGGTGATCACCGGCCGCGACACCCCGCGATAGGGCGCCATCGTGCAGGTATTGGTGATGACGCCGCGCGCCAGACACTGATACTGCTGCACGTCGTACGGCCCGGGCATCTCCGCCATCGCCATCAAAGGCTCGACCCCGCATGTGGTGGGGAAGCACGAATAAGCGCCGACATTTGCGACAATGTCGGCTTTGAGCGCGAGTAGCCTGGCGTTGGCGTCGAAGGCTCCTTCGAGCGTGATGTATTGATCGCGCGAATGAAACCCCGCGATCAGATTCTCGCGCCGGTCTTCGGTCCAGGCCACCGCGCTTTTGAGTTTGCGCGCCAGCCACACCAGCACGACATATTCGCCCGCGAGCGACATCTTCTGCCCAAAGCCGCCGCCGACGTCGGGCGCGATCAGGCGCAGGTCGGATTCCGGAAAGCCGAGCACATCGCATATCGCCGTCCGCGTAAGATGCGGCATCTGTGTCGTGCAGGTGAGCGTCACGCGCCCGGTCGAAGCATCGTACGATGCATGGCCGCCCCGCGTTTCCATCGGCGTTGCGTTCTGGCGGCGCGAGCGCGCGTCGATCTTGATCACTTTGTGCGCATTTTTCCAGACCGAGTCGAATTCCGGCGTCTTCACCTTGCCTTCGAGGATGACGTTGCCCGGCGCTACGGCGTGGATTTGCGGCGCATCTGGCGCGAGCGCCAGGCGCGCATCGGTCATCGGATTTGCCTCATCGACCGACAGCTCGATCTGCTCGGCGATGTCCTCGGCTTCTTCCTTGCTTGCTGCCACAACCGCGGCGATCGGCTCGCCGGTGAAACGAACGACGCCGTCCGCCAGCACTGACTGGCCAACCGGCCTGTAGTTGAACTTGTGCAACATTGGCGTGATTTTCTTCACGCCCTTGAGGTCTGCAGCCGTGATCACCATCGCATCTTTGGGTGCGTTGATCCTGGCAATCGTTCCAGCGGCGACCGGGCTGCGCACGAACCGCACCCAATGGGTGGCAGACAAATCTGCGGTGAAGCGTCCCTGGCCGGAAAGCAGCGCCGGGTCTTCCAGCCGCCGGATAGCACGGCCGACCCATGTCATGCCGGACCCTTTGGTGCCGTGCGCGCTCATGAGACACTTTTCCATATGCGCATGATCTTTTCCGAAAACCGCTTCACACTTTTCGGGATCATGCGCTTTGCTCCAGCGCGCGGCGGACGACTGCGCGGACCAGATCGCGCCGGTATTCGGCATTGGTCTGGTGATCTTCAAGCGGATCGATCGCCTTGGCGGCGGCTTCCGCCGCGGCTCGGAAAACACTGTCGCCCGGTGTCTGACCGCTCAGCGCGGCTTCGGCTTCCGCGATGCGGCGCGGCGAGGCTTCCGCGCCGCCGACTCCGACGCGCGCGTCCGCGATCTTTCCGCCCTGCAATCGATAAGAGACGAGCGCGGCACTCATTGCGAAATCGCCGGCCCGGCGGCTGAATTCGTTGAACCCGAATTTCGTGTCTTTGGAAAGCAACGACAGCCGCGCTTCGACGAGCAATTCGTCTTCGGTCAGCGCCGTTGACATGATCCCTGCAAAAAAATCTTTCGCGGCAATCTGGCGCTCGCCGCGCGTGCTCTTGGCAATCAAAGTGGCATCCAGCGTCGCTGCGACCAGACACCATTCCGAAGCGGGGTCGGCATGGGCAAGGCTGCCGCAAAACGTTCCGCGCATGCGGATCGGATAATGCGCGATATGGCGCGCGACGACGCGGAGCAATTGGCCGAGCGGATCGTCGACCACGGATCTATGAAATGCTGCGTGTCGCACCCGCGCGCCGATGGAAAGCGTTTTTCCGTCGCTCGCGATCCGGTCGAGGCCGGCAACCTCGTTGATATCGACGAGATGCGCCGGCTTGGCGAGGCGAAATGCCATGATCGGCACGAGACTTTGACCGCCCGCCAGGACGCGGCCGTCCCGCGGCGCGACTTCGGCCAGTATCCTTAACGCCTCGTCGAGCGTTTTCGGCACGTGACGGATGAAGGGCGCTGGCTTCATGCGGCAGATTTCCCGGCGGCCGGGGCCTAATTATTTGTACGCAAACGATAAAGTGCGCCTACGGATTGTCAAACATGGTGGCTTCGGGTGCAGCGGGCATACTGCCCTACCACCAAGGCTTTCATTGAATCGCCTGCATTCGTATCCTACTTGTCGAATATCAAGGCTGCGAAGGGGGCAGGGATGCCGATATCACGCTTGATTGTGACTGCCCGTCTTGCCGGCGCGCTGCTGGCCGGTGTGCTGCCGGCATTGGCCGAAGACGGCAAACGGCCCGACAAAGTGTCGTTCTATTTCGCGGCCCACGAGGACGACTGGCAACTGTTCATGAACCCGTCCGCCTTTCAGGACGTGATGGGTGGCGCGGCCAAGACCGTCTTCGTGCATCTTACCGCCGGCGACGCCGGGCTCGGCATCGGCTCTGGCGGCCGCAAGCATCCGTTTTATCTGGCGCGCGAAAATGGAGCGGAAGCCGCGATCCGCTTTATGGCCGATGCTGACGCTGCACCCGGCGAACGCTCGGCAGCGCCGATGTCATTCAATGGCCATGACATCTATCGCGTCAGCTATCGCAACACCGTCGGGTATTTCCTGCGCGTGCCGGATGGTCATTGGTCGGGCGACGGTTACTATGAGACCGGTTTTGAATCGCTCAGGCGCCTGTCGAGCGGGGAGAACGACGTTTTACGGGCGATTGACGGTTCGGCGATCTATCATGGCTGGGACGATCTGGTTGCCACGCTGAGGGCCATCATCGCTTACGAGCGGGGCAATGCCGCGCTCATCCAGCTTAACGTTGCGGAAACCGATACGCGCATCAATCCGAAAGACCATTCCGATCATCTGATGACGGCCAAGGCTGCTCTCGATGCCGCGAAGGACCTTTCCTGCGTACGCCGGATTTATTATGTGGACTATGCCAGTTCGCGCCTGCCGCAGAATCTCGACGCACAAAAGCGCGACATGGAGAGCTCCGTGTTCGCGGTGACGCTTGCCGGCGTGCAGGCCCTCGATCACAGCACGGCCTGGCATCATTACGACCAATCGTATGTCGGACGGAACTATTTCCGCGTCCAGGAACCGGCCAGCCGGTGCGATTCGGCCGTGACCGCCATGGCAGCAACACGGCACTAGTGCTTTCCGCCGATCCTGTGGCTGGTTTCCGTGCAATTGACGTGGGTCAAGGTCCCGTCACGTCGAACCGCTAGTCTCCGCAACCAATTTGACGCTGGCCCGTTTCCGTCCGGTCAACGCTCAGGTCCGCAACCTCAACCGGCGCCCAATGCGATATGCGGAAGTGCCGCTCGCTGTTCAAACCGGCCGCGTCGTATCGGTCGATGCGCTGCGTGGATTCAATATATTCTGGATTCTCGGCGCCGACGGCGCGATCTGGGTCCTCGACCGGATGCTGCACGACAAGGGGACCGGGCTAAGCTCGATCGGCAACTTCCTGAAAACCCAGATGAGCCACGCGGCGTGGGAAGGCTTCCGGTTCTACGATTTCATCTTTCCGCTGTTCATTTTCGTAACCGGCGTATCGATTGTTCTGGCATTGCCACGGCTGGTGGCGCGCGAGGGCAAAGCGCGGGCGCATTTGCGCGTGGTGCGGCGGGCATTGCTCCTCTACGGGCTTGGCCTGATTTTTTATGGCGGCGTCGCCCAGCACTGGAGCGATATTCGCTACGTCGGCGTGCTGCAACGCATCGCCATTTGTTATCTGTTCGCGTCTCTCCTGTTCCTGAATCTTGGCAGACGCGGACTGATCGTAGTGCTGGTTGCGCTGCTCGGCGGTTACTGGGCGTTGATGACGTTTGTTCCGGTACCGGGCATCGGTGCCGGTTCTTTTGCGCCCGACGCCAATCTCGCCAATTGGATCGACGCGAATTATCTGCCCGGACGATTGTGGGACAAAACGCGCGATCCGGAAGGATTGCTGAGCACGTTGCCCGCGATCGGCACGTGCCTGTTCGGCGTTCTGGCGGGCCTCTTGCTGCAAGACAACCGGCTGACACCGACACAAAGATCGCTATGGTTGATCGGCGGCGGGATTGTGATGGTTGCGGCCGGATACCTGTGGGCACTTCAATTTCCAATCGTCAAGGCGATCTGGACATCGTCATTCGTTCTGGTCGTCAGCGGGTACAGCGCGATCCTGCTCGGTGTTATGCACCAGGTGACCGATGTGTGGGGATGGAAGGCCTGGGCGACCGTCTTCGTGTGGATCGGGGCCAACGCCATTACGCTCTACTTCATCAATGGCATCGTCGGATTTGAGCCATTTGCACTGCGCTTCGTGGGCGGCGATGTGTCGGCATGGCTGGATCGCGCCGTGACACCGGGCACCGGTCTATTCGTTGCGCACGTGCTGGGGCTTATTTTGGCCATCGCGCTTGCAGGCTATCTATATCGCCGCAAGATTTTCCTGCGCGTCTGAGCGGTTGCTGGCTGCAGTGAACCTTTTGCGCCGTTCCGGCGACCAAAAGCTATCGGGGATACGGCTTCGATCTAAGGAGAACGTCATGTCCCGTAAGCTCATTCTCAGCTTCGCCGCTATCGCCTTGCTGGCGACCACGGCGATCATGTCCGGCCAAGCCAGCGCCCATGGCGGTGGCGGTCATCCCGGTGGCGGCCATCCTGGCGGTGGCGGGCATCCCGGCGGTGGCCATCCTGGTAGCTGGGGCCATTACGGCTTCAACCACTGGCACCACAACTTCCACTTCCGCTATGTGCACGATCGGCTTTACGTGCGTCCCGTCGGCTACGCGGTGCGCTCGGTCGATCCAGGCCCCTGCACCTGCCTGACCAAGAGCTACACACCGGAAGGCATGGTGGTGTTCCAGGATCTGTGCACCAAGGAAATGGCGAGTGCGCCGGCCGACGGCAGTTCCGATCAGGCACAGGCCGAGCCGCAGCCAAACAACTTCGCCGGCCGTACCTATCAGGATTTCCTGAAATCAAATCCGCAGATGGCCGAGCCGAAGAAGAATTGAGACTCCGGGCCGCAGCCCAACAAACGGCCGCCGCAGGCACGCCTGCCGGCGGCCTTTTGCATCAAGTGCCGACCTTCAATTCAGACACGAGCGCCCGCAGCGCGGCAACCGTGGAAGGCGCAACGCTTTTGCCGGTACGCGGATTGTCCGACGGAATGTTCTCGATCGTCATGGTGAAACGCGCAGTGTCGGCA
>Ga0335082_10009893_pt1 | contig 10351 bp, 11 predicted proteins | sample Lox_Sample_41_FD_206718 | JGI IMG/M metagenome (GOLD analysis project Ga0335082, IMG submission 206718) | Soil microbial communities from Loxahatchee National Wildlife Refuge, Florida, United States - Lox_Sample_4.1 | ecosystem: Environmental > Terrestrial > Soil > Wetlands | place: USA...
CGGCACGGCGCATGCCGCGACCACGCGAACTTCTCATCAGCCTCGCTCACGACGATGCCGCGGTGCCTGCGGCGCGTCGCGACCTCTCGTCGAGACTTCGGCCGCTCGCGGCCCGACCGTCGCGCGAGGCAAACCGGTCGGTGAGCTGGTCTGGGGCGTGCGCCACGACGGCCTCTCCATCAAGGGTCAGTCACGACCCTTGCGGTTCAAGGCAGGCCGACTCCGATTTGGTGAGACTACCCGCGAGTCAAACGCATCTGGTCGTCGCCGCACCGCGACAAGGCGCGACGGCGCATGGCGAACTAAGGATCAGCGCACGCCAGAGTGTGAGGGTCGACGCTGCGACAAGCAGGATCGTCGATGGGCGGATCCGGAAGTTCTCGCCGGCCATGCCTCGGCGCTCGTGCCCGGAATCGGAAACGGGAACGGGTGCTACTTGGCGAGATGCCACAACACGACGAGCAAGCCGGCGAAGAAGGCCGGAATGCTGATCGCCAGGACGAGCATGAGGAGCCCGAACCGGCGGAGGGTCTTCGGAACCTCGGCGAGGATGCGTTCGCCGTGCGTCAAGACGATCGCGCGGGCGTGCCCACTGAGCGTCGGTGCCTGATTGTGCGGCGCGAGAACGGGGTTGGACTTGGACGCAGTCACGTTCCACCTCCAGAACTACGGACAACCACGATAGTGCCGGCGGACAGCGACCCGCGCGCGCGTTACGGAATCAGACGGCGGCTTGACATCACCGTTGGTCGAGGGTGAGTCGTGCAAAAAGGGCACGATGTGGACGATTTCGGTAGGGGTGATGTTTGGCCGGCGCCGACAGCGGTGATGTCTTGTGCGATGACGACGACAGAACGCGCCCGCTCACAACATTCGGTCGGCAACAACGGGACGGTCGCGGTCATTGCGCGCACCGAGACGCGTTCCGGGAGCGGTCCTCGCGAGCTTCGCGCGGCATTGCACGCGGCCGGGATCTGCGACCCACTCTGGTACGACGTCACCAAGAGCAAGCATGCGGGGAAGCGTGCGCTCGACGCGCGTGCTCGTCATGCCGACCTCGTCTTCGCGCTGGGCGGTGACGGGTTGGCGCGTGCGTGTATCGACGCGCTTGCGGGCAGCGAAACGACGCTCGCGCTTGTGCCCGCGGGAACCGCGAACCTCTTGGCGACGAACCTCGGAATCCCCAAGGATCTCGTCGGCGCCGTCGGGGTCGGACTCCAGGGTGACGTGCGTTCGATCGACGCCGGCAAGGTCAACGGCGAGCATTTCGCCGTCATGGCCGGAGCCGGGTTCGACGCGCGGATGATCCGCGGCACGACACGACGCATCAAACAGCGCATGGGACGCCTCGCCTACGTCTTCACCGGCGCCCGGCAACTCGCGCGCCCGGGTGTCACCATGCGCATCAAGGTCGACGGGGCAAAGTGGTTCAAAGGATCGGCGAGCTGTGTGCTCGTCGGCAACGTCGGCAAGGTGTTCGGCAATGTCGCCACGTTTGCAGAGGCCGAACCCGACGATGGCGTACTGGATCTCGGTGTCGTCACCGCCCAGAACGTGTGGCAGTGGGCGCGCGCGCTCACCCGCACAATGATCGGTCAGGCCGAGCGGTCGCCGTTCATTCTGCAGACGACGGGTCGCTCGTTCGAGATCAAGATGAGCAAGGAAACGCCATACGAGCTCGACGGCGGCCATCGGCCCCCGACGAAGCGGCTGCACATCGAGGTCGTTCCGTCGGCCGCACGGATTGCGGTGCCGTCCGTCACGGCCCGATGAGCAGCGCGACCGTTGTACCCGAAACCCGCGACCTCACAGGAGACGACGCGCGCCGCACGCTGCGGGATTGCGGACGACGCAAGCTCATCGGTGACGCCTTTGTGCGGCTCCGGGTGGCCGACGGCTTCAGCCATGCGCGATCGCTTGCGTACACGACGTCGCTCCTGCTCGTCCAGGCAATCATCGCGATCGTCGGAGTCGCGGTTGCGTTCGGTTCCGGCGGTGTCAGTCACGTCATCGTGCGCACGCTCCACGCCGCGGTGCCCGGTCCTGGCGGCGATTTGTTGACCCGAACCGTTGCGCAAGCGAACGCCGCGGGTGCGACACACCGTTACGGTGGCCTCGCATTCGGGCTGGTCGGGTCGCTGGTGACTGCGTCAACGACACTCGCCCAGATCGAGCGCGCATTCAACCGTCTCTACGGTGTCGAACAGGACCGTCCGACACTACGAAAATACGGGCTCGCGACCGTGCTCGCCGTCACTGCGGGGGTCTTCATCTGCATTGCGTTTGCCGCGCTCGCGCTCGGCGAGTCGATCGGCACCTCCCTTCACAACCGGGAAGCCAACGACGCGTGGGCGGTCGCTCGTTGGCCCGTGTCGTTCGCGTTGATCACCGTGGCCGTCATGTTGTTGTTGCGCCACTCGCCGCGACGGCGACAGCCTCGCCTCTCCTGGCTTGCGTTCGGTGCCACAGTGTCGGCGCTGCTGTGGGTCGTCGTGACCGTTGCGCTCGGAGTCTTCTTCTCGCTGAGCTCGTCGTTCGGCGACACGTACGGTCCGCTGGCCGGCGTCGTCGCCCTGTTGATCTGGTCGTTCCTCGCGGCCGTCGCCGTCCTCCTCGGCGCGGCCATGGCCGCGGAGCTGGAAGCAGTACGCGCGGGTGTCGCGCAGCCGCAGGACCCGAAGAAAGTCGAACACTCCGAGCCGCGTCGAGCGCGACCGCTAGATGCGGCCCGCGCGTCGTAGCGCACGAGGGCGACCGTCGGGGTCGACGAGCCAGTCGTAAGCGATCCCGGCCCACAAGCCGTCGAGACGCCGCACCGGCGCGGGTCGATGCACGCGCAGCCGTCCCGGTGGCCGCGGACCGGCTCGACCGGAAGCGTGCCATCCATCGAGTGCGGCTGCGGCCTGTGCCAATGCGTCGAATCCTGTGACGGGGTCGAGGAGCCGTTCGTCGTCAGCGCAGATGCCGGAATGCTCTCGCCAGAGCCGCAATCGCGTTTCGCGCGCCAGGTGTCGTGCACCGTCTCCGAGCCGACCCGGGTCGCGCGGCTCCCGATCATCGAGTGTCTCGTCGACGATCGCGCACGACGCTTCGGAGTCGTTGGTCCACGACCGTCGATTCAGATTGTCGGAGCCGACGGTCATCCAGACGTCGTCGACCACGCAGACCTTCGCGTGCACGTAGATCGGGCATTCGAGCTCGTTCTCCAAGTCGTACGCGGCCACCCGATCGCCGCCGGCTCGACGGAGCGCGGCGAGCGCGCGCTGCTGCCCGATACGAAACGGGGGCCCCGACAGCGGGCCGTTGCGATCGGGAACGCAGGGTACGACCGCGACGATTCGCAGCCGCGGCGACCGGCGCAACGCCTGCGCGATGGCGCGGGCAGCTTCGGGCGACCAGAGGTACTGGTCCTCGATGTAGATGAGTGACTGCGCGCGCGAGAACGCTTTGAGGTACGCGCGTGCGATGCTCCGTTCGCCCCCGCGCGCGAACGGATAAGGGTCGCGACGGGCCGGGTAGGTACGCAGGACCTGGATCGCGTGCGCCCCGTCGGAAGGAGGCCTGCCGGCCGGGGTCGGGGGCAATGGCTGCGCGTCGCGCGGTTCTGTCGACGAACGCGCGGCGCGTCGCCACCTCGGTCGGCGGTCGAGCGGTGTCGGATCCGTCCAGCGCTCCCGAAACGTCGTCGCGACGTCGAACGCCGCCGGCCCGACCACTTCGAGCTGGGCGTCGTGCCAGGCGGGCCGCGCGCCGTAGCGTTGGTCGAGTTGCACGATCTGTTCGTCGCCGAGGTGGCGTTGGTCGTCGCCGCGTCCGTGACTCAAGTCGATGCCGCCGATGAAGGCGGTCATCGGTCCGCCGCGAGGATGTAGCACGAAGATCTTCTGGTGGTGACAACCGGCTCGGTGAACTCGTTCGTCGAGGAGTGCTTCACCGGCGGCGCGATTGATAACTCGCACGAAGTCGCGGTTCTCGTCGGCGCTGAAGTGTGCGAGATCAGAGTGCGAACGCCAGATGAGCCCGCGCACGTCGACACCGCGAGCCGCGAGCCTTGCGAGCACGCCTCCGACCTCGCTGTCAGGCCCGTCGAGCCGCTCGTCGGCGTCGCCGCGCCAATCGGTAAACCACACGGCATCACCCGCATCCAGCCGGCTCAGCGCATCGTGCAGGCAGACGAAGTAGTCGTCGCCGTCGATCAGCACACTCGCGCGGTTGCCGCGCGTGTACGCCCGGCCACCTGGATGGCCGTCGTCGATGTGCGTGTCGGGATTTCCCCGTTCATTCGCCGAGAGGAACCAGTCGTCGAGCGTGCTCATTGGCTTGATGGGCTCCACGGTCGCAGTGCGATGATTGCTCCGACGACGCAGCCGATCCCGAGTACGAGCCCGGCCAACACGTCCGTGGGATGGTGTAGCCCCCGGTACACGCGCGCGACGGCGATCAGGAGCGGGACAACGACGGCGATCGTCCATACCGCGGCGCGCACCGCGCGACGCTCGCAATGCCAGGTCAGGATGAACGCGAGCAGGAGGCACATCACCGTGGCCGCGGCGGTGTGTCCCGACGGAAAGCTTCCCGTGCCCGGCGTGGAGTTGAGACGCGGGACCGCCGGGCGAGGTCGAGCAACGACATAGGTCGTCGACAGGAACACCGCGATTTCGAGCGCGATGGCCAGGGCAACGAAGGCCGCCTCGTAGAACCACCGGCGGCACAGGAGCGCGATGCAGATCACCGCGACCGCGCCGACGACGGGAAGCGTGTTCACGGCGTCGGTCGCGACGCGCGTGATGTCGCTCCACGCACCCTCACGATTGACGACAAACACCTCGTTCACGTGTTCGTCCCACCGTCCGATCGAATCGGTGAGAACATCGGTCAGCGTGAAGCCGACGGCGAGCATGAGGGCACTCAATGCCGCATAGACGACGGCGGCGCGCGTGAGAACGTGGCCGAGCGTCACCCGTCGATCGGATGTCACCGGGGCCCGGCCGTCGACCGTCGTGTGCGAGCGATCCGATTCCACGCGGGTCATACATAGGTTTTCTCCATTCGGCGCCTGGGCAACACCTTGGTGAGACGCGAGGAGGGCAGCTATGCCGATCATCGTCGTCGCCGTTGCCGCCGGATGCACCGGTCTCGCTGTCGCGGCCCTGGTGCTGCGATTTCCTGCGGCCGATCCGAGCGCGCCCGCCATTCAGCCGACGACGGTGCGCCGCGAGGCACGGCGTCACGGCACCGCGGCGCGGTTTCTTGCCACGCATCTCGATCCGCAACCCGCCGCCGGACTCTTGCTCACGACGGCGCTGGTGATGGTCCTTGTGGCCGGCATCGCGCTCGGCGCGCTTCTCATCATGGTCCAGCACCATGTGCTGCTCGCACGATACGACCTCAGCGCGGCGCATTGGGGCGCCACCAACGCGAGTCCCGCATCGACGCGTGTCCTCCGCGACGTCTCGCTTCTGGGCGGCACACCGGTGATGATCATCGTCGCGGTGTCGGTCGCGGCCGCCGAGTACCTCCGGACGCGCCGGCGCGTCGTCTTCGGCTTCATGGCGGCCGCCATCATCGGCCAGGTCATCTTGTCGAACGGAATCAAATACATCGTCAACCGGCCCCGGCCCGACATCGCGCGCCTCACGGGGTTTTCCGGAGCGTCGTTTCCGTCGGGACACGCCGCGACCGCGGCGATCACGTTCGCCGCGGCCGCTTTCTTGTTGGGACGGGGCCGGTCGACCGGCATCAAGGCCGTCTGCGCCGGTGCAGCCGCGGCGATCGCAGTTGCAGTGGCGACGACGCGCGTCCTGCTCGGCGTGCATTGGTTCACCGACGTCCTCGCCGGGCTGGCGCTCGGCTGGGGCTGGTTCGCCTTGTGCTCGATTGCGTTCGGCGGGCGCCTGTTGCGATTCGGTCAACCGGTCGCGGTCGCGGAACGCTCCGTCTCCGGAGCCGCGGCGCCGCGACGTTGATCGGGTTCTCGGTAGTTCGTGGCGCCCTGACGCGCGAGAAGCCCGCCTTGGCAAGCGTCGGCGGGCTTCTCCGGCCCGAGGGGGGTCGACCCGGACGGTCAGTGGTACCCGTCGTGGTGAGAAGCAAACTCAACCCACGAAAGAGTCGCGAGCCGATCGTTTCGGCGCGGCGTGCAACGGGGATGTATGCGAGGTGCGCAGCGGAGACGAAGGCGTTGCTCGATCCCCCGACAACCCTCGTCGGGCCGGCACGGCGAATCGCCGGTGGCTCGCCGCGGCATCACTTCTCGGACTCCTGTTCGCGTCGTGCGTGGCTGCCGGGTCCGTCCTGACGGTGCTGGTCCTGGTCATGTGGTTGCGTCTCGCGCAGTAAGTGCCTCTCCGCATCTCTGCGGACGGGCACTCGCATGACCGCTGCCGCGCCCGCCCGATGCGTCGGCGCCTCTGAATGCTCTCGCGGTGGTGGCGAGGAGCGCGCTCTCACGATTGCGGACGTAACCGCGTCGCCACAAGATCCGTTCATCCGGCGAGCGCCGTCTGCCAGTTCGACGCGATCCGCCGTTGCGCGTCATCGAGGGCCATCTCGCGCGCACAGACCCGGCGATGCAGCTCGTTCTCGACGCGATCCTTGTCGTGCGCGTTCTGCGGACCGGTCCACGGTTCGGGCCAGAGGTTCGCGACGCTCGCGGGCGCACCGCCGAGCTCGAGTGGAATCAGATGATCGAGCTCTTAGGCGCTCAACTGTCCGGTGAGGTCGTACGCGCGCATCTGCTCGCGCTTGATCGGTGTGGTCACGCGCGTCGGCGGACGTACGCGCTTCGTGTATCCGGACACGCAGATCGTGCTGTCGATGGTGGTTTCGGTCACGCGCGGATCCGTGGCGCCGGGTGTGCACGCCGGATCGGGAAGCCCGTCATGCTCTTCGCATGACACGAGCCGGCCGGGCCGCGGCGCAACATACCGGTTGGTGAGACGACGAACGGTGCTCGTGGTCACTCGCGCTCGACGCGCTGCGGTCGTCGTTGTCGGCGCCGTGACGGACCCCGCAGTCGGCGAAGACGCGCACGAAGCGCAACCGAGGATCGACATGAAGGCCGCGACCACCAAGGTTCGCCGACGCCGCCGCATGCGACGACCAGCGTAGGCGGCCGACCCTGCGCGTGCGTGTCTCGCCCGCTACCGGGAGGCGCGGTCGCGGTATGCGGCGTAGAGCTCGCGTGGCCAATAGCGAACGGCGTTCACGCCGTCGGCCTCGACGAGCTCGGCCTTGATGCGGTCGTACTCGTAGCAGTTGAGTTCGTATTGGTTCCCCCACGGGTCGACCAGATTGAACGCCCAACACATGTCGAAGTCGACGAGATCGGCGACCGTGAGCGGATCGCCGCTGGGATTGTCGATCCCGCACGGGAGTGAACGCGCGAACGCGATGAAGCTCGCGGCGTCGACGCTGAACGCAACGCCGTTCTCCTGGGGAACCATCGGGTGACCTTCGCTCGCTTCGAACAACGCCAGCGTCGTGCGACCGCCGTCAGCCGAAATCTGCAGCGGACCGCCCTCGAACCCGGTCGCCCAGAAGTCGTACGCCTCGACCGGTTCGAACCCGAGATGCTCGGCGTACCATCGCGCGGCCTCCGCGCGATCCGGCACACGAATGTGCACGTGGTCGAGCCGGCCCATGCGGAATGTGGACATGTGCTCAGACTGCCTGATCGGCGAGCCCGAGACCAACCTCGATCGCGCGCGGATTTCAGTCTGCCGGGACGCGCAGGACCCGAGGCTCGCCCTCGCCATCCTTCCGGATGCCACGCTGTTCGCGTACGGGTTCGTCGATCCGTTCGCGTACGACGGGTACACGGATCAGCCGGCGCGCCGGCCCTTCAGCAACGCTTCGTTCGGCTTCTCGGGGAGTTCGGTGAGCGGTTGCGCGAGCTCGCCGACCGTCGGTCCGAACTCGTCGGCGAGCGGTTTCAGCGCGGCGAGGTCGAAGCCGTAGAGGCCGGCCGCGGTCTGGCCGAGGATCTGTTGCAGATCGGCCGGATCCCAATCGCAGAACAGCTGACGGAGATGCTCGCGCGTGTACGGGCCGGTGCCCTCGTTGTGCGGATAGTCGCTGCCCCACATGATCCGGTCGAGGCCGAGCTCGCGCATCGCGGCGACGTCGGGTGGGCCGGGCTGGCTCACGCCGAGATAGCAGTTCTGCGCGAAGTAGTCGCTCGCGAGCCGCGACAGCTTGTGCTCGTCGGTGTAGGCGAGCTCACCGGTGCGACCCGTCGCGTTGATCCGCTTGATCACATTGTCCATGTGCTTCAGCAACGGCGGGACCCACGCGCAGCCGGTCTCGGTCACCACGAACTTCAGATTCGGGAACCGTTCGAAGATGCCGGAGAGCATGAACTGCACGATCGGCCGCTGTGAGTAGAACAGCGCTTCCATGATGAACAGCAGGTTCCCAACCGAGTACGGACCGTAGTCGGGGGCGCCGGTCCCGCCGTGCGCGTTCACCGGAATGCCGAGCTCCTCGCACGTACGCCAGATCGGGTCGTGCACTGGGTCGTACAGCGGCTTCACGTACTTCACGTCGGGCGGGATGTTCGGGATGAGCACACCACCACGCAAGTTGTGCTCGTTGATGAAGTGCAGGTCTTTGACGGCTTCGTCGGTGTCGTTGAGGAAGATCTGACCCATGCCGGCGCGCTCGAGCGGGAACTCGGCGCACCAGTCGGCGATCCAACGGTTGTGCGCGCGGATGCCCGCGAGCCGGTGCTCGAACTCGTCGGCCGTCGGCTGCGGCGCCATGAGCACGAAGCTCGGAAAGAACGGCGGCACGGTGTTCGGGAACACCACTTCGGCGACCTGGCCGTCGGCGTGCAGATCGTTGCGGCGCCGTTCGTTGTCCCAGTTGCGGACGCGCCCGCCGTCTTGCAGATCGCGGAACGGGTTCTTGTACTTGCCGCGCCACGCGTCGAAGTCGTCGTGGTACTTCGGGTCGAGGTACTCGCGGTAGGTCGCGTGGTTCGCACCCGCGTGACAGTCGGCCGAGATGATCGTGTAGTGGTCGCGGGTCGCGAGCGGCATGACGAAACCTCCCTTGCCGGGTGCGACCGACGCTACTGCGTGCCTCGCGGGCGCGGGAATCAGAGCAGAATCGGCAGCGTCTCGTAGCCGCGAGTCGTCGACGACGCGATGAGCTTGGCGTTCGCGAGGTCGACCGTCCATTCGGGGAAGCGCTGCAGCATCTCGTCGAGCGCGACGCGGCCTTGCAGACGGGCGAGCGAGGCGCCCAGGCAGAAGTGCAGCCCGAACGAGAACGTGAAGATCCCGGCAGGCTTGCGATGCACGTCGAAGCGGTCGCCGTCGGGGAAGCGGCGGTCGTCGCGGTTCGCGGCCGCCAGGATGCACACGAGCACGTTCCCCGCGGGAATGGTCTGACCCTGGAACTCCACGTCTTCGGCCACGAGGCGTGCCATCTGCGGGCCCGGCGGCTCGTAGCGGAGGATCTCTTCGATCGCGTCGCCGACGAGCGCAGGATTCTCGACGAGGGCGCGCCGCTGATCGGGATGGTCCGACAGCAGCTTGGCCGTCCACCCGACCAACTTCGTCGTCGTCTCGTTCCCCGCGCCCGACAACAGGCTGAGGTACGTGAGGATCTCCTCACGGGTGAGCCGTCGCGTCGTGTCGGTCTCGTCGACGAACTCGACGTTGAGCAACTCCGTCATCAGGTCGTCGGACGGATGATCGGCTCGCCAGTCGATGTACTCGGCGAACATGTCGCCCTCGAAGCTCGACATCTCGATCTCGAGCGGCTTGCCCGGTTCGTTGGTCGTGCTCGCGTCGACATGATCGTGCACCACCATCTGGTCGCGCTCCGGAATGCCGAGCAGCATGCCGATCATGCGCGCCGCGAGGAGCGCGCCGAAGTCCTTCACGACGTCGAACCCTCCGCTGCCGACGAGCGGATCGAGGCTGCTCGCGCAGAACTCGCGTACCTGCGGCTCGAGCGCCGCCATTCGCCGGGGCGTGAACACTCGTGAGATGACGCCCCGGTGCACCGTGTGCAGTGGCGGGTCCTCGAAGATGAAGAACCCTTTCGGCCACTCCACACCCAGCCGGATGAAATCCAGGATGTCGGACTTCCCGCTGATCAACCGCTCGTTGTCGGCCAGCGCGCGCTCGACGTCGTCGGCGCGGCTGACCGCATAGAAGTCGTACGGCTCGTTGTAATAGAGCGGCGCCTCCTCACGCAGCCGCCGAAACACCGGATAGGGATCGGTGTTGATCTCGAGGTCGTACGGGTCGTAGTAGACGGCGGCGCTCTGCTCGGTGCTCATGGTCTCGTTCCTCGGTTCGGTCAGAGCGACGCCAGTCGCTGTGCGCCGGCCATGTCG
>Ga0335082_10009899_pt1 | contig 10348 bp, 9 predicted proteins | sample Lox_Sample_41_FD_206718 | JGI IMG/M metagenome (GOLD analysis project Ga0335082, IMG submission 206718) | Soil microbial communities from Loxahatchee National Wildlife Refuge, Florida, United States - Lox_Sample_4.1 | ecosystem: Environmental > Terrestrial > Soil > Wetlands | place: USA: Florida...
GCGTTCGAGCGTGCCGGGCTTGAAGTTCGCGACGACCACGTCTGCGCGCTCGCACAGCCGAAGTGCAAGCTCGCGGTCGACGTCGTCGCCCAGATCGAGCACGACCGAGCGCTTGTTGCGGTTCGCGGCGTGGTGGTACGTCGCGCGACCCTCGGCGTCGGCCGGCGGCGACCACCGCCTCGTGTCGTCCCCCGAGGGCGATTCGATCTTCACCACGTCGGCGCCGAGGTCGCCGAGCGTCTGGGCGACGAGCGGGCCCGCGAGGACGCGCGAGAGGTCGACGACCCGAAGCCCCCTCAATGCAGCAGATGTCGCCATCGCCGGGGATTATCCGAGGCGGGCTACGCTGGTGTGCCGTGAGCATCTTCGCTCTCGTCGTCGAGGACGACGGGCCGATCCGCCGGATGCTCGAGCGAACACTGTCCGCCGAGGGGTACGACGTCTCGAGTGTCGGCGACGGCGGCGCAGCGCTGGCCGCGATCGAGCGGTCCGTCCCGGACGTCGTCGTCCTCGACGTCGGTCTTCCCGGGATCGACGGCCTCGCCGTCTGCCGGCGTCTCCGGCAGCAGGGTCTCTCGCTCCCTATCCTGATGCTGACCGCCCGTGATGCCGTCGCCGACCGTGTCGACGGCCTGGACGCCGGCGCCGACGACTACCTCGTGAAGCCGTTCGCGGCCGCGGAGCTCCTCGCGCGGGTGCGCGCGCTGCTTCGGCGTGGTGCGCCGCCGGAGGTGCTGGCCTTCGGCGACCTGCTGTTCGACGTCGAGTCGCGCTCAGTGCGTCGAGGGGGCGTCGAGATCGCGTTGCGCGCGCGAGAGGCGGACCTGCTCGAGCTGCTCCTTCGCAATCCTCGTCGGGTGATCAGCCGCGCCCAGGCGCTCGAGCGCGTGTGGGGCGACGTCGCAGCGGCGAGCCCCAACGTCGTCGACCGCTACATCTCGTACCTCCGGCGCTCGCTCGGGGACCCTCCGGTGATCGTCACCGTCCGCGGAGTCGGCTTCATGCTGGCGCGATGATCCCGCGGTCGCTCAGGGTGCGGTCGATCCTCGCCGCGTCGCTCGCGGTGCTCTTCGCGCTGGTCGTCGTCGGAGCGGGAGTCGACGTGCTCGTGGCCCGGCACCTCCATCGGTCCCTCGATCGCTCGCTGCACGCTCGTGCCGTCGAGGTGGCGCAGTTGAGTGCCTCCGCACCGGCGCTCCTGACAACGCCCGGCTCGCTCGACACGGCAATCGGCGGCGAGCAGGTCAGCGTCGAGGTCCTCGACCGCCGCGGGCGAATCGTTGCACGTTCGCTCGGTCTGGGCGGGCGCGTCCTGCCGGTTCAGCCCCTCTGGCGCGCCGTGATCGCGGACGGCGCCGGCCGGTACGCCGCAACCGACCTCGGAGGCGACGACCTGCGCGTGTACGTCGCGCCGCTGGCGGATGCCGGCGGGCCGGCCGCGGGCGGTGCGGTCGTGGTTGCCGCATCGCTGCGCGATCTGAACGCGACGCTCGCCGACGTGCACCTCGTCGTGCTGCTCGCGGCGCTCGCCGCTGCCGCGGCCGGTGCCGTCGCCGTTGCGCTGCTGATGCGCTCGGCGCTTCGTCCGCTCGGTCAGCTTGCGGATGCGGCGGTCGAGATCGAGCGGACCGGTGATCCGGCGCGGCGGCTGCCGGAGCCGGACGCGGGCGACGAGGTCGGAGGCCTGGCCCACACCCTCAACCAGATGCTTGCAGCCCTGGAGCGGTCGCGCGACGCGGAGCGCCGGTTCCTCGCCGACGCTTCGCACGAGCTGCGCACCCCGTTGACGGCGCTGATCGGCAACATCGACTATCTCGCGCGCCACGGTGCGGATTCCGAGCTCGTCGAGGAGCTCCAGCACGACTCGCGACGGCTCGCGCGGCTTGCGGACGATCTGCTCGCGCTGTCGCGAGAGGAGGCGGCCTCGCCGCCGCCCGACGAGGTCGTGCGCCTGGACGAGATCGCACGCGAGTCCGAAGGCGTCGACGTCGTCGCCCCGGAGCCGGTGACCGTGCGCGGTGACCGGGCGGCGCTCGAGCGGGCGCTCGCGAACCTGGTCGAGAACGCGCACCGCCACGGCCGGGGACGGGTGCTGGTCGAGGTGGGCACGACGAACGGCGTCGCGCGGCTGACCGTCGAGGACGAGGGGGTGGGGGTGACCGGCGAGGAGGCGGAGCAGGTGTTCGGCCGCTTCCAGCGGGGACGAGACGCCGGCCCCGGGTCGGGGCTCGGGCTCGCGCTGGTGCGGGCGACGGCGGAGCGGCACGGCGGGCGGGCGTACGCCGAGGGGTCGCGGTTCACGATCGAGCTGCCGCGTCTCAGAGATGTCTCAGAGTCACGCGCTAAAACGTCGGTCGACCGAGAGAAAGGATCGCCGTCGTGAGCTTCCTGCGCAGGATCTCCACCCGCAGCCTGATCGTCCTCGTCGTCGCCGTGTGCGCCGTCGCAGTCGGGGGCGCCGCGATCGCGGTCGCCGCGGGAGGCAGCGGCCCGGCACCGGCCCCGAAGCCGCTCGACCAGGCGATCGAGGACGCGCTCTCGGCCAAGCCGCCCGAAGGGATCACGGCACGCGTGACGTTCACGAACAACCTCTTCCCCTCCGGCGCGCTGCTCGGCCAGGTCGCTTCGGCCCTCATGACGGGCGCCTCCGGACGCCTCTGGGTCACGAACGACGGGCACGGGCGGATCGAGCTCCAGTCCGATGCGGGAGACGTCCAGATCGTCTGGGATCCCACCACGATCTCGATCTACGACGCCTCGTCGAACACCGTCTACCGCGCCAACCTGCCTGCCGATGCGAGCAGCGGGTCGACCGACACCGGCACACCGCCGGCGCTCGCGGACATCGACAGCTTCCTCACCCGGCTCGGCGCCCACTGGGCGGTCTCCGACGCCCAGCCGACCAACGTCGGCGGCCAGCCGGCGTACAACGTCTCGGTGTCGCCGAAGCACGACGGCGGGCTGCTCGGCTCGGTCGAGCTCGCCTGGGACGCCGCGACCGGCGTCCCGCTCCGGGTCGCGGTCAACGCCCAGAGCTCCAGCTCCCCCGCGCTCGAGCTGGCCGTGAAGGACATCTCCTACGGCGCCGTGGCGTCGTCCGACGTCGACGTCGCGCCCCCCGCGGGCGCGAAGGTCGTCGATCTCGGGACGGTCAGCGGCCCGGCGAAGGGCGGCGGCACACCGGCGGTCACCGGGCTCGCGGCGGTCCAGGCGGCGGCCGACTTCCCGGTCGTCGTCCCCTCGACCCTCGTCGGCCTGCCGCTGCGCGACGTCCGGCTGGTCGGCGGCGACACCGCGATCGCCTTCTACGGCGAAGGGCTCGGCGGCATCGTCCTGGTGGAGCGGAAGGCCGACGCGTCCGGTCAGCAGACCGGGGCCCTGTCGGCGCTGCCCACCGTCTCGCTGGACGGGCTGACCGCGCACGAGCTGTCGACGCAGCTCGGCACCGTCCTCGCGTGGCAGTCCGGCGGCACCAGCTTCGTGCTCGCGGGCTCGCAGCCGGCGGCGGCCGCCGAGGCCGCGGCCCGGGCGGTGAAGTGAGCTCGGCGCCGCCGGTCGAAGCCCGCGGCCTGGTCAAACGCTACGGAGACATCGTCGCCGTCGACCGCGTCGACCTCGTGGTCGAGCCTGCGGACGTCTTCGGATACCTCGGCCCGAACGGCGCGGGGAAGACCACGTCGCTGCGGATGCTCCTCGGGTTGATTCGCCCGACCGCGGGCTCGGCGCGGCTCTTCGGGCACGACCCGCTGGTCGAGGGCGCGAAGGCTCTTGCGGGCGTCGCGGGCTTCGTCGAGGGGCCGCGTTTCTATCCTTATCTCTCCGGCCGGCGCAACCTCGAGCTGCTCGCCGACTACGACGACCCGGTTTCGCGCTCGCGGATCGACGAGGTGCTCTCGCTCGTCGACCTGCGCGACCGGGCGAAGGATCGCGTCGGCGGGTACTCGCACGGCATGCGGCAGCGGCTCGGGATCGCCTCCGCGCTCCTCCGGCAGCCCCGGCTCCTCCTCCTCGACGAGCCCACCACGGGCCTCGACCCGGCCGGCATGCGCGACATGCGCGACCTCGTGCGCCGCCTCGCCGGCGAGGGCATCACGATCCTGCTCTCGAGCCACCTCCTGTACGAGGTCGAGGAGCTCTGCAACAGGGTCGCGATCATCCGCAAGGGCCGGATCGTCTACCAGGGCGGGCTGCCGGAGCTGCTGGCGACCGCCGCGAGCACCTACCGGCTTCGCGCCGTCGAGCCGGAGCGGGCGGCGGCTGCGCTGCTCGCCCAGCCCGGGATCGGCGCGGTCGAGTCGAGCGACGGCGAGCTTCGCTTCACGGCCGACGAGGAGGCCGTGGCCGCCCTGACGCTCGCGCTCGGCCGGGCCCGCATCGCGTTCACCGCGCTCGTCCCCGAGCGGGCGAGTCTAGAAGAGCTCTTCCTCGGGATGACCGACGGGGAGTCGTCCGACCACGATCGCGTGTCGGAGATCGCGGTATGACGGCCGTCGCCCGGGTGTACCGGTGGGAGATCGCGAAGCTGCTCGCGCAGAAGCGCACCTATCTCGGCCTCGGCACCGCGATCGCCGTGCCGATCATCTTCGTCGTCGTGCTCGTGCTGAAGAGCGGGGGGCCGTCGGATGTCCCGCTCGGGCGGTACATCCGCGAGACGGGGCTCGCGGTGCCGTTCGTCGTCCTCTTCTTCATGTCGATCTGGGGCCTTCCGCTCGTCACTGCGCTCGTGGCCGGCGACATCGTCGCGTCGGAGACCCACAACGGCACGCTGAAGACGATCCTCACGCGGTCCCGCGATCGTGGCGAGGTGTTCGCCGGGAAGGTCCTCGCCACCGCGACGTACACGATCGCCCTCGTCTTCGCGATGGGCATTGTCGGGCTGGTCGCCGGAAGCATCGCCTGGGGCTTCCATCCGCTGACGTCCCTCTCGGGCACGACCGTGTCGCCCGGCCACGGGCTCGCGCTGCTGCTGGCAAGTCTCGGGATCTACGTGCTTCCACTCGCAGGCATCGCAGCGTTCGGCGTGATGCTGTCGACGGTGACGCGCAACAGCGCCGCCTCGGTGGTCGGAGCGCTGATGTGGGCGCTGCTCATGCAGCTGCTCGGTGTCCTGCCCGGAACCGAGAGCATCCGCCCGTACCTGCTCGGGACGCAGTTCGACGCCTGGCACGGGTTTCTGCGGGTCCCTGCCGACTGGGTGCCGGTTACCCGGGCGCTGTGGGTGTGCGCCCTCTACATCGGCGTGCCGCTGGTGACGGCGTACCTCGTCTTTCTCCGCCGCGACGTCGCCGGCGAGTAATGCTCAGTCCAGCTCGACGCGCACGTCGACGCCCTTCGCGCGCTGCGCCGCTTCCCAGGCACGCACGTGGAGGTAGATCGCGACGCGCATGCCCTCGGCCGAGTACGAGCCGAGCACGCTGACGCGGATCGCCCCCGGCCCGATCTCCTCGGCGAGGATGTCGCCGTGGCTGCGCAGCTCGACGAGCAGGTCGTCGGCGAGTGCCGGGTCGTTGAGGCGGATCGTGGGCATTCCACTCCTGCGCACCTCGCCGGCGCGCACACCCTGGTCTAAACCTCTCGCCGCAGCGGCACACCGGTCGTATGTCTGGACCACGGCTAGTCCCTGTGTAGCGCCGGACGTTTCGTCCTACGTCTCGTCCTCGAGCTCGACGAACCCGAGCTCGAGCAGGTCGCGCAGGGCATCGAGCGCTTCGGCGCGGACGGCGGCAGCCGCCTTCGGGGGGAGTCCGAGCCGCTCGATGCCCTCGCGCAGGGTCGAGGAGCCGTCGAGCGACGCGAGGGCGTCGGCGACCGCGGGAGCGCACTCGAGATCCGGATACGTGCCCTCGTCCAGGAGCAGCCGGGTCTCGCGTTCACGTGAGTGCGGGTCGAGGCGGCTCTCGAGTGACACGTCGTCGGCGAGGGCGAGCGGCTCGTCGAGCAGTTCGTCCTCGCCGTCGAGCTCGGCGAGGAAGGCGTGCGCGGCGAACGCGCGCTCGATCTGCGCCCCCGCGTGCTCGAGCTCGTCGGCGGAGGCCGGGTCGACACGCGGCGGGTGCCGGCGGCCGGGCCGCCGGTGGAGCAGCACCGCCCCTTCGGAGATCCAGCCGACGCGGAGGTCGCGGAAGTATGCCGTCCAGTCGTCGAGCGCCTCGCCGAGCGCGGGGTGGTCGTCGACGAGATGGTCGTTCCACGTCGACGCATGCTCCAGCGGATCGGCGCCGGCGAGGCCGAGCACCCATGCGTCGCAGTCGATTCCCTCGAGCCACTGCAGCACACGGCCGTCCGGATCGTCCTCCGACTCCGCGAGCCAGCTCACGAGCAACGTCGCGTAGCCGTCGTCCGCGAGTGCAGCCGCGGCTCCTTCCACGACGCGGGCCGAGAACTCGTCCGCCGGCAGGCCGCCGTCGCGGTACTGCCATTTCGTCTCCGGTGAGATGACGTACGGCGCGTTGCAGGTGATGAGGTCGAACGACTCGCCGGCGACCGGTGCGAACAGGTTCCCGAGGCGCGTCTCGACATTGTCGAAGCCGTTGAGCGCCGCATTGAGCGACGTGAAGGCGAGCGCTCTCGGATTGACGTCGGTGGCCACGACCTGTTGCGCGTGGCGCGCCGCGAGGAGGGCCTGTGCGCCGTTGCCGGTTCCGACGTCGAGCGCCCGCTGCACCTCCCGCCGCGGCGTCAGCGCCGCGCACCACGACGCCGTTGGCGTGTACGCGGCGACGTACCCGGGCGGGTCGCCCGCCCCGCTCGGGAACGGGTCGCAGGCGAGCAGCAGTCCCTCGGCGGGCATGATCCGGCCGCGCGGCTCGAGCTGCTCGCCGTCGTGCGCAGCGAGCCCGAGCGCGACGATCGCATCGACGCCGTCCGCGCCGAGAGCGCGTGCGGCGTCTGCTTCGCGCACCGGTCGCTGCAGGAGCAGCAGCCGCACGACCGTGGCGAGCCGCGAGTCGGGAAGGCGGCGCTCGAGCACGGGCACGTCCGCCGCGTCGGCGCCCGGCCCCTCCTCGCCGAGGAGCTTGACGATGCCGCGCTCGCCGTAGCCGACGTCCTCGAGCGCCTCGCGCACCGTCGCCGCCGCGGTCCGGTCTGCAACAGCGTCCACGCCTCGACTCTATTCGAGCCTCTCGAAGCCGGTGCCAGGCACTTCCGTGCCTGGCACCGGCTGTGCGTCTACTGCCAGCTGTCGAACAGCCGCTCGACGACGCCTCGGCTCTCGCGCCGCGAGAGCACGTACAGCCGGTCGCCGTCGTGGATGACGGTCGAGCCGCGTAGAGTCGCGCGGTGCGCAAGTGGCTCCCGCTGATCATCCTCGCGTCGGCCCAGTTCATCATGGTGCTCGACTCGAGCGTGATGAATGTCTCGATCTCGCAGATCGTGGCAGACCTGAACACGACGGTCACCGGCGTGCAGAGCGCGATCACGATGTACACGCTCGTGATGGCCGCGTTCATGCTCGTCGGCGCGAAGCTCGGCGACATCCTCGGGCGTGACCGCGCCTTCGGTCTCGGCCTGGCCGTGTACGGCCTCGGCTCGTTGATCACGGCGCTCAGCCCGAACCTCACGGTGCTGCTGATCGGCTGGTCGGGGATCGAGGGACTCGGGGCGGTGCTGGTGATCCCGGCGATCGCAGCGCTGACCGCCGCGAACTACGAGGGCAAGGACCGCGCGTTCGCCTACGGGATGATCGGTGGCGCCGCCGGCGCGGCGATCGCCGCCGGGCCGCTGATCGGTGGCTACGTGACGACGACCTGGAGCTGGCGGTACGTCTTCGTCGGCGAAGTCGTGGTGGTGATCGCGGTGCTCATCGTCCACCGTCGCATGAAGCGCGCGCCCAAGCCGGAGCAGGCGCCGAAGCTGGACTACGGCGGCGCCGGGCTCTCTGCGGTCGCGCTCGGGCTCATCGTGTTTGGGATTCTGAAGAGCAGCACCTGGGGCTGGATCAGACCGATCGCCGCGCCGACGATCAACGGGCACGAGATCACGCCGTTCGGGTTCTCGGTGGTGCCGTTCCTGATCGTCGGCGGGTTCGTGGTGCTCGGGTGCTTCTTGGCGTGGGAGGATCGCCGCGAACGACTCGGTCGGAGCACACTGCTCAACCGCGCACTGCTGAGGATCGAGACGTTGCGCGGCGGGCTCTCCTCGCTTTGCGCCCAGCAGCTGATCGTGATGGGCACGTTCTTCGTCCTGCCGGTGTACCTCCAGGTCGTGCTCGGCTTCGACGCGTTCGAGACGGGCAAGCGGCTCTTCCCGATGTCGGTCTCGATGCTCGCTGCGGCGCTCACCGGGCCGAAGGTGGCGGTGCGGTTCGGGCCCCGTCTGGTCGTCCAGGTTGGCCTGGCGGCGATGGCGATCGCTGCGCTCGTGCTCGTCGGAACCATTGATGTGACACTGAACGGGACGGCCTTCGCCCTGTCGCTCGTCTTCTTCGGGATCGGTGCCGGTCTCCTCATGTCGCAGCTCGGCAACGTGATCATGTCGTCGGTCCCGCCCGAGGAGACCAACGAGGCCGGTGGCCTGCAGGGGACCGCCCAGAACCTCGGCGCATCCCTCGGCACGGCGCTGATCGGCTCCGTGCTCCTGCTCGGGCTGCTGAACGGGTTCAACTCGCGGATCCAGCAGAACCCGGCGGTGCCGTCCGACGTGAAGACGCAGATCGCGGCCGCCACGGAGAACGGGATCCCGATCGTCACGACCGAGCAGGCGCACAAGGCCCTGATCGACGCCGGGCTCAGCCCGTCCGAGGCGGACACTGTCACGGCCGAGTACGGCAACGCGCAGCTCGTCGCGCTGAAGACGTCGATGCTCGCGGTCGCGTTCCTGGCCGTGCTCTCGCTCTGGTTCACGCGGCGGTTGCCCGGACGGCGCCCGGTCGCCGCCTAGGCGGCCGTGCGCCGCTATCCGAGCAGCAGCGCGAGCAGCGCCTTCTGAACGTGCAGGCGGTTCTCGGCTTCGTCCCACACTGCGGACCGTGGACCGTACAGCACCTCTGCCGTGATCTCCTCGCCTGGATGGGCGGGCAGGCAATGCAGGACGACCGCGCCCGGCGCCGCCGTCGCGAGCAGGGCACCGTCGACCCGGTACGGCTCGAGGTCGCGCAGCCGCTGCGCTGCCTCCTCGTCGGTGCCGAGGCTCGTCCAGATGTCGGTGACGAGCACGTCGGCGCGATCGGCGGCCTCCCGCGGGTCGCGCACCAGCTCGACGGGCGTTCCCGGAGGCGGCTCGTAGCCGGACGGGCACGCTGCGACGACGCGCATCCCGGTCAGTGCGGCGAGCCCGGCAAGCGAGACGAGCACGTTCGTACCGTCGCCGACCCACCCGATCCGAACGCCGTCGAGACCGCCCAGCCGGTCGCGAATCGTGAGCGCGTCCGCGAGTGCCTGGCACGGGTGCTCTGCCTGCGTGAGCGCGTTGATCACCGGGATGGTGGCAGCTTCGGCCCAGGTCTCGAGGTCGTCGTGCGAGAGCGTGCGGATCGCGGCGACGTCGACGTAGCGCGAGAGGACGCGCGCCGTGTCGCCGATCGACTCTCCGCGTGAGAGCTGGAGCTCGTCGCTGCGCAGCGAGATCGGCATCCCCCCGAGCTGCGCCATCGCCGCCGAGAACGAAAGCCTCGTTCGCGTGGACGGCTGCATGAACACCAGCCCGAGCGTGCGGCCGGCGAGGCGCGGCGTCAGGTCGTCCCTGAGCTCGCCGGCGAGGTCGAGGATCGCCTCCACCTCTGCGGGCACCAGGTCGCCCACGCGCAGCAGGCTGCGGCCCGAGAGGTCGACGGGCAGTGGAAGGGTCACGACCAGCGCTCCCTTGCCGCCGAGACTGCGCCGGCGACGTCGAGCCCGCGCGGCCTGGCCGGAGGAGGATCGAAGGCGCCGGCGCGAACGCGGCCGGCGATCTCGGCGTGTGCGTCACGGAACGACATGCCCTGCTCGACGAGCTCCTCGGCGGCGTCGGTTGCGCGCAGCAGCGGATCGGCAGCCGCCGCAGCGAGCCGCTCACGGTCGAACTCGAGGCCCTCGACGAGGACGGTCAAGGCCGCGAGCGCGAGCCGCAGGTCGCGGCGTGCGCGGAACGTCGCCTGCTTGTCCTCGGCGAGATCCGAGTTGTAGGCGAGCGGGAGCCCCTTCACCGTCGCGAGCAGGCCGGTGAGCCGCCCGATCGCAGTGCCCGCCTTGCCGCGCGTGAGCTCGGCGACGTCGGGGTTCAGCTTCTGGGGCATCATCGAGGAGCCCGTCGCGGCGTCCTCCGGCAGTTGAGCGAAGCCGAACTCGGCGGTCGCCCAGATGCAGATCTCCTCGGCGATCCGCGAGAGGTGCACGAAGAGGGCGGCGCAGGCGTAGAGGTAGTCGAGGAC
>Ga0335082_10009900_pt1 | contig 10347 bp, 8 predicted proteins | sample Lox_Sample_41_FD_206718 | JGI IMG/M metagenome (GOLD analysis project Ga0335082, IMG submission 206718) | Soil microbial communities from Loxahatchee National Wildlife Refuge, Florida, United States - Lox_Sample_4.1 | ecosystem: Environmental > Terrestrial > Soil > Wetlands | place: USA: Florida...
CTCGGAGCGGACCACGTCCAGGTGATGGACGATCCGGACCGCTTCGGGCTCGGGATCTGCCGCTGTGGCACGGCCGATTCGCGCGCCGTACGCACGCTCTCCCGGCGCGCGACCGTGAGCTTCTTCCTGGAGCGCCTGGCGGGAGCGGTCGTCCACCCCCTCGACCTCGGCGGGACCGGGACGGTCCGGATCCGGGGGTCGGAGGTCGCCGACGCTCCCGCGGCCCCCTGATCGGGCCGCTCAAAAAAAGTTGCCACCAATCTGCGCCCTCGGTCACCCACCTCCTAGGGGACTTCTCCGTCCGGAGGGAAGGGCGATGAGCGCAATCAACGACCTGGGGATCCGAGTTCGCGGCCGGCTCCGCCTGCTGCGCGGCCGCTGCCCGGCCTGCGCCTCGGAGGCGGCACGAGACTGCGGCGTGTGCCGTGGCTACGCCGGGCCCTACCCGGCCGACGACGGCGCGCGCCAGCGCTGGGGCTCCCGCTTCGAGCACACCCTCCGCTCTGCGCCCCTGGCGGAGCGCTCCCGGAGCTTCGTCTCGGCGCCGATCCTGCGCTCCTCGTCCAGTCGCTGATCTCTTGCGGGCACGGCAGCTGACCTCCCGCGCGCACCCAGTGCACGGGTGATCGAGTCGCCGCCGCGCGCCGCGATCGCGGGCGCGACGCCCCCGCTGGTAAGCTCGCAGCAGCCAGCGAGAGAGGGACCAGCCGATGCGGGTGGCGTGCCGGTACGAAGCGGTTTCCGACGGCGAGAGCCGCGAGCGGGGTGACCGGCTCGTCGGCTGGCTCCGCGCGTACGGCGAGCGCCGCGTCAGCTCGCGGCTGATCGACGAGCGGCGCACGATCCCTCCGTACGTCGCGCTCGACTTCGGGAACCAGGGCATCCTCGGAATCCAGGTCGAGGAGAAGTTCGGAGGTCTCGCGCTCCGCAGCCGCGAGGTGATGCGCGTGCTCGAGCAGACGGCCGCGATCGACCTCGCGCTCGGCACCTGGGTTCTCGTCTGCCTGTTCCCGGGAATCCGGCCGGTCGCCGCCTTCGGCGGAGACGCGCTGCGCAACGAGGTGCTCCCTGCCCTGGCCGCAGGGCGGATCCTCGCCGGCTACGCGCAGACGGAGCCGGGAGCCGGGACGAACTTCGCGGCCATGGCGGCGACGGCGGCGGCGCGGGAGGCGGGCGGCTGGTCCCTGAACGGCGACAAGTTCTGGATCGGCAACTCCTCGTGGGCGGGCGTGCTCTCGGCCATGGCCCACGAGGTGGGTCCGGGAGGGCGCCGGCGCGGGCTCACGGCGCTCGCCGTACGAGTGGATCAGCCCGGCGTCGTGCTCGGGCGCGAGCTCCTCTCGATGGGGATGCGCGGCGTCGTGCAGGGCGAGGTCTCGTTCCGCGACGTCGTCGTGCCGCCCGAGCAGCTGCTTGGCGAGCGGGAGAACGGGCTCGAGGTCGGCGTGGACTCGATGTGCTGGAGCCGCTTCGCCATCGCGTCGACCTGCATCGGCGCGATGAAGCGCGCTGCGCAGCTGATGGTCCGCTTCGCGGCGCGTCGCTCCATCGCCACGGGTGGGCTCCTCGATCATCCGGTGGCGCGGGCGAACCTCGGCCGCACCGTGGTCGAGATCGCGCTTGCGGAGGAGCTCCTCGGGCGCGTGGCCGAGATCCTCGACTCCGGGAGGGGCGTCTCCGTCGACCTGTTCTCGATCTCCAAGGTCGTCGCGTCGGAGTTCCTCTGGTCGGCCGCCGACCGGCTCGTGCAGCTGCTCGGCGCGCGCGGCTACGACGAGGCAAACCTCGCGCCCCAGCTCCTCCGCGACGCGCGCGTGACCCGCATCTTCGAGGGCACCAGCGAGGCCCTCGTCGCGTTCGTGGGCTCGCAGGCGATGGCGCGCACCTCCGAGGTGCATTCCTTCCTGCGCGAGGAGCTCGAGGCGGCGGAGCTCGCCGACGCCCTCGACGCGGCCGTGCGCGGCATGCGCGAGCGGAGCGGGCTCGCGCGGCCATGGCAGTGCGCGCTCGCGGGCTGGGCGGCGATCTGGGCGATCCTCGCCGCGGGCGCCGAGGACGCGCTCGGGCGCGCGCCCGGACCGGACCTCGAGCGCGCGGCGCTCTGGGCGCGGGCCCGATTCCGCGACGCCTGCGAGCAGGCCGCGCACGGCGCCCCGATCGAGGGGATCCTCCCGAGCGCCGCCGAGGCCGAGCAGTCGATCGGCGCCTACGCGGACTCCATCGGCGACGTCGAACAGCGGCTTCCGGGCGGTCGCGAGGAGCTCGACCCGCTCCTGCGGAGAGACGGCTAGGAGGCCGACTCGAGAGTCGGCCTCCTAGCACAGCTAGACCAGCGTGCGGAGCAGCCGTTCCGTCTCGGCGAGCACGGCCTTGTTGCTCGCCGGCACGGAGAGCGACTTGCACACCCGCGAGCTCGCCATGAGCATCCCGTCGGAGCTGCGGTAGAGGTCGAGGCGGAAGACCAGCTTGAACGGCACGCGGAAGGGCTGGTCCGCGGGCGGCTCGGCGAAGCTCCCGGGCGGCAGCAGCCGCGCCGAGACGCGCAGGTCGACCATGTCGGTCGGGTTGGCGTTCGAGAAGAAGTAGGCGCGGCGGTGCTCGGTGGAGAGCGCGGCGACCAGCTCGGTCGAGAGCGGGCGCTCGAGCCGGCGCGAGAGGAAGATCCGCTCCCCGTAGTTCATCATCGCCTCGTAGCGCGCGAAGTAGACGAGGCCGGCGCCGTTCAAGTCGCTCTCGGCAACGATCGGGTAGAGGATCGGCTCGCCGCCGCAGTCGCGCAGCGGAATCGCGCGCTCGGCTTCGCTCTCGAAGGGCTCGATCTCGCCGGTGCGCTGCACGCGTCCCTGCTCGAGGATCCCGAGCGGGGTCTCGGCGAGCTCCGGAACGTCCATCGACTCGGCGCCCGCCGGCCGGAACACCTTGAGGCGCGCGTTTCCCCCCGAGCGGGCGATGAAGGCGTTGGTCATGCACGCCCAGGAGCCGCGGAAGGAGCGCAGGTCCTTGCGCGTCTCGACCGCGTCCACCAGCGAATCGGAGATCTCCCGGTCGTCGATGACGAAGAGGCCCTCGACGAACTTCTTGGCGTAGAAGCGCACGCGATTGCGCACGCGCACGTGCGCGTCCTCGCCCAGCACCTCCATGCTGTGGCGCTCCCCGAGGTGCAGCTCGACGTCGATCACCGATCCGTAGAGCCGCTCGCCCTGGGGGCTCTTGATCTCGGGGGGGCGCCGCCCGAGGGCCCGCGCGATCGACTCCCACTGGTACGCGGCGAGCAGCTTGAGGAACTCGACCTCCGAGAGCTTCTCGCCCGGCGCCATGTGCGGCATCTGGACGACGAAGTCGTAGCTGTTCCAGCAGCCGGCCATCGGAGTCAGGAGCTCGCGCAGACGTGGTCGGCGATCGCGTCGAGCGTGTTCAGGCGCTCGACCAGCTCCACGTCGTCGATCGCGACCCCGTAGGTCTCCTCGACGTGGGCGAGGAACAGGACGGCGCTGAGCGAGTCGACGTAGCCGTAGTCGAAGACGTTGACGGCGGGATCGATCGACGTGGCGGCGAACTTCCCGTCGGAGATCGCCGCGAGGCGGGTGCGGAGCTCCTCGATCACCTGCGCTCGGCCGACGGAGGCTCGAGCCCGCTCCGGTGCTGCCATCGCCCCGCTCCTCCAGACCCGTCCGGGCCCGCCCCAAGTGAACGTGCCAGTATATCAGCGTGGCGATCGAAATCGTGCCCTTGGCACCGGAGCACCTCGATGCAGTCGCGGCCTTCTCGGCGGCGACCTTCCAGCGCCCGCGCAGCGCCGCCTACCTGCGCTGGCGCTATCTGGAGCCTTCCTTCCAGCACGCGTACCTCGCGCTACGCGACGGGCGCTGCGTGGCAACGCTCACGGCTTTTCGCCGCCCCTACGCGGCGGGGGGCGACCAGTTGCCGATCTGCGACTCCTTCGACTGGTACTGCCTGCCGGAGCTGCGCAATTCCGGCCTCGGGGTGCGGCTGATGCAGCGCATGATGAAGGATCCCGATCCGGTGATCGTCACGGGAGGCACCCAGGACACCCGCGAGCTCCTGCCGCGGATGGGCTTTCGCTCGCTCGACGAGGTCCAGCGCTTCTCGCTGCCGCTCCGGGCCGCGAGGGCGGCGGAGGCGCTCGCGCGCCGCGGCATCCCGCGCGCACTCGGACGCGCGGGCTTCGCGGTCGCCCGGCCCTGGATGGCGGCTCGCCGGCGGGCGGCGCCCCGGGGCGGGAGCGCGATTCCGGTGGCGAGCGTCGGCGAGGAGGCGCTCGCGATCGACCCCCGACCGCAGGGCCGCGGCAGCATGCCCCTCTGGACTCCGGAGTACCTCCGCTGGCTCGGCAGCGGCTTCCCCGGCATGGGCCACTACCTCCCGCTCTACTTTGCCGTGGGCGAAGCGCTCGTGGGATGGGCCCTCCTGCGCCTCTACGTCGGCGCCGAGGGCTGCGAGGCGGCGCTCCTCGACGTGCGGGCGCGAGCCGCGACCGAGGACCTCTACACCTGGATGGTCTCGGAGGCCGCGGTCCGAGCCGCTGGGCTCGGCGCCGGGTTCCTCTCCGCGGGCTCGAGCTGCCCCCTCGTCGTCACCGCCCTGCGGCGCAACCGCTTCCTCGCCGCAGGAACGCAACCGATCCACTTCTTCGGAGGAGAGCGCAAGGGGCTACCGGAACCCATCGTGTTCGGGGCGAATTGGGGAGACCAGCCCCTGGTTCCCTATCCGACCTCCTGGTGGAGCGCCTAGACTTTGTTGCAGGCGCACGTTCTCCCCAAGAAACCCCCCGATGTGAGACAATCGCCATCGGCTATGACGTCCGCCGGGCGCTTCCAGACCCATGACTCCGCCATGACTTCGCCCGGGAGCTCCGAAACCCTTCGCGTCGCCATCCTGCTCGACACCTGGATCGTGCCGGCGTGGATCCACCACGTCCTCCTCGACGTTGTTGCCTCGGATCGCGCCGAGCCCGTGCTGGTCGTGCTCGACGGGGGCCGCCCCCGTCGCCGCTGGCGCGCGGCGGGGCTCGCGTTCCGGGCCTATCAGGCGGCCGACCGGCGCTTCTTTGCGTTTCCCAACGACCACGCCGCCGAGGTCGACGCGTCTCCCCTCCTCGAGGCGTATCCCGTCCATCGCGCCGCTCTGGTCCGCAGGGGGTCGGCGTGCGCCTTCGGCGACGCCGATCTGGCCGTGCTCCGGAGCCATCGACCGGACGTGATCCTGAAGCTCGGGCTCCCCCCGCTCGCAGGCGAAGTCCTCTCGATCGCGAGGCTCGGCGTCTGGAGCTTCGATCACCAGGAGCGCGAGGGCCGAGGGGTCCCCCCTTTCATGTGGGAGATCCTGCGACGCCGGCCCGCCGTGCAGACCTGCCTCCGCGCGACCAACGCCGAAGGCTCGCGCGCGCTCGAGCGCTCGTGGGCGGTCGTCGACGCGAGCTCCCTCCACCGCAGCCGCAACCCTGCCCTCTGGAAGAGCAGCGCGTTCGTGGCGCGCGCGCTCCGGGACCCGGAGCGAGAGGAGCCCGTCGAAGCCATTGCGGAGGTCGACGGCGAGCTCCCGGCGCGCGCTCCGAACGCGCTCGAGATCGCGCGCTTCGCGGGCTCGGTCGCGACCCGGGTGGCGCGCGAGCGGCGCCGGCGGGGGCGCGAGGATTACCGCTGGTTCGTCGCGCTGCGCGCGGATGCGGGCTCGTTCGTCGAGCACCCGATGCGGGGCTTCCGGCCGGTCCCGGCGCCCGCCGACCGCTTCTACGCCGACCCCTTCCTCGTCGAGGACGAAGGGCGGCGCTGGCTCTTCGTCGAGGACGGCGACCAGGCGACCGGCAAGGGCGTGATCCGCTGCCTCGAGCTCTTGACCGACGGCGGCATCGGCGAGTCGCGCGTGGCCCTCGAGCGCGACTACCACCTCTCCTATCCCTTCGTGTTCCGCTGGCGCGGACACCACTACATGCTCCCCGAGACGCAGGAGAACCGCACGGTCGAGCTCTGGCGCGCGGTCGAGTTCCCGTGGCGATGGGAGCTCGACAAGGTGCTCTTCTCGGAGGTCTCGGCGGTGGACCCGACCCTCCTCGAGCACGCGGGCCGGCTCTGGCTCTTCGCCTCGATGAGCGAGTCGGGGGGCTCACCCGCCGACGAGCTCTTCCTCTTCCACGCCGACTCGCTCCACGGCGAGTGGCGGCCCCATCCGCAGAACCCCGTGGTCTCGGACGTCCGCCGCGCGCGCCCGGCGGGCCGCTTCTTCGCGGAGAACGGGGCGCTCTACCGGCCGGGGCAGGACTGCTCCGGCGAGTACGGATCGGCGGTCTGGATCCACCGCGTCGACGCGCTCGACGAGCGGCGCTATCGCGAGACGCCGGTGCGGCGCGTCGACCCGAGCTGGTGGCCCGGGGCGAGCTGCACGCACACGCTCTCGCGCGGCGGCGGCTTCGAGGCGATCGACGCGCGCCTCTGGGTCCCGCGCGGCTCGTCGATCCCCGCTACCCCGTGAAGCCGAAGCGCCCCTGGTCGAGCACCACGTCGCCGTTCTGCGTCACCGTCTGGAAGAGCGCCTGGTTGCCGTCGACCCACATCTTCACCGTCAGCGCGTCGCCCGGATAGACCGGCTTCGAGAAGCGGCCCTCCATCGAGCGGAAACGGGCCGCGTCGTTGCCGCAGAGGCCCGCGAGCAACGCGCGGCCGGTGAAGCCGTAGGTGCAGAGGCCGTGCAGGATCGGCTTCGGGAAGCCGACGCTCTTCGCGAGCTCCGGGTCCGAGTGCAGCGGGTTCATGTCGCCCGAGAGGCGATAGATGAGCGCCTGGTCGGCGCGCGTCTCGTAGCTGAGCTCGTGGTCCGGCTTGCGATTGGGGAGCTCGAAGGCGGGGCCCGAGGGACCGCGCTCGCCGCCGAAGCCGCCCTCGCCGCGGATGAACGCGCCCATGCGGTTCTTCATGCGCAGCTCGCCGGTCGCGGCGTCGCGCGACTCGCTCTCCATCACGACCAGCGCGCCCTTGCCCTTGTCGTAGATCCCGGCGACGCGGCCCTTGTTGATGACCCTGCCGTTGGGAGGAATCGGGCCGAACACCTCGATCGCCTGCTCGCCGTGCACCAGCATCGCGAAGTTGAACTTCCCGAGCTTGTCGAAGGGGATGCCGCCCATCCCGACGATGACCGCGAAGGTCGGCAGCACGATCTGGTTCTTCTCGGTGCTGAAGCGCAGGTCCTCGACGCCGCAGCCCACGCCGAGGGCGTAGAGGAGCGTGTCCTTCTGGGTCCAGCTGCGCTCGTTCGGCGCGCCTTCCACGCCGACTGCGTTGAGATCGAGGGGCATGCGGGGGTCTCCTTCTCTGCTCCGCCTGGGGCCCGCATTGTAGCCGCGGATCGCGGCTGGAGGGTACGATCCGCTGCGATGCGCGCCGCCGTCATCGCCGTCGTCCTGGCCGCCTTCGGGCTCCCGGCCCGGGCCCTCGAGGGCCACCTGGCGGACGCGGCCGGTGCGCCGATCGCGGGCGCCTGGGTGAGCGCGTCGCGCGGCGATCCGTCCCACGTCGTGACCGTGTTCTCCGACGAGTCGGGTGCCTTCCAGCTGCCGGCCCCCGAGGGCGCGGGACCGCTGGCGCTGCGCGTGCGCCGCATCGGCTTCCGCGACCTGGTTCGGAGCTCCGTCGCGGAGGGCGCGCCGGCCGCCCTCGCGCTCGAGCGCGAGACCGACCTGGCGGCGCTCGCCGCGCAGCTTCCCGCCAACCGCTGGTACGCGCTGGTGCTCGATCGCATCTCCGACCCGGTCCGGCGCGAGGAGCTCGTGCGCCAGTGCACCTACTGCCACCAGCAGGGGAGCGCCGCCACGCGCCGCGTGCGCGACCCCGAGGAGTGGGAGAAGGTGCTGTCCCTGATGGGCCGCATGGGCGGCATGGTCTCGAGCGATCTGCGCCGCGAGATCCCCGAGCTCTTCAACGCCGCCTACGAGCCGACCCGCGCGGTCGCGCTCCTCACCGCGCGCAGGGACGAGCCCGGCTTCGCGCCGGCGCCGCCCGCCGAGGTGCTGCGCGCGCGCATCGACGAGTGGGAGCTCGGCGGGCGCGCCTCGGTCCAGCACGACATCGCCGTGCATCCGGACGGGCGCATCTACTCCGTCGACATGAACGAGGACGCGCTCTACCGCATCGACCCGTCGCAGCCGGACGGGGCACGCGCCTCCTGGCAGGTCCCGCGCGGCGAGCTGCCGCTCGGGGGCGTCTTCGCGACCGTCGGCCCGCCCGTCCCGCCGAACTCGAACGCCCACGTCGGACCGCACTCGCTGCAGGTCGCGCCCGACGGCGCGCTGTGGATCACGCTCGCGCTCGGCAACCAGCTCGCGCGCTTCGACCCGAAGTCAGAGTCCTGGACGACGCATGCGCTGGCGCACGGCTTCTATCCGCACACGCTGCGCTTCGATCGGCGAGGTCGCATCTGGTACACGATCGCGGCGTCGAACCACGTCGGCATGTTCGACCCGGCGAGCGGCGAGAGCCTCGAGCTGCGGCTCCCGGCGCGCAGCCTCTCCCAGGAGATGGTGCTGCGCATGATGCCGGCGCTGCTCTGGCTCGGCCGCCACGTCGACCTGCGCGGCGCCGCCGCCGACGACGGCAACGGCATGACCGTCCCGGTGCCGTACGGGATCGACGTCGCGCCCGACGGCGCCGTCTGGTTCAGCCAGCTGAACGAGCACCGCATCGGGCGCATCGATCCCGAGAGCTTCGGGGTCGAGATGGTGGAGACGCCCTTCCCCGGCCCGCGCCGCCTGCGCTTCGATTCGCAGGGGCGGCTGTGGATCCCGTCGTTCTCGGGGGGCCTCATCGCGCGCTTCGACCCGTCCATCCGCGAGTTCAAGACCTGGGAGCTCCCGGGACAGCCGCAGGTGCCCTATGCGCTCAACGTCGACCGCCGCAGCGACACCGTCTGGATCTGCGGCACCGAAAGCGACTCGCTGATCCGCTTCGATCCGAAGTCGGAGCGCTTCACCGAGTACCCGCTTCCGACGCGCGTCACCTACACGCGCGAGATCGACTTCGACGCGCAGGGCCGCGTCTGGACCTCCAACTCGAACGCGCCGACCTGGCAGATCGAGGGCGGCGTGCCGAAGCTCGTGCGACTCGACCCGAGTCTCGGCTCGTGTCCGCAGGGAGCCGACGCCGGTTGCCCCACCCGAGGTCGCTGATCGCGGGGGCGCTGCTCGCGCTCGCCGCGTGCCCGGGGCCGCCGCCGGCGACGGACGGCCCCGTCGCGGGCTGGCCGGTCTACGGCGGCGACCCGGGCGGTACGCGCTACTCGCCGCTCACGCAGATCACCCGCGAGAACGTCGGCCGGCTCGAGGTCGCCTGGACCTTCCACACGGGCGACGTCGTCGACGGCGAGCGGACGCACGGCAAGAGCGCCTTCGAGGACACGCCGATCCTTCTCGGCGACACGCTCTACGTCTGCTCGGTCAAGGACCGCGTCTTCGCGCTCGACGCCGAGACGGGGGTGCAGCGCTGGGTCTTCGACCCGCGGCTCCACGACCTCGGCACCTGGAACTTCACTTGCCGCGGGGTCGCGGCGTGGCGAGATCCCGGGCGCAGCGAGGGCGCCTGCGCCCGCCGCCTCTTCCTCGGCACGCTCGACGCGCGGCTCATCGCGCTCGACGCCGACACGGGGCAGCCGTGCGGCGACTTCGGCGCCGGCGGCGCCGTCGACCTCGCGGCGGGCATCGGCGACATCGACCCGGGCGAGTACGGCGTGACGTCGCCGCCCACGGTGGTCGGCGACGTAGTCGCCGTCGGCGCGCTAGTCTGGGACGGACGTCGCACCGAGCACCCGGGCGGAGTCGTGCGCGGCTACGACGTCCGGAGCGGGAGCCTGCGCTGGGCGTGGGATCCCGTGGCGCCCGGCACGCCGCCGCTCCCGCCAGCGCCGGACGGCGCGCCGCGCTGGCACCGCGGCACCCCCAACGCGTGGTCGATCTTCGCGGCCGACCCGGCGCGCGATCTCCTCTTCGTGCCGACCGGCAACGCCGGCCCCGACTTCTACGGCGGGCAGCGCGGCGACCTCGATCACTTCTCGAGCTCGGTGGTCGCGCTGCGCGGCGCGACGGGCGAGCGGGTCTGGTCGTTCCAGACCGTCCACCACGATCTCTGGGACTACGACGTCGCGTCGCAGCCGCTGCTGGTCGACGTCGAGAGGGACGGGGCGGCCCTTCCCGCGCTGGTGCAGCCGACCAAGATGGGACACATCTTCGTGCTGGATCGCGCGAGCGGCGCGCCGGTCTGGCCCGTCGAGGAGAGGCCGGTCCCGCAGGGCGACGTGCCGGGGGAGCGCTACGCGCCGACCCAGCCCTTCCCTACCCATCCGCCG
>Ga0335082_10009901_pt1 | contig 10347 bp, 10 predicted proteins | sample Lox_Sample_41_FD_206718 | JGI IMG/M metagenome (GOLD analysis project Ga0335082, IMG submission 206718) | Soil microbial communities from Loxahatchee National Wildlife Refuge, Florida, United States - Lox_Sample_4.1 | ecosystem: Environmental > Terrestrial > Soil > Wetlands | place: USA...
GCTAAGTGGCGATTGCAGATTTTAGATTGCAGATTGAGAATCAGGTTGCATGCAGTTCCAGAATCTGCAATTTGTCTTCCCTCTCACGCTCGCGAATTTCCCAGCCGATAGAAACTCAGCGCCGCGCTGCCCTGCGCCAGATGCCGGAATCTCCGCAGCGGCCCGAACTCTTCGCCAGGGTCGAATCTCTTCTCGTGCTCCGCGATCACCACCGACATCGCCCAGATCAACGACGACTCCGCCAATGCATGGAGCGTGCTCGTGTAGGCATCCTTCAGGCGGTACGGCGGATCAATGAACACCACATCCGCCGCGACCCTTTGCCGCTCCATTCGCCAGAATGCCTGCGGCAATTCTTCCTGCAAGATTCGGAACCCGCTGGCGATGCCCAGGCTTTCCAGATTCTTTTGAATCGTCTCCGCCGCCGGCAACGAACTCTCCACGAAGTGAACTTCCTTGGCGCCCCGGCTCAGCGCTTCAATCCCCACTGCGCCGGTGCCCGCAAACAGATCGAGCCACACGCTTCCCGCCAGCGCGTCCGGGTTTCCCGCAGTCAGCACGTTGAACAGAGTCTCACGCAGGCGGTCCGACGTAGGACGAATGTCCATCCCGCGCAGCGAACGCAAGGGCCTGCTCCGGTATTTTCCCGCGATCACCCGCATAGCTCCGAACAATGGGCTCCCGCAATCACTATAAACAAGCATGTAGAATAAAAGCAGCGAACCTTATGCGAAGCTGGTCGATCTCCGTGGGACGCCTGTTCGGCGTGGATGTGCGCATGCATCTCACGTTCCTCATCCTTCCCCTGTTCATCTACTGGACGGACTACGCAGCGCATCCCGGGCAGGCGAATGGACCGCGCGATCTCGCTCTGGTGGGGATCATTCTCGCCTGTGTGGGCGCGCACGAAGTCGGTCACATGCTGGCCGCCCGGCGTTTTGGTTTGATTCCCAAGGCCGTCATTTTGCTGCCCTTGACCGGCGTCGCTCTCTACGATGAGTCGCGCGTGGAGAAGCTGCCCACCGCGCAGATGTGGAAGCGGGAAATTCGCATCGCCCTTGTCGGACCGCTGGTGAATCTCGCGCTCGCGGGCTTCGCGGCCGCGGCGATCACAGCTTATGGCGGCGGAATTGAGTTGTGGAAATTGCCGCTGATCACGGGGCGGGAGCTTGCCCGTAGCGTGGTGGGAGCCAACATCTATCTCGCTGTCCTGAATCTCATGCCGGCATATCCGCTGGATGGCGGAAGGCTGGCGCGTGTCTTTTTCGCCCGAACGCTCGACATCGGCTCCGCAACGCGCCGTGCCGTCGCTATCAGCACTGCCATCGCGATGGTCCTGATCTTCGCCGGCCTGTTCAGCGACAACTGGCTGACGATGGTCGGTGTCATCGTCTTCTCGGCGGCGCAATTGGAAGAGCGCGCCTTAGTCTTCCAGTCCGTGCTCGACAATGTCCGGCTGGAAGAAGTCATGCTCACCGACTTCGCGACGCTTTCGCCCGCTGACACGCTGGAAGACGCACTCGAAAAAGCAGTTCACTCGTTGCAAGACGATTTTCCGGTCGTACGCGGAAGCGATATGGTGGGAGTGATCTCGCGCCAGCGCATCCTCGACGCGCTGCGCTCAGAAGGAAACGGCTACGTGCAGGCCGTCATGAGCAAGATCTTCGAAGTCTCCCTGCGCCACGACTCGCTTGGCTCCGCCTTCCGTAAACTGACTGCCCGCAGTTCGAGTATCATTCCCGTCGTAGACGACCAGCGCCTGGTCGGAATCGTCACGCTGCAGAACCTGATGCACTCCATGTCGCTGCTCGCCGAAAGCCGCAAGATGCGTAAAGACGAAGTGGGCGAGTAACCGTCAGATCCCCATCGTTTCGTTGAGTTCCGCGGTGGTCAGTTCCCGCTCCACAAAACCAAACGTCCCTTCATCCTTCACTTCGCGGGCAGCGGCAACCAGTCCGCTCATGGCCGCGCGGTAGAGCGATGTCGCCAGGCTGATGCGGCGCACTCCCGCCGCAGCCAGTTCCCGCACCGAGAAGGATTTCCCGTTGATTCCCACCATGAAATTGAAGGGCTTTGAAATTGCTGAGCACAAGGTTCGCACCGACTCAAGATCGGGCAGTCCGGGCGCAAATAGTACATCGGCGCCCGCTTGCTCAAACGACTGCAGTCGTCGGATGGTCTCCCCCAGGTTCGCTCCGGGAAAGAGAAGATTGTGGGCCCGCGCCGTCAGCATGAAGGGAAACGGCAGCGCCCGCGCGGCCTCAGCTCCGGCGGCAACTCGCTCCACAGCCAGCGTGAAGTCGTAGAGGGGGGAATCAGGCTTCCGCGTGGAGTCTTCAATCGTGCAGCCAACAAGGCCGGCTTCAGCCGCCAGGCGAACAGTTTCCGCCACAGCCTCGGGAGCGTCGCCGAACCCACGCTCCAGGTCAGCCGACACCGGAAGGTCTGTCGCCTGAACGATGCCACGTGCATGAGCCAACGCCTGCTCGCGGGAGATCTCACCGTCTTTTTTCCCGAGCATGGCAGCCGAGGCCGCACTCGACGTCGCCAGCGCCTGAAATCCCAGTCCAGCAAGCAAGCGCGCGGAAGCGGCATCCCACGGATTCGGTATGACAAACACACCGGGCCCGGCGTGAAGTGAGCGAAAACTTTCCGCCTTGTTTTGCTGGGTGACGGTCATACCTTCCACAAATTAGACAGTCAAGTGAAGGAATTGTAATCCCCCTTTGCTGCCGCGTTTCCTTGCGGCAGAAATGGGGATTGTTGGCGGAACCTAGAACAGCCTGACGCCCTTCGCCGTCTGCACCGCCGGAATCCCGCGCAGCCGGGTCAGCACAACATCAGGCACAGCCCCATCCACGTGCACTACGGCGATCGCCTCGCGCGGCGCGTCCGCATCCTTCTCCGCGCTCCGCCGGCCCAGCGAAAAGTCCGCGATGTTGATCGACTCCTCACCAAGAATCGTACCTACTTTGCCAATCACGCCGGGCACATCGCGGTTTCGCATGTAGATCAGATTCCTCTCCAGCGGCGCCTCCACATCAATGCCGTCGACGTGCAGCAGCCGTGGATGCTCCCCGTGCAGCACGGCTCCTTTGACCATGTGCTCCTCAGTCGCGGTCTTCAGGAAAATCGACAATACGCTGCCCGCGCCGCCGCTCGATCCTTTCGGCTTGTGCGATTCCAGCACGCGCAGACCGCGATCATGTGCAATCGTCGCCGCGTTCACCAGGTTCGCTTTCTCCTCGAGCGCCTGGTTTAGGATCCCTTTGATGGCGCCGTTGCGGATCAACTCCGTCTTCCACTCCGCAATATGCCCGCCATAACGGATGGAAATCTCTTCCAGCGATCCCTCGGAAACCTGCCCCAAGAACGCCCCCATGCGATCGGCCAGCACAATGTAAGGCTGCATCAGTGCGTACTCCTCGGCCGACACCGACGGCACGTTCACCGCGTTCTGAATCACGCCATGCTTCAGGTATTCCTTCACCTGCCGCGCGATCTGAACGCCTACCGCTTCCTGTGCCTCATGTGTCGACCCTCCAACGTGCGGCGTCAACACCACGTTTGCCAGCGCAAGCAACGGCGAGTTCTTCGGAGGCTCTTCAGCGAATACATCGATCGCCGCCGCCGCTACGCGGCCATCCTGCAGCGCGCGCGCCAGATCGCCTTCGTTTACCAACTCGCCGCGCGCGCAGTTCACCAGCCTTACGCCTTTCTTCATCTTTGCAATCGAGGCGTCATTGATCATGCCGGCTGTCTGTGGCGTCAGGCCCACGTGCAGCGTGATGTAGTCCGCCGCCGCATATACCTCGTCGAGCCCGGCCAGCTTGATCCCTTGGTCCTTCGCAACCGCTACCGAGACAAACGGATCGTGTCCCACCAGCTCCATTCCGAACCCACGCGCTCGACGTGCAACTTCCATCCCAATCCTGCCGAGTCCGATGATCCCGAGTGTTTTCCCGCGCAGCTCAGTCCCCTGCAACAACTTCTTCTCCCACTTCCCGGCATGCATGAGCGCGTCGGCCCGGCACAAGTGACGCGCCATCGCCAGCATCATCCCTAGAGTCTGCTCCGCCACCGCCACAGCGTTGGCACCGGGCGTATTCATCACCGCGATGCCTTTGTGCGTCGCAGCTTCGAGGTCGATGTTGTCGACTCCCACGCCAGCCCGTCCAATGACCCGCAGTTTGTTCGCGTGCTCCAGCAGCTTGGCGTCGGCTTGCACCGCCGAGCGCACGATCAACGCGTCGGCCGATTCCAGATGTTCGGCCAGCTTTCCATCCAACTGATCTGCAGTAAGTACGGTCCACCCAGGCTCGTGCAACTCGGCAACTGCCGACGACGAAATCTTCTCCGCCACAATGATCTTCACGAATAAGTTCCTCTAAAAGAAAGACTTAGCTCGATTAACAGCAAAATGACCTGAAAGTGACATCCGCCTGACAATCCCTTTGGCTGAGGTCTTTAGACTCGCCCTTATTCGGGGGCCCCCGCCCTTTTGGAGAACAACAATGAAAACCATTTCTGCTTTAGTGCTTGCGATTCTGGCCTGCGTTACCCTCGGCTGCGGCTACAGTTCCAAAACTACGCCGCCCGTCGCGGGAAGCATGCCTGCCATCGCAACGCTCAGTCCCGATAACACCAACGCAGGCTCGTCAGACTTCATGCTGACGGTCAACGGAAGCAACTTTAACGCGAACGCTGCCGTGAATTTGGGTGGCGTAGCCCAAGCCACTACGCACGTCACCGGAAGCCAGCTCACGATCACGGTGCCCGCGTCAGCGGTGGCAAGCCAGGGTACGATTGCGGTGACCGTAACCAATCCCGCCACAAAGGGTACCGGACAGTACGGAAGCGGTGGAACGCTGGCCGAAACGTCCACGCCCGTAACGTTCACAATTAACTGAAGCTCCTTTGCGCCGGGTGCCCCATTTCTCGCGCGGCTCTTGCGCGAGAAGTGGGGATTTGTGCTGAGTCAGGACGAGAGGCTGTCCTCAAACTGCGGACACCGCCGCCTCCATACTGCGCGCATACACCTGCTGCGCCGCCCGCACTGCCGCGCCATACTCGACGCTCTTATCGGTCACGCGCGCCAACACATGCTCGAGGGCGCCCAGGATGCCGATCGTGTCGAGATAGTCGTAGTACCCGATGTGCGCCACCCGGAACAGCCTGCCCTTCATCTCGCCCTGACCGTTGGCCACCACTGCGTCGAATGACTCCCGAAACTCCTTCACAATCTTCCCGGAGTCGATTCCGTCGGGTGACGTAATCGCAGTCAACGCAGCAGCGGGCGCCGACGCATAGAGCTTCAGCCCTAGCGCCTTCGCGCCAGCCCGTGTCATCTCGGCGCACAGTTCGGCGTTGTTGACGAGTTCTTCACGGCCCTTCGCCAGATCTCCACCGCCCATCCCTCGCACAAAGTCGAGAGCCGCGCCCAATGCGGCAAACAACGACGTCGCGGGTGTGTAGGCGGTCTCACCCTTCGCCGCCGATTTCCGCTCCTTGCGCAGATCGAAGTAGTAGCGCGGCGAGGTCGTCGAATCCATCCTCTTCCATGCCCGCTCACTCACCGCGCAATACGCCAAGCCAGGCGGCATCATGAGCGCCTTCTGCGATCCACCGATGATGAAGTCCACGCCCCATCCATCGACATCAAGCTGCGTGGTGCCCAACCCGGTGATGGCGTCGACAATCAGCAGCGTGTCGCCACCCTGCGCGTGCACGATCTTGGCGATCCCCTGTACGTCGTGACGGGCTCCGGTCGAACTTTCGGTCGCTTGCACGAACACCGCGCGGACATCGGGCGTCACACGCGCGCGAATTTCATCGAGAGAAAACGTCTCGCCGTAGGGTTTGCTCAGCACATCCACGTTGCAGCCGAATGCTTTCGCCAGCCCGGTCCAACGTTCACCGAATTTCCCTGCGGTCAGCACCAGCACTCTATCGCCGGGCGACGTGAGGTTGGAAACTGAAGCCTCCATCACGCCCGTGCCCGACGAAGCCAGCACGAGAACATCATTCTTCGTGCCGATGAAGTCTTTCATGTCGGCCAGCACGCGCTGAAACAGCGCCCGGAAGTCGGCCGTACGATGATGCGCCGTAAAGGCAGCCATGGCCGTCTGCGCCGCCGGCAGCAGCGGGGTCGGCCCAGGAGTAAAAAGACGATTCTTATGCAACATAGAGGAGCCCTTTTGTGTAGGAATAGCCTTTTAGTTTATAGGAAACTCCGCATCCGAAGTACGTTTCACGCGAAATCGTATTACCGAAAAACGTGATGCTCTGCAGTGATGAAGATCACTCACCAAATCCGACGGTCAAATTCCTCGACCGGGTGGTAGTTTCGTCCCCTCGTTGAGCCCGACTATAATCGCCCGGCAGCGGAGGTTCACCGATGTTCTTCCTGAAATTGACGGCTTACACGTGCGGTTTCTACCTGGCGATCGCGCTCCCCATCATCCTCGGGGAACTCGCTGTTGAACGCTGGGGAGGCTGCTTCAGTATGTTCTTTCAGGGCCGCTCGGGGGTTCTGGTGTTTACCGGGTTTTGGGGGATCGTCTGGCTGGTATCGTTTCTGCTCGCCTTCCGAGCTACGTTCCCATTCCTATGGAAAATGTTCGTTGCTTAAGGCACCGTCTATAATCCCCCCATGCCCCTAGTCGATCAGATCCAAAAAGACATCGTCACCGCCATGAAAGCGAAGGAGGAAGCCCGCCTCTCCACGCTGCGCATGGTGAAAAGCGCCCTGCAACTGAAGACCGTCGAAAAGATGTCGCCGCTCGACGACAAAGAGTCGCAGGCGGTCCTGACCACGCTGATCAAACAGCGCAAAGAATCCATCGAACAATTCACCAAAGGCGGACGCCAGGAGATGGCCGATAAAGAAGCCGCCGAAATCGTGGTCATCGAAAGCTATCTGCCGAAGGCGGCCAGCGAGGCCGAAATCGCCGCGGGGGTGAAGGCAACCATCTCTGAGATGGGCTCGCCCACCATGAAGGACATGGGCACGGTCATGAAGAACGCCATGGCAAAGTTCGCCGCCGCCGGCATGCGTGTGGATGGAAAAGTGGTCAGTGAGTTAGTAAAGAAGGAACTGGCTGGGAAGTAGGAAAAACATGTGGGACAGCCGCCATCGGCTGTCCGGACGAGGGAAGCTCGGGTTACTTCCCACATTTACGGCTTGACGAGCAAATCTCCCGCTCAGGGCCGATCAGTTCGGGTCCAAGGCAGAGCGCGTGTCCCACCTAATAACTATCCTGATTCCCCAACACAGAGCCGGATCACCAGCGCTGCCCCAGACTGGGTACTGGGTACTGCCTACCAGGTACTGATATTAGGCGCTGCTCTTCCCGCGCAGCATCTCGACCACGCGCTCATAATCATCCACGGTCGAGTATTCAATGACGATCTTTCCCTTTCCCTTGCGGTCGCGGATCTTCACCCTTACACCTAGCAGCCGCTCCAGGTCCATCTGCGCGGCGCGTACATTCGGATCCACCCATCGCGCTGCACCTGCCTTCTCTGTCTTGACGACTCCGGGCATGCCGGGCAGCGGATCGAGCAGGCCCTCCATTCGCAGGACCAGGTTCGCTACTTGCTCGAGATTCATTCCCTTCTTGACCGCATAGACCGCAGCCTCCGCGATGCGGTCGTTGTCGGCGAGCTTGAGCAGTTCCTTGGCCTGGGCGAAGTTAAGCTTCTTCTCGGCGAGCAGTTGCAGTACCTGGGGCGGCAGCTTCAGCAGCCGCATGTAGTTCGCGACCGATTCGCGTGACAAACCGACGCGCTCGGCGATCTGCTGCTGCGTGAGCTGGAACTGGCTGCTGAGCACGCGGAACGCCTCGGCCTGCTCGATCGGACTCAAATCCTCACGCTGCAGGTTCTCGACGATCGTCATCTCCGCCGACTGCTGCAGCGACACCCGGCGCACCATTGCGGGGATGTGTGTCTTGCCCGCTTTCTTCGAGGCATGCAGCCGGCGCTCGCCGAGAATCAGGACATAGCGGCCGTGATCATCATCCGCTGGACGTACCACGATGGGCTGCACCACTCCATTGGCGCGGATCGAGTCCGCGAGCTCGTCGAGCGCTCCGTCGTGTTCCACATGCCGCGTCTGGAATGGATTCCGGTCAATGTCAGTGAGAGCCAGGCTGACGACAAGATTCTCGGTCGCCAGCGGTGCCTCGACATGTGTGGGGACAGCCGCCATCGGCTGTCCGGCCGCGCGAAGCTCGGCAGCTGCGTGTGTCTGAGTCGTTACAGCGGCTTCAGTAGGCGGTTCAGACGGGACGGCAGGACCTGTGGGTACGGGCGCCAGCGGTTTCACTACTCGCGGCCCGGGCAGCAGCGATTCCAGTCCGCGTCCTAGCGCCCGCCGCTTCTCCGCTCTCTCCTTCTCCGAATGTCCCGCCACATTCCCCGCCGTTGCCGTATTTGTCATCGTTCTCCCTTTGCTAAGCCCGCGCATCCTGAGGCGCACACAGTTCTAGCTCCGACCATCCATGCAATTCGCAGAGTATATATTGATGTTCGTCAATCTAATACATTGACGCTCATCGATCTACTAAGCCGTCTTGTCCATCGCTGCGGCCGCAGGAATCTCCTCGACGGCAGCCTGTTCGGCAGGCACCTCCGCGGCGACTGAGGGCGCAGCGAGGCCCGCGACCCGCTCGATGATCTCCTTCGCTAGCCGGATGTAGCTTTCCGCGCCCTTCGACCGCGGATCGTAGACCAGCGCCGGCTGGCCGTGACTTGGCGCCTCCGCCAGCCGAATGTTGCGCGGCACGGTCGTACGGCACATGCGATCGCCAAAGTAGTTTTTGAGTTCAGCCATTACCTGCTGCGCCAGGTTGGTGCGCTCGTCGAGCATCGTGAGCACCACGCCCTCAACGCCCAAGGCAGGATTCAGACCGTCGCGGATTCGCTGGATCGTATCCAGCAATTCGCTGATGCCTTCGAGCGCAAAATATTCGCCCTGCATCGGGATCAGCACCGAGTCCGCCGCGACCAGAGCGTTGAGCGTGAGCAGATCGAGTGCGGGAGGGCAGTCCAACACAATGAACTGGAAGCGATCGCGCAGCGACGCGAGAGCGGTGCGCATGCGGAACTCGCGCGACTCCGCATCGACCAGCTCAAGGTTTGCGCCGATGAGGTTCTTGTGCGACGGAATCAGCCAGAGCTGCTCAAGCTCCGTAGTCAGCAACGCCTCTTCCGCAGTGGCCGCTCCCATGAGCAAGTGATAGGAACTCACGCGCTCGGGATCCTTGACGAAACCCAGGCCGCTGGTGGCGTTGGATTGCGGATCGCAATCGACCAGGAGTGTATTGACTTCAGCCGCGGCGAACGATGCGGCCAGGTTGATGGCAGTCGTAGTCTTGCCGACGCCACCCTTCTGATTGGCAACAGCGATGACACGTCCCATGGAGTTGTGAGGAGAAAGCAGAGCCATTCGCAGAATAGAACGGCGCGCAATTCAAAAGCAATGAAGAATTGCTGTGCATGTACGTGAATTGGTGTGCAAAACCCGGCAAATGTTCCTGGAGGAACATTGTTGGAAGAATATGCGTGACTAGCCGATGTGTTCCTACAGGAACGTTGAAGAGCTCTCGCACATCTCGGTTACAACCTGTATTCAAACCGGTATGCATATTGTGACGGGTACATTTTGCCCAAGGCGATCGGTCTTGTTCCGGGTGTGCGACATGTTGACGTGTTCCCATAGGAACCTTCGCGGCGCTGTCGCGTGCTTAGTCACGGTTACATTCGAACCGGCTACATGTCAGCGTGAGTACCGGCGGCTTCTGGCGAGAGGCCTGGCAACGCCAATGTTGCGATCCAAGGAATAGAGGAGGTGCCTCCTCTACACGATCTGGGTACGGATGAGTGTTCCTGCGAGAACACTCCTGCGGCCGGACGCTAGGATTGCAATGCCGATCCTCACGAACCGAAGAAATGTTCCTACAGGAACATTGCGGTCAATTTGCGAGGGTTGGTCGTCTACTGAACAATAATCACGCAAAATTCCCACCTGGAGCCAAAATAGTGGGGACAATCCAGCCAACAGCTGAAGACTATGGCGTAATAATGATGATATCGCTCCACTTTTTACTTTCTTGGTTCTCCCAGCGCGCCTGAGCCGGTCTTAGTAGCGATCGCCAAGATTCTCGCTTGGGACGACGGGATGGGAATCGGCTCCTGCCACGTGAAGTTTGGCAGTGTGGATTTTGCCAAGGCCCGCTGAGCGCAGCCGATGAGGAGCACAAGGCGCCCTCCCGGGGCTACGAGGCGGGCGGCGATCGGGAGGATTGACTCGAAGCGTTCGACCGCGCGCAGGGTAACGATGTC
>Ga0335082_10009903_pt1 | contig 10346 bp, 9 predicted proteins | sample Lox_Sample_41_FD_206718 | JGI IMG/M metagenome (GOLD analysis project Ga0335082, IMG submission 206718) | Soil microbial communities from Loxahatchee National Wildlife Refuge, Florida, United States - Lox_Sample_4.1 | ecosystem: Environmental > Terrestrial > Soil > Wetlands | place: USA: Florida...
ATGGGGAACGCGACGTGCAGCGTCTTCGCCATGTCGGCGGCGGCGACGGGCGTTGCTTGCAGGCAAATGGCCAGCGCAACGGCAAACAGCGCGGCGACGACGCGATCGATCATGCAAAGCTCCGGGAAGGGAAACGCCACGAGCGCAGCCCGTCTTATACGTGGCCCCCGGCGCCTGGACAAGCGCCGTCTTCCGCCGCTTTGCTGCTTGCGCCGCGGCGGGCTCCGATCGCCGGCCCGAGACAATTCATTGGTGCGGCAACGGGGAACGACGTACCATCGAAGAGTTTTCACCCGTATCCCGGAGTCCCGGCCTTGACCGAGAAGCAGAGCGGTTCGATCCTCGCGAGAATCCTCGGCATCGTCGTTTGCGGGGGCCTGGGCGGTGTTACGGCGTGGGCTGTCGTTACCGCGGCGGGCCTTGGCGGAACCTTCGGCTCGATCGTCGCGGCGATCATCGGCATGATCGTTGCGACCGCGGCCTGGGCCGCCGGCACGGCGCTGTTGCGCAAGGTCGGCGCAATTCCATGACGCCGGGCGTTGACCTCGCGTCGATCGCCGACCGTCTGATTTCGGCTTACGACCGAGCAACGCAGATCGCGCCGATCACGGCCAGCGACCCGACTTTCGACGTCGCGGCCGCCTACGAGGTGCTGCGCGAAATCGAGAAGCGCCGTCGCGTCACGCAGGGTTGGCGGCCCGTCGGTCGCAAGATCGGCTTCACCAACCGCACGATCTGGCCGCGCTACGGCGTCTATCAGCCGATGTGGGCGCACATCTGGGCCCACTCGGTGCATTTTGCCGCGGACGGACGGGCGGCGCTCGCGCTCAAGGGATTCGTGCAGCCACGAATCGAGCCCGAGGTCGTCTTCAAGCTCAATGCGCCCGTTCCCACGTCGCCCGATCCGCAGGCAGTGCTCGCCTGCATCGACTGGATCGCGCCTGGATTCGAAGTCGTGCAAAGCCATTTCCCGGACTGGAAGTTCGAAGCGCCCGACTGCACCGCAGCGTTCGGACTGCACGGCGCGCTCATCGTCGGCAAGGCGATCAGGCTGACGGCGCGCAATCGCACGGCGATCGCCGCGGCGCTCCCGACGTTCACGCTGACGTTGCGGCGCGGGCGCACGGTCATCGATCGCGGTGTCGGCGCCAACGTGCTGGGGAGCCCGCTGCTGGCCCTCGTCCATCTTGCGAGGGTACTGGCGACGCAGCCGCAATTCCCACCGCTCGCGGCGGGTGAGATCGTCACGACCGGAACCGTGACCGACGCCTGGCCCGTGGCCGCGGGCGAGACCTGGGCGTCCGATTACGGGACGCTCGGGCTCGCGGGCATCATGGTGACGTTCACCTGAGGCCGCTGCGTGTTATCGGTGCTCCGGCGTCCGCTCCGATGGGCGCTGCTCCCAGCTCGCGCCGCGGCTTTCGCTCCGATGATGAAACCCTGATGCCCAGCGGTCGGCGGCTACTTCACCGTCAGGCCCCGCTTCGCGTGCCAGTCGGCGATGCCCTCGTCGGGGAATTCCTTGAAATGCGTATGACCGCGCCCGCGCGGAATGTCGGCCCACAGCGGTGCATAGTCCAGCATCATCTCGACTTCCTCGGGGGCCTTCGGCAGCGGCGTGTCGATGGCTGAAGCAAACGGATAGATCCACTCGGGCCAGCGCGGGTCGGAGACCCACAGCGGGCTGCCGCACTTGGCGCAGAAATGGCGCCGACCCGGCGACAGCGTTCCGCGATCGCCGGGCTTGTCGCGAATGCGCGCGCGAAATACGCCCAGGTGTTGCTTGCCGCGAACCTTGAGCGAGTTCGCCTCGCCCATGATGTTGATGGCATAGCCGCCGCCGCCGTCGGTCTTGCGACAGATCGAGCAGTAGCAGCGCATGAACGGGTACGGCGTGTGCGATGCGACGGTGAACTTCACCGCGCGGCAGCAGCAGGAGCCTTCGAGCTTCATCGCGGCCTCCGGTCAGGTCTGTCGATGATAGGACGCAAGCCGCAATCCGGCAACGCCGCGCACGAGGCGGGCGGCGTAAGCTCTGGTCTCCGCTCGCCGACTTTCGATCCACGAACGATTCCGGAGCCTCGCGCATGGGCAACAGCCGATCCGTCACCTTTCCCGGCGCGTCCGGTTCGCCGCTCGCCGCGCGCCTCGACCTCCCGACCGGCGCCGCGCCCCGCGCGTTTGCGCTCTTCGCGCACTGTTTCACCTGCTCGAAGGACACGCGCGCCGCAGCGTTCATCAGTGAAGCGCTGGCCGACGCCGGTATCGCGACGCTGCGCTTCGATTTCACGGGCCTCGGCGGATCCGGCGGCGATTTCGCCAACACCAGCTTTTCGTCGAACGTCGGCGATCTCGTCGCCGCGGCCGAATGGCTGCGCCGCGAGTTCAGCGCGCCGGCGATTCTCGTCGGCCACAGTCTCGGCGGCGCGGCGGTGCTGGCGGCGGCACCGAAGATCCCGGAGGCGGTCGCGGTCGCGACGATCAACGCGCCCGCCGATCCGGCGCACGTCGCGCGGCTCTTCGCCGGCAAGCGCGCCGAAATCGAGGCGGCCGGCGAGGCGGAGGTCGAGCTCGCCGGGCGTACGTTCCGGATCCGGCGCGAATTCCTCGAGGACATCGAAGCGCAGAAGCTTTCGGGAATCGTCGGCACGTTGCGTCGTGCGCTGATCGTCTTCCATGCGCCGCGCGACACGACGGTAGGCATCGACAATGCGCAGGCGATATTCACCGCGGCGAAGCATCCGAAGAGCTTTGTCTCGCTCGACGACGCGGATCACCTGCTCACGCGCCGCGCCGATGCGGCGTACGTCGGGACCGTGCTCGCGGCGTGGGCGTCGCGTTATCTGACGCCGGCGCTTCGAGCGACGCCCGAGGCCGATGCGGCGCGCGATACGGTCCTAGTGCGGGAGACGGGCGCCGGCAAGTTTCAGCAGACGATCGCGATCGGTCCGCACCGACTCGTCGCCGACGAGCCCGCGAGCGCCGGCGGGATGGACAGCGGGCCCACACCTTACGACTTCGTGCTCGCGGGCCTGGGCGCGTGCACGGCGATGACGGTGCGCCTGTACGCCGACCGGAAGCAGTGGCCGCTCGACCGGGTGGCAGTCGCGCTGCGGCACGAAAAGATCTACGCCGCCGACTGCGCCGACTGCGAGACGCGGGAGGGGAAGATCGACCGGATCGAGCGCGTGCTCACGCTCGAAGGCGAGCTCGACGCATCGATGAAGCAGAAGCTCGTCGAGATCGCCGAGAAGTGTCCGGTGCACCGGACGCTGCACGCCGAAGTAACGGTGCCGACGCGCCTCGCCGCCGACTGACCCGAAAGTGCCCTACATCGTTCCGCCGTCCGCCGTCGCGACGACGACATAGCGGAGCGGCCCGCGCGGGCTCACTGCGTCGAACGGATAGCAGGTGACGAGCGTCAATGTGGGCTCCGCCGGCAGCCGCGGCAGCTTCAGGTCGCGCTGGTCGGCGACGAACGTTTCGCGGACGCGATAGTGGAAGCGCCGACCGGCCGGCAGCTCGACGATCAGCGCGTCATCGATCGCGAGCGCGCGCAGGAACCGGAAATGCGTGTCGCGATGCGCCGAGATCACCGTGTTGCCCGGCTGCCCCGGCATCGCCGAGCCGTCGTGATGCCCGGGACCGAACGCAAGCGTGCGCCCGGTCGCGCCGGCGAGCACGAGCAGGTCGATCTCCTGCGCGGGGGCGACGAGCCGCGCGACGGGCACGGTGTCGGCCCAGGGCCACGGCTTGACGGCAGCGCCGCTCGCCTGCGTCTGCATCCACGCGCGATGGAGCAGCACCTGCGCGAGGATCGCCTTCGCGTGCAGGTAGATGGCGTTGCCGGTGAGCGCGAGGCCGGCAACCATGCAAACCGCAACGATCCATCCCCACCCGCGCCTTCTTCTCTCGCGTCGACGCGCGGCTCCGGTGTCGACAGGGGAAGACTCGGCCTTGGGAAAGCGGAATGCAATCCCGGGCGCACGCGCGTGCATCCAGTTGCGCGGCGCGGCGTCGCGATGGCCGAAAGATCCTCCCCGGTCGACGCCATGGGGTGCCCGCCGCGACGCGTCGGCGGCCGGCGCGAATCGCTGCAACGCGCAGAGCGTGCGCATTCCGCGCGGCATCACGCGCCCCGCCCGATCCGCGCCGCCGCCTGCCACCCCCACGCGAGCCACGCGATCGCAAGCAGTGCGAGACCGGCGAGCAGGTGCAGCGTCGCCGGTGTGGCCGTCTGCGCGCCGCCGAACACCGCATCGTACGACCAGCCTTCGGGCAAATTCGTCGGCAGCGCACTCGGGAGGCTCGTGGTCCCGGGCGGCGCCGTCGGTGTCACGTCGACGGCGACGAGGCTCGTGTATTTGCTGACGAGGTGGTGCGTGAGCGCGACGTCGACGACGGCCTTGCGGATCTCGGTCTCCGCTTCGCCGGCCTTCAGCGCGTCGGTGAGCGCCTCGATCTTCGCGCGCGCCCAGAGGATGCCGATGCCCGGCTCGCTCGCCCCGGCGGCCATCGGAAGGCTCGCGCTCCACGCATTGCCGCCGCGCTTGCCCGAGATCGTGACATCGCCGGCGAGCGAATCGAGCTCCGCGACGACGACGACCGGCTCGCCGGCATAGAGGTCCGGTACCAGCCGCGGCCAGGTCTCGGCTTTCCCCGGCCACGTGATCGAAAGATCGGTCAGCACCGGGCTTTCGAGCTTACGGAAGAGCGCCCCCATCTTTTCGGCGACCTCGCGGACGTCGCCGATGTAGGTGAATGTTCCGCGGCCGAACTGCGCGGCCTTGGTGAGGAAATAGGCGTTCGGCGCCGAGCCGATGCCGATCGTAAACAGGCGGCGGTCGTCCAGCCGTTCGCGGATCAGGTGGATGAGCTCGCCTTCGTTGCCGACCGCGCCGTCGGTGAGGAAGACGATCTGGCGCACGAAGCCCGGTGCCGGATCGCGCGTCAGCGCCGCTTCGAGCGCGGGCTTCATCTCGGTGCCGCCGCGGGCGCGCAAGCCCGCAACGAACGTCCGGGCGCGAGAGAGCGTGGCCGGATCAACCGGCATCGGCGCCCCGAACAGCGTTCGCGTGGCCGAGTTGAACTCGATCACGTTGAAGCGATCGCCGGGCTGCAGCCGATCGAGCGCCATCGCGAGCGCCTGCTTCGCCTGCGCGATCGACGTGCCTTCCATCGAACCCGACGTGTCGATGATGAACACCGCTTCGCGAGGGCTGCGCGGCGCGTCGAACCCCGGGGTCGGCGTCGGCGGCAGCACCATCATCAGCGCGTACGTCTTGTCGGCCCGGTGCTCCGCGAAGATCGCCGCACCGGGAGCGGCGCCGACGTCCGGCGTCCACGTGAGCTCGAAGTCGCGATTGGCCGGCACCGGCCCATCGGCGAGCTGCACTGCATAGTGGCCCTGCGCCGATTCGACGACGTCGATCCGGTGATACGGGCTCGCAACATTCGAGACGGGAAAACCCGGATGGAGATCGACGGCGAGGGTCACCGGGTTGATGAAGCCTTGCGCCGGATGCTGCACGGGCGGCGTCACGCGCAGGGCATCGGGGACCTGGTCCGTGTTCGCCGCCCAGCCGGTGCCGGACTCGCCGGCGACCGCGGTGGTGCCGGGAACGTAACGCGGCGCAACGACCATCGGAAAGCGCAGGCTGAACGCGCCGGCGTCGTAGCGGAGCGCCTCCTGGTATTCGATGGTGACGACGACTTCTTCGCCGGGACCGATATGCGCGACGCTGGTCGTGAAGACGTTCAGCCGTTCCTGCTCGACCAGCGTCGCCTTGCGGCCTTCGCTCTTCGCCTGCTCGTAGGCGGCGCGCGCTTCGGCACGCTCGCGGATCCGGCCTTCGATCCGGCGCTCGCCGATCCGCATGTCGAGATGGTCGACGGCGGCACCGGCAGGCAGCGGAAACACGTAGACGCCTTCCTGCCGTGAGGCGGTCGGATTGACGAAGCGCTGCGCCACCGTCGCGCGGGCGACCATTCCGCTGACGTCGATCCGGACGTCGGTCAGGAGCAGCGGCGCCGCGACCGGTGCCGCATCCGGCGCGGTCCTGAGGAGCAACGTTCCTTGTCCCGGAACGGTGCTCGTCTCGGCCGCCTGCGCCTGCGCGGCGACGAGGAAGATCGCGAGGGCGAGCACGAGACTCACGATGAGCCCCGCCGCGAGCGCTTCGGCGGCAAGCCGCGCGAGATCGCGATAGGCGCCGGAGCGCAGCGGATGCAGCTCGTCCGGGCGAAGATTGCTACCGGTGTCCATGGCTGTTGCCTTTCCTCAGAATGCCGAACCAGATGCGGCGCGAGCGGGCAGGGCGTCCCGGCAGAATGCCCGCGCACAGCAGCGCACAGCGATGCGCCTCGACGCGGCCCGCCGCAAAACGGCAACGGACGCCCTTCGCGCAGTGGGAAAGGCAGTTCTGGTAGGTATGAATGTCGCTGTTCAAGGCCGGCTCCCTGCAGACGGCATCGGTTGCCGAACCCGCATGCCCTCACGCTGCATTGAAGGCCGCGAAGGTGGCGATGCGGAGCGGGAAAAAGGGCGGTGCGACAAAGAAATGTGGCGAAAAAATGGCAAGCGGCGTCGCGGTCGCGGCGATGCGGACGACCTGCGCTATAGTCGGCACGAGCAGACAGAGAACGGACACGGCACAAATGTCACGCCGCATTGCCATCGTCGAGGACGAGCCCGCGATCCGCGCCAACTACACCGACGTCCTGCGCAGGCAGGGCTACGAGGTCGCCGCCTACGCGAATCGCAGCGACGCGCTGGCGGCGTTCCGGACGCGGCTCCCCGACCTCGCGCTGATCGACATCGGCCTCGCCGACGACGTCGACGGCGGCTTCACCCTGTGTCGCGAGCTGCGCGCGCTGTCGGCGAGCCTGCCGATTCTCTTTTTGTCCGCGCGCGATTCGGACTTCGACATCGTCGCGGGACTGCGGCTCGGCGCCGACGACTACCTGACCAAGGACGTGAGCCTGCCGCACCTCACGGCGCGCATCGCGGCGCTCTTCCGCCGCAGCGATCTCAGCGCTGCGCCTGCGGCGTCCGAGGACGTGCTCGTGCGTGGACGGCTGACGCTCGATCTGAAGCGGTTGACGGCGCACTGGAATGCCCGGCGCGTCGATCTCACGCTGACCGAGTTTTGGATGGTGCACGCGCTCGCGCGGTTTCCGGGACACGTCAAGGATCGCGACAGCCTGATGCGCGATGCGCGGATCGTCGTCGACGATTCGACGATCACCTCGCACGTGAAGCGGATCCGGAAGAAGTTCGCTTCGGTCGATCCCAGGTTCGACCGGATCGACACCGTGTACGGCATGGGGTATCGCTGGAATCCGGAAGACTAGGGCCTGAAGCGTGCGCCACCGTTTCCGCGTCGCCCTCGGCATCCGCGCGCAGCTCCTGCTCGTGCTGACGGTGTTCCTCGTCATCCCGTTCCTCGGCTACGAATACGTGCGCGAGCTCGAGCGCGTGTTGCGCGACGCGCAGGAGCGCACGCTTGCCGGCACGGCGCAGGCCGTGGCGACGGCGCTGCACGACCGCGCCCGGCTGTTCGACGTCCGTCCGGTGCCGCTCCCGTCGCTCGCAGCCGAACGCAAGTCCGACGACGATCCCTCGCCCGCACCGGCCGCGGAGACAAGCGCAAGACGTCCGGTTCCACATCCGGGCGCGGTCGCGGAAATCGGCCAGATCCTGCAGGGACTCTCGCGGACGCCCGCGCGGATCTTCGTGATCGATCGCGACCTGAACGTGCTCGCGCGCGCGGGCTCGCTCCGGCATTCGGCGCCGCCACCCGATGCCGAATCGTCCCCCGTCGAACGGGCATGGGGCATGGTCGAGCGGGCGGCGCTGCACCCGCTCTACGCGCTCGTGCTGACGCAACCGACCGAGGACTTCAGCGACGAGAATCCCGAGGCCACGCTCGGCGCGGCGCGCGAAGTGACGGGCGCGCTCGCAGGCATCCTCACGACCGATCGCCGGCTGACGCCGGACGGCCGCGCGACGATCGTCGCCGCCGCACATCCGATCTGGGTCGGTGACGAAGTGCGCGGCGCGGTGATCGTCGAGGAGACCGGCAACGCGGTGCTGGCACAGCGCAACCGTGCGTTCGAGCGGCTGTTCAGCATCGTCCTCGCCGCGCTGCTGATCGGCTCGGTGGCGCTCACCTGGTTCGCGTCGCGTCTCACCGCGCGGATCCGTACGCTGCGCGACGAGGTCGAAGCCGCGATCGACGCACAGGGGCGGATGAAGCGCGCGCTCGCGGGCTCGCAGGCGGGCGACGAGATCGGCGACCTGTCGCGGAGCTTTTCGGGCGTGCTCGCCCGCCTCGCGCAGTTCGCGAGCTATCAGGAAAACATGGCGAGCCGCCTGTCGCACGAGTTGCGCACGCCGGTCGCCGTCGTGCGCTCGTCGCTCGACAACCTCAAGCTCGAGCCTGCGGCGGCCGACGCGCACGTCTACATCGAGCGCGCGCAGGAGGGCCTGAACCGCCTCGCGGCGATCCTCACCCGGATGACTGAAGCCACCCGCCTCGAGCAAAGCCTGGGCGATGCCGAGCGCGAGCGGATCGACGTCGGGCGGCTCGTCGGCGCGTGCGTGGCGGGCTACCGCGTCGCCTATCCCGGGCGCGCCATCGACTGGATCGCCCCGCCGGATCCGCTCACCATCGAGGGTGCGCCGGATCTCGTCGCGCAGATGCTGGACAAGCTCGTCGCGAATGCGATGGAATTCGGCGTGCCCGGCGCGTCCGTCGTCATCCGCGTGACGCGCGCCGGCGCCGACGTGCAGCTCAGCGTCGGCAACGACGGACCGCCGCTGCCCGAGGGCATGGCGGGGCGCCTCTTCGATTCGATGGTGTCGGTGCGGCGCGAGACGGGCGGCGACGTCCCGCATCTGGGGCTCGGGCTCTACATCGTGCGGCTGATCGCCGAATTCCACGGCGGCCGGGTGCGCGCCGACAATCGCAGCGACGCGAGCGGCGTCGTCGTGACGGTGACGCTGCCCGGTATCCAGTTCGGTTGAAGGAGAGCAATCATGGCAGGGCAAGTCGCAATCGACGTCGGCCGGCACAATTTCGACGAGGTGGTCCTCCGCGGCTCGGCCGCGAAGCCGGTGCTCGTCGATTTCTGGGCGCCCTGGTGCGGGCCGTGCAAGATGCTGGCGCCGATTCTCGACAAGCTCGCTGCCGAGTTCTCCGGCCGCTTCACGCTGGCGAAGCTCAACACCGACGAGGAGCCGGAGCTCGCGACGCGCTACGGCATTCGCGGCATCCCGAACGTCAAGGCGTTTCGCGGCGGCGAGGTCGTCGACGAGTTCACCGGCGTGCTGCCCGAAGGCGGAGTCCGCGAATTTCTCGCCGGGATCATCCCGTCACCCGCGGCGGCGCGCGTCGCGGCGGCGCAGGCGCTCCTTGCGCGCGGCGATGCGATCGGTGCGCTCGGCGAGCTCGATGCCGCGTTTGCCGCCGATCCGGACGACGAGGCCGCGCTGTTGACGCGAATCGAGGCGCTGCTCGCGCTTTCCCGCCGCGATCAGGCCGCCGCAGTGCTTGCCGAGCTCGAATCTCCGAAGCGTGTCGCGACGCGGCCGATCCGCGACGAGCGGAGGCTGGGTGCAGTCAAGGCACGGATTGCGCTCGGCGCGGGTGGCAGCGCCGATCTGCCCGCGCTCGCCGCGGCGGCGGCGAGGATGCCGGTCGATTGCGCCGCCAAGCTCGCCTACGCCAACGCGCTTGCCGCGCAAGGCGATTACGAGCGCGCGCTCTCCGAGCTGCTGGCGATCGTGCGGACCGACCGGCAGTACGAAAACGACGTCGGCCGCCGGACGATGCTGACGATCTTCGAGGCGCTTCCCCACGACAGCGACCTCGTCCGCCGGTTCCGCCGGGAACTCGCCGCGGCGATCAACATTTGACGGCAAGGCGCTGGACGCAGCGCAGGTCCGGTGCGATATTTCAATGCGGTGCCGGAGCGAAAGCCGGCATCCCGACCCGATCCGGAGGCGGCGATGCCGAGCTTCGAATTGCACGTCAACGGCGGCACGCAGACAGTCAGCGTCCGCGACCCCGACGAACCGCTGCTCTACGTGCTGCGCAATCGGCTCGGCCTCACCGGCGCAAAGTACGGCTGCGGGCTCGGTCAGTGCGGTGCGTGCAAGGTCATCGTCGATGGCGAGGCGGTGCCCTCGTGCCTGCTGCCCGTGAGCAAGGCGGCGGGAACGAGGATCACGACGATCGAGGGTCTGGGCACGCCCAACAAGCGGCATCCGCTGCAGACGGCGTTCATCGCCGAGCAGGCGGCGCAATGCGGTTACTGCATCACGGGCATGGTGATCACGGCCG
>Ga0335082_10009905_pt1 | contig 10346 bp, 6 predicted proteins | sample Lox_Sample_41_FD_206718 | JGI IMG/M metagenome (GOLD analysis project Ga0335082, IMG submission 206718) | Soil microbial communities from Loxahatchee National Wildlife Refuge, Florida, United States - Lox_Sample_4.1 | ecosystem: Environmental > Terrestrial > Soil > Wetlands | place: USA: Florida...
GAGCTGCGCCGGCGTGGTCAGGTTCACGACCTGCAGGTTTCCGTCCGCGCACAACTCGAGGAAGCGCTCGAGCCGCGCGCTCGAGTGCTCGGGGCCCTGGCCTTCGTAGCCGTGCGGGAGCAGCAACGTGAGACCCGACATGCGCCGCCACTTGCCTTCGCCGCTCGCCAGGAACTGGTCGATGTAGACCTGGGCGACGTTGGCGAAGTCGCCGAACTGCGCCTCCCAGATCACCAGCGTGTGAGGATCGGCGGTGCTGTAGCCGTACTCGAAACCGAGCGGGGCGGCCTCGCTGAGCGGCGTGTCGAAGACCTCGAAGCGGCCCTGGCCCGGCCCCAGGTGCTGGAGCGGCGTCCAGCGCCTGCCGGTCGCGCTGTCGTGGAGTACGGCGTGGCGATGGCTGAAGGTCCCGCGCCCGGAGTCCTGGCCGGACAGGCGCACGTGCTCGCCTTCGAGCAACAGCGAGCCGATCGCCAGCATCTCTCCGCCACCCCAGTCCACGCGGTCCTGCTCGAGCATCTTGACGCGGTCGTCGAGCACGCGGCGCACGCGCGCGTGCACCTGGAAGCCGTCGGGCACGCGGGCCGCGTCGCGCGCAATCCGCTCGAGCAGCGAGCGCGGGGCGCGCGTGTCGGCGGTCCACTCCTCGCTGTCCCAGCGCATGCCGCTCCAGACACCGCTCGGCTCGCGCGCGGTACGCGGCACCTCACCGCCACGCAAACGAGCGTGCGCGGCCTGAAGCGTCGCCTCGATCTCGGACTCGATCGCCTGGAGCCCGGCGGCATCGAGAGCGCCTTCGTCGATCAGGCGCCGGGCGTAACGACGCGAGGCCGGTTCGTGCTTCGCGATCGCCGCGTACATGGTGGGCTGCGTGAAGGTCGGATCGTCGAGCTCGTTGTGGCCGTGCTTGCGATAGCAGATCAGATCGATGATCGCGTCGCGCTTGAATTCCATGCGATAGGCGAGCGCCAGATCCATGGCGTGAACCGCGGCCTCGGGCTCGTCGCCGTTCACGTGGAACACCGGCGCCTCGATGATGCGCGCAATGTCGGTGGCGTAGCGGCTGTGGCGCGCGTCCGACGGCGAGGTGGTGAAGCCGACCTGATTGTTGACCACGATGTGCAGCGCGCCGCCGGTCCAGTAGGGCGACAGCTGCGCCAGCGACAGGGTCTCGGGCACGATGCCTTCGCCCGAGAACGCGGCGTCGCCGTGGATCAGCAGCGGCACGGTGCGCTCGCGGGCGGCGTCGCCGGTGATCTCCTGGCGCGCGCGCACGCTGCCCAGCACCACCGGGTTCACGAACTCGAGATGACTGGGGTTGTAGTGCATGCTGAGCGCGAGGTTCCTCCCGCCGGTGGTGCGCACCGAAGCGAAACCCAGGTGATACTTCACGTCGCCGTGGTTGGCGGCCTCCTCGGGGGCGCCGGTCTCGAACTCGGCGAAGATGCTCTCGAGCGGCTTGTGGAGCACGTTGGCCAGCACGTTGAGCCGGCCCCGATGGGGCATGCCGATCACCAGCTGCTCGATGCCGCGCGCCGCCGAGCGCTCGACCAGCGTCTCGAGCATCGGGATGAGCGTGGCGCCGCCTTCCAGAGAAAAGCGCTTCTGCCCCACGTACTTGACGTGAAGGAACTGTTCGAAGGCGTCGGCGGTCATGAGCTCGCGCAGGATGGCGACGCGCTCGTCGCGCGACAGCGACGGGCGATTGCGGTTGGGCTCCATCCGCTCCTGCAGCCACTCGCGGCGGCGGCGGTTCGGAATGTCCATGAACTCGACGCCGAGCGGTCCGCAATAGGTCTCGCTCAGCTCCACGATCAGTTCGCGCAGCGTGCCCGAGAACTCCCCCCGGAACGGGTAGGGCTCGACCGGAGAGTCGAGATCGGCTTCGCTCAAGCCGAAGTTCGAGAGCTCGAGCAGCGGCTCGCTCGGTGCCGCCGTGCTCAGCGGATCGAGGCGCGCGGCGCGATGGCCGAACTCGCGATAGGCGCTGACCAGTCCGAACACGCCGGCGGTCGGCGTACCGGCCGCGGCCGGCCGCGATCCCGCGAAGTCGAAGCCGGCGAAGAACAGCGCCCATTCCTCGGGAACCGAGGCCGGATCCTTCAGGAACTCGGCGTAGAGCTTCTCGATGTAGCCGGCATTGGCGCGCTGGATGAAATCGAGACGGCTGGACATGGCTTCCTCGGGAGTCGGGCGCCGCGCAGGCCGAAAGGGCCCCGAGCGGAGTCGGCTGCCGAAGCTACCACGAACGGCGGCGGGAGGAATCCCGCCGCCGTTGCGATGTCGCCGTCCCTGGAATCGAAGCTCGCCGCTAGCGCGTGCGCTGCAATTCCGGCTGCCAGGTGATCGGGCTGAAAGTGGGCGGCGGCTTGCGTGTTCTCGGGGCCCCGGCGTAGTGGATCCCCCACTCGTCCTGCAGCACCCAGTCCACCAGCGCCTTGCAATCCTGCTGCCGGAAGTCCCAAAGACTGAATCCGGTCCAGATGACAGGCTGGAATTGAGAGGGCCGATATATGGTCATGCAGACGTTGACCGGATTGACGCCCGGCTGCACGAGCTGCGCCCCGCTCGCCTGGTAGAGTGAGTCGAGAGTCGAGACCGGCGCGCCTCCCGGCCCGGAGTTCTCCGTCACCACGTTGGGTTGGCTGAGGTATTCCGCCGGTAACGCGCTCGTGACGTAGAAGTCGCCCGGATAGGACCGCAATGGAGGAAGCGGATCGCTCGCAGGCGTCTTCACCAGCATGGCCGGCGGCAAACGGTCGTACCTCGAGCCGGCCCCTTCGAATCGCCCGAGATTGCGCGTGTAGCTGATCGTCGTCAGAGCGAGCTTGATCTCCGAGCGCCAGCCGGCGATATCGTAGGGCATGCGGCCGGGAACGAGTTCGGAAGCGGGTGGATTGGAAGAGAATGTCATTCCCGCACCCGGGCCGCCTGGAGGATCGTTGGACGGCTTGTTGTAGTCCACCATCGTGGCCGCGGTGACTCCGCCGCCCGCCACCCAAAGGTTACCCCCTCCGGACACGTAGGCCGCGAGTGTGTTCTGATGCCCCACCTTGCACATGTAACGCAGGGTGCTGGAAGCGTCGACCGGGTTCGTGGGCGACCCGGTCTTGTAGGCCCCGAACCAGTCCGTGATCCAGATGACGTGCGAATACTGGAGCAGGGTGGACAGAGGAACGCTGCCGCTGGCGAGCAATCGAGTGGACAGCGTGTCGAAAGCGTATCCCGCGAACAAGCCCGGGCCGGACAGGGTGCCGGTGGGATAGCATTTCCAGGGCGCCCCGCCGTGAGCAAATAGGAACGTGTCGAGCTCGGCGGCAGTGGGCCAGCGGCCCACCGGTGTCTTCACGCACGAAGTGCCGGGTTGAAGGACGTCGAGCAGAAGTCGAGTGTCGTCCACGATCAGAAGCTGGTGGTCGAGGCTTGCGGCGACCGTCGTCATCGCCACGATGCCCAGGCTCGCGAGACCATTGGTGTCCCGCGCTTCGATATAGAGCAGGTGCGTCTCGCCCGGTCCGAACGGGCCGACCGTGGCGGAAGTGGTGGTGGGGCTCGGCTGGCTCCAATGGGCGAGATCGGTGGCCTCGTCACTGCGCGGCGTCTGATCGAACACGTCGGCGATATCGAGTGTCCAGCGATAGGCGGCGATACTGGCGCCCGGAGCGGGAACGCCGAACCAATTCGTGGCGACGGGCTGCCCCGCGGGAACCGTGATCGGCACCTGGTACATGGGATCGGTGGAGTAAGACCCGGACGGATAGGTGTAGTTGAGATACGAATTGAACATCGTCAGGCGCGGCCCGCCGGTTCCCGGCACCACCACGCGCATGTTCAGCATGTTGGTGTTCAGCGAGAACACCTGCGTGTACGCGCCCTGATCGTCCTGCGCCACCACCACGAACAGGTAGTCGCTCTGAGATACGAGGTTGCTGAGCTGCGCGGAGGTGGTATCGCCCGCGACTCGCGTCCAGCCCGCGTAGTCGCGCGGCTCGTAGTAACGCCGCACCGAATCGGGGTTCGCGATGGCGACGCTGTAGGGGACCTCGCTGGATGCGGTCAGCAGCAGGTACTTGTACGCGACCGGCATCGTGCCGACGAGGCCGTCCGGGTCCGTTCCCCGCCAGTCGATCCGAATCGTCGACGGCACCAAAGCCGGGCTCAGAGCCGATGGAACCGGCTGCGTGATCTGCACCATGGGCGCGATGTTGTCGTCGATGATGGCGATGCGCTCCGAGCGCGAGGTCTGCCCGCGCGCATCCACGGCGCTGACCGCGAAGTTCGTGACGGACGCAGGCCGATGTGCCGCGATCTCGGCGCCAGTCCGCTTCGCCGGCACCTCGAGCGAGAACGCGGTGGCCTGCGTCGAGAGCCAGCTCGCGTCCGGATGAGCGGCATCGCTCGGGTTGACGGCATACACGAAGTGATCCGCCGAGCCGCTCTTCAGAACCCAAGAGAGCGAGTAACGCGGCTTCGCCGCCGTGCTCGAAAGATCGCGAGTGGCGCGAAGCGCGAGCGCCGGCGTTCCGGAATCGAGCCGCGGCGCGAGGGGCGATTGGTGACGGCCGCATCCGCCGACGGCAGCGGCGAGCACCGCCAGCAGGAGCGCCGAACCTGGTCGGTGGATCAGCATTCGCATCGGGTTCCCCTTACGAATTGGGACGACCCGGTCGGGAGCGACAATTCGATCCTAGGGTCACGAGCGGGGACGAGCAAGATGAATCTTCCCCAGGTCGTCTCCCGCTCGAGTTGCCCACCGCCCGCAGTCCCCCTATGTTCGCCGGTCCCATGAACCTCGCCCGAGCGAATCATTCCGGCAACGGCCTGGCGCTCGCCTGCCGCGGCCTGGTCAAGCGCTACTCCGACGTGGTGGCGGTGAACGGTCTCGATCTCGAGATCCGAGCCGGGGAATGCTTCGGTCTGCTCGGGCCCAACGGCGCCGGCAAGACCACGACGATCGAGATCCTCGAAGGCTTGAACGTCGCCGACGCCGGCTCGGTCGAGGTGCTGGGTCAATGCTGGGGCGCCGGGCACGACCGCGCGCTGCGCCAGCGGCTCGGCATTCAGCTCCAGGAAACCAAGCTCACCGACAAGCTGAGCGTGCTCGAGACCGTGACGCTATTTCGCAGCTTCTACGATCACGGTCCCACGCCCGAAGAAGTGATCCGGCGCGTTCAGCTCGAGGAAAAATCCAACGCCTGGGTGGTCAAGCTCTCGGGTGGCCAGCGCCAGCGACTGTCGGTCGCCTGCGCGATGGTCAACGATCCCGAAGTGCTGTTCCTCGACGAGCCCACCACCGGGCTCGACCCGCAGTCGCGCCGCCAGCTCTGGGAGCTGATCGAGGGCTACAAGCGGCTCGGGCGCACCGTGCTGCTGACCACCCACTACATGGACGAGGCGCAGCGGCTGTGCGATCGGGTCGCGATCATGGATCACGGCCAGATCATCGCGCTCGGCACGCCGCGCGAGCTGATCGCCTCGCTGGGCGCCGATCACGTGGTCGAATTCCGCGTCGAAGGCGAGATCGAACCGGGCGCGGTGGAAAAGCTTCCGGGCGTGACCCAGGCGCGCATCGAGGGCGCGGGCGTGGCGCTGATCGTGCGCGAGCCGCACGTCGCCATCCCGGCGCTCCTCGCCGAGCTCGAGCGCCGGCATCTGCCGCTCGCGGCGCTCACCACCCACCACGCGACGCTCGAAGACGTGTTCGTGAGCCTCACCGGCAGGACGCTGCGCGATGCCTGATCACGCGCCGGCCCCGAGCGGCTTCACCGGCAAGCGCCTGAGCGATCGGGCGCTGTGGCAGCTGTCGCGCGCGCGCATGGTGGGTTTCCTGCGCGAGCCCGAAGCGGTGTTCTGGACCTTCGCCTTTCCGCTGCTGATGGCGCTGGCGCTCGGTATCGCGTTCCGCAACCAGGGCCCGCAGCGCTCACGCGTCGGTGTCGAGATCGGTCCGGGCGCCGATTCGGTGAGCGTGGCGCTCTCGCGATCGAAGGACATCGAGGTGGTGCGCGTGCCGGCCGACGAGACCGACGCGGCGCTCCGGCGCGGGAAGATCGCGGTGCTGGTGCGCGCAGGTCAATCGCCGCCCCGCGTCGTCTACGACCCGTCGCGTCCCGAAACCCGGCTCGCCTTCCTGGTCACGGTGGATGCGCTCGAACGCGCCGCCGGCCGCACCGATCGCGTGGGCGTGGTGAGCGACACGCGCGCGCGCCCGGGCTCGCGCTACATCGACTTCCTGATTCCGGGGCTGATCGGGCTCAACCTGCTCGGCACCGGCATGTGGGGCGTGGGATTCCCGATCGCGGGCGCCCGCCAGCAGAAGCTCCTCAAGCGCATGATCGCGACGCCGATGCGCCGGCGCGACTATCTCTGGTCGCTGGTGCTGGCGCGCGCGGTGTGGCTGCTGCTCGAGGTCGCGACCGTGCTCGGCTTCGGCGTGATCGCTTTCGGCACCTACGTGCGCGGCTCGTGGCTGGCGTTCGCGCTGGTGGTGGTGATCGGCGCCTTCGCGTTCAGCGCGCTGGGCCTGCTGGTGGTTTCTCGCGCCCGCACTATCGAGGCGGTCTCGGGCCTCATGAACTTCGTGATGATGCCGATGTGGCTCCTGTCGGGAAGCTTCTTCTCGAGCGAGCGGTTTCCCGCGGTCATGCAGCCGCTGGTTCAGGCGCTGCCGCTCACCCTGGTCAACAACGGCCTGCGCGCGATCATGAACGAGAGCGCCGGGCTCGCCGGCGTCGCGCCGCAATTGATCGCGCTCGGCGCCTGGGGCGTCGTGTGCTTCGCCCTCGCTCTCCGACTGTTCCGCTGGGAGTAGCGGGTCAGACCGGCAGCTGTTGAGGAGCGCCCGGCTCCTCCAGAGGCTCCGCTCAGCAGTACCAGGGTTCGGTGAGGAACGGCACCGGCGCCCGCCGATCGGACCGCGCCCCCGGGGCTCGTGCGCGCCGCGCGCCGGCCGGCTCGCGCGAACGCGCGCCGAACCTCCCGGCGGCCTGTCGTACCGATTCGAAGATCGCGCGCCGGCTCTCCCGGTTCGCGATTCCCCGCTCGACCTGGGCCTGAACCTGGCGCTGCAGGTCGTCCACGCGCGAATCGGGATGCCGCCAGCGATGCACCAGGCGCTCGGGATCGAAGCCCTCGACCCGGTCGAGGACGTCCTCCAGCTCGAGCAGTCGCGAGCCGGCGGTGATCAGAAGTCGCAGCGCGAGCTGAATCGGCGCGACGTGCTCGATCAGGTCGAACGATTCGATCGCGTCGAGCATTTCGGCGTAGCCGTCCAGCGAAGTCCAGGGGGTGAAGGCCACAAACGTGGGCTGCAGCTCGATCCCCGCCGCGCGGCACAGGGCGAGCGCCCGCCCGAAGTCGGCGCGGGTGTGGCCCTTGTCGAGCTTGCGCAGGATCGCATCGTCGAACGCCTCGACCGCGCTGGTGATCAGCACGCAGCCGGTATCGCGCAGCGCCGACAGCGCTTCCGCATGCTTCAGCAGATGCTCGATCTTGATGGTGACGTCGTACGAGAGATCGGGGAACTCGGCGTGCAGTTCCCGAACCAGCGGCAGCGCGTGACCGATGCCGTTCCAGAAGTCGGGATCGCCAAAGGTGATGTGGCGCGCGCCCAGCGCCACCTGCCGCCGGACGTCCTCGAGCACGATCTCGCGCGGCACCACGCGAAAGCGGCCGCCGTAGACCGGCACCACCGGACAGTGCCGGCACCGATGCTTGCAGCCGCGGGTCGCCTCGACCGCGCCCACCAGGCGTTCGTCCTCGCCCACCCGGAGTCGCGCGTAGTGATCGAGCGGCGGAAGCCCGTCCCGATCCGGAACGCGGAATGTCAGGCGATCGAGCGGGGTGAGGGTTCGCGGCGCGGAGTCGCTCTCGGCGCCGATCAGCGCGGTCAGCTCGGACTCGTACTCGCCGCTCAGCAGGTGCCGCACGCCGGCAGCGCGGAGACTGTCGGCGTTCATCGCCGCGTAGAGCCCGTAGGCCACCAGCGTCGCGCGCGGGGCGAGCGCGCGCACGCGCGGGATCACGCGCAGCGCGAGCCGCGTCGCGGTGTGCATCGGCACATGGAAGCCGACCCATTCGGCTTCGCGAACCGCCGACTCGTCGAGCGGCTGGACCGCCAGATCGCAGCACGTCACCCGGTGGCCGGCTTCGCGCAGCCAGGCGGCGGGAGAAGCCAGACCGAGCGGCGAGCGGCCGAGATCGTAGGTCGAGATCAGGACGACGCGCTTCATGATCGGGGCGCGGCGAGGGCGCGCGGCGAGACGCCGCGCGATCGGGTCAGGAGTACGGCGAGCGCCCGCCCTTGCTCGGGCGGTAGTAGGGATTGGAGCCGCCGGCGTGATCGGTGGTGTCCACCACCTCGCGGATCTCGGGCACCCGCTCCTTCAGCACCACTTCGATCCCCTGCTTGAGCGTCACGTCCACCATGCCGCAACCCTGGCAGCCACCGCCAAGCTGAATGTAAGCGACGCCGTCCTTCGCTTCGAGCAGACTCACCCAGCCGCCGTGGGCGGCGATCTGCGGATTGATTTCGTCGTCGAACACTTTCTGGATCGAGAGCGCCAGGGGATCGGTCCACAGCGGGTTCGGATTGTTGATCTGAAAGCCCGCGCCGTCGGGCCCGTCGATGAAATCGATCGCGGTGCCCTTCACCAGCTCGGCGCTACCGGAGTCGATGAGGATGCGCAGGCCCTCGCCCGCGTCCACCACGCGATCGTCGGCGGCGAGATCCGAGCCGGGTACGAATCCAAGCCGGTACTGGAAGCCGCCCGGACCACGCCCGGTGACGCCGAAGCGCAGCGCCGAGTCGGATGGACTGTCGCTCTTCATGAGTCCCAGGATCTTCTCGCGAGCGAGCTCGCTCACCGTGACCCAGGGTTCGTTGGTCGTCTCGGACACTCCGTTTACTCCTTCATACTGGCGCGATGTCGAATGTGAGCCGCTGGTGGGCCCTTCGCAATGCCTGTTCGACTTCCTCTGGCTCGGCACCTCGCGCGAACACGAAACCCAGATACTGCGAGCCCTCGGGCAGCGGCGTGAGTCGCGCGCCGACCGGGATCGAAATGCGGACGTCGGTGATTCCAGGCTCGCCCCGCGCCCGTTCGATGCCGCCGATCCCGCGCAGGATTCCGGCGCGTGGAATCGGGATCATCATCACTCCCGAGGCCGCCCGCTCCCGCCTCACGTTCCGCACGTCGAGGTCCAGCGCGTGGCGCAGCAGCAGCGTCTCCAGGCTCTCGCCCTCGCCGAAGCGGAGTGCCCGCGAGCATAGTCCGCCGATCGAGCGGGGCGCAATCTCGAGCGGCCAGACGCCCTCGGCGTTGAGGCGGAACTCGGCATGCACCGGGCCGTGGCCGAGCCCGAGGGCGCCGATCGCCCGAGCCGCGGTGTCGTGGATCTCCCGCTGGAGTTCTTCGCTCTTCCGAGTCGGCGTTACGTAGAGGGTCTCTTCGAAGAACGGGCCATCGAGCGGATCGGGCTTGTCGAAGATCGCCAGGGTCTCGAGGGCGCCCCCGGTCACCAGCCCTTCGAGCGCCACCTCTTCGCCGGGGATGAAGCGCTCGACCAGCAGCGAATCGATCGGCGGCTCGCCCGAGGCTCGCGGCGGTTCGGCCGCGAGCATCGCCGCGATGCGCCGGAACGCCGCGCCGAACCCGACCGCGTCGTCGGCGCGGATGACGCCGCGGCTCGCCGACAGGCCGCGCGGCTTGAGCACGCAGGGGTAGCGGACTCGCGCGGCCCACGACGATGGATCGTCGCCGATCGGAACTGTGACATGCTCGGGAGTGAGCAGCCCGGCGCGCGCGAAGGCCTCGCGCGCCGCGAGCTTGTCGCGCGCCATGGCCACCGCCTCGGGAGTATGCGCGGCTCGCCCCAGCGCCCGGCTGGCGCGCGCGGCGAGCAGCGCGCCATCGTCGTCCGCCGCCACCACCGCGTCGATCGGATGCCGGCGCGAGAACTCGACGATCCGCTCGAGGGCGGCGTTCGGGTCGCGGAAATCGAGCTCGAGATGCCCGGCCGGGTTCAGCCCGGCCAGGGCTTGAGCACGGTTCGATCCGACCGTGAATTCCACGCCCAGGGCCCGCGCCGCGTCCAAGAACGCGCCGGCGCGGTAGCTCTGGGTGCTGATGAGCAGCAGAAGTCTCGGCACTCAGCTCCGTGTGCTGGTCAGATAGTGCTGGAACCAGTCGAGCCAGACCTGCAGCCGATGCGCCTGATGCGCGGGCTCCATCAGACCGTGCGGCTCGCGCGGATAGGCGTAGAAGCGGACCGGCACGCCGAGATCGGAGAGCGCGCGGTACAGCTCGACGCTGCTGGTGAACCCGACGCGCGGATCCTCCTGGCCG
>Ga0335082_10009906_pt1 | contig 10346 bp, 6 predicted proteins | sample Lox_Sample_41_FD_206718 | JGI IMG/M metagenome (GOLD analysis project Ga0335082, IMG submission 206718) | Soil microbial communities from Loxahatchee National Wildlife Refuge, Florida, United States - Lox_Sample_4.1 | ecosystem: Environmental > Terrestrial > Soil > Wetlands | place: USA: Florida...
GCGCGGCAGGTGCTCGCGCGCGATGCCCTCGCCCTCGTCCATGATCGCGACGGCGATCGCCGGCCGGTCGAGGCGCTGCGCCGGCAGCGGCATCCCGGCGCCGACCGCGCCGCGCTGGGGCGTCACGATCCAGCCGGCGATGCGGATGGTGGCCCCGGCCCGGCCATACTTGATGGCGTTGTCGATGAGGTTCTGGAACACCTGCGTGAGCTCGTCGTCATCGCCGCTCACTGCGGGCAGGTCGTCGAGCCGGGTGGCGGCTTCGCCGTTCGGCGGCGGAGCGTCGATGACGATCGTCATCTGCTTGCCCGCCGCCTTGAACTCCAGCCCGTCGACGATGGTGCGGATGATCTCGCCGAGCCTGACCTGGCCGTTCGGCGGCGTGTGCTCGTTGAGTTCGATGCGCGACAGCGACAGCAGGTCGGCCACCAGCCGCGACATGCGCTGCCCCTGCTCGTGCATGATCGTCAGAAAGCGCTCGCGCGCCGCCGCATCCTCGCGCGCCGGCCCGCGCAGCGTCTCGATGAAGCCGACGAGCGTGCTGAGCGGCGTGCGCAGCTCGTGGCTGGCGTTGGCCACGAAATCGACGCGCATGCGATCGGTGCGCTTCACCTGCGTGATGTCGTGCAGGGTGAGGAGGGCGGCCGTGCCGTCCGCGATCGGGCGCGGCAGCGGCTCGACGCGCGCCAGGAAGCTGCGCTCGACCGGCACCGGCAGGAGAAACTCGACGATGCGTCCCGTGCCGCTTTCGAACGCCCCGGCCACGGCGTCGATCACCTGCGGGCTGCGCAGCACGGCGACGAGGTCGCGGCCGGCGAGCGGCGCGCCAAGTGCGCTTTCCGCCGCCTGGTTGGCGCGCACGATCCGGCGCGTCCGGTCCAGCATGATCAGCGGGTCGGGCAGGCTGGCGATCACCGCTTCGTTGGCGGCCACGACCGCCTCCAGCTCGCGCCGCCGCGCCGACCAGTGGCGGCCGGCCTCGGCGGCGGCGCGGTGCAGGTCGGCCGTGGTTCCGGCCGCTCCGCCGCTCGGCGGCGGCACCGTTACCACGCCCTCGCTGCTGCGCGTGAGGCGGCCGAGATAGTCGCTGATCTCCGCCAGCCGGCGCAGGTGCGTCACCACCATCAGGGCGATGGCCGCGATCGCCGCCGCCGCCGCGACCGCTGCCGGCCATGGCGCCAAATAGCCCGCCGCCGCCAGCGCGACGAAGGCGGCGGCGACCGGCGCCGCAACGACCGCCACGGCCGCAACCTGACGCGACGAATTTCGCTTGCTACCGGGCATCGGGGCGTGAAGGGACCGTTCAGGCTGGGTTAAGCCGCGATCGGCTAAGCATGGATCATGACGGGATTTCGTCAACCGCCAGCGCGCTATCGGGGCTCCGGTGGCCCGTGTTAATCTTTCGTTAACCACGGCGGGTGCAAGTCAACAGCTGGCATAGGAGGGGTACGCCAATGAAATTTCGGACTTTTTGTTTGGTGACTGCGCTTGGCCTCGGCATCGCCATGGACGGCGCGGTGGCTCAGGACAGCACCAGCAAGTATCAGCAGTGGCCCGGCGCCGACAACAGCTCGGACGACATCAACAAGCTGGTACAGGATATCCAGAAGCTGATCGACCAGGCCGAGCGCGACAAGGCCGCCGACCCGCAGTTCCTCGACGATCTCCGGGGCGTGCTCGCCGACTACCAGAACCCCTGGACGACGCGCCTGCTCTACGACGATTTCAGCGACGGCAACTACACGACCAACCCGGCCTGGACGGTCAGCGGCGGCGTCTTCAAGGTGAAGAAGGACGGCTTCAACGTCGGGTTGAAGAGCTCGGTCATCCCGCAGGGCGTCACGCCGCAGCAGCAGAGCACCGGCAATGTCGTCCTCGATATCCTGAACGCCACGAACCAGAAGCAGCAGCAGCCGACCTCATTCCAGTACTGCGCCATCTACACGCCGGTGAAGATCACCAACGCCTTCGCGGCGCGCATCGAGTTCACCTCGGCCGACCGCTTCGGCCGCATGGATTTCGGACCGTATCTGGGGGCGTCCGGCGCCACGGCCTACCGCATCGCCTACCTGCCCAACCAGACCAAGGACAGCCTGCGCCTCGTCCGCATCACGTCGAAGGGCGCCGTCGCCATCGCCACCTACAAGGGCGCGCTCAATCTGGAGGACAACCGCCGCCATGTGCTGGAATGGACGCGCGACCGCAACGGCGTGATGAATGTCGTGCTCGACGGCCAGGACATGATGACGGTCACCGACCGCACCATTACGAGCGCGTTCGACGGCTTCCTGATGATCAACAGCGGCGGCACCTACTGGGTGCGGTCCGTCACCGTCGACGGCGGCAAAGTCTAGAACCGCGCTGCTCTCACCCCCACCCTCTCCGCGCAAGCGGCAGAGGGTGGGGCGAGCGCTTACCTCATCGCATCGAACGCCGCGAAGGCCGCGGCCGTCACCAGGTCCGAGACCGTGGCGCCGGTATGCACGATCTGCACCGGCTTGGAGAGACCCATCAGGATCGGCCCGAGCACGGTGCCGCCGCCCAGGTGCTGCAGCAACTTGGCCGAGATGTTGGCGGAGTGCAGCGCCGGCATGATCAGCACGTTGGCCGGCCCCGACAGCCGGCAGAACGGATAGCGCGCCTGCATCAGCTCGTAGCTGAGGGCCACGTCGGCCTGCATCTCGCCGTCGTACTCGAAATCCACCTCGCGCCGGCTCAGCACTTTGCGCTCGTCGAGCTCGTTCACCGCCTGCCGCACGCGCTCGGCCTTCTCGCGCAGCGGGTTGCCGAAGTTGGAGAACGACAGCAGCGCCACCCGGGGCTCGTGGCCGAACTCGCGCGCCTTGCGCGCGGCCTGGATGGCGATGTCGGCCAGCTCCTGCGGCGTCGGCAGCTCGTGCACGGTCGTGTCGGCGATGAACACGGTGCGGGTACGCGACAGGAAGATGGAAAGGCCGAACAGCCGCTCGCTCGGCGTGGCGTCGAGCACGCGCGTCACCTCGTCGAAGGTGGTGCCAAAGCTGCGCGTCAGGCCGCTCACCATGGCGTCGGCGTCGCCCTGGGCCACCATGCAGGCGGCAAACACGTTGCGGTCCTGGTTCACCATGCGCTGGCAGTCGCGATAGATGGAGCCCTTGCGCTGCAGGCGTTGGTAGAGGAAGTCGGTGTACTGCTGGTTGTGCTGCGAGACGCGGGCGTTGTGGATCTCCAGCCCGTCGACCTCCCCCAGCCCGGCCGCCCTGATCGCATTGTGAATGCGCTCCTCGCGCCCGATCAGGATCGGCTGGCCGTAGCCGGCGTTGCGGAAGGCGAGGGCCGCGCGGATCACCTTCTCCTCCTCGCCCTCGGCGAACACCACGCGCTTGGGATTGTCGCGCACCTGCTCGAAGATCAGCTGCAGGCTGTTGGCGGTGGGGTCGAGGCGCGAGGCCAGCTCGACGCGGTAGCTCTCCATGTCGATGAGGGGACGGCGGGCCACGCCGCTGTCCATCGCCGCCTGGGCCACCGCCCGCGGGATCGTGGAGATCAGCCGCGGATCGAACGGCACCGGGATGATGTAGTCAGGGCCATAGCGCAGCCGGCGCCCGGCATAGGCGGCGTCGACCTCGTCCGGCGTATCCTCGCGTGCCAGCGCCGCCAGCGCCTGCGCCGCCGCGATCTTCATCGTGTCGTTGATCGTGGATGCCCGCACGTCAAGCGCGCCGCGGAAGATATAGGGAAAGCCCAGGACGTTGTTGACCTGGTTCGGATAGTCGGAGCGGCCGGTGGCGACGATCGCGTCCTTGCGCACGCTCCGCACCTCCTCCGGCGTGATCTCCGGGTCGGGATTGGCCATGGCAAAGATGATGGGCTTGTCCGCCATGCTCTTCACCATGTCGGCGGTCATGGCGCCCTTGGCGGAGAGGCCGAAGAAGACGTCGGCGCCCTTCACCGCCTCCGCCAGCGTGCGCGCCTTGGTGACGGCGGCATGGCCGGATTTCCACTGGTTCATGCCCTTCTCGCGGCCCTGGTAGATCACGCCCTGGGTGTCGCAGAGGATGGCGTGATCGGTGGGCAGCCCCATGGTCTTGATCAGCTCGATGCAGGCGATCGAGGCGGCGCCTGCGCCGTTGATGACGATGCGCGTATTCTTGAGCGAGCGCCCCGTGAGGTCGAGCGCGTTGAGCAGGCTGGCGAGCGCGATGATGGCGGTGCCGTGCTGGTCGTCGTGGAAGACCGGGATGTCCATCACCTCGCGCAGCCGCTGCTCGATGATGAAGCACTCGGGCGCCTTGATGTCCTCGAGATTGATGCCGCCGAAGCTGGGCCCGAGGAAACGCACGCTGTTGACGAACTCGTCGACGTCCTGGGTGTCGACCTCGATGTCGATTCCGTCGATGTCGGCGAAGCGCTTGAACAGCACCGCCTTGCCTTCCATGACCGGCTTGGAGGCGAGCGCCCCGAGATTGCCGAGACCGAGTACCGCCGTGCCGTTGGAGATGATGGCGACGATGTTGCCCTTGGCCGTGTAGTCGTAGGCCAGCGTCTTGTCCTCGGCGATGCGCAGGCAGGGCGCCGCCACGCCCGGCGAGTAGGCGAGCGAGAGGTCGCGCTGCGTGGTCAGCGGCTTGGTGGCGCGGATCTCCAGCTTGCCTGGCCGCCCGCTCGCATGCATGAGCAGTGAATCTTCATCCAGCTTCTTGGAATCAGGCCTGAAATCGACCATTAACGAATCTCCGCCCTGGCATTTCAGGCTCGCATGTTTCGCGCCCGAAGGGAAGGCGGAGGCACGGGAGCGCGCGAGAAGGTGGAGATTCTGTAGGGGCGGCCGGCGGCCGCCCGCGCATCCGCCGCACGATGCGTCCGAACGCCGTTTAGTGCGCGCCGGCGCCGCCGGACCCGCTCGCCTTGCGCAGGAGCAGCACGGCGCCGACGGCGATCGTCAGCACCACGCCCAGCAGGAAGAACGTGTCGCCATAAGCCATGAGGAAGGACTGATGGCGGACGCTGCGGCCGACCGCCACGACCGCCTCGCGCCAGGCCTGCGCAGGATCGGCGATGCCGTGCGTCAGGAAATAGTGCGTCAGCTGCGCGAGGCGCGTCCGCGTCGCCTCGTCGAACAGCGAGACCGAATCGGTCAGCACGTTGGAATGGAATTGCTCGCGCTTGGTGACGAAGGTCTGCAGCGCGGCGATGCCGATGGCGCCGCCGAGATTGCGCATCATGTTGAACAGCGACGAGGCGGAGCCGGCGTTCTCCCGCTCGATCCCGGCGCTGGCGATGGCGGCGAGCGGCGCCAGGATGACGGCCTGGCCGATCGCGCGCACGATGTTCGGCAGCAGCAGCTGGTCGGCCGCCACGTCGGGGCTCATATAGATGTTCATGAAGTTGCTGGCCGCGAACAGCGCCAGGCCGGAGGCGACAAGCGCGCGGGCGCCGATCCGCGGCATCAGCCAGGGGACCAGCGGGATCAGCAGCAGCTGCGGCAGGCCGGTCCAGGCCAGCACCTCGCCGATCTGCTCGGCGTTGTAACCCTGCATCTGCGAGAGATAGAGGGGCAGGATGAAGGAGGAGCCGTAGAGCGCCGCCCCCAGCATCACATTCGCGAGCGTGCCGAGGCCGAAATTGCGCCGGAACAGCAGCCGCAGATTCAGCAGCGGTTTGCGGACGGTGAGCTCGATCCAGAGGAAGAGCGACAGCGAGACCGCGGCGACGATGGCGAGCCGCGTGATGAAGGGCGAGCCGAACCAGTCGTCCTTGTTGCCCTCCTCGAGCACGGTCTGCAGCGCACCGAGGCCGATCGCCATGGCGACGATGCCGGCCCAGTCGCCGTTCTTCAGCAGCCCCAGCCGCATCGGGGCCGGCTCGAGCGCGTACCAGAGCATGGCGACCATGAGCGCGCCCGGCACGAGGTTCACATAGAAGATGAATTGCCAGCCGTAGTTTTCGTTGAGGTAGCCGCCGATGGTCGGCCCGATCGCCGGCGCGAACGTAGCGGAGAGGGCGAACAGCGCCAGCCCGATCGGCTGCTTCGCCTTCGGCAGCAGCGTGATGATAATGGTAAAGGCGAGCGGGATCAGCACGCCGCCGGCGAAGCCCTGGAGCGCGCGCAGCACGATCATCTGTCCGAGGTTCTGTGCGAAGGCGCAGGCGACCGAGAACAGCATGAACAGGATGGTATTGGCTAGCAGATAGCGCCGCATCGAGAACACGGTGGTGAGCCAGCCGCTGAGCGGGATGACGATGATCTCGGTAATCAGGTAGGAGGTCGACACCCAGCCGCCGTCGTCGATGCCGGCGCCGATGGCGCCCTGGATGTCGGCGAGCGACGAGTTGACGATCTGGATGTTGAGCACGGCGAGGAACGCGCCGAGCGCGGCGCCCACGACCGCGAGCCAGGTTTTCGTGCTGACCGTCGTCTCGCGCTCGATGTTGTCGTTGGCATGCCGTGGCTGCGGATCGACCGGGGTGGCCAGCCGCGGGGCGGCGGCGATGCTTGCGTCAAGACGTCCGATGGCCGACATGGTTGATCCCCACCACTCCGAACGGTTCAGCGCTGATCCGTCTGGCTCGCGGCCGCGGTCTTGATGAGGCCGCTGCCGCCGGTGTCCTCGGCCAGCACGGTCGCCTTGGTGTCGATCGTCGCCTCCACCGACATGCCCGCCCGCAGCAGCCCGACCAGCGGATCGCCCCGCTCGAGCATGATCTTCACGGGGATGCGCTGCACGATCTTGGTGAAGTTGCCGGTCGCGTTGTCGGGTGGCAGCAGGCTGAACTCGAGCCCGCTCGCCGGCGACAGGCTGTCCACATGGCCGCGGAACTCGGCGCCCGGGAAGGTATCGACCGAAACCGTCACGGGCTCGCCGCCGCGCACATGGGTCAGCTGCGTCTCCTTGAAGTTGGCGACCACGTAGACCGCCTGCAGCGGCACCACCGCCATCAGCTGCGTCCCGGCCTGGACGTACTGGCCGACCCGCAGCGAGCGCGCGCCGACCGTGCCGTCGATGGGCGAAACGATCGTGGTGTAGCCGACGTTCAGCTCCGCCTGCTGCTCGACCGCCCGGTCGCGCTGCACCTGGGTCGCGGCCTGCGACCGCTGCGTGCGCAACACTTCGATCTGCTGCTGCGCCGCGACCAGCACGGCCTGGTTGTGCTGCAGCTGCGCCTTCTGGGCGCGCAGGGCGGCATCGGCCTGCTGCTCGCGCTGCGTCGTGCCGTAGCCGGTCTTCGTCAGGTTGCGATAGCGCGTGTAATCCTGCTGGGCGAAGTCGAGAGCCGCCTGTGCCGACGCGATGTCCGCACTGGCCTGATCGATGACCGACTGCTGCAGCGCCAGCTGGGCGTCGAGATTGCGGATCCCCGCCGCGGCATTGGCGACGTCGGCCTGGGCCTGCGCGAGCGCGGTCTTGAAGTCGCGATCGTCGATCTGCGCAAGGACCTGCCCGGCCTTCACCGGCTGGTTGTCCTCGACCATCACGGCCGCGATATAGCCGGACACCTTCGGCGCCACGGTCGTGAAGTCGGCCTTCACATAGGCGTCATTGGTCGATTCCGCGTAACGGCCGGTCTCCAGCCAGTACCAGCCATAGCCGGTGCCGCCGGTCAGCAAGGCCAGGGCCGCCACTCCGCCCGCGAGCTGCTTGACGATGCGACGCATGATCTGTCTCCGCATGTCGAAAGTTAATGTACCAGATCGTACATAGTATGGGCCGACTTGCGGTCAATCGATGGCTGCGCCCGGAGGCGCGCATATTCTGCATAGCAGAGAGGCGGAACTGCTTCATAAAATTTTTTCATGAAGTCAATACTATAGATCACCCGGGGCCGCACACCGTTGCCGTGGCCAGGGACACCCCTATATGAAGGAATAGACTGGACAGTACGGTACACTACGCAGAAGAAATCGATGGCTATACCTCTGACAGATCGACAGAAACCGGTGGCGCCGTCGCGCCCGCGGCGGCGCCGCACGCCGGCCGCCCAGCGCGAAGCGCTTCTGGAGGCGGCGGCCGCGGTCTTCCTCGAGCGTGGCTATGCCGGCGCCAGCATCGACGCGGTGGTCGAGCGGGCCGGCGGCTCGAAGGCCACGGTCTACGCGCTCTTCGGCAACAAGGAGGGTCTGCTCAGTGCGCTGATCGCCCAGGGCGCCGAGACCCTGGCGGCCTCCGTCGACGCCCTGCCCGCCGGCGCCTCGTTCGAGGACAACCTGCGCGCGATCGGCCGCAGCTATCTCAACGTCATCCTGCAGCCCAAGCGCATCGCGCTCTACCGTCTGGTGGCGGGCGAGAGCGGCCGCTGCCCGCATCTCGGCGACATCTTCTACCGTACGGGACCGCAGGCGGTGACGACGCGCGTCGCCGAGTTCTTCCGGGCCGCCGTCGCACGCGGCCAGATCGAGACCGACGATCCGGAGCAGCTCGCGCACTTCTTCGTCCACGGGCTGCGCGGCGACCACCACAACCGCGTGCTGTTCAACCCCACGCGCATGCCGACGCCGCAGGAGATCGACCGCCACATCGACTTCGTCGTGCGCACGCTCCTGCGCTGCTGCCGCCCGACCGGCGACAAGCCGGCGTGAGGTCCGGGGCTCAGGCCGCGGCCTGGGCGCTCATCTGGCGGGGCAGGGAGAGGATGGCCACGGCCCCGCCGGCGTCGCCGTTGTGCAGCGTCAGGCTCCCGCCATGCTGCTGCACGATCTGGCGGGCGATCGGCAGGCCGAGGCCGACGCCGAAGCCGCGGGTCGTGAACAGGGGCTCGAACGCGCGGGGCATCACGTCGGCGCTGAGGCCGGGTCCGTTGTCGCTGATGGTGAGGAGGCAGTCGGCGCCGGCGGTTTCCGAGCGCAGCACGATCGTTGGGCGGTGCCCAGCCGGCGGCTGCCAGACCGGGTCGCGGAGCGCAGCGACCGCATTCTCGACCAGGTTGCCGATGGCCAGCCAGAGCTGTCGCCGATCAATGGCGGCGATGCCGGCGCCGGCGAGCTGCTTCTCGATGACGATGCCCTCGGGCCGCCGCTGTTGCTCCAGCAGCTGGGCGAGCCACTCGTCGATCGCCGTCGGTTCGCGCTGCAGGGCCTCGGGCTCGGTGAATGCCAGCAGGTCCGTGGCGATGTCCGTGCAGCGCTCGACGTTGCGCTCGATGCGATCGAGCGTGCGGACGACGTCGCCTTCGGCGCGGCGCCGCAGCAGCGCGGTCGAGGTCAGGATCGCGGTCAGGGGATTGCGCAGCTCGTGGCTCAACGTCGCCGCCACCTTGCCGATCGTCGCCATCCGCTCCTGCTGCGCCAGCTTCTCCATCGCGGCGTTGGCCTGATCGAGCGCCTTGACCTTCTCGGTGATATCGAACACCACGCCGTCGACATGGAGGAGCGTGCCGGCCTCGTCGAACACGCCGCGGCCCTGCTCCAGCATCCAGCGGATCGAGCCGTCCTTGTGGCGGATGCGGTATTCCATCGAGAACGGCCGTCGCGCTGCAAGGGCTTCGTCGATCGCGGTGCGCACGAAGTCACGATCGTCTTCGAAGATCAGCTCGACGTCGGATTTGCGGTCGGCGCCGACGAACTCGCTCACGGGATAGCCGGTGACCTCGGTGAAGGCGTCGCTCAGATATTCGAGGTGATAGGGCACCTGCGCGCTCGCCCGGTAGCAGGAGCCCGGGATGTTCTGCACGAGCGTCTTGAACTGCTGTTCGCGCTCCTGCAGTTCGGCCAGCTGTCGCTTCAGGGCCTCGACCTGCTCCCTCGGATCGCCGTCGCTCATGGTTCGGTTGGTCCGGAACAGTGTCGTGGTTTTAGGGTGCGTGGGCGACAATGCGTGGCGCGCTGATGCTAGCGATCCCGCGTTAAGCGCTCGTTAAGCCTACCGCGCCTAGTCGCTTGCCGGTGAAATGGTCGGCGGCCGGCTGGAGAGAATCTCTACGACAACATCATCCATGGCGATGACGTAGTGAACTACATCGCGATCGTGGACCATTAGAAGCGGCTCGCGGCTTGCGATCTCTTCGATCCATGGCGAGTTCTCGACAGTGAATGTAGATCCTGGGCGCGACGTCTCCAAAAACAGGTTCCAAAGCTCCGTTCTGTATTCTTCAAGGAGGTTTCGGTAACCTGCAGGTCTCTCGAAGAAGAAGGTGTAACGTCGTGAACGTTCACCCGGCCGTGCGGCACTAACCAATAGCGTCAATCCGTCGGAATCGGTGAGAGCTTCCATCGACGCCAACCGGTCGGAAATCGGTGTTTCCCAACGCCTACAAATCCAGTTCTCGTACATTCGTTGTCAGCAGCTCTGCGCCTGGGCGGGAACCTATCAGCACAGCCTGAACGGCGCCACCGTCCGCCGCGCCGCGGCGTGGTTTGGGCGGGAATCCTC
>Ga0335082_10009907_pt1 | contig 10346 bp, 9 predicted proteins | sample Lox_Sample_41_FD_206718 | JGI IMG/M metagenome (GOLD analysis project Ga0335082, IMG submission 206718) | Soil microbial communities from Loxahatchee National Wildlife Refuge, Florida, United States - Lox_Sample_4.1 | ecosystem: Environmental > Terrestrial > Soil > Wetlands | place: USA: Florida...
ATCGTTTAGAAATTGTTGCTTGGCCTGGACATCTTCCCCCGCCTGATCGAGATCGTCCAGCGTTTGGCGCTCTTGGTCGAGGATCGAATCCAGCTGCTGCTGTACTTCGTCCATGGCCGATTGCAGTCGATACTCATCGTACATTTTGCGCATTTCCCGCGCTACCTGGGACAAGAGATCATCGATCCCCTTCGTCTGTTTCTCTCCTTGTTTGATCCCCTTCTGCATCAAGCGGCGCATCGCTTGCTGCAGATCCCCCGTCTCGTTCATGTAATCGTTGAGCTGATCGAAGACGCTCTCGGAGTCCAGAGAGTTCCGTAGGTTTCCGTCCCAGCGGCTGTATCGGATGTGCACCATTGACGATTGAACCTTGGAGAGTAAACCCGGCCGTAATCCGCGGCTTTACTTGTTGCCGTAGGTTACCCGACCCCCCTCGATTTCCTTATTCAGTTTCTGGTGCAGGTGAAGCCCTTCGAAAACAAATTCAGTCGCAGAGGCCATCAACGATGGCGATTCCTGAATCCCGAGGGTCCGTATCGCCTCTTTGAGTCCCGGAATTTGTTTGATGTCCTCCAGGTAATCCTGTGACGCCATTTGATCGGAAACCTCGACGCCCCAACCCGAGTTAAAGTATTCCACCACTTTGTGAAGGGAATTCAGGCTAAAATATTGGTCAAAGACTTTCACAATGGAGCGGTTGAGCAGCTTTTCCACCAATTCGTCCTCTTTCTTATCCTCGCCGACATATTCCATTTCGATCTTTCCGGCGGTGGAAGCCATGAGGGCGTGCAGATCGCTCACTCGTGGAACGATCTCGGTCTCCCTGCAGCGCAGGGCGCGCTTTTCTGCATTGCTGATCAAGCTCTCATAGTTATTGATCGTGACCCGGACGCTGACGCCGGAGGATTGATTGATATCGTTGGACTTGCGCGCTTCAAAAGTCAGATGGCCCAAGATCTCCTTCATGAAGCGCGGTACTTCCACCTTGCGGCTGCGATCGGTCATCGGAGCCGCTTCCTGCTCCATGATCGCGAGCTCGTCGTCAAGGTTTTTGGGATAATGCGTGCGGATCTGCATGTCGAAGCGATCTTTTAGCGGCGTGATGATCCGGCCGCGGCTGGTGTAATCTTCCGGATTGGCGCTAGCCACGATGACGACGTCGAGAGGCAAGCGGATTTTGTACCCTTTGATCTGAACGTCCTTCTCTTCCATGAGATTAAACAGACCCACTTGGACCTTTTCGGTCAAATCGGGAAGCTCGTTGATGGCGAAGATTCCGCGATTGGTGCGGGGGACCAAACCGTAATGGATAGTTTCTTCGTCGGCCAGGTAGCGCCCTTCCGCAACTTTGATCGGATCGATTTCCCCCACCAGATCCGCGATGGACACATCCGGCGTAGCCAGTTTCTCGCCGTATCTTGTGTCCCGGTCGATCCAATCAACCGGTAACGCGTCGCCAAGCTCCGCCGCTTTTTTGCAGCAGGCCCGACAAATGGGTTTGTAAGGATTATCGTTGATCTCGCAACCGTGCACGACCGGAATGCGTTCGTCTAACAGGCTAACCAGGCCGCGTATAACGCGAGATTTTCCCTGGCCGCGTTCGCCGAGAAAAACCATATGATGACCCGAGAGAATGGCATTCTCGATTTCCGGTATGACCGTCTGATCGTATCCAACGATACCCGGCAGGATTCTCTTGCCGCTTTCAAGGTAACGGACAAGGTTTTTTCTCATCTCGTCACGAACTGAAAGGACAGTGGTATTGCTTTTTTTGAGATCCCCTAACGTTTTTGCTTCGCTCACGTGATCCGGCCCCCCTTAAAGAAAATTTATTGTTGACTTGCGCTTATCTTTTTCCGCTTATCTCTAGATTCCGCGAACTCCTCATGACTGTTTTTCGCTCAGGCCGAGAGGTGCTCGAAATGCGGTCTTAACCGGTCGTAGCTCTCGAGCAAATGCTGAGGGATGACCTTTGTTTCTCCTACCACCGGCATAAAATTGCTATCTCCTTCCCAACGTGGCACCACATGCCAATGCAGGTGATCTTCAATCCCCGCGCCGGCACATTGGCCCAAATTCATCCCAAGATTGAACCCCCCCGGATTTAGCACTTTGCGGAGAATATCCAGGGATCGCCGCAGGGCCTCGTTGAGATCACCATACTCTTCCGCAGATAGGCTCGGAAGATGTTTTTCGTGGCGCTTGGGCGCCAGGAGGAGATGGCCATTGTTGTAAGGATATTTGTTAAGCATCACGAGCGAGTGAGCCGTCTGGGCCACCACGAGGGCTTCGCGGAGGTCGTTTTCTTTGGATTTGTTGCAGAAGATACAACCAAACTCCTTTGTCGAGCCTTGATCGATGTAGTCCATTCTCCAAGGAGCCCAGAGTTGCTTCATTCAGCGGCCCCTTCACCTTCGTCAATGTTCTTACCGTCCACCCTAAGGCGTAGCTCTTTGCCGACCTTGAAAAAAGGAACTCGCTTCGCCGCCACAGACACTAACGCCCCGCTCTTCGGATTGCGCCCCTGCCGGGCGCGCCTATGTTTGACTACGAAGCTCCCAAAGCCGCGGATCTCGATGCGATCGCCCTGGGAAAGGGCATCCACCATGGAATCAAATATCGCGTTGATGATCACTTCCGAATCTCGGCGCGATAAATGAGGAAAGCGCTTGTTTACTTCGTCGATTAAATCCCTTTTTGTCATATCATCCCCCTCACAACACAGAAAGGTACCGATTCCTTTCGAATTGAGCGTAAGAGATCCAATTCCATTGTTCGTCCCTCATTGTAGAAACGACGGCGACCATTCATAGCGCAACCAGCCGCGCTCGCCCCTGGGAAGCTTCCTTCCAAACACGCCAAAAAATAGTTTCTCCCACCAACGTTCTTGGGTTGTGCGTGAGTAATACAAGGTAGGGTTCATCTCTAGGCCGACGCGCCTGGCGGCTAAATCGATGGCATCCTCCAAAGTACCAAACTGATCGATCAAGCCCAATTCCTTCGCTTGGGATCCCGAATAAACACGGCCGTCAGCGAGCTTTCTGACCACCGTCTCATCCAAGCCTCGTCCCTTGGCGACAGCGCTGACAAATTGACGATGCACATCGTCCACCAGCGATTGGAGTATCTCCCGTCCTTCAGGAGAAAGCGGCTGAAACGGGGAGCCAATGTCTTTATTAGCTCCGCTCTTGATATTGTATCCTTTGACGCCGATCTTTTTCATTAGTTCTTCAACGTTGTTGAGTTGCATAATGACGCCGATGGATCCGGTGAGCGTTCCCGGGTTGGCGATGATTTTATCGCATGCACTGGCAATATAGTAGCCTCCCGAGGTTGCCATGCCCCCCATCGACGCGATGAACGGTTTGCTTTTTTTGGTCTTTTGAATCTCCTCGAAGATCTCTTGAGTTGGCGCAACCGCACCGCCGGGAGAATCGATGCGCACCACGACAGCTTTGATCCAAGGTGATTCCTTGAAACGCTTCAGCTCGATCAAGAGCTCGCTAGAGTCATCGATGGCGCCCTCGATTTGCAGGATGCCGATGCCGTCGCCGGAAAATAGCGAGAGAACTTTTCCATCTCCCCCCGTCAGGTAAGCATAGAAGAATGCGCCCGTGAAAACGACGAGGATAAACACAGACAGAAATCCTAAACCCTTCAAGATCGGATGATTTGTAACCATCGCAGCTCAATTCCGTGGAGACACTGCAGCCCGCCGGTTTCTTAGCGGCCCTTGCGGGTGGTTTGCCCCTCTTCGTCCCGATCGAGTCGCAGATCGTCGTTGAGAAGCGATTGAAAAGAAAATCTGCTGCCTTCCTTTTCTCGTTTCAGATAGCTCTCCATTTCCTGCCGCTCTTCGGTCTTGCGCAAAGCTCGTATGCTGAGGCCGATCTTTCTCTCCGCGGGATCGATGGCAACGACCTCCGCTTCCACTTGATCGCCGACCTTGAATAGACTCGCCGGTTTGTCTACGCGTTCGGTGCTCAACTGGGACACGTGAATCAATCCTTCGACCCCTTCTTCGATGCGCACGAAAACGCCAAAGTCCGGAACGCTCGTGACCTGACCTTTGATCTTCGACCCGACGGGATAGCGCTGGGCGATGATTTTCCACGGATCGGTCGTAAGCTGTTTTATGCCCAGGGAAAACCTGGCGTTTTCGACGTTGACGCCTAACACCTTCGCTTCGATGATATCCCCTTTCTTGTAGAGCTCGGACGGATGTTTAATCTTTTTCGACCAGTGGAGATCTGAAATGTGAACCAGACCGTCGATACCTTCCTCGATGCCGACAAAAATGCCAAAATCCGTGACGTTGCGCACCGGTCCGGTTATAGTGCTCCCGACGGGATATTTTTCCTTGGCCTCCTCCCACGGGTTCGCCATAACCTGTTTGAGCCCCAATGAGATCCGGCGATGACCAGGATCGACGTTGAGAATCACGACCTCAACGGTTTGGCCAACTTGAAGAATCTTCGAAGGGTGGGCAATTTTCTTGGTCCAAGACATTTCGGAAATATGGATCAGCCCCTCGATACCGCTTTCCAATTCAACGAAAGCTCCATAATCCATCAGGCTGATGACTTTGCCCTGAACTCGCGAACCCACCGCGTATTTCTCCGCCACTTGATGCCACGGGTCCGGCGTCAACTGCTTCATGCCGAGGGAGATCCGTTCTTTTTCGGGGTCAAACTTCAGCACGACAACCTTGACCTTGTCTCCCACCTGAACGACTTCGGAGGGATGGCTTATGCGGCCCCAGGACATATCGCTTATGTGAAGAATGCCATCGATGCCTCCCAAGTCAACAAACGCACCGTATCCCGTGATATTTTTTACCGTGCCTTCGAGAATAACCCCCTCTTCTAAAACCTTGAGAATTTCTTGTTTCAGTGAATCGCGTTCTTTTTCCAACAAGGCCCGGCGCGACACGACAACATTGCCGCGGGCGCGATTGTATTTGACCACCGCAAAACGATCCGTGGTGCCGATGAACTTATCTAAGTTCCGGCTTGGACGGATATCCACGTGGGACCCGGGAAGAAAGGCCGGCACGCCAACGTCGACTTTGAAGCCGCCTTTAACTTTTCCGAGGATGTGTCCCTGGATGCCCCGGCCTTCGTTGTAGGCATTTTCGATTTCCTCCCAGATTTTCATGTTCTCGGCCCGTTGGCGCGACAAGACGATGCCGCCATTTTCGCCCTCCGAAGAATCGAAGTAGACGTCCACGTCATCGCCGACCTTGACCTGCAAAGCGCCTTGTCGATCCAAAAACTCCTGCAAGGGAATCTGCCCTTCCGACTTGTAGCCGACATCAATCAGAACGTGTGAGGAAGTGATCCCCACCACTCTGCCTTTGACGACGCCTCCCGGTTTTACCGTTCGGAGGCTTTCTTCAAACATAGCCTCAAACTCATTGCTACCCGGTGGACTCGCGCCGGTTTTCTGTTCATCATTTTTGACCATGCACCCTGACTCCGATCTTGTTAATTTTCTCAAGACTTCTGTTTAATCGCCCGCATCACTTGCTCGGCAACGGCGTCTGCAGTGAGCGCGGAGGAATCAATGGCGACCGCATCCTCTGCTTTCCGCAGCGGCGCCAAGTCCCGCTCACTGTCCCGTTTGTCTCGCTCTTCCATTTCTCGAACGGTTTCTTCCAACGACACATCGCTCCCGGCTTTGCGCAGCTCTTCGTAGCGGCGATGCGCCCTCTCTTCAACGGTGGCGTTCAGGTAAACTTTCACTTCGGCCTCCGGAAAGATCACTGTACCGATATCACGGCCTTCCGCAACGACACTCCCCTTTTGACCCAAAGCCCGCTGCAGCTCCGCCATCCTTTTCCTTACGACCGGAAAGGCCGAGGCCTTCGATGCGACCTGACTGACCTCGGGTGTCCGGATCAAGCCTGAAACATCCAACCCGTCCAAAAGTACCTCCAACTTTCCTCCCCGCTCAACCAAATCAATCTCCGTTGACCCAACCAGCGCTGCCAACTTTGCGTCATCGGCCAAATCCAACCCTTGTCTCAATATCTTCAGCGCGAGCGCCCGGTACATCGCCCCGGTATCCAAGTATGTGAAGCCGAGCTCCCTCGCCAGGCGTTTTGCCAGAGTACTCTTTCCAGCGCCCGATGGGCCGTCAATGGCGACAATCAACCTTTTGCCTTTTTCGCAGCGAATATCCTCTCTCTCAAGCTCTAATGCAAACGAATTTTATCCAATAATTCAAAAAAGTTAGGAAAGGAAATCTCGACGCAATCGGCATCATCGATTTCGACCCCGCCCTCGCTTGAAAGCCCGGCGATGGCCAGAGACATCGCCACGCGATGGTCACCGAAGCTGCGCACCCTGGCTCCCCGTAAACGCCCTCCTCCGTGGATCGTCATGCCGTCTTCTCGCTCGTCCACTTCAACACCGAGTCGGCGGAGCCCCTCGGTCATCGTCGCGATGCGGTCGGATTCTTTGTAACGGAGCTCTTTCACATCGGAAAAGGTTGTAACTCCTTCCGCCAAGGCCGCGGCGACGGATAAAATCGGATACTCGTCAATAGTGCGCGCCACCAATTCCGCTCCAACATCGATCCCGTGAAGCCGTCCTCCGACCACTCGGATATCCCCGACGGGTTCACCGGCTTCGGCGCGTTCATTGGTCAGTTCAATCGAGGCTCCCATACGGCGGAGAACTTCGATGACTCCGTTGCGGGTCGGGTTACAGCCGACATTACGGATCATTACATCGGAGCCTGGAATCATTGCCGCGGCGACCAAGAAGAATGCCGCGGAGGAAATGTCCCCGGGAATACGCACATTTTGTCCGTAAAGACTTTGCCCTCCCTTAAGGGTGATGGTTTTGCAGTTCACCGCGATCTCGCCTCCGAATCCCAAGAGCATGACTTCCGTGTGATCGCGCGACTTCAAGGGCTCTTCTAACGTCGTCATACCACTCGCTTGCAGCGCGGCCAAGAGGATTGCCGACTTGACCTGCGCGCTGGCGATGGGCATTTGGTAATGTATACCGTGAAGCCCGCCGCCCCCAATCTCCAGCGGCGCTACGCCATTGCCGCCCTTGCTCCTAATCTTGGCGCCCATGAGAGTCAACGGATCCACGACCCTCTGCATGGGCCGCTGGCGAAGCGATGAATCGCCATCCAATTCACTCCGAAACGGCCGCCCCGCCAAGAGACCGGACAATAGCCGCATGGTCGTCCCCGAGTTGCCGCAGTTTATCGTCTCGGCCGGAGCCCGAAGCCCTTCCCAGTCTTTTCCCTCGATGCAGAGCCCATCCCCGTCGCGGAAAATCTCCACTCCCATTTGCCTAAACGCTTTCACCGTTCGGGAATTATCATCGCCCGCGGACAAATTCGTTATCCGGCTGCGGCCCTTGGCAATACTCGCAAAAATCACCGCCCGATGCGCGATAGACTTGTCGCCGGGAACAGAGATGTTGCCGCCGAGAGGGTTCCTAATTTGATCCACGCTTTTCATGGCAAAGCTTCTTAAGCGATCTGCTCCCTTACTGCGGCGGCGCGAGCGAATTCATGTTCGAGCGACGGGCCGTTGCCGCTGTCAATCCAACGCTTCATTCGCTCGAGATTGCGGATGTAATTCCTTAGAGATTTTGAAACCGCCTTGCGGTTAAGCAGACAAATATCCCTCCATAACTCAGGGCGGCTCGACGCAATGCGTGTGATGTCTTTGAAGCCCCCGGCGCAAAACTTTTTGAGATCGACGCCATCCACCTTGGTTTGGTCGAGCGCGTTAACCAGCGCGTAGGCCACCAAATGCGGCAGATGGCTGACCACGCCTAGGACTTTGTCGTGCTTTTCAGCGTTCATGATTTCGACTTTTGATCCGACTCGCGCCCAGAGAGCGGCCATCCGTTTTAGCGCTGTCCGGTTGGTTTTTCTGCTCGGCGTTAGAATGCAGCGGCGGCCCTCAAATAGATTTTCTACGGCCGCGTCGGCGCCCCACAGCTCGCTACCGGCAATGGGATGGGCGCCAACGAAATGGATATCGGACGGCAATAACTTCTCCATTCCCCTCACGATCTCGGCTTTAACACTGCCGACGTCGCTTATGATGCAACCGGACTCCAAGCGCGGCAAGAAAGCGGCAGTCAAAGGCACAATGGCTTGCACTGGAGTGCCCATCATCAAGAGATCTACTCCCGAGGGCATATCCGTCTCGCGCTGAAAAAACTGGTCTATGATTCCTTTCCTCTTAGCGGTTCGCAGGTTTCCTTCACTCCGACCATACCCCACAATCTCGTTCACCAAGCCCAGCCGGCGCATATCCAAAGCCAGAGAACCACCTATGAGCCCCACACCCGCGACCACCATTTTTTCAAACATCGCCATCCCCGAAGCTCCTAGTATCCTTTGACTATTTTCTTCAATGCCTCGATGAATCTGCGATTTTCTTCCATGGTGCCGACCGTCACCCGCACATATTCTGGAAACTCGTAGATCCCCATCGGGCGCACGATGACGCCCTGAAGCAGGAGTTGCTGAAATACGTCGTTACCATTACCCACCCGTATGAGGATAAAATTGGCTTGGCTTGGGACTTGTTCCAATCTTAGCTTGGCGATCTCCTTCGTAAGATATTCCAGACCTTGTCGGTTCACGTCCAAGGTCTTGCGAACATGGTCGTTATCTTCCAAAGCAGCCAAGGCGGCCCACTGTGCTGGAGCATTGACGTTAAAGGGCTGACGCACGCGCTGCATCAGATCGATGACCTCTTTGGCGGCCACTCCGTATCCGATCCTTAAACCGGCCAAGCCGTAAAGCTTCGAGAAAGTCCGCAGCGTCAAGATTGTTTTGCCACTCTGGTGGTAGCACAGGGAGTTTGGATAGTCGGGATCCTCGACGTACTCAAAGTAGGCTTCGTCCACGATGATCAAGATTCCCCGCGGCACTTTCTCCAAAAATTCCTCCCAGGCGCTCCGGCGATAGATAGTACCCGTCGGATTATTGGGGTTAGCCAAGAATACGATTCGCGTCTTGGGCGTGATCGCCCGAGCGATGCCCTCAAGATCATGAGTAAAGTCGCGCAACGGCACTGCCCTTCGCACTCCTCCGGCCGCCTGCACGACGAGCTGATACACCACGAAAGCTTGGTGCGCCATCACCGCTTCATCCCCAGGATGCATGAAGGTTCTTACCGCTAGCTCGATCAGCTCGTTGGACCCGTTGCCAAAGATCACTCGCTCGGGAGCTACCCCGAGCTTTTTCGCCAAACCGTTTTTCAGGTAAAAGCAGTCGCCGTCCGGGTAGAAATTGAGCTCACTGAGCTTCTCACGGATCGCGCTGATCGCTTTGGGCGAGGGACCCAGCGGGTTTTCATTGGAAGCAAGCTTAACAGAGTTCGAAATTCCGAACTCGCGTTCCACCTCCTCAATGGGCTTGCCGGGCGCGTACGGCACCAGAGTTCGAATATGCTCAGAGACTTGATCGACGACGCTCATACTCCGCTCGGATAGGAACCCAGAATTTTCATGAAAACACAGCTCGTTTCCAACTCTTTGATCGCCTTTCGGACGCGAGCCTCTTCTTTGTGTCCCTTGAGGTCGAGAAAAAACAGGTACTCCCAAGGTTTGTTTTTCATCGGACGCGATTCAATCTTGCTCAAGTTAATGCGGCTCTTGGCAAAGGGAGCGAGCATGCGGTGTAGAACCCCAGGGCGATCTTTCACGGAAAACACCAGCGATGTCTTGTCATTCCTGCTGGGTTTCGAATCCTTGTCGCCGATGACCAAAAAGCGGGTAATATTATTGCCTTGGTCTTCGATGTTGGCGGCGACAACCTGGAGACCGTAGATCTCTCCAGCCAGTTTACTCGACACCGCGCCAAGCGTAGCGTCATCCGCCGTCATCATCGCCGCGTGAGCCGTGCTCGCGACTTCCTCAACCGTCACTTTGGGAAAATGACCAGCGAGCCAACGGCGACATTGGGCTAATGCCTGTGGATGAGAAACAACCTTCTGAATATCTTCAGCTCGCCCGCTCTTCGATAGGAGATTGTGGTGAATATCCAAGAAAATCTCAGCGCAAATCTGTAATTCCGATTCGACCAGCAAGTCCAGAGTGTGCGCCACGACGCCTTCGGTAGAGTTCTCAATCGGCACGACACCGAAGGACACCCGCCGTTGTCTAACTTCATCAAAGACTTCTGCAATGCTGGCTGTCGGAACAAAAGTTTCCGTGGAGCCGAATTTCTCTCTCGCGGCGAGGTGAGAGTAGCTCGCTTCAACCCCAAAGAAAGCAATTTTCAGCGGCGCCTCAAGGGAGCGGCAGGCGCCGATGACTTCGCTAAAAACAGAACGGATTGCGTGTTCGGGGAGGGGACCG
>Ga0335082_10009909_pt1 | contig 10345 bp, 10 predicted proteins | sample Lox_Sample_41_FD_206718 | JGI IMG/M metagenome (GOLD analysis project Ga0335082, IMG submission 206718) | Soil microbial communities from Loxahatchee National Wildlife Refuge, Florida, United States - Lox_Sample_4.1 | ecosystem: Environmental > Terrestrial > Soil > Wetlands | place: USA...
AGGCTGCGATGCAGCTTCTGGATCTCCAGGCGCATCTGCACGCGAAGCTTCGCGTCCAGGTTCGAAAGCGGCTCGTCGAAGAGGAAGGCGGCGGGCTCGCGCACGATGGCGCGGCCCATGGCCACGCGCTGGCGCTGCCCGCCGGAGAGCTCGCGGGGCTTCCTCTGCAGGAACGGCCCCAGCTCGAGGATCTTCGCCGCGCGCTCCACGCGCTCGTTGATCTCGCCCGGAGGAAGCCTGCGGATGCGAAGCCCGTACGACATGTTCTCGTACACCGTCATGTGCGGGTAGAGCGCGTAGTTCTGGAAGACCATCGCGATGTTGCGGTCCTTGGGCTCCACCCGGTTCACCACGCGCCCGCCGATGGCGATCTCGCCGCCGGTGATTGTCTCCAAGCCCGCGATCATGCGAAGCAGCGTGGACTTGCCGCAGCCCGACGGGCCCACGATCACGATGAACTCGCCGTCGGCGATCGTGACGTCGATGCCGTGGATCACCTGCAGCTTCTGCGAGTAGCTCTTGGTGACGCCGGAGATGCGGATCTCGGCCATTTACTTTTCGGTCTCCACGAGTCCCTTCACGAACCACTTCTGCATGAGCACCACCACGATCGCCGGGGGCAAGAGCGCCAGCATCGCGGTGGCCATGATGAGGTTCCATTCGTTGGCGGCGTCTCCCCCGGAGATCATGCGCTTGATGCCGATCACCACCGTGTACATGCTCTCCTCGCTCGTGATGAGCAGCGGCCAGAGGTACTGGTTCCAGCCCAGGATGAAGAGGATCACGAAGAGCGCGGCGATGTTGGTGCGCGACAGCGGCAGCAGCACGTCCCAGAAGAACCTGAGCGGGCCCGCGCCGTCGATGCGCGCGGCTTCCGCCAGCTCGTCCGGGATCGTGAGGTAGAACTGCCGGAAGAGGAACGTGGCCGTGGCCGACGCGATGAGCGGCAGGATCAGGCCCGAGTAGGAATTCAGCAGGTGCAGGCTCGCGGCCACGCCGTAGGTCGGGATGATGCGCACCTCGATGGGCAGCATGAGGGTCACGAAGATCATCCAGAAGAAGAAGCGCCGCAGCGGGAAGCGGAAGTAGACGATGGCGAATGCCGAGACGATCGAGATCGCGATCTTGCCCACCGCCACGCCCACCGCCATCGCGAGGCTGTTGGCGAGCATCGGCAGCACCGCGGCGTGGGAGCCCTTCGCGGAGCCGGAGCGCAGCACCTGGCCGTAGTTCTCGAAGAACTGGTCGCCGGGCGTGAGCGGCATCGGCACCGTGATGATCTGGTCGTAGGTGAGCGTGGAGGCGACGAACGTCACGTACAGCGGGAACGCGACGACAACGACGCCGAGGATCAGGACCACGTGGGCGAGGAGCGTCGTGAAGGGCCGGTTCTCAACCATGGAAGGGCTCTCGTGCCTCGCGCCTAGTACTGGACCTTCTTCTCGACGAAGCGGAACTGCACCACCGTGAGGGCGATCACGATGGCCATGAGGACCACCGACTGGGCCGCCGAGCCGCCCAGGTCCGAGCCCTTCACGCCGTCGAAGTACACCTTGTAGACCAGGATCTGCGTGGCGCTCGCCGGGCCTCCCTCGGTGGTCGCGTCGATCACGCCGAAGGTGTCGAAGAAGGCGTACACGACGTTGATCACCAGCAGGAAGAAGGTCGTGGGCGAGAGCAGCGGGAAGACGATCGTCCAGAAGCGGCGCAACGGCGTTGCCCCGTCGATCGCGGCCGCCTCGAGCAGCGATCGCGGGATCGACTGCAGGCCCGCGAGGAAGAAGAGGAAGTTGTAGCTGATCTGCTTCCACGTGGCGGCGATCACGACGAGCAGCATCGCCTGCCCTCCGTTCACGTTGTAGTTCCAGGCCACGCCGAGGCGGTCGAGCCAGTAGGCGACGATCCCCAGCGACGGGGCGAAGAGGAACGCCCACAGCACGCCGGCGACCGCGGGCGCCACGGCATAGGGCCAGATGAGCAGCGTCTTGTAGATCGTCGCGCCGCGCACCACGCGCTCGGCCATCACCGCGAGCAGCAGCGATATCGCGATGCCCGACAGCGCCACCGCGAGGCTGAACACCGCCGTGGTCTGGAACGACTCGAGGTAGTTCGTGTCGCGCACCAGGTCGCGGAAGTTCTGGAACCAGACGAACTTGCTCGACTGGCCGAAGGGGTCCTGCACCAGGAAGGAAAAATATCCGGCCTGCACCGCGGGCCAGAAGAAGAAGATCGCCGTGATGGCGATCTGCGGGGCCACCAGCGCGTACGGCAGCCACTTCGATTGGAAGACGACCCGCTTTTCCATTGTTTGTCGCGCGGCCGTTGAACGGCTTGCGTCCTCTCCAACGGCCGCAGCGGATCGGGCGAGGGGCCGCGACAGCCCCTCGTCCCGATCTGCATTACTTGTTGGCGGCCTCGAACTTGCGAAGGATCTCGTTGCCGCGGCGCACCGCGTCGTCGAGCGCCGTCTTCGCGTCCTTCTTGCCCGAGAACACGGCTTCCAGCTCCTCCTCGATCACCGCGCGGCCCTGCACGAAGTTGCCGAAGCGAAGCCCCTTGGAGTTGGGCGTCGGCGGCTTGTTCATGAGCTGCTTGATCGCCACCTCGCGGCCGGGGTACTTCGCGTAGTAGCCCGACTTCTTGGTGAGCTCGTAGGCCGCGGTCGTGATCGGCACGTAGCCCGTCGCGGTGTGCCACTCCATCTGGATCTCGGGCCGCGACAGGAACGAGAAGAACTTCGCCACGCCCTTGTAGGCGTTGTTGGTCTTGCCGCCCATCACCCAGAGCGAGGCCCCGCCGATGATGGAGTTCTGCGGCGCGCCCTTCACGTCGTCCCAGTACGGCAGCTCGCTCACGCCCCACTCGAACTTGGCGTCGCGTCCGATGTTGGCCTGGGCGCCGGTGCTGTCGGTGAGCATCGCGCACTCGCCGCTGGTGAACTTGGCGCCGCCCTGGTTGGTGCGCCCGGCGTAGCGGAACATGTTCTTCTTCGCGAGCTCGCCCAGCATCTCGACCTGGCGCACGTGCAGCGGCGAGTTGATCTTGAACTCGGTATCGAGCCCCGCCATGCCGTTTTCCTTCGTGCCGATGGGGATGTTGTGCCACGCCGAGAAGTTCTCGATATGGACCCACGACGGCCAGCTCGTCGTGTACACGCACGCCTGCCCCGAGGCCTTGAGCTTGTCCGCGTCGGCGAGGAATTCCTTCCACGTCTTCGGGGGCTTGTTGGGATCGAGGCCCGCCTTCCTGAACTCGTCCTTGTTGATGTAGAAGACCGGCGTGGAGCTGTTGAAGGGGAACGAGAGCATGTTGCCCTTCGGGTCCGTGTAGTAGCCCGACACCGGGCCCAGGTAGGCCTTGGGATTGAACGGCTCGTCGGCGTCCTTCATGAGCTTGTACACGGGGACGATGGCGCCCTTGGCCGCCATCATCGTCGCCGTGCCCACCTCGAACACCTGCAGGATGTGGGGCGCGTTGCCGGCGCGGTAGGCCGCGATCGCCGCCGTCATCGATTCCGGGTACGTGCCCTTGAACACGGGCACCACCTTGTAGTCCTTCTGGCTCGCGTTGAACTTGTTGGCGAGGTCGTTCACCTTCTCGCCGAGCGCGCCGTCCATCGAATGCCACCACTGGATCTCGGTCTGTGCGAACGCGGGCGCCGCCACGAGCAGCGCTGCCGCGACCAGGGTCTTGCGAATCATGGAGTCCCTCCTCTTGGGTATCTCGTCGTGCCGGTTATCGTCAGGGGCGGGCCAATGGTACATCACCCACCTGACAGCGCCGCTACGACGAAGACCTCGTCGCCCGGGGCGAGCGGCACGGCGAGCGAGCGGACGAGGACGCGGTTCACGAAGAACCGCATGTGGGGCCGCACGCCGTCCTGCTCGTCGATCATGCGGAAGCGGATGCCCGGATAGCGGCGGTCCAGGTCCGCGAGCAGGCCGGCGAGCGTCGTGCCCTCGGCCTGCACCTCGCGCTTTCCCGACGTGTAGCTCGCGAGCGGGCTGGGGAGCACGACCTTCACGGCACGAGGGCGGTCTCGACCGAGTAGATGTGCGGCAGGTGCAGGCACAGGCACTGCCACGACTCGCCCTCGTCGAAGCTCGACCAGACCTCACCACCGGTCGTGCCGAAGTACAGGCCCAGCGGGTCGAGCGTGTCGCACGTCATCGCCTGGCGCTTCACGGTGAACCAGCCCTGCGCCGCGGGCAGCCCCCTGTCCTGGCGCTTCCACGACCTGCCCGCGTCGCGCGTCACGTACGCGGCGGGCTTGCCTCCGATGGGCATTCGCGGCCACACGGTGCCACCGTCCATCGGGAAGACCCATGCGGTCTTCGCGTCGCGCGGATGCAGCACGAGCGGGAAGCCGATGTCGCCGATGTCCTTCGGCATGTTCTTCCCGATGCGCTCCCAGCGGTCGCGGGCGCGGTCGAGGCGGTAGATGCCGCAGTGATTCTGCTGGTAGACCACGTCCCGCACCTTCGGGTGCACGCGAACGCAATGCGGATCGTGGCCGTAGGGCACGTCGGGATCCGGGAAGAAGTCGGCCGCGCATCCCTTGTTGAGCGGCGACCAGGTCGCGCCGCGGTCGCGCGACTCGAACACGCCGCCGGCGGAAAGCCCGATGTAGATGTGGCCGGGGTCGAAGGGATCGACGTTGAGCGAGTGCAGCGTGTTGCCGTCGGGCGGCGCGTCCTCGGGAGGTCCGATCCACTTGCGCCGGTCCGGGTGCGCGTTGAACCCCTCGACGCCGCACCAGTTGCGCCCGCCGTCGTCCGAGACGAAGAGCCCCGCCGGTGAGGTCCCGGCGTACCAGCGGCCCTTCTCCTTCGCCGCGCCGGGAGTGAGCCAGAACACGTGGCTCACCGTCTCGCCCCTGCCCTCGCCCGCGGCCTTCGCGAACGCGGGCGGCGTGCTCGATTCCTCCCACGTCCTGCCGAGGTCCTCGGAGCGGAAAACGGTGTGCCCGAGGTGCCCGGCCTTCACGGCGGCGAGCAGGGTGCGCCCGTCGCGGGGATCGAGCACCGCGTGGTTCACAACCTGTCCGAGGAAGTGCGGCCCGTCGATGGTCCACGCGCGCCGTTTGCGATCGGCGCCGAGGACGAAAAGGCCCTTGCGCGTGCCGACGAGGACGGCGAGGCGCGTCACGGTCGCGCGGGCGCGGGCCCTAGTCCTTCTTGATGATGCCCTTGAGCGACCCGAAAAGCCCCTTCTTCTCGGGCTCGGGAGCCGGCGCCGGCGCGGGCCGCTGCTGCGGCTGCGTCATGTACTGCGGCTCGACCTTGGGCTTGGGCTTGGGCGCGATCGTCGTGGTCGGCCGCTGGTTGAGCATCGAGCGCTTCCAGATCTCGAGCCACTGGTTGGGCCGGCCGATGAAGTACTTCGCGAACTCCTCGACCCCCTGGTCGTTCATCTCGGTGGCCATGATGTTGAAGAGGTCCACGGAGAACCCGCCCACGTTCTTGGTGACGATCTTCAGGCGCCCGGTCTCGTGGTCGCCCTCGATCTTGCCCTGGACGCGGAAGTCGCAGTTGACCTTGAACACCTCGTGCGTGATCACCTTGCGCTCGTTGCGGAACTGCTCGCTCTTGTGCTCGATGTTCGACTGCCAGAGGGTGTCCCGGAACTTCTCCATGTCGTCCGGGCCCTTCTTGATCGTGAGCACCTTGTCCGACCAGCAGCGGTAGGCGATCTGCACCTCGCCGTAGTAGTCCTTGTCGATGAAGTGCTTCGAGCGGAAGTCGCAGTAGAAATCCTTGATGACGAGTCCCTCGATCTTGCCCACCGTGGGCAGCTCGAAGGCGAAGGGGCTGGGCATCTGCACGACGTTCAGCTGCTTGCCGAGGTCGTTCAGGTACAGGAACGAGCGGCGCAGCGCGTGGTCCACCGCGACCGCCGTGGAGCGCAGGCTCTCGGTGCGGTCGGTGTCCTGCGCCTTGAGCGCGTCGGCTTGTTTCTTAAGGTCGTCCAGTAGTCCCACGGAACCCTCCTGCAATTCCCCTCATCACCCTGAATCTTAACGTATGATCGCCGCGAAAACCAAAGCGCCTTCCCCGAGCCGAAGCCATGAATGCGGTCCTCGCCCTAGACCAAGGCACCACCAGCTCCCGGGCCATCGCCTTCGGGCGCGACGGGCGCATCCTGGGGATTGCTCAGCAAGAATTCCGCCAGATCTTTCCGCAGCCCGGATGGGTGGAGCACGATCCCCTCGAAATCTGGCGCACCCAGCGCGACGTGGCCGCGCAGGCGCTCTCGGCGGCCGGCCTCGGGGCCTCGGACGTGGCCGCGATCGGCATCACCAACCAGCGCGAGACGACCGTGCTCTGGGAGCGGGCGACGGGCCGTCCCGTGGCCAACGCAATCGTCTGGCAGGACCGACGTACTGCGTCCCGATGTGACGCTCTGCGACATGCGGGAAGGGATGCGCTCTTCCAGCGCAAGACGGGCCTCCTGCTCGACGCGTACTTCTCGGGCACCAAGCTCGCGTGGCTGCTCGACAACATCGCCGGGGCGCGCGAGCGCGCGGAGCGCGGCGAGCTCGCCTTCGGCACCATCGACTCGTGGCTCGCGTGGCAGCTCACCTCCGGCGAGCGCCACGTCACCGATCCCAGCAACGCGTCGCGAACGCTCCTGTTCGACATCCACAAGGGCGAATGGGACGACGAGCTGCTCGCGGCCCTCGGCGTCCCGCGCGCCGTGCTGCCGCAGGTCGTGCCCTCGAGCGGGACGATCGGCGTTACAAATTGTGAAGGGCTGCCCAGGGGAATTCGCGTGGCGGGCATCGCGGGCGACCAGCAGGCCGCGCTCTTCGGCCAGGCGTGCCATCGGGCCGGAATGGCGAAGAACACGTACGGCACCGGCTGCTTCCTGCTCATGAACACGGGCGAGAAGGCCTCGGCGTCGCGCAACCGGCTGCTCACGACCGCGGCGTGGACGCGCGGCGGCAGGACGCACTACGCGCTCGAAGGCAGCGTCTTCATCGCGGGCGCCGCGATCCAGTGGCTGCGCGACGGCCTGGGCATCATCGGCAAGGCCGCCGAGATCGATGCGCTCGCCGGAAGCGTGCCCGACACGGGCGGCGTGTGCTTCGTGCCGGCGCTCTCGGGATTGGGCGCGCCCTACTGGGATCCGCACGCGCGGGGCGCGATCGTGGGCATCACGCGCGGCACGACCCGCGCACATCTCGCGCGCGCGACGCTCGAGGCCATCGCCTTCCAGAGCGCGGAGCTGATCGAGGCGATGGCGGCCGACAGCCACATCGGCCTGCAGGAGCTTCGCGTCGACGGCGGCGCCACCGCGAGCAACCTGCTCATGCAGATGCAGGCCAACCTGCTCGGAGTTCCCGTGGTGCGCCCGACGATCACCGAGACCACCGCCCTCGGCGCCGCCTATCTCGCGGGGCTCGCCGTGGGATTCTGGTCGGGAGAGGACGAGATCGCCTCGCTCTGGTCGCGCGATCGCGTGTTCGACCCGGCGTTGTCGCGGGATGCCGCCGCCGCCCGCCTCGGGGAATGGAAGCGCGCCGTCGCGCGCTCGCGCGACTGGGCGCACGCCTGATGCGGCCGGCCCTACTGCCCTTCGTCCGCGCGCAGGAACGTGCGGCGGTAGTGCCTGAGCTCCTCGATCGACTCGTGGACGTCTGCGAGGGCCTCGTGGCGGCCCTCCTTGGCCACGCCCGCGAGCACGTCGGGCCTCCAGCGCTTCGCGAGCTCCTTCAGGGTGGACACGTCGACGATCCGGTAGTGCAGGTAGTTGTCGAACGCCGGCATGTAGCGCGCCATGAAGCGGCGGTCCTGGTGCACCGTGTTGCCGCAAAGCGGCGCCGTGCGCTCGGCGACCAGGGGCTTCAGGAACTCGATGAGCAGGCGCTCGACCTCGCCTTCCGAGTAGGTCGAGGCCCGCACCTTGTCGACGAGGCCGGACTTGCCGTGGGTGGCCTTGTTCCACGAGTCCATGACGTCGAGCACGGAATCGGGCTGGTGCACGACGTACACGGGCGCCTCGGCCACGGTGTTGAGCTCCGAGTCGGTCACGACCATTGCCACCTCGAGGATGCGGTCGCGCTCGGGAACGAGTCCCGACATCTCCATGTCTACCCAGACCAGCGGGGTCTTGTCCTGCGGCACGATGATCGCTTCAATGGAAGGAGGCCCGTGATTGTGTCACGGCCCCACTGCCAATTCCAATCCGCATGAGCTACGCCTCCATTCCCGTCGTATTCGCCGCCTTCGCCCTCGCCGCCGTCGCATGGCGCCTGTTCCTCGCCCTGCGCCAGATGCGCCACGTGGCCGGCAACCGCGACCACGTGCCCCACGACTTCGCCTCGGTGATCTCCCTCGAGGACCACCGCAAGGCCGCCGATTACACGCTCGACAAGCAACGCGCGGGCCTCGTGGAGACCGTCGTGATCGACGGCGCGGCCCTGCTCGCCATCACGATCGGCGGCGGGCTCGCGGCGATCGAGCGCGCGTCGCGCTCGCTGCTCGGCGAAGGCCACCTCCACGACCTGGGCACGGTGTTCGGCCTCGCGCTCGTCCTCACGCTGCTCGCGCTTCCGTTCGACATCTGGCGCACCTTCGTGATCGAGGAGCGCCACGGCTTCAACCGCACGACGCCGGGCCTGTTCGCGCGCGACATGCTCAAGGGCGCGGCGCTCTCGGTGGCGCTCGGCACGCCGCTGCTGCTGCTCGTCTTCTGGTTCGTGCACGCCTCCGGGCCGTTCTGGTGGTTCTACACGTGGTTCGCGTGGATCCTCTTCACGATGGCGCTCGTCACCGTCTTCCCGCGCTGGATCGCCCCGCTCTTCAACCGCTTCACGCCGCTGGAAGACGAGAGCCTGCGAAGGCGCATCGAGGCGCTCATCGAGCGCTGCGGCTTCCACGCCTCGGGCCTGTTCGTGATGGACGGCTCGCGCCGCTCGAGCCACGGAAACGCGTACTTCACCGGCTTCGGCGTGAACAAGCGCATCGTCTTCTTCGACACGCTCATCGAGAGGCTCACGCCCTCGGAGATCGAGGCGGTGCTCGCGCACGAGCTCGGGCACTTCGCCCGGGGGCACATCCCGAGGCTGCTCGCGGTGCGCTTCGCCCTCGCCTTCGTCCTGCTCGGGATCCTGGGCTGGCTCTACCGCGAACCCGCCTTCTACAACCTTCTGGGACTGGAGCACCGGCACATCGGCGTCGCGCTCGCGGGCTTCGGGCTCATCGTCCCCGTGTTCACGTTCCCGTTCCAGCCGCTCGCGAGCCTCATGGCGCGCCGCCAGGAATTCGAGGCCGACGCCTTCGCCGCGCAGCACGCTTCCGCGGCCGACCTCACCAGCGCGCTCGCCAAGCTCTACCGCGACAACGCCTCCACGCTCACGCCCGATCCGCTGCACTCGCTGGTGTATGATTCGCATCCCCCGGCGACACTGCGCATCGACCACCTCAAGCGCGGCACCGAGGCCCCGTCGCCCGGCTAGAGAAGAGGCCCATGAACGAACTGGCGCGCAAGAAATGCGTTCCCTGCGAAGGAGGCGTCGCGCCGCTCACGCCCGAGCAGGTGCGCCCGATGCTGAAGGGCCTGCAGGGCTGGGAGCTCGACGGCAAGGGCATCGCCAAGACCTTCAAGTTCGCCAACTACTTCGAGACCATGGCCTTCGTGAACGCGTCGGCCTGGATCTCGCACCGGGAGGACCATCATCCCGACCTGCTGGTGAAGTGGGGCGAGTGCCGCGTTTCCTACTGGACCCACGCGATCGGCGGGCTTTCGGAGAACGACTTCATCTGCGCCGCCAAGCTCGACGCCCTGTTCGAGCTCTGAATTGACCACCCGGCGCGAGCGGGAGCAGCAGGTCGTCGTCGAGGGGCGCGTCATCGCCGACTTCGGGCGCGAGTTCCTGGTCGAGCTCGCCGACAAGCGCCAGATCGTCTGCACGCGCAAGGGAAAGAAGCAGGACGCCACCTGCGGCGATTTCGTCGAGGTGCGCCTCACCGGCTCCGCGCAGGGCTCCATCGAGCGCGTCGGCACGCGGCGCAACCTCCTCTACCGTTCCGACCAGTGGCGCGAGAAGACGCTCGCGGCCAACATCGACCAGGTCGTGATCCTGCTGGCACCCAAGCCGCCCTTCAGCGAGGCGTTCCTCAACCTCTCGCTCGTGGCGTGCGAGGCGGCGCGCCTTCCCGTGATCATCGCGCTCAACAAGAGCGACCTGCCCGAGCACGCCGAGGCGCTCAGGTCGCTCAGGGACTACGAGAAGATCGGCTACACCGTCATCAGCATGTCGGCGAAGTTCGACACGGCGCAGCCGCTGAAGCCCTTCCTCGAGGAGAAGCTCACGCTCCTCGTGGGCCAGAGCGGGTTGGGC
>Ga0335082_10009910_pt1 | contig 10344 bp, 8 predicted proteins | sample Lox_Sample_41_FD_206718 | JGI IMG/M metagenome (GOLD analysis project Ga0335082, IMG submission 206718) | Soil microbial communities from Loxahatchee National Wildlife Refuge, Florida, United States - Lox_Sample_4.1 | ecosystem: Environmental > Terrestrial > Soil > Wetlands | place: USA: Florida...
AAGAGGGATAAGGCAGGCGACGAAAATGGCAGGCTTGAGAATTCGCATCATTCGATATTCAGCATTCAGCGGGAGCACTCTGAATTGGCTGAGCGCTGACAGCTGAGTGCCGACTGCTAGAAGTTCTTCTTCAAATCCATCCCGCTGTACAAGCTCGCCACCTGATCCCCATAGCCGTTGAACATCAGCGTCGGACGTTTCAAAAATTCCCCGAGACGACGCTCCTTCGCCTGACTCCAGCGCGGATGATCCACGCCGGGATTGACGTTGGCATAGAAACCGTATTCATTGGATGCCATAACGTTCCACGTATTAAGCGGTTGTTTGTCGGTGAATCGGATCTGCACAATCGCCTTCGCGCTTTTGAATCCATACTTCCAGGGCAAGACAATCCGCAGGGGCGCACCATCCTGGTTGGGAAGCTCTTCTCCATACATACCGAAGCAGAGCAGTGCCAGCGGGTTCATCGCCTCATCCATCCGCAAGCCTTCTTTGTAAGGCCAATCGAGAACACTGCGGCGCTGGCCGGGCATCCGGCTCGGATCCAGCAAAGTCGTGAATTCGACATACTGCGCCTTGCTCGTGGGTTTGACTTGCTTGATCAACTCGCTGAGTGAAAAGCCAATCCAGGGAACGACAATCGACCAGGCTTCTACACAACGATGCCGGTATATCCGCTCTTCCGCCGGCGCCATCTTGATGATGGAATCAATATCGAGTTCCATCTTCTTCTCGACCAGGCCATCGATCTTTACCTTCCACGGGCGTGGTCTAAAATCTTTGGCCATCTCCGCCGGTTGATCTTTCTCCGTCCCGAACTCGTAGTAATTGTTGTAATGCGTAACATCTTTAGACGGTGTGATGGCCTCGTTCGTACTGAAAGGACTCTTCTTGAGGCCATCGATCTTGTTCGCGGCGAGCACGGTTGTCGAAGGCGAAATGGATTCTCGCAGCCCCACACCTGCCGCAATCGCAGTGCCCGCCATCGCAGCCTGCGCGAGAAACTTGCGGCGGTTCAGATACAGACCTTTCGGAGTGATCTCCGACGAACGAATGTCTTCGGCTTTCTTGATCAGCATTCAAACCCCAGTCGATCCGCCTATCCGCCACAAGACGGATAGGTGACTTCTATACATCTTTCACTAGATGGGACGCAAATGGCGGGAAAAAGTTGCACGAATACTGCGGGACTATCCGAGTACTTCGCGCACCTTGCGCGACAAGCTCTGCAGAGTAAACGGTTTCTGCAGAAAGGCAGTACCTTTTTCGATCGATCCGTCGCTGACGATTGCGTCTTCTGTGTAACCCGACAGGAAAAGAACCTTGGTTTCAGGACGCGACAGAAGCAGGTGTTTGATCATTTCGCGGCCGCCCATCCCGGGCATGACAACATCGGTGATGACCAGATCAATCTTGCCACGATGCTCGGCAGCTGCGCCTACTCCGCCTTCCCCGTTTTCGGCTTCGAGTACCTGATACCCTTTTGCTGCCAGGGTGTCACGAACCAGTTGACGCACCGATTCCTCATCTTCCACCAACAGAATCGTCTCAGTTCCGCCTAAAGCCGCATCGGGCGCGGCAACGGCATGCTTCTCAGCGGCCCCTTCGACGAGCGGGAGATAGATATGGAAGGTTGTGCCGCGTCCAAGTTCGCTCTGCACCATGACGTATCCGCCGGTCTGCTTCACTATTCCATACACCGTCGACAAGCCAAGCCCGGTTCCCTTGCCTTTTTCCTTTGTCGTGAAGAACGGCTCAAAGATTCGCGACTGGGTCTCACGGTCCATCCCCGTCCCCGTGTCGACGACAGAAAGCATTACGTACCTGCCGGGACGGATGAAGTGCTGTCCTCGCCGATGATGTTCGTCGACAATCGTGTTCTGCGTTTGAATAGTCAACTTGCCGCCGGCTGGCATTGCGTCTTTGGCATTGACCACCAGGTTCATGATGACTTGCTCGAGCTGCCCGGCGTCGGCCCGGGTATGAGCGGCCTCGGGTGCGAGAATCGTCACCAGTTCAATCGTCTCGCCAATCAGAGGACGGAGCAGCCGTTCCATGTCCTGCACGATCGCATTCACATCCACGACTTTCAGTTCGAGTAACTGTTTTCGGCTGAAGGCGAGCAGTTGACGCGTCAGCGTTGTGGCGCGATCGGCAGCGAGTTGGATGGCGCGCCCTTTTTCATGAATCGTGCTGCCTGGATCGATCTCGGTCAAAATCACTTCCGCGTAGCCGCTGATGACCATCAGCAGGTTGTTGAAATCGTGGGCTACACCGCCGGCGAGACGTCCCACGGCTTCCATCTTCTGCGACTGGCGGAATTGGTCTTCGAGTGCGCGGCGGTCCGTAACATCTTCAGCAATGGCTTCGAGCACGTCCGCCGGCTCGTCGGCGCTGCTAACCGCGCGCCCGCTGAGGCGAACCGTAATGGCGCTTCCGTCTTTCCGCCTCCATTTCACTTCGAATCCATCAAGTCTCCCGCTCCGCCGGAATTCGTTGACCAGACGCGCATGCTCCTCCGGCTGCGCAAAAACATCTTTCTCCGGGTCGAGCAGCAGCACTTCCTCCGTCGATGTGTAACCCAGCATCGTAATCAGCGCGGCGTTTACGTCCAGGAATCTTCCTTCGAGGCTGGAGCGATAGATCCCGTATACGGAGCTCTGTACCAGCGACCGGTAGCGCGCCTCGGAGCGCCGAAGCGCCTGCTCGTTGCGCTTGATCTCGACCGCGCTGGCTAACTGCCGCGCAACAAAGGTGAGAATCTCCTTGTCGCGCTCGCCGTAGCGGGTGTTCTTCGAATACGTCTGAACGACCAGCGCTCCGAACGTGTGATTGTTCACCTTGAGCGGAACACCCATCCAGTCCAGTGAGCGTGAGCCGTTGCGCTCCACTTCTCCGCGGTCTTCCATCTCCTGCAAGACCTCGGGCGTAGCCAGGAGGGGTTCTCCGGTTCGAATCAGATAATCCGTCAGTCCCCTTCCTATCTTCTTGCTTTGAGGCGCGGTGTCCTGTTCATCCACGAAGTAGGGGAACGAGATGATCTCGGTCACCGGATCGTAGATCGCGATGTAAAAGTTCCGCGCATGCATCAACTCGTCGACGATGCCGTGCACCGCCGCGAAGAACTGATACAGGTCCTGTGCGCTACTGCTTTTTTCCGCAACGCGGTAGAGAGCCGAGCTGAGCGCTTCGACACGTTTGCGATCAGAAATGTCATGGTACCCCGCGTAAAATCCAACGACCGTGCCGTCGAGGAAAAGCGGTGCGCAGGAAACCGAAACGTCTAGCAGCGTTCCATCTTTCCGGCGACGCTTGGTTTCCAGCGTGATGCGTTCGCCCTTTGCCAAGGACTCCGTTACCCATCGCGATTCGGCCAGCCGGTTCGAAGGCACGACCAGATGCTCCAGAGGATGTCCCACGATTTCTTCCGCGTCGTAACCAAATACCTGCGCGAATGTTTCGTTCGCCCAGAGCACGCGGTGATCGCTGTCAGCAATGCTGAGAGCGTCCGGCAACGCATGAAACATCTGCTCGAAGAATTGCAGCCGGGTGTCCGCTTGGGCTTCGCCGTTGACTCCCTTGGAGTGCGTCCCAGAGGCAGTGGGAGATGCGCTCGATCCGTTGGTCGGTACCGCAGGGATTTCCGGCGCGATGAACGTAGGCGGGGCTCCGCTTTCCAGCGCCTTCTTCAGCCGCCCGGCACGCGCCAAATCTGCACTGTCTGATTGGGTGACACGTTCACCCATCCGCGAATCCCCCCTCTGAATACGCAGTGCATAAGCATCGTAGATGGCGGGGTACCCGCCCGAAAGTTACGGGGGTAATCCCAAAACAGGTGGTCCCGAAAGGATCCGAAGGCCTCACCAAAGGGCGCGAAATTCTCCATTACTTTGGTGAAGCCGTTATCTATTAGACCCAAAGTTGCCGTGGCACAATGAGCCCAACAATCTCACGCACGTAACAACTTGAACCTCAGCAAGTAGCCCGGTGCGGGGGACATACTGGCAGGGGGATGATCGATGAAGCATCTTTGGAGAAGTCTTCTCATCGGTGTGCGCGCCACGCTGCTCACACTTCTCGCAATCGCTTTTCCAATTTCACCCGCGTCCGGGCAAACTCCCGGTGTCACCAACAACAGCATCCTGATCGGATCATGCTCCGCACTCGATGGCCCGGCACACTTTCTGGGAAGACAAACCGTTCTAGGAGCTTCGGCCTACCTTCACATGATCAACGATGCAGGCGGAGTGTTCGGACGCAAGATTCAACTGCAGGCATTTGACGACAGCTACGATCCCGACAAAGCGCCCACATGTTTCAAGCGCATGACCAAAGAAGGTGTTTTTGCGCTGGGATTCTTCGTCGGCACTCCTACCGCGAAGGTATACGTTCCGCTCGCGGAAGAAGAAAAGATTCCCGTCGTCGGTCTCTTCACCGGAGCGCAGTTGCTCTATGAACCCCTGAAGCATGAAATTCTCAATGTTCGTGCCTCGTATTACGACGAAACGCGCGAGCAGGTCGACAAACTCTGGGCGGCTAACGTCCACAAGATTGGTGTCATCTATCAGGACGATCCTTTCGGCAAGGCCGTGCTCGATGGCGTGAAACTTGCCCTTCAAAAGTACAATGCCACGCCCGCCGGACTCGGCACGTTCACCCGAAACAGCGTAGACATCAGCGCTGGCTTGAAAGAAGTCATGGCAGCACGTCCGCAAGCCGTTGTGATCGCCGGACCGTATGCTCCTGCGTCAGCCATCGTGAAAGAAGCGCATTCGAATGGTTGGAGGCCTCAGTTTCTCACCGTGTCATTTGTTGGAACTGAAGAATTCATCAAGGAAGCTGGATCGGACGCAGACGGGACGATCATCACTCAGGTCATGCCTCCGTACGATCGCACGGACTATGCAACCGTGTCCGAGTATCGCAAATGCCTGGCGAAGTACTCTCCCGGCGAGGCGCCGACCTTTGTCAGCCTTGAAGGCTTCGTCGACGCAATGGTGTTTGTGGAAGGCCTGAAGCGCGCAGGGAAAGAACCGACGCGCGAAAAGTTCATTGCCGCGATCGAGTCGCTTCACGATATGAATGTCGGCCTCGGACCGAAGCTGATCCTGAACTACAGTTCCACGGATCACAAGGGATTCGACAACGTATATCCGACGATCGTGAAAAACGGCCAGCCCGTGCTGCTGACAGACTGGTCCGCAGTCGGCAAGTGACACACAATCAGTTTTGCAGGGGATGAAAGCGTCGAGAATCCACACCTCGCCGCTCCAGAAAAGAGAACCCCTCGGCGCAGAAAAAGTTGCGCGCCTAACTCTGCGCTTCTCCACCTATTTCGCATCCCGATATTGTCGTAGCGCATGCATCTTCGCCTTCCGGCCCAGCATCGAAAGAATTAACCGAATGGTTAATTAGTAAAGAATTGTCAACAGGTCGGAGGTGACCTATATGACTGGAAAGCAAATTTTCAGAAACCTGGCGGGTTCGCTACTGGCGGTGGGGCTGCTCAGCGCAGTGCTGGTGGCCGAAACCGGAGGGGCAGCCCGCTACGACGCCCAACTTCAAACTTCAGTGACGCAGAAACTCGCGTCCAAAACTCAGTTCAGCAACGTGCAGGCGAGTGTTGAAGACGGCATTGTCACCCTCACCGGCACGGTGGATCTCTACCAGCGCAAGCTGGACGCGACCAGACTCGCGCGCAAGGTTCAGAACGCACAAGGCGTCCGCAACCTGATCGCGGTGGCTGGCCCCAACGTTCCGGATGCACAGCTCGAAGATAAGCTGGCGACCAAGCTGCGCTATGTCCGTGTGGGTTACGACAACACGTTCGACTACTTCGCTCTCGGCGTAAAAGACGGCGTGGTGACGGTGGAAGGACAGGACCGTACCGGGGTTGGCCGTTCTGAAGCCTTGGCGGACATTGCGAACATGCCCGGCGTAAAAGATGTGATCGATCGCGTTTCGATCGCACCGACGTCACCGTTCGATGATGGGATTCGCTTGCGAACGCTGCGTGCGATCTACGGCGATTCCACACTCAGTAAATACGGAACGGATCCGGCGCGTCCGATCCGCATTGTCGTCACGAATGGCCACGTGACGCTCTACGGTGAAGTCGACAACACGATGGATAAGAACATCGCGGGCATTCGGGCCGGCGGCGTATTCGGAGCCTTCTCGGTCGACAACAAACTGGAAGTGGCCGGGAATCGTAAGTTGATGTAGCGACAGCCGAAGGCTGTCCAGCGCGACGATTTAGGGGCGGACGCGGTTTGCTTGAGCAAACCCGAAAGTTCCGCCCCGAGTCGCCAAGCGACGAGCAGATTAGGTCGAACGCCCCGCACCACTCCAGCATGTCATCCTGAGCGAAGCGAAGGACCTCTGTACTCTCCGGGATCGGCAGATACTGCACTCGGAGAAACGAACACTCGGGAACATAGTTTTTTCAATCAACAATCAACAATCAGTAACTCCGAACTCACTCCAGATGAAACTCCCCACCGCTCCACTCTTCCGGTGCGACATCGGCAATCGTCTCGGTAAAGTCCCACCGGTGCCCGTAGAAATCCTGCGCATTGTATTGCCGCTCTCCATACGGATGATCGATAGGTTCGCTCAGGATGGTAGCCCCGTTCTGCCGCGCTCGTTCGCAGTGGCCAAAGGCATCTTCGATGCGCACCTGCATGCTCTGCGAATCGTTCGGAGTCACATTTCCCTCGCGAATCGTGAAGCAGCCTTCGCCCGCTTTCATCTGGATGCGGTGGTTCGCAATCCGCAGGCGGACCGTGAAACCGAAAGCCTTCGACAACCAATCGGCTGCCGCACTGGGATCGGGATAAGTGAGTACAGGAATCACGGGGCAAGGCGGCACAGATCCGTTAAATCGCATCTGGAAACTCTATCACTCAATCGAGACAGGGCGATTGATCCGCTCTTTCACATCACTGCCCCACGATCTTCAGAACACTTCCGCCATAATCGGCCACATACAACTCACCCGTCACATCCTGCCCAAACGAACTGATGTTCTTTCCCGACTCCGCCAGCTTTGTCCGCGTCCAGCCACCATTCGATTCCGTCAGCCCCCAGATCGTTCCGCTGTCGAAATCTCCCATCACGTACGCGCCGACCAGACCCGGAATCACACTTCCTCGATACACAAATCCGCCCATCACAGCCTCACCCTCACTATGCGTGTATTCGGCAATCGGCAACGTCAACCCGGTCATATCGCATCCGCTTGAGGGATTGAAGCAGTGCATCCCTTCCATCGTGTTCCAGCCGAAATTTCCTCCGCCGGCCACGATGTCGATCTCTTCATAAGTGTCCTGGCCAACGTCGCCCACAAACAGACGTCCGCTATCCCGATCGAATGAGAAGCGCCACGGATTGCGAAATCCGTACGCCCATATCTCCGGAAGTCCGCCGCCACTCACAAACGGATTGTCAGCCGGAATCGCATACTGCAACCCGCCATTCGCGTGATCTACATCAACGCGCAACATCTTGCCCAGCAGCGTCTGCAGATTCTGACCATTCCCTGGAGGATCTCCTTCGCTTCCGCCATCGCCGAGTCCGATATACAGAAAACCGTCCGGACCAAACACAATCTGTCCGCCCTTGTGGTTGGAAAAGAACTGGTCCACGGTCAACACGATTCGCTCGCTGTTCGGCTCGGCCTGGTTCGCATCCGACGTCGACACACGATATTCCGCAATCACACTCTGCAACTGTCCGTGCGATACGCGGTCGTAGTGCACATAGAAAAGATGGTTCTGTGAAAACTGAGGATGAAACGCGAGCCCGAGCAGGCCCAACTCGCCGCCAGCATCGACTTTGCCCGTGATGTCGAGAAAAGGAGTCGCCGCCAGGCTGCCATTCGTCGCAATGCGAATGCTGCCCGCCTGTTCGACAATAAACATCCGGCCACTACCATCATCCGGAAATTGCAGATCCACGGGAGAGGTAAGTCCGTTCACGACGGAAGTAAGCGCAACTGAGGGAGGAGGACCTCCACTGCCCGGAGGAGCAGGAGCGCTACCGTCACCGCACGCCTGCAAGACTGCAAGCGCCAACAGGGTAGTCAGCCACAGAACCCACTTCATGCGCAGATTCTAGTTCACCCGACGTTAAACATTGTCATTGTCCGGGGCACCGAGTTGCCCCGAAATCCGCCCTCGCAGGCTGGCCACGCCCGGATGCTGCTGCTAGCATTCAACGGACATGTGGGAGTTCCGCGACAGGTTAGTGCACGAATTCGAGCAGCGGCGCGCGGCGAATGCCCGCTATTCCCTCCGCGCCTTCGCTGCCTTTCTTGAGACAGATCACTCGACGCTGTCGCAAATTCTTCGCGGTACCAGACCCATCCCCACAGATCGTCTACGACTTTGGGGCAAGAAACTCGGCCTGACCCGCGAGGAGATTGCTGTCTACGTCGCGGCGCAATACGTGCCCAGTGGACAGGACCGCGATCGGCAGGAGCAACTACGCCACTGGACCGCGGAGGCCCTGGCGATTGTCAACGATCCCTGCCACTGCCAGATCGTTCAGCTAACGCGCAAGAAGGGTTTCCGCGGCGATTCTCGCGTATTGGCAAAGCAACTCGGCGTGTCAGTAGATCGAATCAACATCGCTCTAGCTCGGTTGCTGCGCTTGCGTTTACTGGAACTTGGCCCGGCTGGCCGTTGGAAGGACCTGCTTGGCCCAGGGCACCGCAGTGATAGCGATCTTCAGAAAGTAGCGCTGATCCGGATTCGCGAATTAGCCGCGAAAGATGGTGTCCGGCTGCTTCGGCCGCCGAAGTGAACACCGAACCCGCACAAGATTTCTGTTGACCATTCGCACTGCTGAGTAATGAGGAGAGAAGACACATGGGCAATCCTGTCGTGCAATTTCAAATCCTGTCGAAGTCCCCTGAGGAAACAGCGCGCTTCTACTCAAAACTCTTCGATTGGACAGTAAACGCGGACAATGCGCTGGGATACCGCGAGATCAACACAGGGTCCCACATCGGCATTCACGGCGGCATCTGGCCAGCGCCACCCCAGGCGCCAAACTTCGTTCAACTCTTTATTGCGGTAGATGACGTTCGAGCGTCCTCGCAAAAAGCTGAAGCCGCAGGCGCAAAAATAATCATCTCTCCGACGAATCTACCCGATGGCGGAGAGATGGCGATCCTGCATGATCCCCAAGGAATGTCATTCGGGCTCGTGAAGAACATACATCGAGGCTGAACCATGCATCGAATGCTCCGGTCAACGACGTTGATCCTGCTTGCGAGTTTCGCAAACGCTGGTTACACCCACGCATCCCCGGCAGGCCTCGTCGCGCAAATCCGTCAAGCCGACTACGAAGGAAACCGCCCGGCATTGCGACAGCTTTACGAACAGCTGACGCCTTTCTTGCACGATCAAAACATTGCCTCTCGTGTCCGCTACTGGCGTGGGTTCGCTCTTTGGCGACGCGCTCTCAATGGATTCAACGACTCAGTGGATCCAAACGAAATCGAGCGGGATCTGCAATCGGCGGCAGTCGAATTCGAACAGGCGGTGGTTCTCGACCCCACATTCGACGATGCCGACGTGGCCCGCGCTTCCTGCCTCAGCAATCTCATCTACCTCCATCGAGCAGATTCCATTCGCGTACAGGAATTGGCGGTTCAGGCAAGGCAAGTGCTGAAAGAAGCAGAGACAAAAGCGCCGGACAATCCTCGGCTCGCTTGGATCGAGGGCCCAAATCTCTGGTATCGCGCCGGAGAGGATGAAGAACTCCAGAAGAAGGCAATCGAGATTTACGAGCGAGGTCTGCAAGTCATTCGAGCGCAGAAAGCCAACACCAGCGATCCGCTTCAGCCGACATGGGGTGAGCCCGAATTGCTCATGAATCTCGCCTGGTCCAATCTTCACCGCAAGACGCCGGACTTGGGCGCCGCCCAGCGCCACGCTCAGTCTGCGCTCGATCTCGTGCCGAATTGGCATTACGTAAGAGACATCCTGATGCCGCAGATTCAGAAAGCGCGGGACATTACGGAAATCCAGAAACTCCGCGATCGCGACATCGCGGCCAGCAAAACCGCAGACTTTGAGACTCTGAAATCCTTATTTACCGACGACTCGGTGCTGATGCCTCCGGGTGCCGGATTTGTCCGCGGACGAACTGACCGCGAACGTGTGATGGAAGACATGCGCGCACTGACATCACAATATGACGTCCTCGAATACTACGAAGATTTTGAGGAGCTAAGTATCTACGGCAATGCGGCAATCGAGTGGGGAACCATTCGCGGCGAGATGCGACAAAAGCAAACCGGGGAACTGATCCGGGAATCCTACAAGGTCATGCGCA
>Ga0335082_10009911_pt1 | contig 10344 bp, 8 predicted proteins | sample Lox_Sample_41_FD_206718 | JGI IMG/M metagenome (GOLD analysis project Ga0335082, IMG submission 206718) | Soil microbial communities from Loxahatchee National Wildlife Refuge, Florida, United States - Lox_Sample_4.1 | ecosystem: Environmental > Terrestrial > Soil > Wetlands | place: USA: Florida...
TGTCGGCTCCACGCATGACTCGCGTTAGATCACGCCGCGATCAAGCTGTCGATCCCCAGACTACGGTTTTTCCGCAGCCTGCTAGCCGTTAAGCGGCCGCGGTTGTTTCCCTGTCAGCGGGGGTTGGGCCTGCGGGGGTTGTGCTTGCCGACGATGGAGAGGTAGTCGACGGCGGGCGGTTCCCATGCCGCGCTCTGCACGCGCGCGATCTCGGCGTGGGCGGGAAGGCGCTCGAGCATGCGGCGGAGCTCGGAGGCGCTCGGGACGGGCTCGCGCGCGGTCCATGCTTCGAGGGCTTCGGCGAGGTCCGGGATCCGCTCGCCGCGGAGGTGGCCGCGCTTGGCGACGTCGAGGTAGCTGCGCGCGAGCGCGTCGCCGTCGAAGCGATGCATGACGACGAGCTCCACCGCCACGCGCAAGACCGCGTCCGCCGGGATGCGCGCGTCCTCGAACAAGACGAATGCAGACTGCAAGTAATTGTAGAACGGGACGAGGCGCGGGCCGTACAGGCGGAAGTCCGACGGCGGAGTCTGGCGCTCGAGGTGGATGAAGATGCGCTCGACGACGTCGGCGTGATCGATGCGCGCGGCGAACGCGACGAGCTCCTCGGCGACGTCCTCGTAGACGCGGCCCTTGTGGCAGATCTCGAGGAGCGTGCGCTCGTCGACGCGGCCGGCGACCACGTCGGCGTAGAGCGAGTAGACGTACGCGTCGGCTTCGGCGTCGTCGCCGAAGAGCGCTTCGTGCGGCGGGGCGGCGGGCTCGCTCGCGTCGCCGAGCGTCATCGTCGCGCGTGCGCGGAGCAGCGCGGGGAGCTTGTAGCCGAGCTGATCGCGCACGGCGCGGAAGCGGAGGCGAAGGAGGTTGCTCAGGTTCGGCTTGAGCGTGAACGTGTCCCACGCGATGCCGTCGAGGCGGAGCTTGTCCTCGAGGCGCCTTCGCATCTGCTCGGGCGAGCCGGAGAGGATGTGGACGCTCGTGCCGGCGCGGACCATCTCGCGAAGAAGCGTCGAGGCGCCGGGGTTGGTGCGCTTCTCGTCGGGACGCTCGAGCGCGGTGCGCACGAGATCGCGGATGGTGTCGAACTCGGTGCGCAGGTAGGTCTTGTCGAGATCCCACCGCGCGATGTACCGGGCCGTCGCCATGCCGCTCTGCTTGCTAGCAGCCGGAGGGCGTCACTTGCAAAGGGCGGCGCCGCCGCCGCCGGAAGGGTCGCAGCGGGCGAAGCCGAGATCCTTGCAAGATACACGGAACGTGTCGCCGTTCGCGCAGAAGCGGAGGTCGTCGCCGGCGCAGCTCGCGGGAGACGTCGCGCACGTCGGCGGGCCGCGGTGCACGCACGAGACGCGTCCCGAGCGCACGGCGCACGCGAGGCCCATGGCCGCGCAGTCGGCGGAGTGGAGGCCGGCGTAGCGGCCGTTCTGCACGCATGCGTAGGCGACGTCGCCTTCGCAGAACGCGGTGCCCGCGAGATCGCACTCGCGGCCGCGGCCCGACACGCAACGCACGCCCTGGTCGTCTTTCGTCGCGGCGCACCGCCAGCCGGCGGGGCACGGATCGCGCGAGGCGATGCCGTCTTGGCAATCGACGATGATGTCGCCGTCGCAGCGGTGCTCCGGGGCGTCGGCCGGGCACAGCGAAGGAGACGTGCAACCGCGCTCGACGAGCTCGCCGACGCGCTTCTCGCGGCACGTGCCTCCGAGCTCGCTGCAGTCGACGGCGGTGCTCTCGACGCCCTCGGAGCCCTGACACGTGTAGAGGTGACTGTTTTCGCACGCGGTGAGCACGCCGGGATGGGCGCGGCAGTAACCCTCCGCGCTCGGGTTCGGCGGTGGATGCGTGCAGCGCGTCACGTCCTCGCACGAGCGCGCGCGCATCACGCACGTCGCAAGCGGGGACTCGTCGCGCGAGTTGACGACGTACCAGTCGACGCACGCGGCGGGCGTCTGGAGGTTGCTCGCGTCGTGCTCGTCCGAGCAGCTCGCGACGAGGGCGCACTGACGCGCGATGCGCGCGAGCTTCGCGTTCGTGTCCTCGGCGGGGAAGTCGGGCGCGCGCGTCGGGGACGCCGGGCACGCGAGGAGGAACGCGATGGGCAGTGCCGCGATCGCGTGGCGCATTCCGAGAGGATAACCGCGCCACCGCGCGCGCGCACGCGCGTCAGACCGCGATCGAGCGCTTCAAGTCTTGCAGCGTCGTCACGAGCTCGTGGGCGCCGCTGCGCGTCGCGAGGTCGAGCGCCTCTTTCAAGTACGCCTCCGCCTCCGGCCTGCGGTCGCGGCCGTGCGCGACGTGGGCGAGCGCGCCGAGCACGCGCGCGCGGTCCTGACCGCCGGGCCCGGCCATGTCGAGCGCCTCGCGGAGGACGCCTTCGGCGTCGGTGAAGTCGCCGAGCTGCGCGAGCGCCTCGCCGAGCTTGCGCGCGAAGATGACGACGGCGCGCTCGGGATCGTCGAGCTCGCCGCGGAAGAGCTCCCGGCGCGCGAGCTCGAGGCCGCGACGGAGCGCGAGCACGCTGCCGCCGACGTCGCCGCGCTGCGTGCAGAGCGCGCTCACGCGCTCGAGCAGGAGGAGCGCCTCGAACGAGTTCTGCGCGTAGAACTGGTGAATCGCCTGCACCTCGACGGGGGCGCCGAGCATCTCGCAGACCTCCGCGGCCTTCGAGTGGAGGTCGCGGCGCGCGGACGCCGGGATGGTCGCGAGGACGATCTCGCGGAGCAGCGGGTGCGCGACGCGCCAGCGGTCGCCCTCTTGCTCGATCATGCCGGCCTTGCGGAGCGTCGCGCCCGCGCCGGCGAGGTCCGTCTCCTCCGGCAGGAGCGCGCTCACCGTGTCCTCGGTCGCTTCGTCGCCGGTGACCGCGACGGCTTGCAGCAGCCTGCGCGCGTCCTGGTGCAGGCGCTCGACGCGAAGCGCGATGAGGTCCGGCAAGCGAGGCGGCGCCGCCGTGCCGTGCTCGCGCATGAAGCGGATGACCTGCTCGATGTAGAGCGGGACGACGCCGCGGCTCGAGCTGATGACCGGCGCGCCGCTCCCCGCGCCGCTGACGATGCGCGACACGGCAGGTCCCTGGAGCGGGATGAGCGTGCGCACCGGCGAGCCTTCCCACTTCGGGTCGAAGCTCGGCGCGTGCGCGCAGACGACGAGCACCGGCGCGAGCGGCGGCTCGGCGACCACGTCGGCGAACGCGTTGCGGCTCGCGCCGTCTACGGCTTGCAGATCGTCGATGGCGAGCACGATGCGTCGCCCGCCGACGCGCCCGTTCGCGCGCAAGATCGCCCAGCGGAGCGCCTCGGCGGCGGCGAAGCGGCGCTGCTCGGGCGAGAGCACGGCGGCGCGCGAGTCGCTCTTGCCGAAGACTTGCGAGAGCCCCGAGCGCGCCTCGGCGCTCGCGGCGGACCAGTCGGTGAGCGAGCCGCCGTCGTTCGGGAGCTCGGCGAGCTGCACGACGGCGCGGCGCAGCGTGTAGTAACCGACCTCGGCCCACGCCGGGTCGGGGCCCGCGGTGATCACTGTGTCGCCCGCGGTCTTCGCGGCCTGTGCCATCTCGCGCAGGAGGCGCGACTTGCCGACGCCCGACTCGCCCGACACGCGCACCGACCAGAGGCCCGTCTTCGCGCGCGCACGATGCTCCTCGAGCCAATCGAGATCCTCGTCTCGGCCGAAGAACGGCAGCGGGAAGACACTCGCGCCGTCCCCGTTCGATTTGCGCTCGACCTGCGAAGGCGGCGCGTGGTCGGTCGCCGCGCGCATCTCGCTCAGCGTCGGCGGGCGCGCGAGGAGCGCGGCGCCGCACTCGCCGCAGAACTTCTGCTTGGCGTCGTTGATGGTGCCGCACTGCGGGCAGCGGTTGCGGCCCGCCTCGCGCGCCGCCGACTCGACGCGGCTCATCGCTTCGGCGAGCGCGAGGGCGAACTCCTCGGCGTTCTGGAATCGGTCGCTCGCTTCCTTGGCCAGCGACTTGAGCGTGATGTCGACGATGGGCTTCGGGATGAGCCGCTCGGGCGCGACCGAGTTGGGATCGGGCGGCGGCTTCGAGAGGTGCATCAAGACGACCTGCGTCGGCGTCTCGGCCTCGAACGGCAAGCGGCCGGTGAGGAGCTGATAGAGGATGACGCCGACGGCGTAGAGATCGCTCCGCGGGTCGAGCGGATCGCCGCGACCTTGCTCGGGTGACATGTACTCGGGCGTTCCGCACACGATGCCGGGGCTCGTGATCGACGGCTGCGATTTCTCGACCTGCATCTTCGCGAGGCCGAAGTCCACGACCTTCACGAAGTCGCCGCCGCCGCGCACCGGCTCGAGGATGATGTTCTCGGGCTTGAGATCGCGGTGGATGATGTCGAGGTGGTGCGCTTCGGCGAGCGCGGCGAGCGTTTGCCGGAGGACGTCGACGACGCGCCGGAACGGGAGCGGCCCGTCCTCGTAGGCGACGCGCGCGAGGTCCTTGCCGCGCAGGTACTCCATGACGAGATAGAGCTGCCCGTCGTTCGTCTTGCCGAAGTCGATGACCGCGACGGAGTTCGGGTGATTCAGTCGCGACGCCGCGCGCGCCTCGGTGATGAAGCGCGCGACCGCGTTCTCTTCGCCCGCGAGGTGCGGGTGCACGATCTTGACGGCGACCGTGCGGCCGAGCGTCGTCTGCTCCGCGCGATACACGCGGCCCATGCCGCCGACGCCGATGAGCTCGAGGATGACGAACCCGCCGGGCAGCGTGCGTCCGATGAGCGGATCTTCTCCGCCACCGTTCTGCGCCACCTTGCCGATCGGAAACCCGCAGCTCGGACAAAACTGGTGCGTCGAGTCGCACAGGCTGCTGCACTGCGGGCAAGGACGCATGCCGGACGGACAGGCTAACACGCGCGTTTTCGCCGGCAAACGGTCGCGACGCGCCAGAAGGTGCCGTTTTTGCGCTCGTTTGTTGGCCGCCCGGGAGGTGGTCCGTACGATCGCACGAGCATCATGGCGTCCCGCATGCGCATCGGCGAGCTCCTGGTCGCCGCCCACGTCATCACCCCGGAGCAGCTCGCGACGGCCCTCGCGCAGCCACGAAAAGACGGGGAACGCCTCGGCGACGTGCTCGTCTCGAGCGCGATGGTCAGCGAGACGCAGCTCACGCAGGCGCTCTCCCAGCAGCTCGCCGTGCCGTGGGTGTCGCTCTATCACGTGGATTTCTCACGCCAGCTCCTCAATTTCGTGCCGCGCGAGATCGCGGAGAAATACTGCCTCGTTCCGGTGCTGCATCGGAAATCGAAGAAAGGCGGCGAGCAGCTCTTCGTCGCCATGGACGACCCGACGAACGACGCCGCGATCGAGGACGTCGCCAAGTTCGCCGGCATCACGGTGAAGCCGATGATCGCGGCGCGGAGCGACATCCTCGCCGCCATCCGCGTGTACTACCACGGCGAGACGGGCGCCCCTGCGGCCGAGCCGGCGCCGGTCGCTCCGCCGGCGCCGCCGAGCCCCAAGCCGCGCCCGCCTCAGCCGGCGGCCAAAGCCGCGCCGACGCCGCGGACCATTCCGCCCGAAGAGCTCATCGAGGAGACGTCGCCCGCGCCGCCCGAGTCGACGCCCGAATCGGCGGACAGCCCCGACGCGACGCCCGAGATCGAAGCGAAGGACATCACGCTGAAGAAGCGAACGGTGCCGATGGTCGCGCTGACGCTCCTCGACGGGACGACGATTCAGCTTCCGGCGCGGCGCGGTCGCGCCCCGAGCACGCCTGCGCCGAACGAGACCGAGCTCACCGCGCGCGACCTCGTGAGCGCGCTCCGCGCGGTGTCGCACGGCGCGGACGCGGCGGAGATACTCGGCGAGGCGCCGCGTTGGGAGCCGATCGTGGCGACGCTGCTTTCGGTGCTGCTGCGGAAGGGGCTCGTCGCGGACTGGGAGTTTCTCGAAGAGTACAGAAAGATTTAGGGGTCAGGGAGTCAGGGTGTCAGGGAATCAGGGCCGCGAGCCCGACACCCTGACACCCCGACCCCCTTCACTTCACGATTCCGCGCTCTCTCCAATCGAGAAGCTCCGAGTCCGTCACGCCCGCTTCGCGCAAGATGGCATCGGTGTGCTCGCCGGCGCGCGGGGGCGCGGCGCGCGCGGGGTCGGTGGTCGGGAGCTTGAGCTGCTTCAGCGGGCCCCACGGCGAATCGATCTCGACGAACATGCCGCGCGATGCGAGCTGCGGATCGCGCTCGAGCTCGTCGGGCGCGAGCACAGGCTCGAGGCAGCAGTCGGTGGACTGCGAGAACGTCTCCCACTCGGCGCGCGTGCGCGAGGCGAAGATCGCGGCGACCTTTTTCTTCAGCGCCGGCTGGTGGTCGCCCGGCATGACGCCGCTCATGTCGGCGTCGAGGCCGACGCCCACGGCGAACGCGAGCCAGAACTTCGGCTCGAGGGCGCCGAGCGCGACGTACTTTCCGTCCTTCGTCTCGTAGACGCCGTACGCGGCGATGCCGCCGGTGAGCGGCTCGCTCCCGCGATGGAGCGTCTGACCCGCGAGCATCGACGCGAGCGACACGATGCCGAACGGCATCGACGTCTCGTACATCGCGACGTCGACGACGCGCCCGCGATCGGTGCGCGCGCGCTCGGCGAGCGCGGCGAGGATGCCGATGACCGCCCAGAGCCCGCCGCTCACGTCGGCGAGCTGGAAGCCCGGCGGCTGCGGCGGTCCGCTCGCGGGCCCCTGGAAACCGAGGATGCCGGCGCGCGCGAGGTAGTCGATGTCGTGGCCCGCGCGCGCGGCGAGCGGGCCGGTCTGGCCGTAGCCGGTGAGCGCGCACACGACGAGCCGCGGGTTTCGCTCGAGCAGCGTCTCGTGCGAGAGGCCGAGCCGAGCCATCACCTTCGGCCGGAACTGCTCGAGGACGACGTCGTAGTTCTCGACGAGGCGCAAGAACGCGTCGCGACCTTCGGGCTTCTTCAGGTCGATGCGCGCGCTGCGCTTCCCGCGGTTCAGCGCGAGGAACATCGCGCTCGTGTCGCCCACCGTCGGCGGCATGTGACGGAGGTAGTCGCCCGCGTCGGTGTCCTCGATCTTGTCGACCGCGGCGCCGAGATCGGCGAGCACGAGCGACGCGAACGGGCCGGGCAAGAGCCGGCTCAGATCGAGCACGCGCACGCCGTGGAGCGGCTTCATCGTGCCGCCCCGACGATCACTTGTAGGAGAAGAGCTTCTGCAGCTTCATCGCGAGCGTCGGGTTGCCGCTCACCTTGAGCTTGCCCGAGAAGAACAGCTGCATGCCGTTCGCCTGCGGGTTCTCGACGAGCTTCTGGAAGTCGTCGGCGGCGATCGTGATGGTGCAGTCGGCGGTGCCGGTGCCCGGCTTGCACGACGGACCCGTCGACGAGACGTCGATGAACCACTCGCCCTCGCCGGTGATGTTCATCTGGTACTTGGCGCCGATGGTCTTGGCGTCTTCGGCGTTGTTGGCGAGTCCCTTGGGAAGTTGCTCGTTGAAGAGCTGCTTGACGTCGACGGCCATCGATTCCTCCGGAAAAAGGTGTCGCGATCGCTAACACCTGGTCGCGCAGTGCGTCAAGCCGACCCGGTCAGTCGCCGCAAACGCGGTTGCGGCCCGCGTGCTTCGCGCGATAAAGGCGCTCGTCCGCGAGGGCCACGAGGAGGTCGCCGGTCGCGTGCGCGTCGCACTCCTCGAGCGCGGCGACGCCGACGCTCACCGTCGCGTGCAGCGTCCCGCCGTCGTGCTCGAACGCGAGCTCCGCGATCGCGCGGCGCACGCGCTCGCCGAGCGCCTCGAGCCCGGCCTTGGGTACGCCGCGCGCGAGGATGACGAGCTCCTCGCCGCCGTACCGCGCGAGCACGTCTTCGACGCGGATGAGGGCGCCGATGCGCTTGCCGATCGCCGTGAGCACCGCGTCGCCCGCGAGGTGACCGTGGGCGTCGTTCACTCTCTTGAAGTGGTCCACGTCGAGCATCAGCAAGCCGAGCTGACCGCCGTGGCGGTGCGCGAAGGAAATCTCGGCGGCGATGCGCTCGTCGAAGTAGCGGCGGTTGTAGATGCCGGTGAGCGCGTCGCGCGTCGACGCCTCGAAGAGCTGCTTCGCGACGCGCTCCTCGATCTCGTCGACGAGGTCGAAGCGGAGCACCACGCCCGCCGAGAGGACGATGCGCGAGCCGTGGTGGAGCTCGGCGCGCTCGGCGCGCTTGCCGTCGACCCATGTCCCGTTGCTCGACCCGACGTCCTCGACGAACCAGCGCGCGCCGTCGTAGACGATGCGCGCGTGCTGCCGGCTGATGCCTTTTTCGTCGAAGTGGATGTCGGCGTCGCGGTCGCGGCCGATGGTCGTCTTCGCGCCGAGCGGGAACATGCGGCCCACGTCCGCGCCGCGCAGCGTGACGAGCACGGCGCGCCGCTTCGCCTCCGTGGGCGGCGCGACCTCGCTGTCGCGCGCGCCCTGGCCGACGTCGGTCGTCTCCTCGTCGGTGAAGTCGAGGTCGCGCAGGGCCGGCATCTCCGGCGCGGTCATCTTGCGGTCCGGCGATTCGCTCATTGGCACGTCACCGCTGGCGTGCCGTACGGCGGCATCGCCTCGAGGTCCGACTGTTTCACCGCTGCCGCGTCGATGATCGACGTGTAGGACTGCGAGCTCGCCCGCGCCGTGCGCGCCTTCGTCGCCGGGTCGTAGGACGCCAGGCCGAAGTGAGGACAGAAGCCGTTCGCCCATTCGAAATTGTCGACCAGCGCCCACTCGAAATATCCCCTCACGTCGATGCCGCGCTGGATGGCCCAGCCGGCTTGGTAGAGATGCTCCGCTACGAATCGTGCCCGCATGACGTCGCCCTGATCGGCGATGCCATTTTCTGTGATTACGACCGGTAGGCCGTACGGCTTAACCTCGTCGAGGACGGTTCCGAGGCCGTCGGGGTAGATGTCCCACCCGAAGTCGGTCTTCGGGCGAGTCGTGGGCAAGAAGGCCTCGTACACGGCGGCGTTCACGATGGGGACGATCACGCCGCGCGACGCGCTGATGAGCGTGTCCGAGTAGTAGTTGACGCCGAGGTAGTCGGCGCGGCCGACGAGGGTCGGGTCGCCGCGCACGTCGTTCGGGGAGCTCGTGTAGGTGCCGTCGAGGTCGTCGTCCCAGTCGCCGTGGACGATCGCGTCGAGGAACCAGTCGTTGTAGACGTAGCGCACGTGATCGGCGGCGGTCTGGTCGTCGGGATCGGTGTCGTCGTAGGGGTGGAACGTGCGCATGTGCTTGGCGACCGAGACCATCGCGGTCGGGTCGGCGGCGTGGATCGCGTCGTAACAAGCGGCGTGCGCGCGCACCTCGACCTTCGCGACGGCGATGCCGCGGTCGGTCGCGAGCACGAGGCCGGGCGGGAAGCTCCCCTGGATGTAACCGCCGAGCACGACGTTGAGCGGCTCGTTGATCGTGACCCACCAGTCGACGCGATCGCCGAAGTGCTTCGCCATGCGCGAGCAGAACGTCGCGAACTGATCGACGACGCCCGCGCGCTCCCAGCCCTGCGGATTTCCGCTGTCGGTCACGTCACTCAGCCAGTCGGGGAACGCGAAGTGATGGAGCGTGACGAGCGGCGTGATGTTCGCGGCCTTCAGCTTGTCGATCAAATTGTCGTACGCGGCGAGGCCGGCGGCGTCGGGCGTGTCGTTGGTGAAGTCGTCCAGTGTCGGATAGACGCGGCCCCACTCGATCGAGAAGCGATACGCGTTCTGGTGCGTCGCTTGGAGGAGCGCGACGTCGTCGTCGACGTGATCGAGCGCGTCGGGGCCGTTCGGGTCGGGCGTGTCGCCGTTCTTGATCTTGCCGGGCGTCGCGGCCCAGTGGCTCCAGTCGGTGTGGACGTCGTTCGCTTCGACTTGGAACGCGGCGGTCGACGAGCCCCACATGAACCCCGCGGGGAAGGTCACCACGTCCGGCGGCGGCGGCGAGGTTTGACTGGACGAACACGCCAGCGCGGCGAGGGCCATGGCAACGAGGCGCCGCATCGAAAGCATGCTATCAGCGCCGCATGGGACTCCTCGACGGAAAAGTCGCCATCGTCACCGGCGCGGGCGGCGGCATCGGGCGCGCGCACGCTTTGCTCTTCGCGAAGGAGGGCGCCAAGGTCGTCGTGAACGACCTCGGCGGCCCGCGCGACGGCACGGGACAGGACGCGACGGCCGCGGAGAAAGTCGTCGCCGAGATCCGCGCGGCCGGCGGACAGGCGGCGGCGAATCACGACGACGTCGCGACGCACGACGGCGCCGCGGGGATCGTGAAGACCGCGGTGGACGCGTTCGGTCGCGTCGACGTGCTCGTGAACAACGCGGGCATCCTCCGCGACAAGACGTTCCTCAAGCTCGAAGAGCCGAGCTT